>Ga0164243_10016602_pt1 | contig 10085 bp, 8 predicted proteins | sample OricompcompostOP_FD_108781 | JGI IMG/M metagenome (GOLD analysis project Ga0164243, IMG submission 108781) | Organic Plus compost microbial communities from Emeryville, California, USA - Original compost - Organic plus compost (OP) | ecosystem: Engineered > Solid waste > Mixed feedstock >... | reverse complement strand
CCGAGCGGATGAGCGGCTTCCCGGTGGTGCTCAAGCAGCTGAGCCGCTTCCAGACCGACAAGGAGGCGCGCGAGGTGATGGCCGGCGTCGCCGACGGCAGCGTCGACATCGTGATCGGCACCCACCGGCTGCTGAATCCCGACATCCGCTTCAAGGATCTCGGCCTCATCATCGTCGACGAGGAGCAGCGCTTCGGCGTCGAGCACAAGGAGCAGATGAAGCGCCTGCGCACGAGTGTCGACGTACTGTCGATGTCGGCCACGCCGATCCCGCGCACGCTGGAGATGGCGATCACCGGCATCCGGGAGATGTCGACGATCACCACGCCGCCCGAGGAGCGGCACCCGGTGCTCACCTACGTCGGCGTCTACGAGGATCGCCAGGTGGTGGCGGCGATCCGTCGCGAGCTGCTGCGCGATGGGCAGGTCTTCTACATCCACAACCGGGTGAACTCGATCGAGAAGGCGGCCGGGCGGTTGAAGGAGCTCGTGCCGGAGGCGCGGGTCGCGACGGCGCACGGCCAGATGAACGAGAAGCAGCTCGAGCAGGTGATGCTCGACTTCTGGGAGAAGCGCTTCGACGTGTTGGTGTGTACGACGCTGGTCGAGTCGGGTCTCGACGTCTCCAACGCCAACACGATGATCATCGAGCGTGCCGACACCCTCGGGCTCTCCCAGCTGCACCAGCTGCGGGGCCGGGTGGGCCGCTCGCGTGAGCGCGCCTACGCCTACTTCCTCTACCCGGGGGAGAAGCCGCTCACGGAGACCGCCCACGAGCGGCTGGCGACCCTGGCCCAGCACTCCGACCTCGGCGGCGGCATGGCGATCGCCATGAAGGACCTGGAGATCCGTGGTGCCGGCAACCTGCTGGGCGGCGAGCAGTCGGGCCACATCGCCGACGTGGGCTTCGATCTCTATGTGCGTCTGGTCGGCGAGGCCGTCGCCGAGTTCAAGGGCGACGAGGAGCCGGAGTTGGGGGAGGTGCGCATCGAGATCCCGATCGAGGCGCATCTGCCGCACGATTACATCGGCACCGAACGGCTGAGACTGGAGATGTACAAGCGACTGGCCGAGGTGCGCACCGACGACGACGTGGAGGCGCTCGCGGAGGAGATGCGGGACCGCTACGGCAACCTCCCTGCTCCGGTGAAGAGCCTCCTGGAGGTGGCCCGCTTCCGGGTGCGCGCCCGCCAGGCCGGGATCAGCGAGGTCACGATGGCGGGGCGCAACGTCCGCTTCGCCCCGGTCGACCTGCCCGACTCCCGGGTGGTGCGCCTCAACCGGCTCTATCCGAAGAGCCTGGTCAAGAAGGCAGCGAACTCGGTGCTCGTGCCCAGGCCGCAGACCAAGCCGAACCAGCCGCTGCGCGACGAGGAGCTCCTCTTCTGGGCACGTGGGGTGATCGACGCGGTGCTCGATCCGGAGCCGGCGCCTGCTTGAATGGGTGTGGCCCCGGCCACATCCGCGCCTGATGCTGAGGAGAACCCGACGTGACGACTCGTCCCACCCGCGCCGCGCTCGCCGTACTCACCGGAGTCGCCCTCGCCGCCTTCGGGGCGTGCGGGGCCGAGTCCCTGCAGAGCGACGTGCACCCGGGGGCCGCCGCTGTCGTCGACGGGGAGCGGATCACGGTCGACGCGGTCGACGACCTGGCCCAGCGCTACTGCGACTTCGTCGCCGCCCGCAGTGAGTCCGCTGAGCAGACGGTGCCGATGCGGCTGGTGCGCAACGCGACCCTCGACATCCTGGTGCAGCGCGAGCTGGCCGAGCAGTACGCCGCCGCGCACGACCTCGAGGTGCAACGCGCCCGGCGCCTCCTCGACAGCGAGGCCGACCAGCAGGCGGAGCAGCAGCAGGTCGCCGACGACGAGCGGGCGACCTTCGACGACGTCCAGCTTCAGTTGGCCACCAGCGCGATCTATCTCGCCGCCGGGGGAGCCGAGGCGCTGGCGGCGGGTCAGACGCCCGAGCTCGACGCGATCAGCAGGGGCCAGGCCCTGATCGCCGAGTGGGCCGCGGACAAGAAGGTCACCTACGACCCCCGCTTCGCCAGCCTCAACACCGACGAGTACGACGTCGACAGCGGCTCGCTCGCCCGTCCGGTCAGCGACCTGGCCGAGTGGGCGGCCGCCTACGACCCGCAGGCGGCCGCCGACACCAGCTACCTCGCCGCGCTCCCGACCTCCCAGAAGTGCGGCGCCTGACCGGCGAACTTGCGCGGATACCCGCCGAACTTGCGCGCATACCCCGCGAGCTTGCGCGGATACCCGGCGAGCTTGCGCTGGTGCTCGTGCCGCGGCCGTGACCCGAACACTTCGCAGACGGGCTAAGTTGGCGCGTGTGACGAACAACGGCGATTCCACGGACGACCGGCCGGATGCGCTGGGCGATTTCGTCGCGATGATGCGTCGACTCCGAGCCGAGTGCGCGTGGAAGGCAGAGCAGACGCACGAGTCCTTGCTCCCGTTCCTTCGCGAGGAGGCGGCCGAGGTCGAGGAGGCCGTGCGGGAGGGTGACGACGCCCATCTCCGTGAAGAGCTGGGCGACCTGCTCCTCCAAGTCGTCTTCCACGCGGCGATCGCCGAGGAGCGGGGCGCCTTCACGATGGACGACGTGGCGGCGGGTATCAGCGCGAAGATGAGGCGACGCAACCCGCACGTCTTCGACCCCGCCTCGCTCGGTCGTACGCCGGCCGACCCGCCCCTCAGTCCCGCTGAGATCGACGAGATCTGGCAGCGGGTGAAGCAACGCGAGCGCGACACCGGCACGTGTCCGTAGGCGCAGCGAGTTGACGGAGGTCGCGGCGAGCCTGCACTGAGCAACTCAGTGCAGGCTCGCCGCGTATCAGTGCAAGTTCGGCGCGTAATTGCGCAAGTTCGGCGCTACTGGAGCTTGATCTTCACCGGCTTGCTGGTGCTGGGGCGCGAGGTGGGGGAGCCGGTGTAGGTGGCCCTGAGCCTCACCTGGCGCTTCTTCTGAACCAGCTTCTTCTTGAGCTGGACCTTGAGGGTGGCCTTGCCGTTCCGCTTGACCTTGGCCGTGCCGAGCTTCTTCGTGCCGAACCTGACCTGCACCTTGCCGTCGACGGTGGCGGCGCGGCCGGGCTCGACCCTGACGGTCAGCTTGACCTTCTTGCCCCGCTTGACCTTCGTCTTGTTCGCCTTCAGCTTGGTGCTGGTGGCGAACTCGCCGCGGAAGACCTTGGTGACGGCGCCGAGTCGCAGGAGCTGGGTCTCGCCGGTGGCGTCCTCCAGGCCGTCGTTGTCGGTGACGGCGAAGACCTGACCGTTGCCGGCCACGGTGAAGCCCTCGACCTTCTCCTGGGTCCAGCCGTTGAGCTTCCGCAGGTGCGGCAGTAGGTCGACGGCGAGCTTCTTCCGCACCGGCCGAGCGAGTACGGCGCCTCCGACGGTCCGCTTGTCGGCCGCGGCCAGGTCCACGGTGTAGATCCGCTTCAGCCGGGCGCGGGGGCCGTTGAGCTTGTCGCGCTCGATCACCGACACCAGGTCGGGGCCGAGCGCGGTGATCTCCGAGAGCCCGATCCAGTCGCCCTCGACATCGGTGCGCTCGAGCGGGTAGGCGAACCAGGTCCACTCACCGGTGGCGACGACGTACCTGCCGATGCGCACGAAGTCCTCGTCTGCGGCTTCGCGCTGCAGGGTCACGTAGACGACCTCCTGGCGTCCCTTGCCCCAGGCGCTCACGCCTTCGAGTCCCTGCTTCCCGAGTCTGTCGGTGACGCCGGTGGGCAGGTCGACGGTCTGCTGGACGCGGCCGTCCGCGTCGGTGCGGACGAGCTTGTTGTCGGCTCCGACCGCTCCCTCGAGCGCCAGCCAGAAGCCACCGTCGACCCGGGCGTGGAGACCTTCGATGTCGATCGCCGGCGCGGCGCCGGTGGAGTCGGTCACCTCGATCACCCGGTCGATCACAGCGGGGGACCTCTGGGTGTCGACGCCGTAGATCCGGCCCGTCGCGTAGGCCGCGTCGCTGGCGGTCCACAGACGCCCGGAGCTGGTCGGGTCGGCGCTCAGCGCTCCCAGCGCGCCCCAGCCGATCGGCTGACCGCCGACGTCGGCGGAGCGGATGCTCGGGAAGTCCGGCGCCCCCGCGCCGAGCTGGAAGACGCTGACCGCGGAACGCACTCCGACCTCCGCCTCGTCGGTCTCGGAGGAGACGACGAAGAGGTCGCGCTCCGGGATGGGCAGCAGTCCCTCGGGGCCGTTGGTGGTCGGGAGCAGCTGCGCGAACGCCGGCGCGGTCGGCGTCGTCATGTCGTAGACGGCCACGAAGTTGCTGCGCTCGGAGCCGACGAACGCATAGGGCGTGCCGTCGAAGGTGTCGAAGGCCAGCCCCTCGGGCTCGACCCCTTTCTTGCCGGCCCGGTCGTTGTTGTGGAGGCCGTGCCGGGTGGCGAGCTGCTCGACGGTGTTGCCGGCATCCCACATCACCTCGCCGGTGGCGGCGTCGAAGACGGTCCAGCCGCGGGTGCCACCCTTCCAGTCGCCTTCGTTGGCGGTGGCGACGAGCCCGTCACCGACCCACTGGATCGCGTCGGGCTCGCGCGGCGCGGTGATGGACCCGGTCGGGTCGAAGCGTCCGTCGTCGTCGACGTCGATGCCGTCGACGGTGGCCTCCCCGGCAGAGAAGACGTGGTCGATCGTCTTGCTGGCCAGGTCGACCACGACGACGCCGTTGTTCTCCTGGAGGGTCACCGCGGCCTTGCCGGCGTCGTTGATGTCGACGTACTCCGGCTCGGGGTCTTCTGGGGTGTCGAGGCCGGCGTCCGCGAAGGCGGGGAGCGGCGAGCCGTCGGTGCCGGTGAAGGGCACGCGTGTGGCCGTCCAGGCAGCGGGGTCGTCACCGGCGAGGTCGATGACCTGCAGGAAGCCGGCGGGGGGCTGAGGCAGGTCGCCTTCGTCGCGACCGTCGGGGGTGAACTCCTCGTCGCGCTGGTTCTCGATGGCGATCGCCGCGTGAGCGCCATCGGGGCTGATGGCGATCGCGTCCGGCTGGCCTCCCAGGTCGATGGACCGCACGACCTCGCGGTCGGAGATGCGCACGATGTCGACACGGCCCTTCGGCTCGGCGAAGTCGCCGCCCGTGCTGTCGATGACCACCAGCACATGGTCACCGACGACGCCGACGCTGGTCGGCTGGTCGTCGGCATGGCCGGCGGTGGCGAGGTCGATGGTGCCCAGCCCCTTCGGGGCCGACGGATCGCTGATGTCGATGAAGCCGATCCGCTTGCCCGCCGCGTCGGTGTGGATGAGGGTGTTGCCATCCTCGGAGACGTCCGAGATCTCCGCGACGGTCTCCGCGTCGGGGTCGACTCCCTGCGGCACGTTCTCGTAGACCGGGTAGGTCGCGGTGCGGTGGAAGGCGCTGGCGCTCGCGGCCGGGGTGGTTGCGCCGGAGGCACCATGCCCGGTGGGCGCCACCGCGGAGCCGGGGCCGGCGACGGCGAGGAGGGAGAGTGGAAGTGCGACGGCGGCCAGGGCGGCCGCACCCTTTCGGCTGGACATGCAGTGCCTTTCGGTCGTGGTCCCCGCTACGGGGTCACGTGCACGTTGCTGTCCCGGGCTTGCGCCGCGGTGGCTCGTCGGTGAACGGCGGACGAACGCCACTGCGCCGTACGTCGAATCCTGCGTCCCTGCCGAACCCGCAGCGCCGAACCCGCAGCGCCGAACCCGCTCGGTCGCCTCCGACCGATCCGCCTCGTTGTCGAGCGCGGGTCCGGTTCCCGTCAGGGGGCAGGGGTGAGGTCGAGGCAGGAGACGTAGACGGTGACCTCGGGGTCGACGGCGTTGTTGTCGACGAAGTAGTGGGCGGCCCAGCCCGACGGCGACTGCGCGGTGGCGGCACCGGAGCCGTCGACCGGGTAGGAGTCGTACATCCACACACCCTGGCGCAGCGCGGTGTCGTAGCCGCCGGCGATGGCGAGGTCGCCGGGCTGGCAGTTGGCCCGCACCTGCTGGCCGTCGGGGCCGGGGTCGCCGGCGAACCGGGTCGTCTCGTAGTAGAACGTGGCGCCCGTGCCCGCGGGTCCGGGCGGCCCGACGGGGCCGGTCGCGCCGGTGGCGCCCGTAGGCCCGGCGGGGCCGGTGGGGCCGGCAAGCCCGTCGGCACCGGTCGCGCCGGTGGCTCCTACGGTGCCGGCGTCGCCGGTCGGGCCCTGGAGGCCCTGCACACCCTGCGGACCCTGCGGGCCGGTCGGGCCCATGAGTCCCTGCGGCCCTTGCGGGCCCTGCGGACCGATGTCGCCCTGGATGCCCTGGACCCCGACTGCTCCGGTCGCGCCCGTGGCGCCGGTAGCCCCGGTCGGGCCGGTCACGCCTTGCAGTCCCTGGATGCCCTGGATGCCCTGCGGGCCGATCGCACCCTGCGGCCCCTGGGCGCCGGTCGGCCCGACCTCGCCCTGCGGGCCCGGCGTGCCCTGGGGTCCCTGCGCCCCCTGGGGACCCGGCACGCCGGCGACCCCCTACGGCCCCTGGGGTCCGCGGGCGCCGGGGCCACCCTGCTTCCAGACGATCTTCGTCTCGCCGGCGCGGCACTTGCGGTGACCCGGCTTGTCGAACAGCAGTCGCAGGTCGCCGGTCTTCCGGTCGAAGCACGCCCGCACCGTGTCCGGCTTCGCCGGCTTGGCGGCCTGTGCGGTCGGACCGGAGCCGAGCGCGCGGACGCTCACCGGGGCGAGCACCGCGGCGAACGCGAGCGAGGCGAAGGCGGCGTTGAAGGTCGTGCTGCGACGAGCAGGCGTGGTGGGCATGTCGCGGAGTCTAGGGCGGGTTTGCGCGGTCTGTCCGGAGATCTCGACATCGCGACCGAGGTCTGTCCGATCGGTCGGCCGGCCGTAGTCCGGGCGGTCGGTCCCGGTCCCGGGCGGTCAGTCGTAGTCCGGGGCGGCCACGTCCTTCATCGAGGGATCCAGGGCGAGTCCCTTGGCCAGATGGTCCTCGCCCTCCTTGGTGCGCCCCAGGTGCACCAGCGCGAAGCCGAGCCGCATGTGGGTCGGCGCGAAGTCGGGTTGCGCCTCGACGGCGCGCTCGTAGAGCGCGACCGCCTCCTTGAGGTCGCTCTTCTCCAGCAGGATCGCCTTGTTGTAGAGCGCCGGACCGTACGCCGGGTCGGCGGCCAGCGCCGCCTCGTACTCCTCGATCGCGCCGTCGAGGTCGCTCTCCTCCTGCGCGATGAGGCCGAGGTTGTAGTGCGCCAGCACGTTGTCCGGGTCGATCTCCACCACGCTGGTGAAGGTGGCGTGCGCCGCCTCGCGCTCACCGGAGGCGAGCTGCATCGCACCGGTCTCGACGAGCGTCTGGATCGCTTCGGCGCTCAGCGCGGGCGTCTCCTTCGCCGCCGGCTCGTCCTCGGAGCAGCCGGCGACTAGCAACGAAGCGCCGAGCAGCAACGCGACGGCGCGGAGGAGGGGGCGGCGGGAAGGACGCATGAGGCGAGTATGGGACCGTGCCCCACGTCGCACCAATCCACTACGGTCCTGCCATGCCGCGGGTGGGACTGCACATGATCGTCAAGGACGAGGCGCACGTCATCGAGCGCTGCCTGCGCAGCGTCCGACCGGTCATCGCCTGGTGGGCGATCTGCGACACCGGCTCCACCGACGGCACCCAGGAGATCGTGCGCCGCACCCTTGCCGACCTGCCGGGCGTGCTGATGGAGCGTCCCTGGGTCAACTTCGGCCACAATCGGCAGGAGGCGCTCGACGCCGCCCGGGCTCTCGCCGAGTCGCGTCCCGACGACCAGGTGCTGACTATCGACGCCGACGAGGAGCTTGTCGACCTCCCGGACGGCTGGCCGCAGCTGGTCGCCGACGGCTACCACCTTCCGGTCGAGTTCGGCGCGCTGCGCTATCAGCGGCTGGCGCTGGCGCGGCTGGGCAGTCCCTGGCGATGGCGCGGCCCCATCCACGAATACCTCGACCTGCCCGGCGCGCGGCTCGGAGCCCTGGATGCGCCGCGGCTGCTGGTGCGCAAGGAGGGCGCGCGGTCGAAGGACCCCGACACCTACCGCAAGGACGCGTTGCTCATCGAGGCCGAGCTGGCCCGCGACCCCGACGACCCGCGCATGCAGTTCTACCTCGGCCAGTCGTGGCGCGATGCCGGGGAGCCTGAGCGAGCGCTCGCGGCCTACCGGGTGCGGGCCGCCAACCCGGCGGGCTGGACGCAGGAGCGCGGCATGGCCGCCCTGGAGGCGGGCCTGCTGCTGGAGCAGGCGGGCGCGCCGGCGGACGAGATCGCCGACGCGTTGCTCGACGCGGTGCAGTGGCTCCCGGGGCGGGCGGAGCCGCTGGTGCACCTTGCCCGCATCGAACGGCTCCGCGAGCGTCACGAGGTGGCCCATCTCTACGCCGCCGCGGCGGTGGCGATCACGGCGCCGCCGCCGGACGCGCTCTTCGCCGACGCGTCGACCTACACCTGGAAGGCCCACGACGAATACGCGCTGGCCTGCTGGTGGACCGGCCGGTACGCCGCGGGGTTGCCCTCGGCGCTCGCCGCAGCGGCCGCCAACCCCGACGACGCTCGCCTCCGCGACAACGTGGAGTGGTTCCGGAGCCGACTGGGCGCTTGACGCGCGCCGAGCCCGACGGGTGGTGAGCGGATGTCAGCCGAGGGCGGCCACGTGCGCGTACAGGTCCACCCGCGGCTCGGCCAGGTTGGAGATGTCGCCGGCGATGAGCCAGGTGCCGTCGACCCTGCGGAAGAGCGTGCAGAGCGCGCCGTTGCCGACCGTGCCCGCCGTCGGGTGCACCATCGTGAAGGTCTGCCACTGCCACGCGAGGTCGCCTGAGACCACGACCTCGCCCAGCGGCTCGTCCTCCACCCGCAGCTCGGCCTCGGCCGCCATGGCGATCCGGGTGCCGAAGAACGCGGCGATCGCGTCGCGCCCCAGCACGTGCGGCATGCCGGGCACGCTGAGCACGGCGTCGTCGGAGTAGAGCGCGGCCACGGCGTCGAGATCGCGGGCGTTGTAGGCCTGCTTCCACGCCAGGCTGACCGCCGCGACGGCTTCCTGTGCGCTGGCTGACTCCGCGCTCATGTCACGCTCCGATCCGGTCGAGGTCGACGTCGACGCACGCTAGGGCGCTCGGGGACCGCGCCGACGCCGTTCCCGGTCAACGGGAGTGCCGCCGTACGGCCATGGCGTCCCGCCGAGGGAGCGTGCCTCCCGGCCTGAGGCTGCCGGGCGATTAGGCTGACTCCGCACGTCATCCGTCGATCGACTCAGGAGCACCACCCGAATGGCCGCAATCGAAGCAGTAGGCGCGCGCGAGATCCTCGACTCGCGTGGCAACCCCACCATCGAGGTGGAGGTCCAGCTGGAGGACGGCACCTACGGCCGAGCGGCCGTGCCCAGCGGTGCGTCCACGGGCGCCTTCGAGGCGGTGGAGCTGCGTGACGGTGGCGACCGCTACGTCGGCAAGGGTGTGCGCCAGGCGGTCGAGGCGGTCCTCGACAAGATCGCTCCGGCCATCATCGGCCTGCAGGCCGACGACCAGCGGCTTGTCGACACCGCGATGATCGAGCTCGACGGCACTCCCAACAAGGCGACCCTCGGCGCCAACGCGATCCTGGGCGTCTCGCTGGCCGTGGCCCGCGCCGCGGCGGAGTCGGCGGCGCTGCCGCTCTACCGCTACGTCGGCGGCCCCAACGCCCACGTGCTGCCGGTGCCGATGATGAACATCCTCAACGGCGGTGCCCACGCCGACACCAACGTCGACATCCAGGAGTTCATGATCGCGCCGATCGGTGCCCCGACCTTCCGGGAGGCGCTGCGCATGGGGGCGGAGGTCTACCACGCGCTCAAGGCGGTGCTGAAGGAGCGCGGTCTCTCCACGGGCGTGGGTGACGAGGGCGGCTTCGCGCCCGACCTGGAGTCCAACCGTGCCGCGCTCGACCTGATCGCCGAGGCGATCGGCAAGGCCGGCTACGAGCTCGGCAAGGACGTCGTCTTGGCCCTCGACGAGGCGGCCACGGAGTTCTGCGAGGCGGGCACCTACACGTTCGAGGGCGCCGGCAAGACGGCGGAGGAGATGATCGCCTACTACGCCGAGCTGGTCGCCAACTACCCGAT
>Ga0164243_10016600_pt1 | contig 10085 bp, 9 predicted proteins | sample OricompcompostOP_FD_108781 | JGI IMG/M metagenome (GOLD analysis project Ga0164243, IMG submission 108781) | Organic Plus compost microbial communities from Emeryville, California, USA - Original compost - Organic plus compost (OP) | ecosystem: Engineered > Solid waste > Mixed feedstock >... | reverse complement strand
GGGCCCGCAGCCGCTCGCCGAGCAGCGGGGTGAGGTCGCGGGCCACGCCGTCGATGGCGAAGCCGGGTACCTGCGGGTACTCGATGGTGGCGACGTCCGGCGCGTTGCCGGCGCGGGCGGCGTTGCTCAGCTTCGCGTACCCGCCCTGCTGGCCGGAGGGCACCTGCTCGAAGTCGACGTGGACGCGGCGTTGGCTCCTGTTGTACGCGTCCACCACCTGCTGACTGCCCCGCAGCGCGGACCAGAAGGTGATACGGACCCGGCCCTCTCCGGCCCGCGCGGTGCCGGCCCCGCCGCCGGCGCAGGCGGTGGCCAGCAGCAGCGGGAGGAGGGCCAGTACGGCGATCAGGGGACGGGGACAAGGACGAGGACGGGGACGGTGACGGTGACGGCGGGGACGGGTGCGGGGGGTGCGGCCGGTTCGTGCGGCGTCATCGGCGGGGCCCGGCCGCCGCGGTGCGCGTCGTCGGTGCACGGGGGATGCCTCCTTCGGGAGAGGAGGGGAACACCCGCATCCTGAGCGCCCGACCGGAAGAGGTCAATGGAACGATCAGAGGAAAGTGAAACGCTCAAACGATCGAGTGTGGACGGGTGTTGACCGGACCGGCGCCACGCCGCAGGGGCCCCGCCCCGCCCGGGACCCGCCACCCCACTCCGGTCCGCCCGGCGACGGCCCGCAGGTCACCCGGGGGACGCCGCCGCCTCCGCCGACGAGCCGCGCACCACCAGCCTGGGCAGCAACTCGATTCGGCGCACCGCCTCGGGGGCCGCGCCCCGCGGATGCTCCAGCCGGCGCAGCAGCACCTCGGCGGCGACCCGGCCGATCTCCTCCTTCGGGGGCGCCACCGCCGTCAGGGGCGGACTGCCCAGCGCCGCCACCACGTCGTCGTACGCCACCACCGAACAGTCCTGCGGCACCCGCACCCCGCCCTCGCGCAACTGCTGCACCAGCATCAGCGCGTCCACGTCCGCGTGCAGCACCGCCGCGGTCGCCCGGTGCTCGCGCAGCACCGCGCACAGGTCCACCAGCGGCGCCGCCTGCCCGCCGGTGCCGGGCTGCCGCGTCGGATCGGGTGCCGTCGCGGCAGCCGCCTCGGAGGTGAGGACCACCGCCCAGTCCGCCACCTCGGGCCGCTCGGCGGCGATCCGTTCGAACGCCGTGCGCAGGGTGCGCGCGGTGGGGCTGTCGTCCCGCGCGGCCAGCACCAGCCGGCGATGGCCCAGCCCGATCAGATGGTCGAGCGCCAGATGCGCCCCGTACCAGTGGTCGCTGCACACCGAGTCGAGGGCGTGCAGCGGGGTACCGGCCTCGGGCCGGCGCTCCATCAGCACCGCAGGCACGGGGAGTTCGCACAGCCACCGCTCGTCCAGTGCCGGGGCGTCCGCGGTGCGCCAGCGCGGCGCCACCAGCAGTCCGCGCGCCGCCTGCTCCACCGCCTGCCGCGCCATCTCCCGTTCGGCGCCCGGATGGTGGCGTGCGATGTGCAGGGCCGCCCGTACACCGGCCGCCTCCAGCACGGCACGGGCCCCGCGCACCGCCTCGAACAGGTACGAGTGGTGCTCCGGGACGATCAGCCCCACCGCCGGCGCCGCGGCGTCCACCGTGCGGGGCGCCTCCTGCTGCCCGGGTACGGAGGTCAGCGACCGGGCCACCCCGTGACCGCGCGCCAACTGGCCGCGCCGGGACAGCTCTTCCACGTCGCGGCGGACGGTCACCACGGAGACGCCCAGCTCCCGGGCCAGCGTGGTGACCCGCACCTCGCCGCGCGCCCGTACCGTCTCCAGCACCCTGTCCCGCCTCGCGGCGGCCCCCTCGCGCACGGCGCATCCTTTCGTCTGACCGTTTCTCCCTACGATACGGTCGCGCTCCCCGCCCGCCCCGGCGCCGATTCCCCGGCCCCGGGCGCCGGTCCGCCCCCGGCCCGGTGCCGGTCCGCCCCGGGCGCCGGTCCGCCCCGCCGGCGAGCGCCGCGCCCAGTCGCTCCGGGAGCGCGGGCCGTCCCCGTTCACGGGTGCGCTCTCCACCGTTCACGGGGGCGACTTCCGCTGTTCACAGGCCCGCAGTGCGCCCGACTCCCGGGCGCCGGCGCCTGCTTGACCGGGCCCTTCGCCCCGCATACCGTCCCCGCGACGAAGGACGTCATACCTCCCGGCTGGAGGCAGTGGATGCCCGACGAGACCTCCGTACCGTTCCGCGCCGGAAGCGAGGGCTACGCCAGCTTCCGGATCCCCGCGCTCGTCCGCGCCCGGAGCGGCGCCCTCCTCGCGTTCGCCGAAGGACGCGTCGACTCCGCGGACGACAGCGGACACATCGACATCGTCCTCAAACGCTCCACGGACCAGGGCCGCACCTGGGGCCCGCTCACGGCGGTGGCCACCAACGACGACGGCACGGCGGGCAACCCGGCGCCCGTCGTCCTCGCGGACGGCCGCGTCCTGCTGGTCTTCGTCCGCTCCGCCGCCGACGCCACGGAGGCCCGCATCCGCCGCGGCGAGGTGAGCCGCGAGGACGGCAGACGGGTGTGGGTCCAGCACAGCCGGGACGAGGGCGTCTCGTGGAGCGCGCCCCGCGAGATCACCGCCGAGGTGAAGCGTGCGGACTGGCGCTGGTACGCCACCACCCCGGGCCACGCCCTCCAGCTGTCCTCCGGCCGCATCCTGGTGCCGGCCAACCACTCCACGCCGCCCACCGTCGCCGGGGACGACGGTTCTCAGGGCCGCTACGACGGCGGGCACTGCCTGCTCAGCGACGACGGCGGCGCCGGCTGGCGGATCGGGTACGTGGACGACGACCCCGACGGCTGGGTGAACGTCAACGAGACGACGGCGGCCGAACTGCCCGACGGCACCGTCTACCTCAACGCCCGCAACAACTCCCGTGCCCCGGCCCACCGTTCCGACGCCCGCTCCGCGGACGGCGGTGAGACCCTCACCGCACCGTTCGCCCCGCAGGACGGGCTGACCGCCCCCGTGGTGCAGGGCAGTCTGCTGTATCTGCGCGAGCCCGGCCTGCTGCTGTTCTCCGCCCCCTCCGACCCGGCGACCCGCCGCCGGATGGCGGTCCGCACCAGCACCGACGGCGGCGTCACCTGGCGCGAGGCGCTCGCCGTGGACGACCGGCGGGCCGCCTACTCGGACATGGCGCGCCTGGACGCGCGCACGGTGGGGCTCCTCTACGAGACGGGCGACACCGGCCCGTACGAGACGATCACGTTCCGCCGCATCCCGGTGGCGGCCCTGCGCTGAGCGCACACGCGGGGCCGGAGGGGCCGGCGGGGGCCGGGACCGGTCCGGGGCGGGGGCCCGGGCGTCGCTAGGCTCGGCCGTATGCGTTCAGCCCTCCGGATCACCACCCGCAACGCCCGCTTCCAGCAGTGGCAGGCCCTGCTGTCCAACCGCACCAAGCGCCGGCGTTCGGGCGAGTTCCTGGTCCAGGGGGTGCGTCCGATCACGCTCGCCGTCGAGACCGGCTGGCCGGTCGCCGCGCTGCTGTACGCGGACGGCCGCCGCCTCTCCGGCTGGGCCCGCACCCTGCTCGACGACCCCGGTGTGCCGGGGGAGCGCGTGGCGATGGCGCCCGGTCTGCTGGCCGAGCTGAGCGAGCGGGAGGACGGGGACGCGGAGCTGGTGGCCGTCGTCCGGATGCCCGAGGACGACCTGTCCCGCATCCCCACCGGTCCCGCCTTCCTCGGCGTCCTCTTCGACCGTCCCACCAGCCCCGGCAACATCGGCAGCATCATCCGTTCCGCGGACGCCTTCGGCGCGGACGGCATGATCGTCACCGGGCACGCCGCCGACGTCTACGACCCCAAGTCCGTGCGGGCCAGCACAGGTTCGCTCTTCTGTCTCCCCACCGTCCGCGTCCCCTCACCACGCGAGGTCGACGACTGGCTGGCCGGCCGGACCGAGCACCCCCTCACCGTCGTCGGCACCGACGAAGGAGGGGAGACGGAACTGTACGAAGCGGATCTGACGGGCCCCACCCTGCTGTTGGTCGGCAACGAGACCAGCGGACTGAGCACCGCCTGGCGCGAGCGCTGCCACCGCACCGTCCGCATCCCGATGCGCGGCAGGGCCAGCTCCCTCAACGCCGCGAACGCGGCCACGGCCGTCCTCTACGAGGCGGCGCGGCAGCGCGACCGGGCGCGCCCGGCGTGAGCACCTTCACTGCGGGCCGTGCGGGCGCGGTCCGCACAGGGGTGGCAGGATGCGGCGTATGAACACTGCTGACTCTTCCGCTGCCGGGAACGCCGCCCCCAAGAAGGACCCGTGGGACCTGCCGGACGTGTCGGGGATGACCGTCGGGGTCCTCGGCGGCACGGGTGACCAGGGCCGCGGGCTCGCCTACCGGCTGGCACTGAGCGGACTGCCCGTGATCATCGGTTCGCGTGCCGCGGAACGGGCACAGCAGGCCGCCGGGGAGATCGGCCACGGTGTCGAGGGCGCGGACAACGCCGAGTGCGCGCGCCGCAGCGACATCGTCATCGTCGCCGTCCCGTGGGAGGGCCACGCCAAGACGATCGAGGCGCTGCGCGAGGAGCTGACGGGCAAGCTGGTCGTGGACTGCGTCAACCCGCTCGGCTTCGACAAGAAGGGCGCCTACGCGCTCGTGCCCGAGGAGGGGAGCGCCGCTCAGCAGGCGGCGGCCCTGCTGCCCGAGTCGCGGGTGACGGCCGCGTTCCACCACCTGTCGGCGGTGCTGCTGTCCGACCCGGAGGTGACCGAGATCCCCACCGACGTCATGGTGCTGGGGGAGAAGCGCGCGGACTGCGAGATCGTGCAGGCGCTGGCCTCCCGCATCCCCGGGATGCGCGGCGTCTACGCGGGCCGGCTGCGCAACGCGCACCAGGTGGAGTCGCTGGTCGCCAATCTGATCTCCGTCAACCGCCGCTACAAGGCGCACGCGGGCGTGCGCCTCACCGACATCTGAACCGGCTGGAGGGTACGGCGTGAAGCGGCGGATTCCCGGCGGCGGCCTCACGGTGGCCGTCGTCGTGGCGGCCGTGCTGGCGGCCTGCTCCGGGCAAGGCGGCCACGGCAGCGGCGGCGACGGCCACCGCGGCGGCGACGGGGCGGGCGGGAAGAGCGCCGCGCCCCTGAGCGTCGCCGCGCTCCGGTCGCTGGCCGCCGACGCCGAGGGCACCACCTGTCCCGTCCCCTACGACGTGCCCGCCGCGCTGCGGGCCGCGGACGTGCACCGCCAGGTCGAGCGGCGGTCCGTGGAGGGCGAGCTGCCCGACGGCCCGGACTCGGCGCTGGCACGGTTCAAGGGCGCCCTGGTCGGCTGCGGCTACCGCATCGGCGGGGAACGGGCCCGCCTCTTCACGGTCGGCGCGGGCGAGGGGCACGCCGTCAACGTGCTGCTGCCGCAGATCCAGCACGACGCGCGGCTGGAGATGGCCGGGCTGCAACGGTACGCGGCCCGCACGGGCAAGGCCGCCGAGGGCGAACCGGTGCTCACGCCGAGCGGCAACGTGGCGTCCGTCCGGCTGCCGGTGGCGGGTGACGGGGACCTCGCCCTGGTGGTCACCGTCGGCGAGGGCCGCACACAGCTGTCCCGTACCGAGATGACCGCCTTCGCCCGCCACCTGGCCGGGCAGGCCACCCGCGGCTGAGCCCGCACCGCCCCGGACCGGCCGCACCCGCCCGCCCGGAGCGGCGGCCGTCCGCGCACGTGGCCCCGCGGCCAGGTGTCGGCACCCCGGCGTGCGGGCACCCAGCCCAGCCGGACATGCGGGTCCCGCCCGCCCCGCCCATCATGGGGTGAGCGGTGACCGGCCACAGGCGCGCCCGCCAGGAGGCACGGATGGGACAGGAGCCCGCAGCCGCCGCCGGGCGGAACGGGGCGGACACGGACGGTCCCGGCCGGCGGCCGGGAGACGACCCCGGCCGGCAGGGACGAGCCCCCGGCCGGCAGGACGCACAGGCCACGGGCCGGCAGGACGGACACGGGGGCGAGGGCTACACGCCGGACCCCCGGCGCTGGAAGGCGCTCTCCGTCTGCCTCGTCGTCGGCTTCATGGCGCTGCTGGACGTCTCCATCGTCAATGTGGCCCTGCCCGCCATCGAGGAGGGCCTGGGCGCCTCCGAGTCGGCGCTCTCCTGGGTGGTCTCCGGCTACGCGCTCACCTTCGGGCTGGTCCTGGTGCCGTCGGGACGCATCGGGGACGCCCTCGGCCGGCGCACGGCCTTCCTCGCCGGACTGGTGCTGTTCACCGCCGCCTCCATGGCGTGCGGCTTCGCGCAGAGCCCCGGCTGGCTGGTGACGGCACGGCTGGTGCAGGGCATGGCGGGCGGGCTGCTGAACCCGCAGATCTCCGGAATGATCCAGCAGCTGTTCCGGGGCGCCGAGCGGGGCCGGGCCTTCGGCATGCTGGGCTCCACGATCGGGCTGTCCACCGCCGTCGGCCCCCTGCTGGGCGGGCTGCTCATCCAGGGCTTCGGCGCCGACGAGGGCTGGCGCTTCGTCTTCTTCGTCAACCTGCCCATCGGCGTCGTCGCCTTCCTGCTGGCGCTGCGCCTGGTGCCCGCGGCGTGCGCCGAGCGGGACCGCGAGCACCGCGAGTCCCTCGACCCGGTGGGCGTGCTGCTGCTGGGCGCCGCCGTCATCGCGGTGATGCTGCCCCTGGTGGAGGAGCGGCAGTGGCACGGCCAGGGCAAATGGCTGCTGGAGCCGGTCGGGGTGCTGCTGGCCGTGGTCTTCCTGTGGTGGGAGCGCTCCTTCAAACGGCACGGCAGGGCGCCGCTGGTGGACCTGCGCCTCTTCCAGGACCGCTCGTACTCGCTGGGAACACTGCTGGGGCTGGTCTACTTCGCCGGCTTCACCACGATCTTCTTCATCTTCACCCTCTTCCTCCAGAACGGGATGCGCTACAGCGCCCTCCAGGCCGGGCTGACGCTGACGCCGTTCGCGATCGGCTCGGCGACGTCCGCGGTCGTGGGAGGCCGCTTCATCACCCGCGTCGGACGGCCGCTGATCGCCGCCGGGCTCGGCCTCGTCCTCATCGGGCTGGCGGGGGCCTGGCTCGCGGTGCACGAGGTGCGCAGCGACGCGGTGGGCTGGGCGCTGGTGGCGCCGATGCTGTGCGCCGGGTTCGGGTCGGGACTGGTCATCTCGCCCAACCAGACGCTGGCCCTGCACTCGGTGCCGGTCGCGCAGGGCGGCGCGGCCGGCGGGGTGATCCAGACCGGGCAGCGGATCGGTTCGGCCGCCGGGATCGCCGCCGTCGGCGCCGTCTTCTTCGCCTGGCTGGCCTCCAGCCACGACTGGGCGACCGCGCTGGACGCCGGCCTGGTCACCGCGATGTGTTTCGTGGCGGGCGCGCTGGTGGTGGCCCTGGTGGACGTGGCGTACGGGCGTCGGGCGGCCCGGCAGGAGGCCCGCCGGGAGGGGTGAGCGACAATGGCTGGTGCACGCAAGGACCCCGACCCCTCGCTGGAGACCGCCCCATGCCCGCCCCCGCCCGCCGAGCCCCCAGGGGCCTCGCCCTGTATGCGACCGTCATCTGCCTCCTGGCCGTCGTCGCGGCCGTGGTCTCCTTCGTGAACGGCCAGTGGCTCGGCATCATCTGGGTGCTGCTGGCCGGTCTGACCTCCAACATGGCCTGGTACTACCACCGGCGTGGCCGGTCCGTACCGGCCGAACGCGCCGGCTGACCCGCTCTCCGCGCCCGGCCCGCGATCGCGGCGGCCGGTCCCGCCGCCTTACGGGAGCAGGACGTTCTGGGGTTCGCCCTGCCAGAAGCGGAAGTATTCGAGGCCCAGGTAGGTCTCCAGCTCGGAGACCCCCAGCCCGCGCAGCAGGGTGTCGACGACGTTCCAGAAGACCTCGTTGACCTGCGGGATCCACAGACAGCCGAAGACGATCAGCAGACCGAACGGGGCGAACGGCTCCGCCTGCCGGCGGGCCTGCGGCGACAGCCACGGTTCGATGACGCCGTAGCCGTCGAGCCCGGGGACGGGCAGGAAGTTGAGCAGCGCGGCCGTCACCTGGAGCAGCGCCAGGAAGGCGAGGGCGCAGCGGAAGGCGACGGGCACGTCGGCCACCCCGTGCAGCCAGAACGGCGCGGTGAGCACCGCCGCAAACAGGGCGTTGGTGAGCGGCCCGGAGGCGGAGATGAGGCTGTGCTTCCACCGGCCCCTGATCCGCCCGCGGTCGATGTAGACGGCACCGCCGGGCAGCCCGATCCCGCCGAGGACGACGAACAGCACCGGCAGCACGACGCTGAGCAGCGCGTGGGTGTAGCGCAGAGGGTTGAGCGTCAGATAGCCCTTGTCGGCCACCGAGAGGTCACCGGCGCCGAGCGCGGAGCGCGCGTGCGCGTACTCGTGCAGACACAGGGAGACGAGCCACCCGGAGACGACGAAGAGGAAGACGGCGAAGCCGGTCACCTCCGCCCAGCCGTACCAGACGGCCCAGCCGGAGACGGCCATGACGGCGGCGATCCCGAGGAACACCGGACTGATCCGGTGGTGCTCCGGGTGGGTGGATGCGCTGGTCATGGGGCATGACCGTACCGGCAGGAGGCAGGGCCCGCGAACCCCCGCCCGGTCGGGGCGCGGGGCACGCCGCCGGGCCGGGGCACCCCGCGGCGACTCCGCGGAGCCGGCCCCGGAGCGCCCCGGGGCCGGCGGCTGTGTCAGCGGGAGCGGGCCTTCCGGGTGCGGGACCGGTTCTCCTTGCGGATGGCCTCCAGCAGCTCGCCCTTGGACATCCGGGAGCGCCCCTCGACGCCGAGCCGCTGCGCCACGCCGTACAGGTGCTGCTTGGGCGCGTGCTCGTCCACGCCCTGCCCGCTGCGCCCGCCCCGCCCGCGGGGGCGTCCGGACTGCGGGTCGGACGGGCCCTTACGGCCGCCGCTCTTGCGTTCCCAGTGGTCGCCGACCTTCTCGTGGGTGTGCTTGAGCGCCCCGTACGCGACGCGGTGGGACCGCTGGCCCTCGCCGTACTCCTTGACGGCGGAGTCGTGCGCCTTCGCCCACGTCCGCTGGGCACTCTGCGGCGAGCGCTGAAGGGTGGACGGCATCTCCTGACGGGCGGGCATGGGAAACCTCCTGGCGAGACCCGTGGTTCCGGCGCCCGGGTGCCCCACGGGGAACCTCTCAAACGGGGTGTACGCCGCAAAACGGAATCGGCTCATGTGTCCGGCCCCGCCGCTGCCCGTACCGTCCGGGAAGGGCCGACCCGAAGCCGTGCCGGAGGGCGGTGAGCGGAGCATGGCGGGGCAGTTGGCCGCTGCCACCGGGGGCCCGGTGCGGCCGGTGGCAGTATGTGGGGGTGCGCTACCTCTACCGCGTTCTGGGCACCACACAGGCCCTCCGGGCCGACGGCACGGCCGTGCCGCTCGGCGGGGCGCGCCTCCGTGCCGTCCTGACCGCGCTCGCCCTGGCGGGAGGCGGCGCGGTGCGGACCGGCCAGCTCGCGGCGGCCGTGTGGGCCGAGGACGAGGAGGCCCCCGCCGACGAGACGGCCGCCGTCCAGGCACTCGTCGGCCGGCTGCGCAGAGCACTTGGCCGGGACGCGGTGGAATCGGTGACCGGCGGCTACCGGCTGGCGGCCTCCCGGGATGACATCGACCTCTTCCGCTTCGAGCGGCTCGCCGCCGAAGGGGCCGCGGCGCTCGCGGACGGCGACCCGGCCAAGGCCGCCGACCTGCTGGACGACGCCCTCGCCCTGTGGCGCGGCCCCGCACTGGCCGACCTGCCCGACGGGGGCGGCCCGGCCGGCATCCGCGCCGCCGACCGCGCCGTGGCCGCCCGCCGCGACCGGGCGCGCGCCGCGCTCGCCCTCGGCCGGGCCGAGGAGATCCTGCCGGCGGTGCGGGAACTGGCCGCCGCGCACCCGCTGGACGAACCGCTCCAGGCCCTGCTGATCCGCGCCCTGCGGGAGACCGGCCGCACCGCCGAGGCGCTGGCCGTCTACGAACAGGTCCGCAGCCGGATAGCGGACCGGCTCGGCGCCGACCCGGGCACCGAACTGCGCACCCTGCACGCCGAGTTGCTGTCCGGCGGTCCCGCCCCGGCCCCGTCCAGCGGTCCGGCCCCGGCCCCGTCCGGCGGTCCCGCTCCGGCCCCGCCGGGCGGTC
>Ga0164243_10016599_pt1 | contig 10086 bp, 9 predicted proteins | sample OricompcompostOP_FD_108781 | JGI IMG/M metagenome (GOLD analysis project Ga0164243, IMG submission 108781) | Organic Plus compost microbial communities from Emeryville, California, USA - Original compost - Organic plus compost (OP) | ecosystem: Engineered > Solid waste > Mixed feedstock >... | reverse complement strand
GCGACGCATTTCGAGCGCATCGTCCAGAACAACACCGTCGATGACAAGCTCGTCGGCCTCCCGTGGTTCACGGATGCCGGTCTGCTCTACTACCGGACCGACCTCCTCGAGAAGTACGGCTACGATGGACCGCCCGAGACGTGGGACGAGCTGACCGAGATGGCGACCACCATTCTCAACGGCGAGAAGGCCGACAACTCCGCCTTCACCGGCTTCACGTTCCAGGGCGGCGCCTACGAGGGCCTCACCTGCAACGCGCTCGAGTGGCAGTTCTCCAATGGCGGTGGCACGATCATCGATGCCGACGGCACCGTCACCGTGAGCAACGATCAGGCGAAGGCCGCGTTCGAGCTCGCCCGCTCGTGGGTCGGCAGCATCGCGCCGGAGGCCGTCACCGGCTACAAGGAAGAGGACTCCCGTGGTGTCTGGCAGGGCGGCAATGCGGCCTTCCATCGCAACTGGCCATATGCCTACTCCCTCAGCGCCGCCGCCGACTCCGTGATCAAGGACGCGTTCGATGTGACGTCGCTCCCGGCCGGCACCGGTGAGGGCGCGAGTCACGCCGCGACACTTGGAGGCTGGCAGATCTTCGTCTCGCAATACTCCGGCAATCAGGATGCCGCGAAGGTCTTCGCCGGTTACCTCACCTCGCCGGAGCTGCAGAAGGCGCGCGCCATCGAGCGCTCCGCCCTCCCGACGATCGAGGCGCTCTACCAGGACGCCGACGTCCTCGCCGCGAACCCCTTCTTCGGTCAACTCTTCGACACCTTCAAGTCCGGCTCGGTGGCCCGCCCGTCGACGCCATCGGCCGATCTCTACGGCGAGGTCTCCCTCGAGTACTACACGGCGCTGAACGAGATCCTCGTCGGCACCGCGTCGGACATCGGCAGTCGTGTCGACGATCTGCAGTCGGCCATCGAGGACATCATGTCGGATCTCTAGACCACGTCACGGTCAGATCGATCGCGTGGAGCATCAGGCGGGCTGCGGTGCGACGCAGTCCGCCTGTGTCGATTCCACGGAGCAGGGGTGACGCCACATGAACATCGCACCGCGCAAACGATTCGGGTGGTCGGCCCCGACAAGTGCCGTCGGACGACAGCAGGAACGCCTCGGCTGGATACTCGTCCTGCCAAGTCTCATCGTCGTCTTCGCCGTCGCCATCTACCCGCTCTTCGAGACGTTCCGCCTCAGCTTCACGAACGCTCGCCTCGCCAGCACGCGAGAGGTCCGCAATGTCGGGTTCGAGAACTACCGGCGACTCCTCGAAGACGATCAGTGGTGGACATCCCTCAAGAACACGCTCATCTTCACGGTCTCCTCCGTCTCGATCGAGGCGATCCTCGGGATGATCATCGCGCTCACGATCCACTCGCAGTTCCGCGGACGCGGCCTCGTGCGCACGTCGATGCTCGTGCCGTGGGCAATCCCGACGGTCGTCTCCTCGATGCTGTGGCAGTGGATGCTGAACGATCGCTACGGCGTCATCAATTCGATCCTCGTGCGACTCGGGTTCATGGATGCCGATCGCAACTTCGCCTGGACCGCGAATCCCTCGACCGCGCTCGGGGCGCTCGTCGCGGTGGATGTCTGGAAGACAACCCCGTTCATGGCGCTGCTGCTGCTCGCTGGTCTCCAGATCATCCCCTCGGATGTCTATGAGGCCGCGTACGTCGATGGCGCATCAAAGTGGCAGCAGTTCTGGCAGATCACGCTCCCACTCGTGAAGCCGGCGTTGCTCGTCGCCCTCGTCTTCCGCACGATGGACGCCTTCCGCGTCTTCGACCTGATCTTCGTGCTGAAGCAGGCCGCCACGGAGACGATGACGGTCGCGATCTACACCCAGCAGACACTCATCCAGGCGAACAGGCTGGGTGCCGGGTCCGCCGCCGCGGTGGTCGTGTTCCTCTGCATCGGGCTGATGGTCCTCGGCTACTCGCGGATGATCTCGGTGGAGGAGGGATAACGATGGCAACGGCCGAATCGACCATCGGACAGACGCGCATCAGCGAGGAGGAACTCAATCGCATTCGCGCCGCGTATCAGCAGAAGAGTTCCACGAACGTGATCAGCCTGCTCGGCAGGATCGGCTTCGTGGTCCTGCTCCTCGTGATCATCGTCTACACGCTCTTCCCGTTCTACTGGGCCGTGAAGTCGTCGCTCACCCCGACCAACGATCTCGTGAAGACGCCGGTCACGCTCTGGCCGGAGCGCCTCACCTTCGATCACTACCGGACAGTGTTCAACGACGGCGGCTTCGTGCGGGCGCTCGCGAACTCCGCGATCGTCTCGTTCAGCGTCGTGGTGCTGGCGCTGCTCATCGGCACGCTCGGCGCCTACGCGCTCGGGCGCCTGAAGTTCCGCGGCAAGACGATCATCCTGTATCTGATCCTCTCGATGACCATGTTCCCCGCGATCGCGATTCTCGGCTCGCTCTTCCAGATGATGAAGCAGTTTCATGCCTACAACACGCTCTGGGGACTCGTCATCGTCTACCTGACGTTCACGCTGCCGTTCACGGTGTGGGTGCTGACGAACTTCTTCCGGGCGATGCCCGAGGAACTGGAGCAGGCCGCACTGGTCGATGGCGCGACGCCGATGCGCGCGCTGCGAGAAGTGCTCCTGCCGCTCGCGATCCCCGGCATGGTGACGACCGCCTTGCTCGCGTTCATCTCGGCGTGGTCCGAGTTCCTCTACGCGCGCACCTTCACGCTCACCGACAAGGCCGTGACCGTGCAGGTCGCGATCTCACAATTCACCGGGAACCAGCAGTTCGAGGAGCCGTTCGGGGTCCGCATGGCGGCCGCCGTCGTGGTGACGGTGCCGCTTCTCGTCGGCGTGCTGTTGGTACAGCGCCGCATCATCGCCGGGCTCACCGCCGGCGCGGTCAAGGGATAGCTGGCTCGGCGGGCGATGGCACGAACAGGCTGACGGTCAGCAGCGAGCCATCCGCCCGCACGATCGGCGTGTGATACCCCGCGACCGCGACATCCGCACCCGAGTCGTCGCGAATGCGCTCCGCTCGCCCGAGCACCGGCTCCCGCGCGTGAGCGAGCTGCAGCAGCGGATGGCGATCGTACGGGAACACCGTGCCGCAGACATCCACCATCGGCAGACTCGCCGCGCGCACCATCTCCCCCTGGAACGGTGCGCCCCAGAGATCGCGCGCGGCCTGGTTCGCGAATGCCACGATGCCGGTGGCGTGATCGATCGCGAGCACCGGCACTGGCACGTGCTGCGCGATCTTCTCGATCCGCTTGCGACGCCCCCGCTGCTCGTCGCGCGCCTGAAGCAGCGCGATGATCGAGGTGCCGATCCGCCCGAAGGTGGCGGCGAGATTCAGATCCAGATCGCTGTCGGAGACCGCCTCGCGATATCCGAGGAAGGCGAAGCCGACATGATCGTGATCGCGCTGCAGCGGCACGATCAGCTTCCCGTGCCACCCGAGCGCCTCGAACATTCGCTGCTCGATCAGCCCGGCATCCCCGACGCGCACGAATACCGGCCCACGCCGCGCGAAGGCCAGCACCGAGTTCGGATACGAGATCGGATCGAAGACCTGCTCCGGGATCGCCCATCCCTGCGTGTGCAGCTCGGCATGCCCGTGGTACATGCCGTCGTCCTCGCGCAGCGCGATGAAGCCGGAATCCGCCTCCAGCCCCTCGGTCAATGCGCGCAGCAGGACATCGAGCGCCATCTCGATCGAGGTGGCGTCGGCGAGACGCGCGCTCCAGATCGCGATGTGCTCCGCCTGCTGCAGGCGACGCGTCAGCTCGGCGATCTCCTCCTCGCGCCGCACGACGTGCTCCTGCGAGTGCGTGATGTCGGTCGCGACACTCATCGCACCGGCGAGCTCGCCATCGATCTCGATGCGCTGATGCGCGAGCGCGTAGGTCCGCGACGGCTGCCCGGTTCGCTCGAGGCGATAGTCGTAGACCGGGACATCCTCCCCAGCGAGCACACGCAGCAATCCGACCTCGCGGTCGGCACGATCGGTGTCGTGCCACCGCGGATCGACGCGCCCGGCAAGCTCCTTGAACGACTGGTTGACGCGCAACTCCGTGCCGACGAAGGCCTCGTGGGCGCGATTGCTCACGAGCACCAGACCACGCTCGTCGGTCGCAACAACCGACGACGGCAATTCGTCGATGATCGATTCGAGAATGCGCGTGCGGCGCTGCGTCTCTTCACGCTCGCGGGCGAGATGCAACGCAAGTGCCGTCTGGTCCGCGAGATGCTGCACGATTGCGAGGCGCTCCTCCATCGAGCCGAACGTCTCGCCGTTGCGATCCGCGATCATCACGCCCAACACCTGGTCCGCGTGATGCAGCGGCACCAGCAACACGGACCCCAGTTTCTCGTCGGGCGCGTAGTACGCGCCAATCGCCGGATCTTCCGCCGGCAGATCGAGCACGATCCGCGCGCGCGATTCCGGAGTGACGTGCCGGAAGAGCGCGTAATCCGCCACCGGGAGTCGGTTGGGGAAACGCTTCGCGAGGTGCGGCGAACGATACGCCTGCACCATCTCCTCACGATCTTCATCCAGCAGGAAGATCACTGCCCGGTCCAGTCGCACGGCCGAGGCGAACGCATCGTGGATCACCGGGATCAGCGCCTCCGACGAGATCGCCACCGCGCGATAGATGCGCTCGAGATGCGTCGCGAGGCGGTCGATGGCGTCGAGATTCGGCGACTCCGCTCCCTCGGGAAAGTCGACGAGCGACTCCGACGGCTCCTGCAGATGCTGCGCGGCGCGTTGCTGGTACTTCCGCGGGGCACGCTCGTGCATGGGGCGCCAGACCCGCAGGTCCTCGTCGCTGATGAATGCCATGCGACCGATACGCTGCACCGGCAATCGTCCACGCCGAACAGCTCGCGACACGGTGTGATACGACACACCTTTCAGTCGCGCAGCTTCCTGCATGGTGTAACGTTGCGTTCCGGCAACCTGCACACCAGATGCTTCGGGTGCAGATCCCGTGGATCGATCCGCAGCCGACTCCCCATCCGAAGTCGGCACACCCTTCTCTTTCATGTCCGATACCGATCACACCACACCATTCACCGAACCGGTGTGGAACAACCGCGCATCCTCGTCCCTCGATGCGCGATCAGCGATCGCTCGCCACGAACTTCATCTCCCTCAAGATGCAGGTCCGGGCGAACGATGGGATGACCGTCACGACGCATTCAGCCAAATGCGTTTCTCGTGACTCGCCGCGAGAATTCGCGCCGGGTGATCATCCAAGTGACACGAGTTTGTCGTTCGACAAACCCGCATGCGAGACCCACGAATCCACTATACGTGAAGTTCTCCGCGAACGTCACTCCCACAACAGAGATTCACCGGGTTCGTGAAGCATTGACATCTCAAACGTCGTCAGCTGCTGTCGCAAATCGCGAAATGACCTCAGCGTCCTTCGCGACCACCTTGTCGTGCAGACTCGTCTGGAAGGCGATCATCTTCTGCTGCAGCTCGGCATCCGCGGTCGCGAGAATGCGCACGGCGAGAAGCCCGGCATTGCGCGCGTTGCCGATCGCGACCGTCGCGACCGGGATGCCGGCCGGCATCTGCACGATCGAGAGCAGCGCATCGACGCCGCCAAGTCCCTGGAACGCCGTCGCCACGACCGGCACCCCGATCACCGGCACCGGCGTCGCCGAGGCGAGCATGCCCGGCAGATGCGCTGCGCCCCCCGCCCCCGCGATGATCACGCGGATGCCACGCTCCGCCGCCGTGCGCGCGTACTGGAACATCTCGTCCGGCGTGCGATGCGCCGAGAGGATGCGCACCTCGAACGGGATGTCGAACTCCGTCAGCGCGTCGATCGCGCCCTGCAGGGTGGGGAGATCCGAATCACTCCCCATCGTCACACCAACCAGCGCCCGAATGTCGTTCGTCACCGTGATTCCCCCTGGAGTACGCTCGCGGCGTCCTGCGCGCGGGCGAATGCCTCGTTCAGATCGTCCCCGACCACCGTCACGTGTCCGAGCTTGCGTCCCGGGCGGGCGCCCTTCCCGTAGAAGTGCACGTGCGCGCCCGGCAATCGCAGCGCATCAGCGAGCCGATCGCGCGGATCGGAACCGTCCTGCGGGCCAAGCACGTTGATCGTCGCAACGGCCGCGCCATTCAACCCGGTTGCGCCGAGCGGCAGATCGAGCACCGCCCGGAGATGCTGCTCGAATTGCGACGTCTGCGCGCCCTCGATCGTCCAGTGGCCGGAGTTGTGCGGGCGCGGTGCCAACTCGTTGACGAGCAACGTCCCGCGCGAGACGAAGAACTCGACGGCGAGGATGCCGACCGCACCGATCGTCGTGGCGATCTCGCGCGCGATGCGCTCCGCCTCGGCAGCGTGGGCCTCATCGCCGAGCAGCGGGATCTTCAGTTCGTTGCACACGCCATCGCGCTGCACGGTCTCGATCGCCGGGTACACGGCGGTCTCCCCGCTCGGATTGCGCGCCACGATCACGGCGAGCTCGCGCTCCAGCGGCAGGAACTCCTCGACCAGCAGCACGGTCCCGTGCGCCTGCGCATCGTCCCACACGGCCTTCGCCTGATCGGCATCGCGCACGATCCAGACGCCACGCCCATCGTAGCCCCCGCGCGACGCCTTCACGACGACCGGCCAGCCGTGCGTCTCGGCGAACGTCACGATATCCGCGACGGACTCGACGTTCGCGAACGCCGGGATCGGGAACCCCGCCGCCCCGAGCTCCGCGCGCTGACGTCGCTTGTTCTGCGCCAGCGCCATCGTCGCGGACGACGGCCACACCTGATGCCCGTCCGCCTCCAGCGCCGCGAGCGTCTCCGGATCGACCAGCTCATGGTCGAACGTCAGGACATCGACCCGCTCCGCCAGCTGCCGGAGCGCCGCCGGATCGTCCGGCGACCCAACGATCACCTCGGGCACGACCTGCGCCGCGCCATCGTGCGCATCCGCCGCGAGCAGCACCAGCTCGATGTCGAGCGGGATCGCCGCCTGCTCCATCATCCGGGCGAGCTGCCCCGCCCCCACGACTCCAACTCGCCGCTTGCCGTCCGTCATCTGTCCCTCGTTCATCCCGATTCATCTGCCCCGATCGGGGCACACACGCAGATCAGGATACCGCAGGGAGGATCACCGCGTGGCCAGATCTGCCAGAAACGGCAAACTCGTCTGCGCTTCGATCACCGGTTCCGGCGCGGGTGGCGGCCCGGAAAGCAGACCATACTTCGCGCGGATGTCGTCCATCACGTCGTGAATGCGTCGCGACTCGTCGCGCGAGACCGAGCCGCGATGGCCGCTCCGTGCCTGACGCTCGTAGCGCCAGACGAGCTCCGGGAAATCACGCCGCACCGAGGCGAGGAACGGCTCGGCGAATCCCTCCCCGATGCGCAGGGTCGAGCCCATCATCCAGCGTCCCCCGTGCGCGACGACCATCTCGGCGAGTCGCTCGAGATCCTCGCGCCGATCGGTGAGACCGGGCAGGATCGGCGCGCAGAAGATCCCCGTCGCGATGCCGTGCTCGGCGAGCACCTGCATCGCGCGCAGGCGCTGCGCTGGCGAGGGCGTCCTCGGCTCAAGCAGACGCGCCAGTTCGGGGTCGGGCGTCGTGATCGTGAGATTCACGGCGCAACCCGCCCCCGCCGCCATGCGCTCGAGCAGCGGGAGATCCTGCGTGACCGTCGTGGACTTGGTGGTGATCTGGACGGGATTGCCGAAGCGATCGAGGATGCCGAGAATCCGGCGCGTCAACCGATAGCGATGCTCGGCCGGCTGGTACGGATCGGAGATCGTGCCCATCACCATCTGCTGGTGACGAAGCTTCGGCTGACGCAGCTCGCGCTCGAGCAACTCCGGCGCATTCGTCTTGACGATGATCTCGTGTTCGAAGTCGTCGCCCGTGTTGTAGCCGAGGAAGGCGTGCGACGCGCGCGCATAGCAGTAGGTGCACGCGTGGACGCATCCGCGATAGGGCGAGATGCTCCAGAGGAAGCGCATCCCCTTGACGGGATTCACGATCGACTTCGCGGGCGATTCGTGATAGCGCGTCCCCCGTCGAGGGGATCGTTCCGGCGGATTCGCGATGGGGTCAGTCGGCAGCGCGTTCATGTGTCCAGTATAGAACACATGTTCTCACTCGCAAGCCCCCATCGTCAGGGAATCTACGCGGACGCGCCGCTCTCGTTGAGCGCCGTCGCGTCGTTGACCTTCTGCTGGAAGCGTGCCTTCAGCTGCGCCTCGGTCTCGGCCTGCGCGGCATCACCCGCCGCCTTGACCTCGCCGACGAACTTCTGCGTGGCGTTCTGCAGTTCCTTGCCCGACTGCGGCGCGAGGAAGCTCGCCATCACCACCCCGACCGCCGTGCCGAGGGCTCCACCAACACCGAACGTGAAGAGTCGCTTGATACCTTCCATCAATCCATCCCTGTTCTGAAACACGTTACCCGCGACGTCGCACCAGACGCGACACGCCGAGCGTCACGATCCCGAACGCCGCTCCACCGATCGCGGCCGCCAGCGGGGAGATCAGCGTGCGCACCGCCCCCGTCGCCTCGACGTTGCCGGCCAGCACGAGCAGCGCCCGGACATCGCCCTTCGCCGCGACGTTGCCCGTCGTCAGCATTCCGACGGTCGTATTGTCGCCGAAACGCACCTCGCCTGTCGCGAGCATCCCGACCGCATTTCCGTCGCCGAAGGTCGCCTTCTCCGCAACGATCGCGAAGGCAGTGCTCTCCTCGAGATGCACCTCGCCCGCGGATGTCAACGCCACGGCGGACTCCTCGAACTCGGCGCGCTCCCCGCGGAGCATCGCGACAGCCGACTGCTCGGCCTCGACCTCACCCGCGACGACCGAGCGCGCGGCGGACTGCCGCAACTGCACGACCTCCCCCTCGACGCGCTCCGCGTACGATTCCGAGACGATGGGGGAACGATCTTCCGATGACGTCATCCGGGGGCCTCCTTTCCGCGGGCATCCGCAGCATGGACGCCGTCGCAACCTGATCGCAGCCTACCACGTTCTTCCCCACAGATGGTTCGTGATGAAAGGTATATGGCGCGTATCATGGTGCAAGCATGACGCGCCGTTCACGTTTGCCGGAAGGATCTCCATGATGATGAAACGATTCGACGATTGGGTGCACGATCCCATGCATCACCATTCGCAACGTCGGTTCATCATGCGTGAAGTCCTGCTTGTCGGCGGCTTCGCCCTTCTCTACTTCTACGTCCGCGGCCTGATGGACGCGAAGGAGACACTCGCGAAGGCGCACGCAGTCGATGTCATCCACTTCGAGCAGAAGCTCGGGATCTTCGTCGAACCGGATATCCAGCAGTGGTTCCGCAACCACGTACTCCTGATCGACTTCTTCAATTCGGTCTACATCTACGGACACTGGCCGGTGCTGATCGGCACGCTCTTCTGGCTGGTGTTCCGGCATCGCGACGAGTATCCGCGCTATCGCAACGCGCTCGTGATCTCCGGCTGCATCGGGGTCGTGATCTTCGCGACGTATCCGGTTGCGCCGCCGCGCATGATGACCGCCTACGGCTTCTGGGATTCCGTCACCGCGCGGACGAATGCCTACCGCGTACTCCAACCACCCGCCCTCACCAATCCGTACGCCGCGATCCCGAGTCTCCACTTCGGCTGGAACCTGCTGATGGGAATCGCCTGGGTAACGAATGCCGAGACAATCATCGGGCGCATCTTCGGCTGGGTCGTGCCGGTGCTGATGTTCATGGCGATCGTGATCACGGCGAATCACCTCATCATCGACGGCGTGATCGGCGCGACCCTTACCTTGAGCTGCTTCGCGTTCGCCACCTGGCTCGCGCGGCGACATCCTCGCCCGACGCGGGAGTCGCCCGCTACCGCCCCGGAAGTCGCCCCCAGTCCGTAGCCTTTCACCCGATCGAGGTCTCCGATTCATGACATCCCTCCACCCCGCCCTGCCCGATGACCGACCGCTCGCGATCGCCCATCGTGGCGGCAACTCGCTCGCCCAGGCGCACGAGGCCATCGCCGTCGGCGCCGACATGCTCGAGACGGACGTCTGGCCGTTTCGCGGTCGCCTCGAAATCCGTCACGTCAAGACGATGGG
>Ga0164243_10016598_pt1 | contig 10086 bp, 10 predicted proteins | sample OricompcompostOP_FD_108781 | JGI IMG/M metagenome (GOLD analysis project Ga0164243, IMG submission 108781) | Organic Plus compost microbial communities from Emeryville, California, USA - Original compost - Organic plus compost (OP) | ecosystem: Engineered > Solid waste > Mixed feedstock >... | reverse complement strand
GCTGTCCAGCGGGAGCGGTTCCGCGGTGGCGCCCTGGCGCGTCGGCGCGCGTACCCTTCCGCGCGGGATGGAGCGGCTCGACCTCACCACGTTCGACGCGGAGACGGTCTCCGCGCGCCATCCGAGCCGGCGCCTGCACCGCGCCCACCCGGCCCTCGGCCTGGTCTCCGCCGAGCAGGCCGACGACTCGCCGCCGGGCGACCGCCCGACCCGCGACTTCGGCCTCGCGTGGCTGACGCTCACCCTCGCCGAGCAGCGTGCGCGCGAGCGCGACATGGCGGCGGCGCTGCTGCGGGTCGCGATCCGCCGCGGGGATGCCCGCTTCGAGCTGGCCCCCGCGGCGCCAGGTGCCACCCGCGCGGCGCTGCGGACGCTGCCCGAGGTCCGCTGGGACCCGGACGGCCGCTGCTGGGGACCGCTCACCGACGCCGTCGCGGAGGTGCTCGCGCGGCGACCGTGCGCCGGTCTCGCCGTCGCGTCCGGGGGTGAGCCGTTCCTCGTCGAGCGTTACGCGGACGAGCCGCGCAGCAACCTGTTCGTCTGGCTCGACCCGTGGCGAGCCGGCGAGCTGAGAACGGAGCTGGAGGAGGCGTGGTGGCCGGCAGCGCAGGCGCGCGCCGAGGCCGCCGCCGGCGACGTGCCGGCACCGCGCGACGGCGGGCCGGTCAGCCGCGAAGCCCGTGCCGCGGTCCTCTACGCGTGGGACAAGCGCGGGTCGCAGATCGCCAAGGTCGCCGGCCTGCTGCTGCTCACCCGCCTGCTCGCCGACACGTGGGTCAACACGGCCGTGATCCTCGTCACGCTGCTGGTCGTGCTGGCGACGGTCACGTCGCTGCTGACCCGCTGGCACCGGCGCAGCTGACCGGCCGAGCAGCCCCGCGCGGCCGGATCACTGCCGACCAGGGGGTGTGATGGACCCCCGGATCCGCGCTCATCCCGCGGTCGGGCGCGCGATCAGGCTGCGGACGGTCGCGCGGAGGACCGCGGGGGCGTCGGCGGCGGCCATGCGGCCGGCGCGGACGTCGTCGCCGGCGGCGTGCATCACGGCCAGCAGGGCGGAGACGAGCCAGTCGACCGGCAGGTCGTCGCGGAAGGCGCCCTCGGCCCGGCCGCGCTCCAGCAGCGCGGCGACCGTCGTCGTCATCTGACCGTGGCTGCGGCGCAGCGCCTCGGCCGACAGGTGCTCGGCCGCGGCGCCGGCGACGGCGTGGTGACGGTCGAGGCTGCTCCATCCGCTCGCGACGACGCGGTCGAGCGCGTCGAGCGCCGGCCCGCGGTCGACGTCGGCCGCCCGCAGCGCCGCGTCGGCGCCGGTGACGACGCGCCGGACGACCGCCTCGACCAGCTCCGGCAGGCCGGCGAAGTGGGCGTAGACGGTGACGCGCGAGACGCCTGCCTCGCCGGCGACCGCGGCGATCGTCAGCGGCGCGCCGCGCGACAGCAGCCGCTCGGCCCCGTCGAGGATCGCCTCGACGTTGCGCTCCGCGGTCGCGCGGCGGTGGTCGGCTGCCTGCTGCGCCATCGTGCGCGTCACCGTATCGCGCCGGCGCGCGCGGCCGGCGCCGCGGGCCGCGAGGCCGGCGGCGCCAGGCGCATCGCTCAATGCAGCGCCGCGTGCGCGCCGGCCGCCGGGCGGATCGACGGGAGCGCCGGCAGCGTGACCAGCGCCAGCCCGAGCGCGACGGCGCCGGCGACGACGAAGCCGTCCTGGAAGCCGGCGGCGACCGCCGCCGGGTCGCCGCCGCCCAGCCCGCCGGCGAGCGCGACGGCCGACAGGACCGCGACGCCGAGCGCGGCGCCGAGCTCGTGCGCGGTCGTCATCAGGCCGGAGGCGAGACCGGCCTCCTCATGGGCGACGTCGGCCATCGCGGCGACCGACGCGGAGACGAACACCGGCCCGACGCCGAGCCCGAGCAGCAGGAAGGCCGGCAGCAGGTCGGTCGCGTAGTCGGCGTCGTCGGGGGCGGCGGCGAGCAGCAGGCATGCGAGCGCGACGAGCGCCAGCCCGGCGAGCACGAGCGTCCGCGTCCCGACCCGCGGCAGCAGTCTCGACGCGAGGTGCGCGGCGGCGAGGATCGCGAGCGCGAGCGGCAGGAAGGCGAGGCCGGTCTGCAGCGCGCTCGCGTCGAGCGCCCGCTGGAGGTAGAGCGTGTTGAGGAAGAAGGAGCCGACGAGGATGCCGGTCGCGCCGAGCATCACCGCCGCGCTCGCGACGAGCGACCGCAGCTGCCAGGTGCGCGGCGGGACCAGCGGCTGCCGCGCGCCCCGCTCCAGCAGCGCGAAGGCGGCCAGCACCAGCGCGCCGGCGCCGAGCAGCGCGACGGTGCGGGCCGCGCCCCACCCGTGCTCGGCCGCGCCCTCCAGGCCGTACAGCAGCAGGCCGAGGCCACCGACGAGCGTCACCGCGCCGGGCAGGTCGAGCGCGCCGCGGCGCGAGGCCGCCGCGCCGGCCCGGCCCTCGCCGTGCGAACCAGGCGCGCCATGCGCGCGGGCCGCCCGCCCGGCCGGCACCAGCGCGGCGATCCCCGCGAGCGCCGCGCTCCCGATCGGGACGTTGACGAGGAAGACCCACTCCCAGCTCAGCAGCGAGGTCAGCACGCCGCCGGCGAGCACGCCGATCGCGGCGCCGGCGCTGCCGATCGCGCCCCAGACGCCGAGCGCGACCGCCCGCTGGGCGCCGCGGTAGGAGGTCGTCACGGTCGCGAGCGCGGCGGGCACGAGCAGCGCCGCGCCGACGCCCTGGACGGCGCGCGCCGCGACCAGCGCGCCAGCGCTCGGCGCCAGGCCGCTGGCGAGCGAGGCGGCGGTGAACAGGCCGAGGCCGCCGAGCAGCAGCCGCCGCGGTCCGAGCAGGTCGGCGGCGCGGCCGCCGAGCAGCATCAGCCCGCCGGTGCAGAGGACGTAGGCGGTCACGACCCACTGGAGGTCGCCGGCGGCGAAGCCGAGGTCGTCGCCGATCGACGGCAGCGCGACGTTCACGACGGTCACGTCGAGGATCACCATGAACTGCGCGGCGCAGAGCACGACGAGCAGCAGCCACGAGCGCGGCGGGCCGCCGTCGGCGTCGGGGCCGTGCGAGCCGGCCGCGGCGGCGTGCGCGCCGCCGGAGCGGGGGCGGCCGGCGGGGCGAGGATGGTCGGGCATGACAGCATCGTCCCTTCGGTTTACAACAGCGTAAACCGAACGGTAGGCGATGGTTTACACGTCTGTCAAGCCAGCCAGCGCAGCGCCGTCCGCTTCGCTCTCGGCAGTCGCTCGACGACGAGGTCGTAGGAGTCCTCGATCAGCTCGCGCACCATCGACGCCGGCAGCGACCCGTCGAGCACGACGGTGTTCCAATGGCGCTTGTTGAGGTGCCAGCCCGGCTTGACCGCAGCGTGCTGCTCGCGCAGCTGCACCGCCAGCTCCGGCTCGCATCTGAGGCTGACCGTCAGCGGCTCGGCGGCCAGTCTCGTCAGCGCGAACATCTTCCCCGCGACCTTGAAGACCGAGATCCCCTCCCCGAACGGGAAGGTCTCCTCGCTCCCCGGCATCGCCAGACAGGCCGCCTTCAGCTCCTCCGGTGTCATGGACGGGAGCGTAGCCCGGCGGGGGCGTCAGGCGCCCGCCACGGCGCCGTCTCCCCCGCCCGGCTCGACCAGCCCGCTCTCGTAGGCGAGCACGACCGCCTGCACGCGGTCGCGCAGCCCGAGCTTGGCGAGGATGCGGGTGACGTGGGTCTTGACGGTCGCCTCCGACAGGAACAGCACGCCGGCGACCTCGCCGTTGGAGAGGCCGCGCGCGACCAGCTCCAGCACCTCCAGCTCGCGCTCGGTCAGCTCCGCGAAGCGAGCCCGCTGGGCGGCGCCGCCGGGCGGCGGGACGCGCACGAACCGCTCGACCAGGCGGCGCGTGATCGCCGGCGCCAGCAGCGACTCGCCGGCCGCGACGGTGCGCACCCCCTCGGCCAGCTGGCGCGGCGGGGCGTCCTTGAGCATGAAGCCGCCGGCGCCCGCCCGCAGCGCCTCCCAGACGTACTCGTCGAGGTCGAAGGTCGTCAGCACCAGCACCTTCGGCGCGCCCGCGCCGTGGGCGGCGAGCCGGCGGGTCGCCTCGATCCCGTCGAGGCGCGGCATGCGGATGTCCATGATCACGACGTCGGGCCGCAGCCGCAGCGCCTGCTCGACCGCCTCGGCGCCGTCGGCCGCCTCCCCGACGACCTCCATGTCCTCCTGCGCGTCGAGCATCGCGCGCAGGCCGCCGCGCATCAGCTCGTGGTCGTCTGCGATCAGCAGCCTGATCACGCGCTCGCCCCCTCCAGCGGCAGCTGGGCCGCGACGCGGAAGCCGCCCTCCGCCGTCGCGCCGGCGACGAGCGTGCCGCCGTACAGGCGCGCGCGCTCGCGCATGCCGATCACGCCGTGGCCGGTCCCGGGCGGTTGGGCCGCGCCGCCCGCCCCGCCGGCCGCGTTGACGACCTCGACCGAGACCGCGCCCGACCCGATCCGCACCGCGACCGTCGTCGCGACCGCCGCGCCGGCATGGCGCCGGACGTTCGTCAGGCTCTCCTGCACGATCCGGTAGACGGCCAGCTCGACGCCGGCCGGCAGCGACGCGCCGTCGCCCTCCAGCGCCAGCTCGACCGGCACGCCGGCCCGGCGCGTCTCCTCGGCCAGCTCGCCGAGCTGCGCCAGACCGGGCGCCGGCTCGTAGCGGGCGTCGTCCTCGCGCAGCATCCCGACCAGCCGCCGCAGCTCCTCGAGCGCCTCGTGCGCCGTTCTGCGGACCGCCTCGACGTGGGCGCGCGCCGCCTGCTGCCCGTCGCCGAGCAGCGCCTCGGCCGCGCCGGCCTGCACCGCGATCACCGAGACCGAGTGGGCGACGACGTCGTGCAGCTCCCGCGCGACCCGCGCCCGCTCGGCCGCGACGGCGTCGCGCGCCAGCTCCGGCGCCTCGGCGCGCGCCTGCGCGAGCTGCGCCGCGCGGCGGCGCACCAGCCAGCCGGCCGTCCAGGCGCCGAAGCCGAAGAAGGCGAGGATCGCGACGTCGACCGGCGTCGGCGAGCCCGCGAAGAAGTCGGTCACGTACGCGACCGCGACCGTCAGCGGCGGCACCGCGACCGCCGCCTTCGCCAGCCACGGCGGCCGCGCGTACAGCGCCGCCGAGAAGGTCGCGACGAGCATCGGCGGGAACGGGTTGGCGCCCTCCTCCGGCGTCTCGCCGAGCAGGCCGACCAGCGCCACGACGACGAAGACCGCCAGCAGCGCGAAGACCGGCGCCTGCCGGCGCACGACCAGCGGCGCCGTCGCCGCGAAGGCGACCAGCGCGCGCACCGGCGGGCTGCCCGGCCCGTCGACCAGCAGCGCCTCCAGCAGCGCCCAGAGGAACAGGCCGCCGGCGATCGCGACGTCGACCGGCGGGGGCCGGCGCGGGACGCGCGCGAGCTGGAGGAGCGGCTCCATCGGCGCCTACCGTACGGGCTCGGCCGCCCGCCGTGGTCAACCTGCGGGTTGAAGAGGGTCAGCCTGCGGTCTGACCCGCGATCGCACCGGGCGACCGGCCGCTCGCGCCCCGCGGCCGACGACGGGCGGGCGCCGCGGCGAGACGCTGCTCGCCATGACCACCACACCGCACATCCCACCCCGGGCGACCGGCATCTGCGCGATGCTCGCGGCCGCCGCCCTCGCCGTCTGCGCGATCATCCAGGTGACCGACTCGCAGTCGTCGCAGACGACCGTCGTCGGCGTCGAGCACGTCACGCTCGGCGCGCTGAGCGCGCTCCTGCTGCTGCTCGTCCCCGCAACCCTCCACCTCGGCGCGCTCGCCGGCCGCCCGCGCGTCGCGCTCGCCGCCGTGACCGGCCAGGCCCTGCTCGCCGCGCTCTGCGTCGTCTCCAACGTGCGCGGCGAGGACCCGTCGTTCTTCGCCGCTGTCGCGGTCCCGACCAACCTGCTGTGGCTCGGCGGCTGGATCGCGATCGGCGTCGGCCTCCGCCGCCGCGCTCGCGCCCCGCTGGCGCTCGCCGTCGGCCTGCCGCTCTGCTGGGTCGCGACGATGCCGCTGTCGGCGATCGGCGGGACGCTGCTCGCCGGCTTCTTCTGGCTCGCGGTCGGCTGGCTGCTGCTCCACGACGCGCTGCCGGTGACGTCGCGTCCTTCCAAGCGGCTCGCGGAGGTGCCGGCGTAGCGTCTCGCGCCGCCGGCGGTCCGCGCAGCACCGCTCCTGCAACGGACCGTGCAGGAGGGCGGCGCCTGGTTAGCGGGGCGGTGGGAGCTGTCAATGCTCCCCAGATGAGTGCACGACGGGCACTCACGCTGTTGGGAGTCACCGCGGCGCTCGCCGCGCTCGCGACCCCACCGCGACCGGCCGCCGCGGCGAGCGCGCAGGTCGCGGCGCTGCAGGTCGCGCTCGGCGCGCTCGGTCTCCGCCCCGGCCCGGTCGACGGCATCACCGGGCCGCGGACACGTGCGGCGACGCGCCGCTTCCAGGCGCGCCGCCACCTCACCGTCGACGGGATCGCCGGCCCGCAGACGCGGCGGGCGCTCGGCCGGCGCGGTCGCCCCAGGCTCGGCAGCAGGCCACTGCGCCAGGGACTGGCCGGCTGGGACGTCGCCGCGCTGCAGTTCCTGCTGGAGCGCCGCGGCTTCGGGCCGGGCGGCTTCGACGGCGGCTTCGGCCCCCACACGCACGACGCCGTCGTCCGCTTCCAGCGCGCCGCCGGCCTCGCGGTCGACGGGATCGCCGGACCGGCGACGCTCGCCGCGCTGCGGACGAAGCGGCTGACCGCCTCACGGCCGGTCAACGGCGAGCCGAGCGGGCCGGTCCGCTTCCTGCGACCGGTGCCGGGCGGAATCGGCGACGGCTTCGGCTATCCCGGCGGCCGGCGCCACACGGGGATCGACATGCCGGTCGGCTACGGGACGCCGATCCGCGCCGCCGGCGTCGGGACCGTCTCCTACGCCGCCTGGAACAGCGGCGGCTACGGCAACCTCGTCGTCGTCACCCACCGCCTCGGCTTCGAGAGCTGGTACGCGCACATGTCGCGGATCGTCGCCGTCGTCGGCCAGCCGGTCTCCGGCGGGACGCTGCTCGGCTACGTCGGCGCGACCGGCAGAGCGACCGGCCCGCACCTGCACTTCGAGGTGCGCCGCTACGGCACGCCGGTCGACCCGGTCCCCTACCTGCTGTCGGCCGTCGCGGCGCGGGGCGGCGCGGGCGGCAGCGCGCGCGCCGGCGGCGACGGCACGACCGGTGCGGGCCGGCGCGTCGGCGGCGCCAGGCCGCTCGTCTGCCCGCCGAACGCCGACGCGCGCGCGACCCGCGACACCGACCCGCCGGTCGCGCGGATCGACGTCTGCCCCCGGTAGGCGCCCCCTCAGCCTCTCCAGAGCGGGACCGTCTCGGCGACCACGACGAGGTAGCCGTCGCGGTCGCGCAGCCAGATCTCGCGCTGCTGGGCGTTGGGGTTGACGTGCTCGTCGGTGACGACCTCGACGCCGGCGGCGTGCGCCCGCGCGACGATCGCGTCGAAGTCGTCGGCCTGGAACCACAGCGCGACGCCGTCGCCGAGCGCGCCGCCCGCGTTGACGAGCGATCCATGGTGGTGGTCGACGTCGCGTGCGTGCAGCTGCAGCACGAGCTCGCCGTCGACGAGCAGCTGCTCGTACTCGCCGCCGCCGTGGTTGGAGGTCATCCCGAGCACCTGCTGGTACCAGGCGGAGGCGGCCGCGACGTCGGTGACGGCGATCATCGGCTGAGGTCGGAGCGAGGGCATGGGCGCGACGGTAGCGGCCGCTTCCGTTCCTGCGCTTGGACGAATGGGATCAGCGTGCGAGGTGGCGGGCGATCACGAGCCGCTGGATCTGGTTGGTGCCCTCGAAGATCTGCATCACCTTCGCCTCGCGCATCAGCCGCTCGACCGGGAACTCCTTCGTGTAGCCGTAGCCGCCCAGCACCTGGACGGCGTCGGTCGTCACCTTCATCGCCGCGTCGGTCGCGACCAGCTTGGCGATCGACGCCTGCTGGGAGAACGGCTTGCCGCGGTCGCGGCGGCGGGCGGCGTCGAGCGTCACGTTGCGCGCGGAGGCGACGGCGGCGGCCATGTCGGCGAGCAGGAAGCCGAGCCCCTGGTGGTCGATGATCGCCTTGCCGAAGGTCTTGCGCTCTCTCGCGTACGCGACCGCGTGGTCGAGCGCCGCCTGCGCGACGCCGACGGCGACGGCGGCGATCCCGAGCCGGCCGCTGTCGAGCGCCTGCAGCGCGATCGGCAGCCCGTCGCCCTCGCTGCCGATCAGCCGGTCGGCGTCGACGGTGACGGCGTCGAGGTCGACGGTCGCGGTCGTCGAGCCGGTCAGGCCCATCTTGCGCTCGGGCGCCTGCGCGGCGAGGCCGGGCGCGTCACCGGGGACGAGGAAGCAGGAGACCCCGCGCGAGCGCTCCTCGGAGGTCCGCGCGAACAGCGTGTAGAAGTCGGCCTCGCCGCCGTGGGTCACCCACGCCTTCGAGCCACTGAGACGGTAGGCGCCGCTGTCGGGATCGCGGGTCGCGCGTGCGCGCATCGCGCCTGGGTCCGAGCCGGCCTCGGCCTCGGAGAGCGCGTAGGCGCCGAGCAGGTCGCCGCCGAGCAGCTCGGGCAGCCACCGCTCGCGCTGCGCGTCGCTGCCCCAGGTGGCGAGCGGATAGCACGACATCACGTGGACGCTGAGGCCGACGCCGACGCTCGCCCACGCGCCGCCGATCTCCTCCAGCGCCTGCAGGTAGACCTCGTACGGCAGCCCGCCGCCGCCGACCGCCTCGGGGTAGGGCATGCCGAGCAGGCCGAGCGAGCCGAGCCGGCGGAAGACGTCGCGCGGGAAGGCGCCGGCGGCCTCGGCCTCAGCGGCGCGGGGAGCGAGTTCGGCGGCGGCGAAGTCGCGCGCGAGCGCGACGACCGCGGCCGCCTCGTCGTCGGGGAGCAGACGGTCTGCGGGCATGGCGCGAATCATACTGGCAGAGGTACCGCAGTACGATTCACAGGACGCATCCTCCGATGACCCGCGCCTTCCGGGCGCCGGTCGACCAGAAGGCGCACCTCATACACTCACCGCCCGTGCCCGTCGGAACCGCACGCCCGCGCGACGCCTTGCTCGACGAGCTGGTCGAGCTGTTCCTCGCCGAGGGCTTCCGCCACTTCACGCTCGCGCAGCTCGCCGCGCGGCTGCGCTGCTCGAAGACGACCCTCTACGGAATCGGCCACAGCAAGGAGCAGCTGACCGCCAACGTCGTCAAGCAGTTCTTCCGCACCGCGACCGCCGCCGTCGAGACGCGCACCGCCGCCGCGGCGACCCCGGCCGAGCGGATCGCCGAGTACCTGCGCGCCGTCGCCGACCAGCTGCGGCCCGCCTCGCCGGCCTTCATCGCCGACCTCGCCGCCCACCCGGTCGCCCGCGAGGTCTACGAGCGCAACACCGCGATCGCCGCCGAGCGCGTCTCGCAGCTGATCGCCGAAGGGGTCGCCGCCGGCGACTTCCGCGACGTCCACGCCGCCTTCGTCGCCGACACCGTCACCGCCGCGATGACGCGGATCCAGAGCGGCCAGGTGCGCGCCGCGACCGGGCTGCGCGACGCCGACGCCTACGACGAGCTGGCCGCGCTCGTGCTCGACGGCGTCCGCAACGGCGGCACGCGGCGGTAGCTCCGCGGGCGCTGCGCAGCCGCGCCGCAGTCGAGCGCTTGCCCCGTTGCGAGGCGCCGGGCGAGCCTGCCCGGCATGCCCAGAACGAGACGAGCGAGAAGCGCGCGAGCGAAGACGACGCCCGGCCGCATGGTCCAGCGCGCCAGACCGGAGTGGGGACCGCTGGTCACCTTCCTCGGCGAGACCTTCGCCGGGGACTTCATGTGGATGCACGAGGTGCGGCTCGACGACGGCCAGCGGCTCGACGCCTACAAGCACGTCGAGACGCGGCGCTACCTCCACCTGACCGCCGACGGCAAGCTGTACGGCTCCGTCGAGGGCCGGCGCTACCGCGAGATCGACCGCGACGCCGTCTGGTCGGTCCTCCCCCGCTGGATGCAGCCGCCGCTGCCCGACGACGACGACCTGACAGACGCGTCGGGGAGCGAGCGCATC
>Ga0164243_10016596_pt1 | contig 10087 bp, 4 predicted proteins | sample OricompcompostOP_FD_108781 | JGI IMG/M metagenome (GOLD analysis project Ga0164243, IMG submission 108781) | Organic Plus compost microbial communities from Emeryville, California, USA - Original compost - Organic plus compost (OP) | ecosystem: Engineered > Solid waste > Mixed feedstock >... | reverse complement strand
CGCAACGGGCTCGGACTCACCGCACTCGTCCTCGGCCTGGTCGGCGTGGTGTGCGGGCTCGTCCCGATCCTCTTCTGGGCCTCCGGCACCCTGGGACTGATCGGCTTCGTCCTCGGCCTGGCCGGCCGCTCCCGCGCCAAGAAGGGCATCGCCACCAACCGCAAGGCCGCCCTCAGCGGCGTACTCCTGTCGCTGGCGGCCTTCGCCCTCGGCGTCTGGGGCCTGGTCACCGTCGTCACGGCGGTCGGCGACGCCGCGGAGGAGATCGACAAGGAGCTCAACAACGGCTCAGCCGCCGTCACCGCGCCCTACCTGGTACCGGCCCGGCACTGAGCCCGCGTGCCCCGCCCGTGGGCCACGGGCGGGGCACGGCGCGTTCGCGGATATGTGCTTCCGCGGACCTCGCTGCCGGGGCCCTCGCTGCCGGGCCCCTCGCTGTCAGGACCCGGGAACGGTGGTGAGGAACTCCCCCACCCAGGCCAGCAGTTCGCGGCCCGTCACCGGCTGCCCGCCGATGCCCGCCGGCTTGGGCCGGGGCACCAGGACCTGATGGCTGGCCGTCTTGACGACGGAACCGGGGTAGACCCGCTTGAGCCGCAGCTCCTGCGACTCGCGCAGCTCCACCGGGCTGAACCGGATCTTGTTGCCCTGGAGCGTGATGTCGGAGACCCCCACCGACCGGGCCAGCATCCGCAGCCCCGCCACCAGCAGCAGGTTCTCCACCGGTTCGGGCAGCGGCCCGTACCGGTCGGTCAGCTCCTCCCGGACGGAGGCGATGTCCTCCTCCGTCGCCGCCGCCGCGATCGACCGGTACGCCTGGAGCCGCAGCCGCTCGCCCGGCGCGTAGTCGTGCGGGACGTGCGCGTCGACCGGCAGCTCGATCTTGACCTCCGGCGGGGCCTCCTCCACCGGCCCGGCCCCGCCGGACTCCAGCGCCGCCCGGTAGTCGGCCACCGCCTCCCCGACCATCCGTACGTACAGGTCGAAGCCGACGCCCGCGATGTGACCCGACTGCTCGCCGCCGAGCAGATTGCCCGCCCCGCGGATCTCCAGGTCCTTCATCGCCACGTACATGCCCGCACCCATCTCGGTGTGCTGGGCGATGGTGGCCAGCCGCTCGTGCGCCGTCTCCGTCAGCGGCTTCTCCGGCGGGTAGAGGAAATAGGCGTAACCGCGGTCGCGGCCCCGGCCCACCCGGCCCCGCAGCTGGTGCAGCTGCGACAGGCCGAAGGTGTCACCCCGCTCCACGATCAGGGTGTTGGCGTTGGAGATGTCGATGCCGTTCTCCACGATCGTGGTGGAGACCAGCACGTCGAACTTCTTCTCCCAGAAGTCCACGACGACCTGCTCCAGCGCCTGCTCCGTCATCTGCCCGTGCGCCGTGGCGACCCGGGCCTCCGGCACGATCTGGCGCAGCCGGGCCGCCGCCCGGTCGATGGACTCCACCCGGTTGTGGATGTAGAAGACCTGGCCCTCGCGCAGCAGCTCACGGCGGATCGCGGCACCGATCTGCTTGTCCTCGAACGGGCCGACGAACGTGAGCACCGGGTGCCGCTCCTCCGGCGGCGTGGTGATCGTGGACATCTCGCGGATGCCGGTCACCGCCATCTCCAGCGTGCGCGGGATCGGCGTCGCGGACATCGTCAGCACGTCCACGTTCGCCCGCAGCTTCTTCAGCTGCTCCTTGTGCTCGACGCCGAACCGCTGCTCCTCGTCCACGATGACCAGGCCCAGATCCTTGAACTTGGTCTCCGACGAGAACAGCCGGTGCGTACCGATCACCACGTCGACGGTGCCGTCCCGCAGCCCGTCCAGCGTCGCCCGCGCCTCGCTGTCGCTCTGGAACCGGGAGAGCGCCCGCACATTGACCGGGAACTGCCCGTACCGCTCCGTGAACGTGGAGAAGTGCTGCTGCACCAGCAGCGTCGTCGGCACCAGGACCGCGACCTGCTTGCCGTCCTGGACCGCCTTGAAGGCCGCCCGCACGGCGATCTCCGTCTTGCCGTAGCCGACGTCGCCGCAGATCAGCCGGTCCATCGGCACCGACTTCTCCATGTCCTCCTTGACCTCGCCGATCGTCGTCAGCTGGTCCGGGGTCTCGGCGTACGGGAACGCGTCCTCCAGCTCCCGCTGCCAGGGGGTGTCCGCGCCGAACGCGTGACCGGGCGCCGCCATCCGCGCGCTGTAGAGCTTGATCAGGTCGGCGGCGATCTCCTTGACCGCCTTCTTCGCCCGCGCCTTCGTCTTCGTCCAGTCCGCGCCGCCCAGCCGGTGCAAGGTGGGCTGCTCGCCGCCCACGTACTTGGTGATCTGCTCCAGCTGGTCGGTGGGCACGAACAGCCGGTCCCCGGGCTGGCCGCGCTTGGCCGGCGCGTACTCCACCAGCAGGTACTCGCGGGTCGCGCCCTGCACCGTGCGCTGCACCATCTCGATGTAGCGGCCCACACCGTGCTGCTCGTGGACGATGTAGTCGCCCGGCTGGAGCGTGAGCGGATCGATCTGCTTGCGGCGCCGCGCCGGCATCCGGGCCGTCTGGCTGCCCGCCGCCTTCTGGCCGGTCAGATCCGTCTCCGTCAGCACGGCCAGCTTCAGACCGGGGGCGAGGAAGCCCCGGTCGAGGGAGCCGCACGCCACGTGCACCAGATTCGCGTCGAGCGTCAGTTCGGGCCCGGCCAGCCGCGCCGGCACCCCCTCGCCGCCCAGCACCTCGACCGTGCGGGACGCCGGGCCGTGCCCCTCCGTGACGTACACACAGCGCCAGCCGTCGGCCAGCCAGCCCTTGGTGTCGGCCAGCGCCCGCGCGGTGTCGCCCCGGTAGGTCTCCGGGGCCTGCATGCCCAGCCGGAGGGTGTCCCCGTCCTCCTCGGCCTCCGTGTCGGCGGTGAACTGGCTCACCGTCCACCACATCATGCCCAGCTCACGCGCGTGCTCCCGCACCTCGGCGATACCGCGCAGCGAGGCCGCCCCCACGTCGATGGGGGCCTTGCCGCCCTCCCCGTCGCCGCTGCCGGCCGCCGCCGCCCACGACGCCTGGAGGAACTCCTGGCTGGTCGCCACCAGATCCGCGGCCCGCGTACGCACCCGCTCCGGGTCGCACACCACCGTCATGCTGCCCGCCGGCATCACATCCAGCAGCAGTTCCATCTCGTCCACCAGCACCGGCGCCAGGGACTCCATGCCCTCCACCGCGATGCCCTCGGCGATCTTGCCGAGCAGTTCGTGCAGCTCCGGATGGACCTCGGCCAGCTGGGCTGCCCGCTCCCGCACCTGGCGGGTCAGCAGCAGCTCCCGGCACGGCGGCGCCCACAGCCCGTGCTCCGCGATCTCCAGCGACCGCTGGTCGGCGACCTTGAAATAGCGAATCTCCTCGACCTCGTCGCCCCAGAACTCCACCCGGACCGGGTGCTCCTCCGTCGGCGGGAAGACATCGAGGATGCCGCCGCGCACCGCGAAGTCGCCGCGCTTCTCCACCAGCTCCACGCGCGCGTACGCGGCGGCGGCGAGGGCGTCGACGACCTCGTTCAGGTCGGCGGTCTGCCCCGTGCGCAGGGAGACCGGCTCCAGGTCGCCGAGGCCCTTGACCTGCGGCTGGAGCACGGAGCGCACAGGGGCGACGACGACGGAGACGGGGCCGGTCTCGGGGTCGTCGGGGCGGGGGTGGGCCAGGCGCCGCAGCACGGCGAGGCGGCGGCCCACGGTGTCGCTGCGGGGGCTGAGCCGCTCGTGCGGGAGCGTCTCCCAGGACGGGTACTCCACGACCCCCTGGGGCGGCAGCAGCGAGCGCAGGGCGGCCGCCAGGTCCTCCGCCTCGCGTCCGGTGGCCGTCACGGCGAGCACCGGGCGGCCGGCGTCACGGGCCAGGGCGGCGACCGCGAAGGGACGGGCCGCGGGCGGGCCGACCAGGTCGACGTGCATGCGGTTGCCGTCGGCGGCGGCCGACACCGCTTCCGCGAGGGCGGTGTCCTTGACGACGGCGTCGAGCAGACCGTGCAGGCTCATGCGGGGCGGAATCCCTTCCGGGGCTGTGCAACACGACGGGCCCGACACGCGCAGCGGGCCGGGGGTGTCCAGGGTACGTCGCCCCGCCGACGGTCGCCGGGGCTGTGGACGACGACGGGCCACGCGCCCCGGGAAACACGCTCCGGCGCCGGAAGGCCCCCGTGGGACCTTCCGGCGCCGCTCTCCCCGCAACCCCCGTGTGCGGTGAACCCCAGGGCCGCTCCCGTCGGCCGCTACCCGGCCGCTACTCGGTCGCGATGGCGTTCAGGACGTTCATCCGGCCCGCCCGGAACGCCGGGACCAGCGCGGCGAACAGGCCGACGAACGCGGATCCGGCGAACACCCCGGCGATGGTGGGCCACGGGATGTCGAGGACCTTCAGGCCCTCCAGGGCGAGGAGCTGCTGGGCGGTGGCGCCCCAGCCGAGGCCCAGTCCGAGGCCCAGCAGGGCGCCGAAGAGGGCGATCACGACCGACTCCATGCGGATCATGCGGCGCAGCTGCCGGCGGGAGAGGCCGATGGCCCGCATCAGGCCGATCTCCCGGGTGCGCTCCACGACCGACAGGGCCAGGGTGTTCACCACACCCAGGACCGCCACGACGATCGCCAGCGCCAGCAGGCCGTAGATCATGTTCAGCAGCTGCCCGATCTGGTCCTTCAGGGCCTCCTTGTAGTCGGTCTGGTCGCGCACCTCGTACTGCGGGAAGCGGTCCATGGACTGCTTCAGCGCGGCGTAGGCGGCGTCCTTCCGGCCGTCCTCCGCCGAGGCGAGCACCATCGCGGTGAGCGGCATCTTCTTCTCCGGCACGTACCGGGCGAGGGTGTCGATCGACGTGTACATCGCGCCGGCGTCGATGGCGCCCTCGCTGCTGGTGACGGCCCGCACGGTGAGGGTGCCGGTCCTGCCGTCCTCGAAGGCGACGTCGACCGTCGAGCCGAGGGTGATGCCGTGGTCCTTCGCGTAGTCCTCGTGGACGGACATGGAGTCCGGCCGGTAGGCGTCCGCGAGCTTGCCCTCGACGGTCTCGATGCGCATGTCGACGGCGTACGTCGGGTCGGTGGCGGTGATGGCGGTGCCGTCGCTCGTCTTGCCGTCGGGCGTGGTGAAGTCGGCCTTCGTCCACTTGTACTCGGTGACCCGGTCCAGGCCCTCGGTGGCCTTGACCGCCGCGACCGCATCGGGGCCGAGGCCCTGCCCGTTGTCGTCCTGGACGATGAAGTCCGTGCCGACCACCTTGTCGAGCTCCTCCGTGGCCGAGGCGACCATGGAGGATCCGACCACGGACAGGCACGCCACCAGCGCGAGGCCGATCATCAGCGCGGCGCCCGTCGCGCCGGTGCGGCGCGGGTTGCGCAGGGCGTTGCGCTCGGCCATGCGGCCGACCGGGCCGAACGCCCGCAGCAGGACCGCGCCGAGGACGCGGACCACGCCGCTCGCCAGCACCGGGCCGATGACGACGAAACCGATCAGGGTCAGCACGATCCCGAGGCCCAGCCACGAGGAGCCTTCGGTGGCCTTCTCGGCTGCGCCCGCCAGGTAGAGGGCGGCCGCCCCACCGCCGGTGAGGACCAGGCCGGTGACGGCGCGGACCCGGCCGGTGCGGCCGTCCGCCGGGGTGCCGGCGTCGCGCAGCGCGGCCATCGGGGAGATCTTCCCGGCGCGGCGGGCCGGCAGGTAGGCGGCGAGGACGGTGACGACCACGCCGAGGAGCAGGCCGACCGCGGGGGTCGTCCAGGCGACGGTGAGGTCGTCGGTGGACAGCTCCATGCCGATGGCGCCCATGAGCTTCATCAGCCCGACCGCGAGGCCGACGCCCGCGCCGACGCCGAGGACGGAACCGACGACGCCGAGCAGCAGCGCCTCGATCAGCACGGACCGGTTTACCTGCCGGCGGGAGGAGCCGATGGCCCGCATCAGGCCGATCTCCCGGGTGCGCTGGGCGACCAGCATGGAGAACGTGTTGATGATCAGGAAGATGCCGACGAGGAAGGCGATCCCGGCGAAGCCGAGCATCGCGTACTCCATGACGTTCATGAAGCTCTCGACGTCCTTCTGGTTGGCCTCGGCGGTCTCCTTCGCGGTGAGCACCTTGTAGCCGCCGCCGAGCTCGGCCACGACGTTCTGCTTGAGCTGGTCGTCGCTGACGCCCTCGGCGGCCGTGACGTTGACGTCGGTGTAGACGCCGGTCTCGCCGGTGAGGACCTTCTGGGCGGTCGGGGTGTCGAAGTAGAAGACCGCGGCGCCGGGGTTGGTGACGGCGAAGTCGGCGATGCCGGAGATCTTCGCGGTGTGCGTGCCGAGCGCGGTGATGACGCTCAGCTCGTCGCCGATGCCCAGGTCGTGCTTCTCGGCCGTGTCGGCGTCGAGCATGATCTGGCCGGGGCCCTTCGGCGCCGCGCCCGAGGTGATGTCCATGGTGCGGGCGTCGTTGGAGTTCCAGCTGCCGACGACGGTCGGGGCGCCGCTGGTGGGCGAGAGGTTGTCCCGGTCGCCGTCGATGACCGTGACGGCGGTGGAGAACACCGCGCCCTCGGCCTCCTTCACGCCGTCCGCGCGCTTCACCTCGTCGACCACGGAGGCCGGTATCACCGGCGGCCTGCCGTTGCCGGCGGAGGTCTCGCCGCCCTCGTCGGCGTCCTTGGAGCTGACCGTGACGTCCGAGGCGGTCGCCGCGAACAGCTTGTCGAAGGTGGTGCCCATGGTGTCCGTGAACACCAGCGTCCCGCACACGAACGCCACCGACAGCAGCACCGCCACCGCCGACAGCGCCATGCGTCCCTTGTGCGCGAAGAAGTTGCGCAGCGAGGTCTTCAGCACGGTCATGACGTGCGCCCCCGGGTGTCGAAGTCGGGGGTCTGGGGGTCCCCGCCGGAAAAGCACAGCATGCGGTCGAGGACCTGCTCGGCGGTGGGCTGGTGCATCTCGTCGACGATGCGGCCGTCGGCCAGGTACAGCACGCGGTCCGCGTAGGAGGCGGCGACCGGGTCGTGGGTGACCATGACGATGGTCTGGCCCAGCTCGTCGACCGAGCGGCGCAGGAAGCCGAGCACCTCGGCGCCGGCGCGGGAGTCGAGGTTGCCGGTCGGCTCGTCACCGAAGATGATCTCCGGCCGGGCGGCCAGCGCCCGCGCCACCGCGACCCGCTGCTGCTGGCCGCCGGAGAGCTGCGTCGGCCGGTGCTTCAGCCGGTCCGCGAGCCCGACGGTCTCCACCACCCGGTCGAGCCACGCCTTGTCGGGCTTACGGCCGGCGATGTCCATGGGCAGCGTGATGTTCTCGATCGCGTTGAGCGTCGGGAGCAGGTTGAACGCCTGGAAGATGAAGCCGATCCGGTCGCGGCGCAGCCGGGTGAGCTTCTTGTCCTTCAGCCCGGTGATCTCGGTGTCGTCCAGGTAGATCTGACCGCTCGTCACGGTGTCGAGCCCGGCGAGGCAGTGCATCAGCGTGGACTTGCCGGACCCCGAGGGGCCCATGATCGCGGTGAACTGTCCGCGGGCGATGTCCACGTCGACGTGGTCGAGGGCGACGACACGGGTCTCCCCCGACCCGTACGCCTTCACGACCTGCCGCGCCCGCGCGGCAACGGCCGTAGTCCCTCCAGTACCCCCGTGCCTGGGAATGGTCACAGCCGATGTCACGGTAAGTCTCCTATGTCGGTCGTCAAGAGAAAGCGCTGCTCCCGGCGGCCGCCCTGGTGTGCGGCGGCCGCCCGGTGCGTGGTGTGCGGGACGTGCTTCAGTCTGGCGGGGGGAGGGGGTCCGGCGCGCTGATGTTCAGCGCAGTCTTCTGCTGTGGAAAACCCCACCCCCGGTGCTGTGCTCCGCCACCCCCCAGCGGCGTAAAGCCAGGTTAAGGACGAGGGCGGCCCCGCTTCGTCCTCCGGTGGGACGAACCCTCCCCGAGCCGCGGTACGGAGATGCCCCTAGGGGCTCTCACCCCTGGGGCGGACACCGTCTCGGGGTCGGTCATCCTTCGGTCGCCCCCCGTTCTCCTCCCGTCCGCGCCCCGGGGCCCGCCCCGCCGGGCCCGGCCGGCGTCCACCCTGACGCCGCGTCAGGGGCAAGCGCGGGCCCCGCCGGTGGACAGCGTGATGTCCCGCGTACACCGCAAAAGTCGGAGTTAATCCGGGTAACACCCCAGCTCAGGGCATGTACCACCCACGAGAGCGCTGACCGGCGCGCGAGTTGCGCCAAACCGTCGCGCTCCGCTCTACGCGCGAGTAACGTGCGGGCTCCGCTCCGCCACCCCCCTCCCTGCGGTCCCCGCACGGACCCGAACCACGCAAGGAGCACGGGATGCCCTCCGACCCCTTCCCCCCTCCCCGCGACCCGCACCGTCCCCCGCCCCCGTACGCCGATGCCCCGTACACCCATCCCCGCGCGGACGTCCCCCACGCCGCCTCCCCGACCCACCGCACCTACCCCTGGCTGCCGCCCGCCCCGCCGCCGCCCCGGCCGCACCGGGCACCCCGGCACGCCCCCCTCGGCCACCACAGCGACCTGCGCCGGCTGCGCCACGCCTACCGCTGGCAGCGCCGCACCGCCACCCTCACCGCGCTCGGCTACTTCGTGCTCTTCCTGGTGCTGTCCGCGTTCGCGCCGTCCCTCATGACCGGCACCGCCGCCGGCGGCGTCCCCACCGGTCTGCTGCTCGCCGTGGGCCAGGTGCCCGTCACCTGGCTCGCCGTCGCCCTGTACGAGGCGACCGCGCGCCGCCGCGTGGACCCGCTGGCCGCACTGATCCGCCGTCAGGCGGTCGTCGACGCCCGGCGGGAGGCGGTCCGGTGAACCCGCTGTTCGGCGACACCGCCGAGACCATGTCCCTGGTGGGCTTCTCCACGGTCGCCACCATCACCCTGCTGCTGTGCGTGCTGACCGGCCCCGACCGGGACGACCTCGACGAGTTCTACACCGGCTACAGCTCCCTCTCCCCCATGCGCAACGGCCTCGCCATCGCCGGTGACTACATCTCCGCGGCGACCGTCCTCGGCACGAGCGGCGTCATCGCCCTGTTCGGCTACGACGGCGTCGTGCTCGCCCTGAGCACCGCCCTGTCGCTGATGCTGCTGATGTTCCTGCTGGCCGAACCCCTGCGCAACGCGGGCCGGTTCACCATGGGCGACGCGCTGACCCGCCGGATGCCGGGCACCCGCTCGGTGCGGATCACCGCCAGCGTCGTCACCCTCGCCTCCCTGCTGCCCCTGATGCTGGTGCAGCTCGCCGGCACCGGGCAGCTGATGGGGTTCATCCTGGGCTTCTCCGGCGAGTCGATGCAGACCGGGTGCATCGTCGGCGTGGGCGCGCTGATGATCAGTTACGCGGCGATCGGCGGCATGAAGGGCACCGCCCTCATCCAGATCCTGAAGATCGTGCTGCTGCTCGGCTCGGGCCTGGTGGTCGCCGCGCTGATGCTGCACCGCTTCGACTGGGACCCGGGCGCCCTCTTCGACGCGGCCGCCGCGAACAGCGGCACCGGCGACGCCTTCCTCGCCTCCGGGCTGCAGTTCGCCGGCAGCGTGAGCCCCGGCATCGACATGATCAGCTCGCATCTCACGGTGGTCCTCGGCGGCGCCTGCCTGCCCCACATCACCATGCGCATGTACACCGCGGACAGCGCCCGTCAGGTGCGCCGCTCGATGTCCTGGGCGGTGTCAGGGGTGGCGCTGTTCGTGCTGGTCATCACGGTCGTCGGGTTCGGCGCGACCGCGCTGCTCGGGCGGACCGTCGTCGCCGGGGCCGACCCGCGGGGCAACACCGCGTATCTGCTCGGCACGCGCGCGGTGTTCGGCGCGGAGGTGTCCACCGCGGAGACCGTCCTGTTCACCACCGTCACCACGGCGATCTTCCTGACCGTCCTCGCCTCGGTCGCCGGGATGATCCTCGCCTGCGCCAACTCCCTCGCGCACGACGTGTTCGCCGCCCGCGTCCAGGACATGACACCCCGCCGGGAGATGCTGCTCGCCCGCCTGTCCGCCGCGGCCGTCGGCGTCCCCGCGATCCTGCTGGCCACCCTGGTGCAGCACCACAGCCTGCACCCGCTGATCACGCTGTCCTTCTGTCTGGGCGCCTCGGCCATCGCCCCCGCCCT
>Ga0164243_10016595_pt1 | contig 10087 bp, 6 predicted proteins | sample OricompcompostOP_FD_108781 | JGI IMG/M metagenome (GOLD analysis project Ga0164243, IMG submission 108781) | Organic Plus compost microbial communities from Emeryville, California, USA - Original compost - Organic plus compost (OP) | ecosystem: Engineered > Solid waste > Mixed feedstock >... | reverse complement strand
CGCGGATCATGGAGCCGAGCGACGGGTCGGGCTGGCTGATGCCGAGGCCGAGGAAGCTCATGGCGCCCTCGATGAAGACCGCCACCGACATCGACAGCGCCAGCTGCACGGTCAACGGCTCGAGTGAGTTCGGCAGCACATGGCGGGCCAGCACCCACCGGGAGCCGGCCCCCATGACCTGCGCCGCCTCGACGTACGGAAGCTCCCGGACTCGAAGCACCGAACCGCGGGTGAGACGCCCGAAGGCCGGGATCTCGGCAAGCACGATGACCGTCCCGATCGTGAACGCCCCCGGTCCGAGCACGGCGGCGAGCGCGATGCCCAACACCAGCGCCGGGAAGGCGAGGACGAGATCGAAGAGCCGCTGCGCGATGACGTCGGTGACCGCCCACAGGCTGGCCACCAGGCCGAGGACGGTGCCGAGCGCGGCGCCGACCGGCACGGCCACGAAGATGACGAGCAGGTCGATCCGGGTGCCGTAGAGCAGGCGCGAGAGCAGATCGCGGTTGAGCTCGTCGGTGCCGAGCAGGTGGTCGCCACCCGGCGGCAGCAGGTTGGCTCCCTCGATCTGCTCGGTCGGCGAGTACGGCGCCAACCACGGCGCGAGCACGGCCGCCAGCGTCACCAGGCCCACCAGCATCACGCCCACCAGGCCGCGGCCCGCCAGCAGCCGGTGCCGGTCCTCGGGGCCTGCCGTGGGGTCACCGTCGACGATCTCGTCGACCGCCGGGAGCTGCGCGCTCATGCCGCACCTCCCCAGCGCACCCGCGGGTCGAGCCAGGCGTGGGCTACGTCGGTGACCACCTGGACCACGATGAAGACGGCCACCGAGAGCAGGAGCAGCACCTGCACGAGCGGGTAGTCCCGGGTGGAGATGGCCTGCTCCACCAGCATCCCGAGGCCAGGCCAGGCGAAGATCAGCTCGACGAGTACGGCGCCGCCCAGCAATCCGCCCACCTGCAGGCCCAGCACCGTCACCGTGGCCGGGAGGGCGTTGGGCAGCACCTGCGTCAGCACGATCCGTCGCCGGGAGATGCCCAGTGCTCGCGCGGTGGTCACGTAGGGCTGGCGCAGCTCGGTGCGCAGCGCCTCGGTGAGGAAGCGCGTGAGCACCGATGCCGCGGGGAGGGCCAGGCAGAGGGCCGGCAGCGCGAGGTATTGGGCCGTGATGCCGGGGCGGCCGAGGAACCCATCCGGCGGCACTCCGCCGGCGGGCAGCAGCGGCCAGGCCACGGCGAACGTCACCACCAGCACCACACCGGTGACGAAGGGCGGCAGCGCGACGGCAAGCGTGTTCACCGCGGAGACCACCGCGTCCAGCAGCCGGGAGCGGCTGAGCACGGAGGCCACCCCGGTCACGAGGGCGGCCACGACAGCGAGGAGCAGGGCGGAACCGGCCAGCACCAGGGTGTTGAGGGCGCCTGCTCCCACCAGGTCGGCGATCGATCCGCCGACCAGATAGGAGGTGCCGAGGTCCCCGGAGAGCAACGCGCCCAGCCACTGGAAGTACTGCGCCACCGGGGAGCCGTCCAGCCCCAGCTGGTCACGGATGGCGGCCCGGGTCTCCGGGCTCGCATCGGCGCCCGCCAACGTGTCGACCGGGTCGCCGGGGACCAGCCGCACGAGCACGAAGACGAGGACCGACGCGAGGAGGAGCGTGACCAGGGCTGACGGCGTACGCCGCAGGATGTAGGGGATCATCGCCACCTCACCTGCTCACCGTGGTGCGGGCGAGGTCGATCTCACCGCGCTTGCTCCACGCGATGTCGTCTACCGCCGAGCTCAACGCGTGCTCCTGGGTGGTTTCCACCAGCTCGATGAGGAAGAGGTGCTCGAGCAGCTGCCTGCTGAGCTCGGCGTACCGTCGCGAGGCCTCGGCACCGGTGCCGTCGGCCACCTTCCAGGCCGCGTCGGCAGCCCGCTGGTAGTCGGCGTCGACGAACCGCGAGGCGTTGCCGTCGGCGTTGAAGGGGTAGGCGCTCACGGTGAGCGTCGAGGGCGTGTACTGCGCGAAGGTGTGCTCGGTGACCCACAGCGCCTCGAACTCGGCACCGATCAGCTGCTTGAGGAACTGGGAGGTCTCCACTGGCTGCAACTCGGTCTCGACGCCGACCTCGGCCAGGTTGGCCTGCACGATCTGCGCGGCCGCCTCGTGGTTGGGATTGCCGGCCATGTAGGCCAGCGGCAGCGTCGGCACCCGGCGGCCGTCGAGCAGCTCCCCTGCCTTCGCGACGTCGCGGGCGTAGCGCTGGTCGAGCTCGGGGTCGTAGGCCGGGGAGTACTCGGGCCAGGGCAGGTCGTGGGCGCGAGCGCGGTCGCGGTAGACCTCCTCGGCGATCCGGCGCTTGTCGATGGCATAGGCGATCGCCTGGCGCACCTCCACGTCGGCCAGCGCCGGGTGGGTGACGTTGGTGCCGACGTAGAGGTCGGCCTCCGCGCCGGTGAGCCGCTCGGCGCGGAACTCGCCGGATCTCTCCAGCTGCTCGAGGTCGCGGGCTGGCGCGCCGAGCACGACGTCGACCTGCCCCGAGCGGAGGGCGGAGATCTGTGATGTCGAGTCCTTGATCACCCGCACCTCGACCTCGTCGAGCAACGCTTTCTCTCCCCAGTAGTCGTCGTAGCGGGAGAACTCGAGCCGGGAGTTCGGCGTCCACGAGTCGAAGGTGAACGGCCCGGTGCCGACGTACTTGGTGCCCGAGTCGAAGCCGGCGATGCTCTCGCGGTCGATGATCGGCACCTGGTCGAGCAGGTCGAAGATGTTGGAGACCGGATGGTCGAAGCCGAGCACGATCCGGTCGGGGTCCGAGGTGTCGTAGGAGGTGATCGCGGCGGCGGTGCGCTGCAGCTGGGCGGCGCGCGCCGGGTCGGCATAGGTCTGCAGGCTGAACTTCACGTCATCGGAGGTGAGGTCGCGGCCGGTCTGGAAGGTCGCCTCGGGCTGGAGGTCGAGCGTGAGCGAGAGACCGTCCTCGGCGAGCTTCCACGAGGTGGCCAGGGACGGTTGCGGCTCGAGGGAGTCCACGGGATAGTCGATCAGCGACTCGTAGGTGAGGCCGGCGATCGTGGAGGCCGCCTGCAGGCCCGAGTAGAACTGCGCCGGCACGAGGTCGGTGCCGATCGCGGCGACCAGGGTGCCGCCCGCGGCGCCCTGCCCACCACTGCGGGACTTCTGCTCGGCAACGGCGGAGCTGCAGCCGACGAGCGTCAGGGCGGCGAGCAGCGCGGTCGCGACGCGGGCGGGAACTCTCATGTCGACGTTCTCCTCAAAGTAGACTGATTTGGTCGACAAAAGTACGGGCGAGGACGCCGCCGCGGCCGACTTCCGGTCACGCTGAGGAGAACCGGGCTCAGCCAGTCGCGCCCCACCGGCCGACCAGGCCGAGGGGGTCGTCGTAGACGGGCCCCATCGCCATCGCGCAGGCCGCCACCGCCTGGATGTCGTCGCCGAAACGCGTCACCGACAGCGGCCCGGGAGGCAACGACGTACTTCTCTCGAAGCTGGCGACGACCTCGCCGAGGGCGGGCGGGAAGCCGGTGAACGCCTGCCCGACGAGCACCGTGCGGTCAGGCGCGGTCATGTCGCGCACTCCCGCGGCGACCTCGCCGAGCCATCGCGCGCGTTCGTCGAACATCCGCCTCGCCTCCCGATCGCCGGCGGCCGCCTTGTCGCGCAGCGCCTCGATCCGCGGTACGTCGACCAGTCCGTTGTCGACGGCTCTCGCCACGAGCGCATGGTCGCTCACGGTCACCTCGAAGCAGCCGGTACGCCCACACCAGCAGCGCACCGCGCTCCCCGTCGGATAGTGGGCCAGGGAGGTGACCGTGGCGACCTCGGTCTGTGCGCCCTTGTCGATGACGAGGGTGAAGCCGGCGGTGTCGCGAGCGTAGACATAGCAGGTGATGCCGCCGGTTCCGTGCCGCCGATGGATGAACTCGGCAGCCGCGATCGCGGCGACATGGTCGGCGGTCCCCACGGGGAGGCCCAGGACCGTCTCGAGCCGGTCGGCGAGCGGGTCGGAGTCGAGCGCCAGACTGCGCCACGGAGCGACGACCGCAGCCGACAACGGCGTGCGCTCGAGATGGCGGTCGAGCAGCGCCGCGACCACGCCGCCCAGATCGATGCGCCCCGGCTGTTCATGGCGCAGCACGACGGACTCCACGACCCGGCCGGCGAGGTCGCCGAGCGCGACCGTCGTCACCCAGCGGCCGATATGCACACCGATGCAGGCATGACGGTCTGTCACCAGGCTCACCGGGATGCTCGGCCGCCCGAGTCGCCCCTCGCGCGCAGCGCTCGCCCGCTCCCGGATCAACCCCGCTTCGGCCAAGGCGACCACCGAGCGGGCCACGGTGGCCTGACTCAGACCGGTGACGGCCGCGAGCTCCTCGCGGAAGGCAACGCCTCTCCCCCGCACCTGCTCCAGCACCCGGCTCGCGGGTGATCCATGGCTGCCGCGGATCACCGCGATCGTCTGTTGTCGCACCTGACTCACCTTTGTCGATTGAGTTTGTAGACTTAAATTACCAGCCTGCCTCCCCGCCGCCCGGAGCCGGCGGGTCGGGCTCGCCGGACGGCCTCGGCTACCCTGACCTGCGAGCCGGTCCCCACGACGGGCTCGCGGGGGCGTGACCCCTGGGCCCTTAGCTCAATTGGCAGAGCTCCGGACTTTTAATCCGTTGGTTGTGGGTTCGAGTCCCACAGGGCCTACTGGCTGGCCGTTGCCGCACGGGATCGGCCAAGGCCCAATTGGGCGGTTCGGTGCCATAACGCCGGCGAGATTGCGTAGTTTCTCGTGACATGGGAGCCAGTGAGGACCGAGCGTCGCCCGACCAGCCGCGGACCGGGCTGATCGACCAGTGGCTCGCGCATCACGACGAGGAGCCCGACGCGGCCTCCATGCCGCGTCGCCTGCCTGACGTGGCCGCCCAGCCGGTGGCCTCGATCAAGGACCGGTTGGCAGCGGCCCGGCGGGAGAAGCTGCGGCGGGAGGGCGTCTCGCCAGACGATGCCGGGCGCGTCGGGCCGGTGCCGGAGCCTGGCTCAGCGGAGCTTGGTCGCGCGGAGCCCGGTCGCGCAGAGCCCGGTCGAGCGGAGCCCGGTCGAGCGGAGCTTGGATCTGCGCCCGTGACTGCCCGACCGGCGCCGCGGGCTGCCGACTCGGCGCCCGCGCCTCGGCCCGCTCCGGCCGCGAACGGACCGGACGCCGCACCCGCCGACAGCGACGCGGACCCGGTGCTCGCGGCCAAGCTGGCCGCGCTCCGGGCGGCTGAGGCGGAGCGGGAGGTTCAGGCGCCGAGGGCCGAGGCCGGGGCGGAACCGGTCGAGGCTCGGGCCGAGTTCGGTGCTCAGGCCGAGGCGGACGTCGATCCTCAGACCTCGCCGGACGTCGAGGCCCAGGCCGAGGCCAGCGCGGCCGGACCAACACCAGCGCTGAACCTGGGGGCACCGGCAAGCGCCGCCTCCTCTGCGATGGCAGAGGATCAGGCCGGCCGCAGCTTCAAGGACCGACTCGCGGCTCGCCGGGCAGCCCTCGCCGGGAACCGGCGGGACGCCAGCGCTGAGGTACTCGGGGCATTGGGCGCTGCCCCACAGGCCGCGGCGTCGGACCCGATGGGTTCCTCCGGAGCCGCCGCCGTGCCGGAGCAGGTCGAGCATGCGGGAGGGGTTGGCTCCTTCGACTCCACTCACTCCGAGCCGACTGAGGACCGCGGCGAATCCGCAGGCGCCGACATCGCCGCCGCGCCGGGTGCCGAAGCCCCGATGACAGAGGTACCGCCGGCGGCCGAGGCGGGGCAACCGACCGAGGCAACCGGTGACAGCAGGGAGCCCGTCGAGCCTGCACCTGCACCGCACGACCGGGCCGAGCAGCGCAAGGGCAACGGCAAACACAAGGCTTCGCTGCCCGAGCCGCCCCCGGTCGAGGAGACGGACGGGTCGCTCGACCCCGCCCTCCAAGCGGCACTGCGCGCGGTGGAGGCCGCCGAGACGGCGGAGCCCCCGTCGCCCAAGCGTGGGCTGCTGCGCAGGAACAGGGGTCGGGGCCTCCCAGGGCGGCTGGCCGCCACCCAGGAACCCCCCACCACTCCGCAACCTCCTGCCAGGCCACGGCCCGAGTTCCCACCGGCGCCACCGCCGACGGTGGTCGACGCAGCAGAGACCGCGACTCTCGACCCCGCGGTCGCGGGAGCACTGGAGGCCGCCATCGATGCCCGCGCGCGGCGGCGCCAGGAGGCGAGTACGCGCTCGGTCTCCGCACGGAAGCGCGCCGTGGAAGAGGAGCCGGCACGGCGCGCACCGACAGACCCCACGGATGAGGAACTGCGCGAGCTGATCGTCCGCTCCGCCGACCAGGCGCGAGCCGAGCGCCAGACCGCGCTGGCTGCGGCGTCAGAGCATCAGCTCCCGGCGGATGCAGACGATGCCGCCGATGCCGCCGATGCCGCCGACGGTGCAGTCACTGGGGATGCAAGCGCTGTCGCTGACGAGGCTGTCGAAGCGGACGCCGTCACCGCGGAGGCGGTCGAAGCGGAGGCCGATGGGATCGAAGCGGACGCAGTCGCCACCGACACGGACGCTGTCGCCGACGACCGGGTCGGCGGAGAGGTCGTCGCCGACGAGGCCACCGGTGACCTGCCTGAGGTGGCTAGCGAGTCGGCGCGAGCCGAGTCGACGCCCACCACGCCGGCCGAACCGGCTCCCTTCGCCTCGCCCGACAGGAGCGAGCGGCCAACCGGCCACACCATCGACGCCGCGCCGACAGAGCTCACCGAAGAGCACGTCGAGGTCGAGACGAGCGATGAGCCGGCTGCCGCAGACATCGCGCTCGAGACCCCCACCGTCAGCGACGACGTACCCTCCCGGCGGGCGGAGCCCCCGACTGAACGCAACGCACCGCCGACCCGCCCCCCGGGTGACAGCGGACTCCGGCTGCCGGTCCGCGATCTCGCCGACGCGCCGACGTCGCCGAAGTCACCGCCGGGCGTCGTGCAGTTCTCCCCGCGGCGCTCGACCCGGCAGTTGCTGGGCATGCTGCTGCTCCTGTGCCTTGCGGGCGCGGTGGGCACCGGATTCCTGGCTTGGGATACCCGCGGCACCACCGAGATCGCCATTGCCGGCACCCTGGCGCTGACGACCCTGATCCTGTGGAGCGCCTTCTCCACCGCCGCGCCCGCCCGGCTGAGCATCGACCGCGGTGTGCTCGACGTGACGGCCCGGGAGAGTCGACACCGGTTCGACCTGGCCAGCCCCTACACGGAGGTCACCGTGAACGGCCGGCCCGGCAAACGCGGTTGGCAGGTGCTGATCCACCGACGCAGCATGAAGCCCTTCGTCATCGACTCCTCGATGGTGGACCCGGCGGAGTTCCAGGCCGTGCTCGACCACTATCGCGAGATCGCCGAGGAGGCCGCTCTCGACAACCGACGGCGCCGCGAGCAGCGCTGAACCGGGTGCGCACGACACCGCGGGGTGGGACGGTCGCTCCACCCGCGAACGTCGGCCCTTAGAGTGCGAGCATGTTCGACGAGCAGATCGATGACCTGACCGACGCCGAGCTGGCGCGTGAGCGCGAGGTGGCGGGCGGGCTGGCCCAGGCCACGCGCGGGCTCGTCGACGCAGTGATCCGCTCGACCGTCTCCGAGGAGGAGATGCTCGCGGTCACAGCCGAGGTGGAGGCGCTGACCGCGCGGCTGCGCGCGAGCCAGATTCCCGGCTCGTTCGGAGTCAGCCACACCCCGGACGGCACCGTCCGCGGCTACGGCAACGCCGTGGTCGGCTTGCGCAACGCCGTCGCGCCGCCGGTCGTCGTACACCAGAGCAAAGAGGGCCGGGCCTGGGCCGACATCCATCTCGGCGCCGCCTACGAGGGCCCGCCGGGCCTGGTCCACGGCGGGGTGAGCGCCCTGGTGCTCGACCAGGTCGCCGGTGAGGCTGCCGCCGCCGGGGGTACGCCAGGCATGACCGGCACGCTGACCCTGCGCTACCGCCGGGGTACGCCGCTGGGCGACCTCCACGTGGAGTGCTGGATCACCGGCCACGAAGGTTTCAAGACCTTCGTCAGCGGCGCCATCTCCGACGCCGACGGCCCCACCGTGGAGGCCGAGGGCATCTTCATCCTCCCCCGCTGGGCCCGCGAGGGCGCCAAGCCCGACCGCTTCGAGTGACCCCGCAGACGGGATAGTCCCTGACGTTTTGGCCCCAAAAAGTGCGTTTGAGGGGCCACAACGTCAGGGACTAACCAAAATGTCCGGTTTAGACCTTCGCTTCGTCCGGGACGCCGCGGGCGCCCTCGTCGGTGAGGCGAGTCTCCTCGGCGGCGACGGCCTCGAGCTCGGCGCGGCGCTCGGCCTCCCGCTTGGCGATGAAGGCATCCATCTCGCCGGGCTCACTGACCAGGTCGGTGGTGCCACCCTCCAGCCGTTCCAGCGCCTGGCGCGCGAAGATCTGCTGCTCGGTGACGGTGCGCTCGGAGCGGTCGTTGCCGATGAAGGTGATCGCCCAGGAGAGCAGCGCGCCGACGCGGTTCTTGAAGCCGGTCAGGTAGATCAGGTGGACCACCAGCCACATCAGCCAGGCCAGCAGGCCGTTCAGCTTCATGCTGCCCACGCTCGCCACCGCGCGGAACTTGCTGATGATCGCCATGGACCCCTTGTCGAAGTACTTGAAGGGACCCTGCGGCGCCTTGCCGGTGATGCGGTTGTCGATCTCCTTGGCGGCGTACTTGCCGCCCTGGATCGCGACCTGCGCGACACCCGGCAGGTGATCGAGGCTGATCATGTCTCCGAGCACGAAGACCTCGGGGTGGCCGGGCAGCGTCAGGTCGGGGTTGACGGCAATCCGCCCGGCCCGGTCGAGCGGGGCGCCGGTCTGCTCGGAGAGCGTCTTGCCCAGCGGGTTGGCCTGCACTCCGGCCGCCCAGATCTTGGCGACCGAGTCGATACGCCGGACCGTGCCGTCCTTGTCCTTGACCTCCAGGCCTCGCTCGTCGACGGCGGTCACCATCGCCCCGAGCTGCACCTCGACGCCGATCTTCTCCAGCTCGCCCTTCGCCTTCGCGCCGAGCTTGGCGCCGAACGGCGGCAGCACCTGCGGAGCGGCGTCGAGCAGGATCACCCGGGCCTGCCGGGTGTCGATGGAGCGGAAGTCCCGCTTGAGGGTCTTGTGGGCCAGCTCGGCGATCTGACCGGCCATCTCGACGCCGGTCGGGCCGGCTCCGACGACCACGAAGGTCAGCAGGTGGTCGTAGGGCTCGCCGCGCGCGGCGGCGTTCTCGGCCATCTCGAAGGCGCCGAAGATTCGGCCACGCAGCTCCAGTGCGTCGTCGATGCTCTTCATGCCGGGGGCGAACTCGGCGAAGTGGTCGTTGCCGAAGTAGGACTGGCTCGCGCCGGCGGCGACGACAAGGGTGTCGTAGTCGGTCACGGTCTCCCGGCCGAGCACGTGGTGGGTGACGGTGCGCGCCTCGAGGTCGATGCCCGTGACCGTGCCGAGCAGCACCTGGGCGTTCTTCTGCTTCGCCAGCACCTCGCGGGTCGGCGGGGCGATCTCACCCTGAGACAGGATGCCGGTGGCCACCTGGTAGAGGAGCGGTTGAAAGAGGTGGTGGGTGGTCTTCGCGACCATCGTCACCTCGACATCGGATCTCCGCAGCGCCTTGGTGGTGAAGAGACCACCGAAGCCGGATCCGATGACGACGACCTTGTGTTTGTCGTTGATGTCGCTTCCCATTCCCAGGCGGGCCTTTCTGAAAGTCTTGATCCTCGGCCATTGTCCCACCCGGTGGGACGCTGACCGAATCGGGACCTCCTGCCGTGCGCCTGGTACCCAGCAGGCAGCCGGATGCTCGTCGCGACCCGGTGCGTTTGGGCGGCGTGAGGCGGGGTACGGGTGCACCGTTCCCCGCCCATGGGGATCGCCACAGGGAAGGCATGTGTCGCTGAGCCAGACGACCATGACGTTGGACCTCAGCCCGCAGTCCGCACGGGACGCGCGGCGCTGGGCGGCTGACGCATGCCATCACCTCGGGCGCCCCGAGCTCGTGCCTGCCGCTGAGCTGGCGGTCTCCGAGCTGGTCACCAACGCGCTGCT
>Ga0164243_10016593_pt1 | contig 10090 bp, 8 predicted proteins | sample OricompcompostOP_FD_108781 | JGI IMG/M metagenome (GOLD analysis project Ga0164243, IMG submission 108781) | Organic Plus compost microbial communities from Emeryville, California, USA - Original compost - Organic plus compost (OP) | ecosystem: Engineered > Solid waste > Mixed feedstock >... | reverse complement strand
AGGTCGTCGTGCTCGTCGCGATCGTCGTGTTCCTCCAGTGGCGACCCCAGGGCCTGTACACACTGCGCACCCGGAGCCTCGCATGACCACAACGACCTCTCCCGCCGGGACGACGGCCACGGAACCGCCGGTCACCGAGCCCCCGGCGCCGTTCCTGGAGCGCTTCCGCGTCCCCGGCGCCTTCCTCATCGGCGCGGTGCTCCTGCTCGGCATCGCCCCGCTCGCCCTCTCCGACTTCCGGCTCAACCTCCTGGCCAAGTACCTGTGTTACGCCGTCGTCGCCGTCGGCGTCAGCCTCGCCTGGGGCCGCGGAGGGCTGCTGGTCCTCGGCCAGGGCGTCTTCTTCGGGCTCGGCGGCTATGCCATGGCGATGCACCTCAAACTCGCCGACGCCGCCGTCACCGGTCAGACCCTGCCCGACTTCATGCAGTTGTACGGCGCCGGTGACGCCCTGCCGTGGTGGTGGAAGCCGTTCGCCAGCCCCGCGTTCGCCCTCGCCATGACCGTGCTGCTGCCGATGGCGGTGGCCGCGGTGCTGGGCTTCTTCGTCTTCCGCCGCCGGGTGAAGGGCGCCTACTTCGCGATCCTCAGCCAGGCGCTGGCCGCCGCGTTCGCCGTCTGGCTCGTCGGCCAGCAGGCCACCACGGGCGGCACCAACGGCCTCACCGACATCCAGGGCTTCTTCGGCTACGACCTCGACGACCCGGTCAACCAGCGGATGGTGTACTTCGTCGTCGCCGCCGTGCTCCTGCTGCTGATGGCCGCCGCGCGGCAGCTGTTCGTCAGCCGCTACGGCGAACTCCTCGTCGCCGTACGGGACTCCGAGGAGCGCGTGCGGTTCCTCGGCTACAACCCGGCCAACGTCAAGCTCGTCGCGTACGTCGTCGCGGCCGGCATGGCGGGACTGGCCGGCGCCCTGTTCGTGCCCGCCGTGGGGATCATCTCCCCGGCGCTGACCGGCATCGTGCCGTCCATCGGCTTCGTCATCGGCGCGGCCGTGGGCGGGCGGGCCAGCCTGCTGGGCGCGGTGCTCGGCGCGGTCGCCGTCGCCTGGACGCAGTCCACCCTGTCGGACGCGTACCCGGCCGCGTGGACGTACCTCCAGGGTCTGCTGTTCGTGGTGGCGGTCGGCTTCCTGCCCGGGGGACTCGCCTCCCTGGTGACCGTACTGCGGCGCAAACGGCGTACAACCGACGACCCCGTGACGGGAGGAGCGGCATGAGCGGCGAGGGACTGACCGTACGCGGCCTGCGGGTGACGTTCGACGGGTTCACGGCCGTCGACGGCGTGGACCTCGACATCCGCCCCGGCGACCTGCGCTTCCTCATCGGACCCAATGGGGCCGGCAAGACCACCCTCGTCGACGCGGTCACCGGGCTCGTAAAAGCGAGCGGATCGGTCCGCTTCGGCGGTGAGGAGCTGCTGGGGCGGCCCGTGCACCGCATCGCGCGGCTCGGGATCGGCCGTACGTTCCAGACCGCCACGGTCTTCGAGGAGCTGACCGTCCTGCAGAACCTGGACATCGCCGCCGGGGCCGGACGCGGCCCGCTGACCATGCTGCGGCGCCGCAAGGGTGTGCCCGAGGAGGTGACCCGGGCGCTGGAGACCACCGGCCTCACCGCCCTGCGCGACCGCCCGGCGGGTGTGCTCGCGCACGGCCAGAAGCAGTGGCTGGAGATCGGCATGCTGCTGGTGAAGGACGTACGGCTGCTGCTGCTCGACGAGCCCGTCGCGGGCATGAGCCACGACGAACGCGAAGCCACCGGGCGGCTGTTGCGGCGGATCAGTGAGGACCGCACGGTGGTCGTCATCGAGCATGACATGGACTTCATGCGGTCCTTCGCGCGCAGCGTCAGCGTCCTGCACGCCGGCAAGGTGCTGAGCGAGGGCTCGGTCACCGAGGTGCAGGCCGACGCCCGCGTCCAGGAGGTCTACCTGGGCCGCGCCTCCGAGCCCGAACCCGAACCCGGGCCGGCCGCCGTCCCCGTCGCCGAGGAGGCGTGAGACCCATGCTGCAGATCCAGTCCGTGCGGGCCGGGTACGACCGCACCACCGTGCTGCACGGCGTGACCGTCGAGGTGCCGAAGGACGGCGTCGCGGCCGTCCTCGGCCACAACGGCGCGGGCAAGAGCACCCTCCTGCGCACGGTCATGGGGCTCCTCCCCGCGTCCGCCGGCACGGTCCTGCTGGACGGCGAGGACATCACCCGCCTCGCCCCGCACAAACGGGTCGCCCTCGGTGTGGCGTACGTGCCGCAGGGACAGCAGAGCTTCCCGCACCTCACCACCGCGGAGAACCTCCGGCTCGTCGCCGACGGCCGCCCCGACGGCCAGGAGGCCGTCGCGGAGGCGCTGGACCTCTTCCCGGTCCTGCGGGAGCTGTCCGGACGCCGGGCCGGTCTCCTGTCCGGCGGCCAGCGCCAGCAACTGGCCATCGCCCGCGCCCTGGTCACCCGGCCCCGGCTGCTGCTCCTGGACGAGCCGACCGAGGGCATCCAGCCGTCCGTCGTCGCCGAGATCGAGGAGACGATCCTCGCCCTGACCCGGCGCGGCGGCCTGTCCGTCCTCCTGGTCGAACAGCACGTCGGCTTCGCCATGCGCGCCGCCCAGCGGTACTACGTCCTGGAGGCCGGACGGGTCACGTCGTCGGGCGACGGGGGAGCGGAGGCGGAGGGGACGGTACGGGCGGCGCTCAGCGTGTGAAGTCCCGGACCACCGGGCGACCGGCTCCGTGCGGGGGGCTCCGGCGTCGGGGACGCGGGCGGCACGGGAGGTGCCGGCCGGGACGACCGGCCCCTCGTCCGGGCCTCACTCTCGGCCCCGCGCGTGACGGAAACGAGCGAGCCCCTCGGCGAGGTCGACCACCGGGTCCGGGTAGCCGAGGGCGTCGCGCCGCTCCGGCGGGAGGCGCCACGGCTCGTGGATCTGCCGGGCCTCGACGTCGGCGAGTTCCGGGACCCAGCGGCGTACGTACGCGCCCCGCGGGTCGAAGCGGCGGGCCTGGACCGTGGGGTTGAGGACCCGGTGGGGGCGGGTGTCTGTGCCGGTGCCGGCGGCCCACTGCCAGTTGAGCTGGTTGTTGACGACGTCGCCGTCCACCAGCAGGTCCAGGAAGTGCCGGGCGCCGATCCGCCAGTCCACGTACAGGGTCTTGGTCAGGAAGCTCGCCGCCAGCAGGCGCGCCCGGTTGTGCATCCAGCCCTCGTGGCGCAGCTGTCGCATGGCCGCGTCGACGATCGGGTAGCCGGTGCGTCCGTCCCGCCAGGCGGCGATGTCCTCGGCGGCGTCCTCCTCGCCGCGCCAGCGGTCGTCGCGGGTGCGGTAGTCACGCCAGGACGCCTCGGGGCGCGCCGCCAGCACCTGATGGTGGAAGTCGCGCCAGCACAGCTGACGCACGAACGCCTCCGCGCCCGGACCACCCTGCTCACGGGCCCGGTGGATCGCCTCCGCCGCCGAGAGCGTTCCGAAGTGCAGGTACGGCGACAGCCGCGAGGTGGCGTCACCCGCGAGATCGTCGTGCCGGTCCTCGTAGGCGGCCATGCCTCCGGAGCGTGACCACCGTGCGAGCCGGTCCCGGCCGGCCGTCTCCCCTCCCGGCGGAAGACCGGGGGAGGTGCCGGACACGTCCGCGCGGACGGGCAGCGGCTCGCCGCGCACCCCCCCGGGGACGCGGACGGCGCGGGGCGCGGCGAGGGGCGTGCGCAGGGTCTGCTGCGACCAGCGGCGCAGGTACGGGGTGAAGACGCCGTAGTGGCCCGAGCCGGCCGGGGTCACCGCACCCGGGGCGAGCGCGGTGATCACCGCGTCGTGCACGCGCAGCGCCACCCCGGCGACGCCCAGCTCCTTGCGCAGCAGCTCCTCACGGCGGTGGGCGTACGCCGTCACGCCCGCCGCCATGTGCACCTCGGCGGCCCCGCACGCGGCGGCCACCGAGCACACCTCCCGCACGACCGGCCCCGAGCGGACCACGAGCCGCCCGCCGCGCTGCCGCAGCGAGGCGTCGAGGTCGTGGAGGCAGTCGGCGAGGAAGGCCCGCCGGTTGGGCGCGTCGAAGCCGGCCGCGTGGATCCCCGGGTCCCGCACGAACAGCGGCACCACCTCGTCCGCCGACCGCAGAGCCGCGTGCAGCGGGGGGTGGTCGCGCAGACGCAGGTCCGCGGTGAAGAGGACCACGGAGACGGTCACGGGTCACTCCGGAGGTCGGGCGGCGGGAGTCGTCCGGTGCCGCACGGCGCGAGTAGCCACGAGGGGGGCGCGGGAAACGTCGCCGGTGGGTGCGGTGCGGCTGACCCGGACGGGGGAGGGGCGCGGACCCGGAGGGGCGCGGTGCGTGACCCGGGCGGGCGGGGTTACCCGTCCGGCATGACTGACACACGCCCCCTCGCACTGATCACCGGCGCGTCCAGCGGCATCGGCCTCGAGCTGGCCCGGCAGTTCGCGTCGCACGGCTACGACCTCGTGGTGAACGCCGAGGACGAGGAGCTGGACGCGGCGGCGCGGCAGCTGCGGGAGTCCGGCGCCGAGGTGCGGGCGGTGCGCGCCGACCTGCGGACCGGCGAGGGACGCTTCCTGCTCCTCGACGCGCTCGACGGCCTGACCGTGGACGTCGCCGTCCTCAACGCAGGGGTCGGCCAGGGCGGCGCCTTCGTCGACACCGACCTCGCCGACGACCAGGCGGTCATCGACCTGAACGTCACGGCGACCGTACGGCTGGCCAAGCCGCTGCTGCGGGCGATGGTGGCGCGCGGCGAAGGGCGGCTCGCCTTCACCTCGTCCGTAGCCAGCCAGATGCCGGGCTCCTTCCAGCCGGTCTACAACGCCTCCAAGTCGTTCGTGCAGTCCTTCGCGCAGGCGCTGGCGGAGGAGGTGAAGGACACCGGGGTGACGGTCACCGCCTTCATGCCGGGCCCGACGGAGACGGAGTTCTTCGACCGGGCGGACATGGCGGACGACACCCGCATGGGCACCATGGAGAAGGACTCGGCGGCACAGGTGGCCGAGCAGGCGTTCGAGGCGATCGTGAAGGGCCGGAAGAAGGCCGTCACCGGGTCGCTGATGACGAAGGCGCAGGGCCTGGCCGGGAAGGTGCTGCCCGACGGCGTGAAGGCGGCGGCCCACCGGCGCCTCGCCGAGCCGGGGACGGGTGACGGCTCACGGGACTGACCGACCCCCGGGGCGGGTGTTTCGGCGCGTCCGCACGAGACACCCGTGCACGGCAGGCGCGCTACGAGGCGCAGGCGACGCTAGGAGGAAGCCGATGTCGAACCCGCAACAGCCCGAGCTGCGGCGCAGCGACAAGGGCGCGGCCACACCACAGGACAGCGAGGCCCGCAAGGCGTCCCAGCCCGGCCGCGGCGCGGGCGGCCGCGCCCACGGCACCGACCGCGGCAACAAGGGCGGCGGACGGGGTGGCGGCAAGCCGCCGGAGCAGCGGCCGGACCACCCGGAGTAGGGGTCGGTGATCGCAAGGGGCGCGCCCAGGGCTGGGCGCGCCCCTCGCGTGTCCGACACCGGTGGTGTCGGACACGTCCGTGCCCGTGCAGGCCTTGGCGTCGGCCCGACGCGGTACGGGTGGACCCGGTGGGCGGGTCGCAGCGTGCCGGGTGACCGGCAGTGGAGGCGGAGGTGGGCCGGTCGGCGGTGGGTGTCGCAGGCGAAGTGCGGCCGTCTTCCTCGCTGGGCCGCCGGGGGCGCGCCGGCGGGGGCCGTCGGCGTGCGGCCGCCGATTCACGTCGTCGCCGGACGTCTTCGGGGAGCCGTCGCCGTCAGTTCGCGCGGCAGAGACGCGTCGCACTGTGCCGCGTGACCGGCGGAGGAGGCGGGGCGCCCTGCCCGCCCCGGTTACCCGGAGGTCGCCGCCCCGCAGGTCAGGCGTGTCAATGCGCCCGCACCCCCAGGGCGCCAACCGTCCGGGCCTCCTGCACCGCCTCCTCCGGCATCATCGCACCACCCCGCCCATACGCCTCCAAGAACGCCGTCTCCCCCAGCACGTCCCGGGCCGCCCCCGTGATCCGGTCGACGTCCCCGCGCTCCGCCGGCGGCAGCGGCGCCCCCGCCCCCGTGCGGGCCGCGTCCGCCGCGCCCAGCAGGACCGCCGCGGCGGACGCCCCCGCCGTCGTGCCGGACAGGGCCGCCGCACCCGCCAGCCCCTCCAGGGACAGCGCCAGCGCGCGCGGCTCGGCGAGCGTGCGGGCGATCTCCAGGCTCTCCTCGTGGTACGCGGCCGCCGCCCCCGCGTCGCCCCGCAACTCCGCGACGAAGCCCAGCTCCGCCCGGAGCAGGTGGTCGCCCGCGTCCGACGACACGTCCGCGTAGGCGTCACGGAGCCGCAGCAGCTGCGCCTCGGCCGCGTCGAGGTCGCCCGAGCGGCGCGCGCCCAGAGCCAGACCCATCCCGGAGTGGATCTCCCCGTACTTGTAGCCCTGCTCGACGGCGATCCGGCGGGCCTGCTCGTGCAGCTCGCGGGCGCGGTCCCAGTCCCCGGCCAGCAGCGCCAGCCGCCCCAGCCCGGACAGCCGCGCGGACACCTCCGCCTCCAGCCCCAACTCCCGCGCCATCCGCAGCCCTTCGTGCTGACGCCGCTCGGCGTCCGCGTACGCGCCCTTGATCTCGGCGAGCGCGGCGAGCGGCGAGACCGTCTGCAATTCCCCCCACCGGTCGCCGAGTTCGCGGTGGATCCGGGCGCTGCGCCCGCCGTCGCGGCCCAGTCCGGCGAGGTCCCCGCGCACCAGCTCCAGCGTGGCCCGCAGCCCCAGCGCGGCGGCCGTGCCCCAGTCGTCCCGCGCATCGGTGACCAGGGCGAGGGCGTGGTCGTTCAGCTTCTCCGCGTCGTCCGCGTCACCCGCGCTGAACAGCCCGTACGCGCACAGCCACAGCGCGCGGGCCCGCCGCACCGGGTCGGGCACGGCCTCCCCGGCCGCCGCGAGCCGGTCACCCGCGCCGCAACCCGCTCTCGGCGTCCCGTCGGCCACCGTGCGGTCCCCGGTCAGCAGCGCGAACGCCGTGTGCAGCAGACCGAGTTCGGCGTACGCCGGGTCGTCCGGGGAGGCCGCCGTCACCGCGGCCAGGCTGCGACGGGCCTCGGTGAGGCGGCCGCGCAGCAGCCACCACCACGCCAGCGCCGTCGCCAGCCGCACCGCGTCCCCGGGCTCGCCCGCATCCGCGCGCCGCACCGCCTCGTCCAGCGCCGCCCGCAGATTGCCCGCCTCCGCGTCCAGTCGCGTCAGCCACGCCCGCTGCCCATCACCCCGCAGCAACGGCTCGGCGCGCTCCGCCAGTTCGCGGTAGTGCCGCAGATGCCGTTCCCGTACGGCGGCGAGGTCCTCCATCTCCCGCAGCCGCTCGACGGCGTACGCGGCGACCGACTCCAGCAGCCGGTAGCGCGGCCCGGTCGGGCCGTCCGCGACCACCACCAGCGACCGGTCCACCAGCCGCGTGACGAGGTCCGGGACCTCCTCGCGGGAGACGCCGTCCCCGGCACACACCGCCTCCGCGGCCTCCAGGTCGCAGCCGTCGCGGTGCGCGGCCAGCCGCCGCAGCACGATGCGTTCGGGCGCGCTGAGCAGCTCCCAGCTCCAGTCGATCATCGCCCGCAGCGTCTGCTGACGCGCGGGGGCGCCGCGCCGCCCGGACGTCAGCACCCGGAACCGGTCGTGCAGCCGCGCCGCCAACTCCCGTACGCCCAACGCCCGTACGCGGGTCGCGGCGAGCTCCAGGGCGAGCGGGATGCCGTCGAGGCGGCGGCAGATCTCGGCGACCGCCCGCCGGTCGGGCTCGTCCGGCGCGCCGGGGTCGCGCGGGAAACCGGGGGCAGCGGCGGCCGCCCGCTCCATGAACAGCCGAACCGCGTCCTCCGGGGACAGCGGCTCCACCAGGAACACCGCCTCGCCCGGCAGCCCGAGCGGTTCCTGGCCGGTGGCGAGGATCCGCAGGCCGGGGGCGGCCCCGAGCAGCAGCCCGGCGAGTTCGGCGGCGGCGTCGACCACGTGCTCGCAGTTGTCCAGGACGAGCAGGGTGCGACGGTCGCGCAGCACGGCGGCGAGGCGGTGCGGAAGCGAGGGGGTGGCCGCGCCGGTGCCGGGCAGCGGGGCGGGGGTGTCGTCCCGGACGCCCAGGGCGGCGGCGACGACCTGCGCGAGGTCGGCGGCGGCGCCGGCGCGCAGGCCGGAGAACTCCACGAGCCGGACGTCGTCCATGCCGTCCCGCTCGGCGACGGCCGCCGCCGCGAGGGCCAGCCGCGTCTTGCCCACACCGCCGGGACCGGTGAGGGTCACCAGCCGTGAGCCGAAGAGCAGTTGGGAGAGGCGGGTGAGGGCCTCGTCGCGTCCGACGAGGGGGGTGAGGGGAACGGGAAGGTTCGAGGGCGCGCGAACGGTGCCGGGGCGTACGGGCCGGCCCGCCGTGGACGCCGGCTCCACCTCCTGCCGCAGCACCGCCTCGTGCAGGGCGGCGAGTTCCGGACTCGGGTCGACGCCCAGCTCCTCGGCGAGGCGTCCGCGCAGGTCCTCGTAGGTCGCGAGGGCCTCACTCTGGCGGCCCGCCGCGTACAGCGCCCGCATCTGCAGGGCCCGCAGCCGCTCCCGTAACGGGTGCCGCGCCACCAGGTCGGCCAGCTCACCGGCGAGGAGGGCGTGCCCGCCCGTCTCCAGGCGGGCCTCCGCCCGCGCCTCCAGCACGGACAGCCGCTGCTCCGCGAGCCGCAGCGCGGGCCCCCGGGCGAAGGACGCGTCGGCGAAATCGGCGTACGCGGGCCCCCGCCACAGCTCCAGCGCCTCGGTGAGCAGCGCGGCCCGGGTGCCGGGGTCGCCGGTGGCGTGGGCCTCGGCGACCAGGGCGCCGAACCGCTCGGCGTCCACCTCGTCGCCGGCGTCGAGCCGCAGCAGGTATCCCGGCGGCTGCCGCACCACCCGCTCCGGGCCGATCACGCGCCGCAGCTGGGACACCTTGGCGCGCAGGGCGTCCGGCGGGCGGCCGGGCGGCGCGTCGCCCCACAGGTCGTCGATGAGCCGGTCGGCGGAGACCGGCGCCCCGTCGTGCGCGAGCAGGTCCGCGAGCAGCGCGCGGACCTTGGCCTCGGGGACCTTGACCTCCCGACCTCCGTCGTCCCGCACCACCAGTGGACCGAGTACCCCGAACCGCATGGGCGCCACCGTACCCGCCGCCCCCACGCCCCTGGGCGCGGCGACGGCCCGAAGGTTTCCCGAACGTCCCCCGAACCCCCCGGGCGCACAGTCGTCCCATGACCGGCGCCGGCGGGGACGGGCACCGTGGACGGAGGGAGCGGCACCCCATGACCAAGTACGCGCACACCGAGGCCCTCGTCGTGGGCGGGACCGGCGCCATCGGTCTGGCCATCGCCAAGCGGCTGGTGGAGGGCGGGGCCACGGTCCTGCTGACCGCCGGCACCGCCGAGGACCGCGCGCACGCCGCTGCCGAACTGGGCTCGTCCGCAGGGGTTCTCGAGCCGGCCGGGATCGAGGCCGTCCTGGCCGCACGCGAAGGCGACGGCGTCGACCTGCTCTTCGCCGGGTCCGTCCCGGTCGCGCGGCCCCTGCTGGGCCACCTCCGCGACGGCGGCGCGCTGGTACTGACCTCGCCGACGCCGTGCCCCGACACCGTACGGGCGCTGGCCGCCGAACTGGCCGGGCGGGGCATCCGCGTCAACGCCGTGGCGCCGGGCTGTATCGAGGCGCCGGGCTCCGGCGCCGCACCCCTGCCCCCGCTGGGCCGGCTCGGCGCCGCCGAGGAGGTGGCCCGCGCCGCGCTGTTCCTCGCCACGGAGGCGACGTTCACCACGGGCGCCCGCCTCCCCGTCGACGGCGGTCTCGGCACCCCCTGAACCGACGGGCCCCGCTCACCCCCCTGACATCCCACCCGAACCTGGAGCACATTCCCCATGAGCACCGCATCCGACACGGCACACGACGCCGCGGCGGCACCCGGCCCCCGGCGCGGCACGGGCGACGGCGAGGAGAAACTCCCGCTGTTCGCACTGCTGGCGCTCGCCACCGCCGTCTTCATCACCAGCCTCACCGAGACCCTGCCCGCGGGACTGCTGCCCGCGATGAGCCGCGACCTCGGGGTGAGCGAGT
>Ga0164243_10016590_pt1 | contig 10092 bp, 6 predicted proteins | sample OricompcompostOP_FD_108781 | JGI IMG/M metagenome (GOLD analysis project Ga0164243, IMG submission 108781) | Organic Plus compost microbial communities from Emeryville, California, USA - Original compost - Organic plus compost (OP) | ecosystem: Engineered > Solid waste > Mixed feedstock >... | reverse complement strand
TCGGCAATGGCGGGATCTTCGGGCAGCACCTCTTCTCCGGTTCGCAGACCCGCGCCGGGTTCGTGCCCGAGCAGCAGACCGACTTCATCTTCACCGTCGCCGGTGAGGAGCTGGGCCTGCTCGGAGCGGGACTCCTCGTGCTCCTGCTCGGCCTCGTGGTCTGGCGCGCGCTCGCGATCGCCGCTCGTGCGCAGGACATGTTCGGCAGGGTCGCGGCCTCCGGCATCGCCTGCTGGCTCGGCTTCCAGGCGTTCCAGAACATCGGGATGTGCCTGGGGATCATGCCCGTCACCGGTGTGCCGCTGCCGCTGATCTCCTACGGCGGTTCCTCGATGTTCGCGGTGCTCATGGCGATCGGGCTGCTGCAGAATGTGCACCTCCGGGCGAGTGCCGGCGTACCGGGGTCGTTCACCGAGCCGACCCGTCACCTCGTCTCCCGCTGAGGGCGGCCCCGCCGCGCTTTGGAGCGAACCGCGCTGCCCGACGTACCCTTGTCGCTGGCCTTGTTTCCCCGTCTCTTCGAGGTGTGACCCCCTGTGACCACGACCGGTCCCGACCAGCGCGTCCAGCCCGAGCCGGAGTCGGTGTTCGCCCGGCTCGAGCCCCGCCTCGGATCGGTGCAGAAGCCGATCCAGTACGTCGGCGGCGAGCTCAACTCCACGGTGAAGGAGTGGGACTGTGGCGCCGCGACCGAGGCGGGCAGCACGGTGCGGTGGGCCCTGATGTATCCCGACGCCTACGAGGTCGGCCTGCCCAACCAGGGTGTGCAGATCCTCTACGAGGTGCTCAACGAGCGCGACTGGATCCTCGCCGAACGCACCTACTCGGTGTGGCCGGACCTCGAGCGGGTGATGCGCGAAGGCGACGAGCACGGCCCGATCCCGCAGTTCACCGTCGACGCGCACCGGCCGGTGCGCGCGTTCGACCTCTTCGGCGTGAGCTTCTCCACCGAGCTCGGCTACACCAACCTGCTCAACGCGATCGACCTGGCGGGCATCCCCCTGCACGCCGTCGACCGGGGCGCCGAGGACCCGCTGGTGATCGCCGGCGGGCACGCCTCCTTCAATCCAGAGCCGATCGCCGACTTCATCGACGCGGCCGTGCCCGGCGACGGTGAGGAGATCGTGCTGAAGATCTCCGAGGTGGTGCGCGAGTGGAAGCTCGAGGCCGCCGCCAACGGCGGCGACTTCGGCACCGGGCGCACGCCGCGCGACGAGCTGCTCTTCCGGCTCGCCGCCACCGGCGGGGTCTACGTGCCCAAGTTCTACGACGTCACCTACGACGCCGACACCGGGCAGATCGCCTCCGTCGTGCCCAACCTGCCGGGCGTGCCGGCACGGGTGCGCAAGCACACCCTCATGGATCTCGACGCCTGGCCCTACCCGGCCAAGCCGCTGGTGCCGCTCGCGGAGACCGTGCACGAGCGCTTCTCGGTGGAGATCTTCCGCGGCTGCACGCGCGGCTGCCGCTTCTGCCAGGCCGGCATGATCACCCGCCCGGTGCGGGAGCGGTCGATCACCACGATCGGCGACATGGTGGAGAACGGCATCCGGAAGTCCGGCTTCGAGGAGGTCGGGCTGCTGTCGCTCTCCAGTGCCGACCACACCGAGATCGGCGACGTCGCCAAGGGACTGGCCGACCGCTACGAGGGGTCCAACGTCTCGCTGTCGCTGCCCTCCACCCGGGTCGACGCCTTCAACATCTCGCTGGCCAACGAGTTCTCCCGCAACGGCCGTCGCTCCGGCCTCACCTTCGCGCCCGAGGGTGGCTCGGAGCGCATGCGCAAGGTCATCAACAAGATGGTCAGCGAGGAGGATCTGATCCGGACCGTCGCGGCGGCGTACTCCCACGGCTGGCGGCAGGTGAAGCTCTACTTCATGTGCGGCCTGCCGACCGAGACCGACGAGGACGTGCTCGGCATCGCCGACCTCGCCAAGAAGGTGATCGCCAAGGGCCGCGAGGTGTCGGGACGCAACGACATCCGCTGCACCGTCTCGATCGGCGGCTTCGTGCCGAAGTCGCACACGCCGTTCCAGTGGGCGGCCCAGCTCGACCCGGAGACCACCGACGAGCGGTTGCGCAAGCTGCGCGACGAGGTGCGCAACGACAAGCGCTTCGGGCGCGCGATCGGCTTCCGCTACCACGACGGCAAGCCGGGACTCATCGAGGGACTGCTCTCCCGCGGCGACCGTCGCGTGGGCCGGGTCATCGAGGAGGTCTGGCGCGACGGCGGTCGCTTCGACGGTTGGAGCGAGCACTTCAGCTTCGAGCGCTGGCAGGAGGCCAGCGAGCGTGCCCTGGGCGGGACCGGGGTCGACCTGTGGTGGTACACCACCCGCGAGCGCGGCTACGACGAGGTGTTGCCCTGGGACCACCTCGACTCGGGCCTCGACAAGGACTGGCTGTGGGGCGACTGGGAGGACGCCCTCGCCGCCGCCGAGGGCGAGGACATCGAGATCGAGGACTGCCGCTGGACCCCCTGCTACGACTGCGGCGTCTGCCCGGAGATGAGCACCGAGATCCAGATCGGCCCCACCGGCCGGAAGCTGCTCCCGCTCAGCGTGGTCTGACCCGCCTCGCCCGCTTCGATCCCTTCGTCCGGCTTGCCCGGCTCGCGCGGTCTTCCAAATCCCCGCTCGGGCGGGGAAACTGCATCTTTGTCACCGTTGCAACAGTGACAAAGATTGCAATTCACCGCCCGGGCGGGGAATTGTGGGGCTGGTGGGGCCGGTGGGGGAGCTGGTCCTCGACGAAGCGGGGCCGGGCGGCCTGGAGGCCGACGAAGAGCTGGGGGACGGTGAGCAGGAGCAGGAACCAGAGCGGGACCTGCCAGCCGCCGGTGGCGTCGTAGAGGGCGCCGACGGTGAAGGGCCCGGCGGCGGCGATGACGTAGCCGACCGACTGGGTGAAGCCGGAGAGCGCCGCGGTGCCGGCCGGGGTGCGGGTGCGGAGGCCGATCATGGTGAGCACGAGCGGGAAGGTGCAGGCGCCGATTCCGATGAGGATTGCGCAGGGTACGGCGAGTGCGTGCGGCGCGAGCATCAGCCCTACGTAGCCGAGGGGGTAGCAGACCATGACGCTGACGAGGATGCCGCGCTGGTCGGAGCGTCTCGCGGCGGCGGCCGGAAGCCACAGCGAGAGCGGGATGCTCACGGCGGCCACGATGCCCACCAGGTTGCCGGCCATCGTGGGGGAGTAGCCGGCGTCGCGCCACAGCTGCGCGAACCAGCCGAAGATCGCGTAGGCCTGCACCGACTGGAGACCGAAGAAGACCGCCATGAGCCAGCCGAGCGGGGTGCGGGCCACGTCGCCCAGTGAGATCTCGTGTCGAGCGCGCTCCACCTGCCGGTCGTGGACGATCAGCGACAGCCAGGGCAGCGCGGAGACGGCCGCCACTGCCGCCCACACGCCGAGCCCGGCCCGCCAGCTGTCGAACGCTTCGCTGACGGGGACGGTCAGCATCAGTGCGGCGGTGAGACCGATCGCCAGCGAGGTCGTGTAGGCGGCCGTCATCACGCCGATGCGGGTGGGGAAGTGCAGCTTGATCAGCGAGGGAAGCAGCACGTTGGTCGCAGCCATGCCGGCGAGCGCGAGCATGGTCAGCACCAGGAAGGGAAGCGGGGAGTCGACCAGGGCCCGGCCGGCGAGGCCCGCCACCACGCCGAGGAGGCCGACCAGCGTCACCCGGTGCACGCCCAACCGCGAGGCCGCCCACGGCGCTAGCGCGCCGAACCCGGCGAAGGCCAACACGGGCAGCGAAGTGAGCACGCCGGCCACGGTGTGCGACATGCCTAGGCCTTCGGTGACCTCTTCCAGCACCGGGCCGACGCTGACCGCTGCGGGCCGGAGGTTGAGCGCGACGGTCAGGATGCCGATCAGGACGAGGAGACGCTGAGCCGAGAACGTGGAACGGGGCCGGGAGACAGACACGACGTCCATGGTCTCCCGGCCCCGTCGGGCCGGTCCGGGCGGGGTTCCCGGTCGGGGCACGGTCAGTCGACGACCTTCCCGTCGAGGGAGGAGCCGTCGGTGTTCTCGACGTAGCAGACCACCTTGTCACCGGCGTCGGCCGGCGGGTCGTCGGTCACACCCTGGATGGTCAGGCCGCCGTGCTCCTGGATGGCACTGAGGCGCTCGGGCGCGATCGCCTGCTCGCAGAAGGCGAGCACCGCCAGCCCCTCGGTCTCGGTGGTCACCTTCTGCACCGCGACGATCTGGGCGTCGGGGGAGTCGTCGCAGTCGGACTTGGTCATGCCGATGCTTTCGTCATCGTCGTCGAACTCCTCGACGTTGACGCACTGGCCGACCTTCGCGTTCTCGGGCGTGACCACCTGGCCGGCGAACCAGACCACGCCGATGATGGTGCCCGCCAGGATCAGGGTGCCGATGACACCGATCGGGATAGCCGCGATCGCCGCCCAACGACCCTTGCGCTGGTCGTTCTTCGTGCGGCTGAGGCCGACGAGGCCCAGGATGAGGCCGACCAGCGACAGGCAGCAGGTCAGGCTGAGCACGAACCCGGCGATCGAGACACCGTCGGTGGATCGAGAGGCGTCGTTGCCGCCCTGCCAGGCGCCGTAGGGCTGGCCGAACTGGCCGCCGGGCTGCTGACCGTAGCCGGGCTGACCGAACCCCTGCTGCTCGTACGGCGCCGGCGACGGCGAGCCGTAGGGCTGGTGGGTGGGCGGGGGCGGGTAGTCGCTGCCGGAGGTCGGCTGGTCACCGCCGTAGCTCGGCTGGTCGCCGCCGGGGCTCTCCGGGTTGTCGCCGGAGCCGGGGTAGGAAGGGGGCTGGCTCATCTCAGTCCTCTGCGTGCGGTTCGGTGGCGTGAACCACCATCGTGTCCAACATCCTCTCGCCCGACCGGTTGCGGACGAAACACACCACCCGGGTTTCGGGCGAAATCTCGCCCGACGCGGTCAGCGGGCGCACCTCCAGGCCTCGCTCGGTGATGTCGCGCAGGCTCGGACCGGCGGCCTCGAGCACCTCGCCGCAGCGGCGTCCCGCCGCCTCCAGGTCGGTGACACCTGAGCCGGCCTCGAAGCTCGCGAAGACCTCGGCGTCGTGCGGTCGATCGCAGGAGGTGCGGGTCAGGTCGTCGAGGTCGCCGTTCGCATCGCCCAGCCCTGTGCTGGTCACGCAGTCACCCCGCTCGAGGTCGCGCACCGACAGCGGTTCGGGCGTGCGGTGGCGCACCCACCAGATCACGGCTGCCGCGACCAGGCAGACCAGCACGAAGCCGACGAGGATGCGCACCGTGTGCGGACCGAACCATGCGGGGGTACGACGAGTCTCGTCCGCGGGAGCCTCGTCACCTTCGACGGGAGCGAGCTGCCCGCGCCAGAGCGGCTGCTCGGCCGGGTCTTGACCGGGCGGCTCGGAGCGCCGACGTGACATCTCGTCTCCCTCCGCCTCGCCACCGCGGTCAGGCTACCCGGCTCGACGCGGCGCCGTCTGCGTTGCCACACTGACGCCGTGCAGCACATCAGTGACGAGGAGAGACGGCGCCGGATCCGGGTGCGGCACGGGTTGGATCCTTCCCTTCGCCGTCCTGACGTCGACACCGCGGTGCGCGACATGACGGTGTTGCACGCCACCGACAGCGCGACGGTCTACCTCTCGCTGCTGGCCCGGGTCGACGAGATCGCCGTCGCCGACGTCGACGAGGCACTTCACGAGCGGCGCTCTGTGGTGCGCCAGTTGGCGATGCGGCGCACGCTCTTCGGGGTGCCACGCGAGCTGCTCGGCGACGTACTCGGCAGCGCTGGTGCGCGGCTGGTGGCTGCCCAGCGCAGGGCGTTGGTGAAGGACCTCGAACGCTGCGGGGTCGCCCGCGACGGCGCCGCGTGGCTGCGTGACGCCGAGTCGGCGGTCAACGCCTTCCTGGCCGACGGGCGGCAGCGCACGGCGACCGAGATCCGCGAGCAGGTGCCCGAGGTCGCCGGGGTGCTGCAGATGGCGCCGGGCAAGCCGTACGGCGGCGACGTGCCGGTCGCGCCTCGGGTACTCACTGTGCTCAGCGCCGCTGGTGATGTCGTCCGCGCCCGGCAGACCCACCACTGGCGGCTCAACAAGCCCACCTGGGCGTCGATGAAGGCCTGGCTCGGCGAGGACGTGGTCCAGAGCGAGCCGGCGGCCGGCTACGCGGCGTTGGTCGAGCGGTGGCTGCGCACCTTCGCTCCGGGCACCGAGGCCGACCTGGTCTGGTGGCTCGGGGCCACCAAGGCATCGGTACGCCGCGCGCTCGCCGACGTCGAGGCGGTGCCGGTGACCCTGGATGACGGCAGCATCGGTTGGGTGCTGCCCGACGATCTCGCGGAGACACCCGAGGGCGGCTCGTGGGTGGCGCTGCTGCCGCCCCTGGACCCGACGGTGATGGGCTGGAAGCAGCGCGATTTCCTGTTGGGCGACCTGGGGAAGCCGCTCTTCGACACCAACGGCAATGCCGGTGCCACGGCCTGGGTCGACGGGCGCGCTGTGGGCTGCTGGGTGCAGGACTCCGCCGGCAGGGTGGTGGTCTCCTACCTGGTCGACGTCCCAGCCCGCGCGAGACGGGCCCTGGAGAGGGAGGCTGAGCGGATCACCGCCTGGTGTGACGGTGTCCGGGTGAATTCGATCTGGGTCTCCGAGGCGATGCGGGCCGCGCTCCAGCGGTGAGGCTCGACGGATGCCGCCGGGGCGACCAGCCGCCGGTATCGTGCCGCCGTGCGTGAACAGCCTCAGCAGCAAGCTCCGCCCGTCCAGCGCCTCCGCATCCGCTACGCCAAGCGCGGCCGGATGCGCTTCACCAGCCATCGTGACTTCAGCCGCGCTTTCGAGCGCGCGGTCTTCCGCGCCCGCCTGCCGATGGCCTACTCCTCGGGCTTCAACCCGCACCCGCGGATCTCGTACGCCGGCGCCGCGCCGACCGGCTCGGCGAGCGAGGCGGAGTTCCTCGAGATCGCGCTCGCGCAGGTCGTCGTGCCCGATGACGTCGCCCGCGAGCTGGCGGAGGCGATGCCGGCCGGGCTCGACGTGCTGCAGGTCGTGGAGGCGGCTCCGGGCAGTCTCGCCGACCGGCTGGAGGCCAGCCGGTGGCGCATCGATCTTCCGGTCGCGGTCGATCGGGTGACCCCCGCGGTGGAGCAGTTCCTCGCCGAGGAGCAGGTGGAGGTGCAGCGGATGACGAAGAAGGGCCTCCGCACCTTCGACTGCCGAGCGGCGGTGGTCAGCCTGACGATCGAGTCGGCCGACGCCGGATCGCGACTGGCCCTCGTGCTGCGGCACGGCACGCCGAGCGTGCGACCCGACGACGTGCTCACCGCGCTGGCGGCGCGGGCCGACGCCGAGGTAGGAGAGCGCGCGCTCCTGACCCGTCTGGCGCAGGGACCCCTGGCGCCGGACGGCACGGTCGGCGATCCCCTCAGCTGACCCGGTTGGTCGACCCGTGTGATCGACCGGTGCTGACGCGCCCTGCGTCATGAATGACCGGATGGTGGAGTCGGTATGCGATACTCGCCAACAGGTTGTCGTGCCGCGGCTCGCCGCGCACCCGACCCGACGACGTTCTCGCCGGTCCGCCAGGATCGGCACACTGAGTGACGACGGCGACCAACGGACCGCGACGTGGCCGGCGCTGGTGACAGCAGCGCACAGGTCTTGCGACCGCGGCGGGTGGACACGGTTGGCACCAGTGACGCGAGGCGGAGGGCTCGTCGCCACCCGAAGGCTTGACGTCCCCGGCACCTGGTGCCGGGCGGCGATGACCAGGTGATGCCGCAGGCGTCGCCGAGGAGCGTGACCATGCTCGACGAGAACACCACCGGCGCCGAGGGCGAGACCGCCCAGACCGAGACGGCCCCAAGCGAGACGGCGCAGGCCGGGGCGGCACAGCCCGAGGCGCCCCAGGGCGACGCAGCGCGGGACGAGGTCCCGGCGAAGAAGGCCGCCAAGAAGGCCACCCGCAAGACGGCCAAGAAGGCCGCGGCTGCCCAGACCGATCAGCCGTCGCTGCTCGACGACGCTACCAGCACCGAGACGGCCGGCGCCGGTGAGGCGACCGGCAGCGACGAGGCCGAGGCGCCGGCGGCGAAGAAGACCGCCAAGAAGGCGACGGCGAAGAAGGCCACGGCCAAGACCGCCGCGAAGAAGACGACCGCCAAGAAGGCGGCCGCGAAGAAGACCACCGCCAAGAAGGCCGCCGCGGCCGAGGCGCCGGCCGATGAGGCCACGGCGGAGCCCGACTCCGCCGCCCAGGCGACCGCCGAGGCCGCCCCGCCGGCGAAGAAGGCCACGAAGCGCGCACCTCGCAAGAAGGCCGCTGCCGCGGCGCCGACCGACGAGCCCGCCGCGGCGCCGACCGACGAGCCCGCCGCGGCGCCGACCGACGAGCCCGCCGCGGCGCCGGCCGCTGAGACGCCGTCCGCCGAGGTGGCGTCGAGCACTGCCGGCGAACCCGACGCGATGGAGACGCCCGCGCCGGCCAAGAAGGCGACCACGCGTCGTACCCGGGCGAAGAAGGAGGCGGCTGCCGCACCCGCCGACGTCACGTCGGCGGTCGAGCAGCCGGCCGCCGATGCGGGTGCACCGGTCGAGCCGGAGCCGGAGGCTGCCGACGAGGCCGCGCCCGCCGTGCCGCTCTTCCAGGCACCGGAGACGCCCAAGACCCGCCGCGGCCGCAAGAAGGCCGTCGACGAGGCCGCAGAGACCTCCGCGCAGGTCGACGAGGACGAGCCGACGACCGCGGAGTCGACCGGAGCCGAGGCGACGGCCGAGACCGCCGCGGAGCAGCCCGCCACCACCTCGGACGAGGCCTCGGAGCAGGCCGCCGCCTCGGAGGAGGACTCGACCGACGAGTCGGCCACCGGCGAGAGCGGCGAGGGCGAGGGCCAAGGCGCCGGCCGCCGTCGTCGCCGGCGGGGAGGACGGCGTCGCCGCAAGGGCAACGCCGAGGCCAACGAGCACGACGAGAACGGCGAGCCCGGAGACGACGCGGAGGCGAGCACCGACGCGAACGGCAACGGTACCGACGAGACCAACGGCGACGAGGAGTCCGGCGAGGGCGGCTCCCGCCGGCGCCGGCGCCGGCGCCGCGCCGGGGAGTCCGGGGGCGACGCCTCCGACGATCCCGCCAACACCGTCACCAAGGTGCGCCAGGGACGCTCGCCGGAGGACCAGATCACGGCGGTCTCCGGCTCCACCCGGCTGGAGGCGAAGAAGCAGCGTCGCCGCGAGGGCCGCGAGGCGGGCCGCCGCCGCGCCCCGATCGTCAGCGAGGCCGAGTTCCTGGCTCGCCGCGAGTCCGTCGACCGCGTGATGGTGGTGCGCCAGAAGGGCGAGCTCACCCAGATCGGCGTGCTCGAGGACAAGGTGCTCGTCGAGCACTACGTGTCCCGAGAGTCGCAGAACTCCCTGATCGGCAACGTCTACCTCGGCCGCGTGCAGAACGTGCTGCCCTCGATGGAGGCCGCCTTCGTCGACATCGGCAAGGGCCGCAACGCCGTGCTCTACGCCGGCGAGGTCAACTGGCAGGCGCTGGGCCACAAGGAGGGCCAGCCCCGCAAGATCGAATCGGTGCTCTCCAGCGGCCAGTCGGTGCTGGTGCAGGTCACCAAGGACCCGATCGGCCACAAGGGCGCCCGTCTCACCAGCCAGATCAGCCTGGCCGGCCGCTTCCTCGTCTACGTGCCCGACGGCACCACGTCGGGCATCTCTCGCAAGCTCCCCGACACCGAGCGGTCCCGCCTCAAGGGCCTGCTCAAGGAGATCGTGCCCGACTCCGCCGGCGTGATCGTGCGGACCGCCGCCGAGGGCGCCTCCGAAGACGAGCTCACCCGCGATGTCGAGCGGCTGAAGGCGCGCTGGGAGGACATCGAGAAGAAGTCGAACCAGGGCAGCGGCCCGAAGCTCCTCTACGGCGAGCCCGACCTGACCCTCAAGGTCGTTCGGGACCTCTTCACCGAGGACTTCTCCAAGCTGGTCGTCGAGGGTGACGACGCCTGGGACACGGTCCACGGGTACGTCGAACACGTCGCCCCCGACCTCCTCGACCGCGTCGAGCGCTTCGAGCCGGGCGACGCCGGCGACTCCTTCGCGGTGCACCGGATCGACGAG
>Ga0164243_10016589_pt1 | contig 10092 bp, 9 predicted proteins | sample OricompcompostOP_FD_108781 | JGI IMG/M metagenome (GOLD analysis project Ga0164243, IMG submission 108781) | Organic Plus compost microbial communities from Emeryville, California, USA - Original compost - Organic plus compost (OP) | ecosystem: Engineered > Solid waste > Mixed feedstock >... | reverse complement strand
TGCGGACGCCAAGGCGAGCGGCCGGGCGCAGGACTTCGCCGATCAGGTGGCGGAAGCGTACGAGGCGCGCCGCGCGTTCGACGAGGGCGCAGGCCACCTGCTTGCGCCCGATCGCCTGTACCTGCCGATCGACGAGTTCCGCCGCGCGCTGGATCGCCACCGCCGCGTCCCGCTCGATCCGGCGGGCGCCGGGCCGATTCCCAACTTCGCTCTGGAGCGGAATCCCGGCCGCGCCTTCGCCGACTTCGTCCGCGAACGGCTGGAGGCCGGCGTTCGCGTCGTCCTCACGGGCCTGGCGCACGAACTGCGGCCGCTGGTGCGGGCGGTGAAGCGCGGGCTGGACCGGACCCCGGAGAACGCCCCCGAGTGGACGGACGTGCTGAAGGCCGAGCGCGGCTCGCTGCTGGCGCTCGCGGTGGATCTGGAAGCCGGCTTCGAGGACGCCGGCGCCGGTCTGGCGGTGATCACCGCATCCGACGTGCTCGGCGGCCGGGTGGCGGCGCGTGCGGAGGGCGGCGGCGCGCTCGTGGCCGATCCCGACCTGCGCGTGGGCGACGTCGTCATCCATGAGGATCATGGCCTGGGCGTGCTGCGCGCGCTGGAGCGGATCGAGATCGACGGGCTCGAGCGCGACGCCCTTCGCCTCGAGTATCACGGCGGCGCCAGCCTGCTCGTGCCGGTCGAAGACTTCGGCAAGGTGTGGCGCTACAGCGCCGAGGCGGAGGCGGTGAGCCTGGACCGGCTGCACACCGACGCCTGGATGCGGCGGCGTGCGGAACTGAGCATGGCGATCGACGAGACCGCGGCCAGGCTGGTGGAGCTCGCCCGCGCCCGCGCGCGCACCCGGGGCGCGGTGCTGAAGCCGCCCGAGGCGGCGTATGCGCGGTTCGCGGCGCGGTTCCCCTATCCGGAGACGCCCGACCAGGCCGCGGCGATCGAAGCGGTGCTCGACGACCTTCAATCCGGGCGGGTCATGAACCGCCTCGTCTGCGGCGACGTCGGGTTCGGCAAGACCGAGGTGGCGTTGCGGGCGGCCGCAGCGGCCGCGCTCAGCGGCAAGCAGGTGGCGGTGGTGGCGCCCACCACCGTGCTGGCCCGGCAGCACTTCGAAACCTTTCAGCGGCGCTTCGCCAGCGTCGACGTCGAAGTCGGCCGGCTGTCCCGTCTGGTCGCCGCCGCGGAGGGCAGGGCGGTGAAGGCGCGCCTGGCCGACGGCTCGCTTCCCGTCGTGGTGGGAACCCACGCGCTCGCCGCCAAGGACATCGCCTTCGCGGACCTTGGGCTGCTGATCGTCGACGAAGAGCAGCGGTTCGGCGCGCGTCTGAAAAGCCAGCTGCGCGATCTGGCGCCGCACGCCCACTTCCTGACGATGACGGCGACGCCCATTCCGCGAACCCTGCAGCTGGCGATGGTCGGCCTGGAGGACGTGAGCGTGATCGCGACGCCGCCGGCGCGGCGACGGCCGATCCGGACCTTCGTCGCCCCGTGGGACGCGGCCACCATGCGCACCGCCTTGCTGCGGGAGCGCCGCCGCGGCGGCCAGAGCTTCGTCGTCGTTCCCCGCATCGAGGACATCGAGCCGCTGCGGGCGGAGCTCGCCCGGCTGGTTCCGGAGCTGACGACGCGCGTGGCGCACGGCGAGCTGCCGGCGGACGAGGTGGACGAGGTGATGGTCGGCTTCGCCTCGGGGGTCGGCGACGTGCTGCTGGCCACCAACATCATCGAGAGCGGGCTCGACGTGCCTCGCGCGAACACCATGCTGGTCTGGCGCGCCGACCTGTTCGGCCTGGCGCAGCTCCATCAACTGCGCGGGCGGGTCGGCCGCGGGCGGATGCAAGGGGTCGCCTACCTGCTGCACGACCCGGACGAGGCCTTGCCGGAAGCCACGCGCGCGCGGCTTGCGACCCTCGAGGCGTTCGACCGGCTGGGCTCGGGCCTGGCGATCAGCGCCCGCGATCTGGAGCTGCGGGGCGCCGGCGACCTCATCGGCGAAGAGCAGGCCGGACATGTGAAGCTGATCGGCACGGCGCTCTATCAGAAGCTTCTGGCGCGGGCCGTGCTCGAGGCGAAGGGGCAGGCCCCCGAGCCTGACTGGACGCCCGAGCTCAATCTGGGCGGCCTGAGCGGAGCCATTCCGGAGAGCTACGTCCCCGACGCCGTCATCCGCATCAATCTCTACGCGCGACTGGCGCGGATCAACGAGCCCGAGGACGTGGAGCGTTTCGCCGAGGAGCTGGAAGACCGCTTCGGGCCGCCGCCGCCGGAGTGCGCTCGTCTGCTCGATCAGGCGCGGCTCCAGGCGCTCGCGCGCGCCGCGGGCATCGCCCGGGTGGACGCCGGGCCCAAGGGCATCGCCTTCGTCCCGATCGCCGAGCCGCCGGCGACGCTTCCTCGCGGCGTCGAACTCTCGGGCGGACGCCTGCTGTTCCGAGCGTCCGTCGAGGCCGCCGGCCGCCGGGCCGAGGAAGTGCGGTCGCTATTGGAGGCGATGATCGACTAGGCGCCCCTCGGCGTGGGAACGCTGAGCTCTTCGGCGGCGGGACGCCGGCGCAAGCGCCTCGGCCGAGCCCGGCGAGGCCGCTATGCGGACAAGGTCCCGGTCAGGTGGGCTCGCAGGGCGGCGGTGAACGCCTCGGGCTGCTCGAGGTTCGACAGGTGTCCGGCCGCCATCATGACCAGGCGCGCAGCCTCGATCCCGCCGGCGAGCTGGGCGGCCTGCGCCGGCGTGGTCGAAACGTCGAACTCGCCGCCGATCACCAGCGTCGGGGTGCCGATCGCGGCCAGCCGCGGCGTCAGGTCGGCGTCGCGCAAGGCGGCGCAGCAGCCGGCGTAACCGACCGCCGAGCCGGCGACGAACGCGGCGCGCTGCTCGGCGACGAACGCCGCGTGCGCGGCTCTGAAGTCGTCGGAGAAGAAGCGCTCCATGGCCATGTCGGCGATCGATTCCAGCCCCTCTGCGAGCACCTTGCGCCGGCGGGTCTCCCAGGCCTCGTCGGATCCGATGCGGCTGGCGGTGTTCGCCAGCGTCAGGGTGGCGATCCGGCTCGGCGCCTCGGCGGCCAGCCATTGACCGATCAGCCCGCCGAGCGAGAGGCCGCAGACATGCGCCTGGGTCACGGCCAGGCCGTCCAGCACCGCGAGCGCGTCGCGCCCCAGCCGGGCGATGGCGTAGTCGCCGTCCGGCGCGGCGGACTCGCCGTGGCCGCGGGCGTCAAAGACGACGCATCGCACCTCCGCGCTCAGGCTCGCGACCTGCGCGTCCCAGAGGCGGCGGTCGCAGCCGATCGAATTGAGGAACAGCACCGCCGGGGCTTCGGCCGGGCCGTGGACCTCGCCGATCAGGCGCGCGCCGTCGTCGGCGTCGAGCTCGAACCTCATGGCCGTCAGACCCGCTCGAGCGCGATCGAGACGCCTTGGCCGACGCCGACGCACATGGTCACCAGCGCCCGGCGCGCCTTCGCCTGCTCCAGCGCGTGCGCCGCGGTCATCACCAGCCGCGCGCCGCTCATGCCGAGGGGGTGGCCGAGCGCGATGGCGCCGCCGTGCGGATTGACCCTCTCGCTGGCCGGATCGGCGCCCAGCTCGCGCAGCGAGGCGACGACCTGGCTGGCGAAGGCCTCGTTGATCTCGATGACGTCGAAGTCGTCGATCGCCAGCCCCAGCCGGTCCATCAGCTTGCGGCTGGCCGGAACCGGCCCCACGCCCATGAGGTTCGGCTCCACCCCGGCCGTGGCCATGCCCAGGACGAGCGCCCGCGGGGTGAGCCCGTGCCGGCGCGCCGCGCTCTCGGAGGCGACGATCATCGCGGCGGCGCCGTCGTTCACGCCCGAAGCGTTCCCCGCGGTGACGCCGCCGCCGGGGCGCACCACCGGCTTCAGCTGCGCCAGCGCCTCGGCGCTGGTGGCGCGCGGGTGTTCGTCGCGTTCGAAGATGAAGGGCTTGCGCCTGGCGTCGAGCGCCTCGATCGGCGTGATCTCGGCGGCGAAGAAGCCGGCCTCTTGCGCCGCCGCCGCCCGCGTCTGGCTCTGCAGCGCGTAGCGGTCCTGGTCCTCGCGGCTGACGCCATAGGCCGCGGCGACGTTCTCGGCGGTCTCGGGCATCGAGGCCGTGCCGTAGCGCTCGAGCATCCTCGGATTGACGAACCGCCAGCCGATGGTCGTGTCCTCGAGCTTGGCCGAGCGCTGGAAGGCGGTCTCGGCCTTGGCCATGACGAGCGGCGCGCGGCTCATCGACTCCGCTCCGCCGGCGATCGCCAGCTCGATCTCGCCGGCGCGGATCGCCCGGGCCGCCGCGCCGACCGCGTCGGCGCCGGAGGCGCACAGCCGGTTGATGGTCGAGCCGGGCACGCTGACCGGCAGGCCAGCCAGCAGCCCGGCCATCCGCGCCAGATTACGGTTGTCCTCGCCCGCCTGGTTCGCGCAGCCGAGATAGACCTCGTCGATCGCCGCCGGATCGAGGTCGTTGCGCGCCAGCAGCGCCTTGATCGGATGGGCCGCCAGGTCGTCGGCCCGGACGTAGGCCAGCGCGCCGCCGAAGCGGCCGATCGCCGTGCGGGTCGCGTCGCAGATGAAGGCGTCGGTCATGCGGCGATCCCCAGCTGGTAGGCGGCGCCGGTCTTGGCCCGGACCTCCGCCTCGCTGACGCCGGGCGCCAGCTCGCGCAGGGTGAGGCCCGCGCCGCCGCGGCCGACCTCGAACACCGCCAGGTCGGTGATGATCAGGTCCACGACCCCCGCCCCGGTCAGCGGCAGGGTGCAGCGCTCCAGGATCTTCGGCTCGCCCTTCTTGGTCGCGTGCTCCATGACGACGATCACCCGCTTGACCCCGGCGACCAGGTCCATGGCGCCGCCCATGCCCTTCAGCATCTTGCCGGGAATGGTCCAGTTGGCGATGTCGCCGGCGGCGGAGACCTCCATCGCCCCCAGCACCGTCAGGTCGATATGGCCGCCGCGGATCATGGCGAAGCTGTCCGCCGAACTGAAGAAGCTGGAGGTCGGCAGCTGGGTGATGGTCTGCTTGCCGGCGTTGATCAGGTCCGGATCGGCCTCGCCCTCGAACGGGAAGGGGCCCATGCCCAGCATGCCGTTCTCGCTCTGCAGCGTGACCTTCACCCCTTCCGGGATGTGGTTGGCGACGAGCGTGGGGATGCCGATCCCCAGGTTCACATAGAAGCCGTCGCGCAGTTCGGCCGCGGCGCGGGCGGCCATGTCGTCCCGGCTCCAGCCCTTGGCGTGCTCATGCTCGGACATCAGGCGGTCTCCTGCGGCCGCGGCCGCGTGGTCAGCTTCTCGATCCGCTTCTCGTAGCCGCGGCCCTGGACGATGCGGTCGACGTAGATCCCCGGCGTGTGAACGCCGTCCGGGTCGAGGCCGCCCTCGGGGACGATCTCCTCGACCTCGGCGATGGTGACCCGCCCGGCGGTGGCCATGTTCGGGTTGAAGTTGCGGGCGGTCTTGCGGAACACGAGGTTGCCTTCGGGGTCGGCCTTCCAGGCCTTGACGATCGCGAGGTCGGCCCGCAGCCAGGTCTCGCGGATGTAGGTCTCGCCCTCGAACGTCTCGTGCGGCTTGCCCTCGGCGACGACGGTGCCGACGCCGGTCTTGGTGTAGAAGGCCGGAATGCCCGCGCCGCCGGCGCGGATGCGCTCGGCCAGCGTGCCCTGCGGATTGAGCTCCAGCTCCAGCTCTCCGGAAAGGTAGAGCTGTTCGAACAGCTTGTTCTCGCCGACGTAGGACGAGATCATCTTCCTGATCTGCCCGTTGTTCAGCAGCTGCCAGAGGCCGAAGCCGTCGGCCCCGCAGTTGTTGGAGATGATCGTCAGGTCCTTGACCCCGGTCTCCTTCAGCGCGGCGATCAGGTTCTCCGGATTGCCGGACAGGCCGAAGCCGCCGCTCATCAGCGTCATGCCGTCGAAGACGACGCCGTCCAGGGCGGCCTGCGGACTGTCGTAGATCTTGCGGCTCATGAGCCCTCCTCGCGGGCGACGTGGAAGCCGGCGAGCGAGCGGCTCTCCGGCGTGCTCTCTAGGCGGTTGACGTGCAGGCGCGGCATGGCGGCGGTCTTCATGCGGGGCTCCTAGCCGTTGTCCCCGCCGGCGACCGGCAGGACCGCGCCGGTGATGTAGGAGGCCTCGTCCGAGGCCAGGAACAGGATCGGGGCGATCTGTTCGTCGAGCGTCGCGTAGCGCTTGAAGAAGTTCGACTGGGTGACCTGCGCCACCGCCTCGGCCATCCAGGCCTGCTCCTGCGGGGTGTCCCCGGCGGCGTTGCGCGGGGTGCGGCGCGGCGGGGCCTCGGTGCCGCCGGGGGCGGTGGCGACGACCCGGACGCCGAACTCGGCGTATTCCATCGCCAGGCTCTGGGTGAAGGCGTTCACCCCGCCTTTCGCCGCCGCATAGGGGGCGCGGCGGATGCCGCGGGTGGCGTTCGACGAGACGTTGACGATCACGCCGGCGCCCTGCGCCGTCATCGCCGGCAGCACCGCATGACAGCACCACAGGGTCGGCAGCAGCGAGCGGCGGAGCTCCGCCTCGATCTGCTCCGGCGTGAAGGCGGCGTAAGGGCGCATGCGGATCGCCCCGCCGACGTTGTTGATCAGGATGTCGATCCGGCCGAACCGGCGCTGCGCCTCGGCGATCGCGGCTCCCGCGCCGGCGGCGGTCTCCAGGTCGCAGGCGAAGCCGAACGCCTCGCCGTCGGCCTCGGCGGCCACCTCGCCCACGAAGTCGGCGCGGTCGACCAGCAGCACGCGCGCGCCCTCGGCGGCCGCGCGCAGGGCCACCCCGCGGCCGATGCCCTGGGCCGCGCCGGTGACCACCATCGCCTTGCCGGCGAACCGTCCCGCAAAGCAGCTCATGCCGCGAGCGCCTCCGTCGCCGGGGTGAACTTCTCGAAGTGCAGCCGCTCCGGCGGCAGGCCCAGGGCCATGACCTGCTTGCGCACCGCCTCCACCATGGCGGGCGGGCCGCAGAGGTAGACGTCGGCCTCGCCCCCGTTCAGCGCCGCAGGGTCCAGATGGTCGCCGACGTAGCCGGTCCGCGGATGGGCGGTGTCCGGCGCCGAGCAGCAGGTGGTCCAGCCGAAGTCGGGGATCTGCTCGGCCAGGGCGGCGATGCGCTCGGCCCCGACCAGGTCGGCCTCGTGCCGCACCCCGTAGAGCAGCCGCACCGGCTGGCCGCGGGCGCCGTCGCGCGCCAGGGTCTCCAGCATCGAGAGGATCGGGGCGACGCCCGCGCCGCCGGCGATCAGCAGCACCGGCCGGCGGACCTCGCGCAGGTAGAAGCCGTCCAACGGGCCGCGCAGGGCGAGCGCGTCGCCGGGCTTGGCGGCCTGGGTCAGCCAGCTGCTCATCGCCCCGCCGGGGACGTAGCGGATCAGGAAGCTCGCGGTCTCCGCTCCCGAGGCGCTGGCGAAGGAGTAGGAGCGCACCGCGCGCGTTCCCGGCGCCCTCACGTTGACGTACTGGCCCGGCAGGAAGGCCGGGAGCGCGCCGTCACGCGCCTGGACCGCCAGGCGGATGCGGTTCGGCGACAGCCGCTCGACGGCCGTGACCACGGCCGCGGTCTCGACGGGAGCGGCCTTGCAAGCGGCGGACGAGGCGGGGATGTCGACCACCATGTCGCTTTGCGCCGTGGCCTGGCAGCACAGGAGGTAACCCTGCGCCGCCTCGTCGTCGCTCAGGGCGTCCTCGATGTAGTCGCCCGGGTCGTAGGCTCCGGACTGGCGGCGCGCCTTGCATGTTCCGCAGGCCCCGTCGCGGCAATCGAGCGGCACGTTGACGCCCTGGCGGAAGGCCGCGTCGGCGATGCTCTCGCCGGCGTGCGCGGTGACGAAGCGGGTGACGCCGTCTTCGAAGTTGAGGGCGATCCGATGGCTCATCCCGCCCTCCTCAGATGTGGTGCACGTCGATGACGTGGTGGATGTAGTCGTTCTTCAGGACGACCTTCTTGGCCTTGATCAGCGGCCGCTCCCCCGAGACGTCGAGGGTGTAGAACGAGGTCCCGAAGTAGCTGTCGACGGTGCGGTAGCGATAGCTCAGCGTGTGCCAGTTGAAGCGCAGCTTCACCTCGGCGCCGTCCTGCGAGAGGATCTCGATGTTGGCGATGTTGTGCGAGGTGCGCGGCTCGGGCGTGCTGGCGCTGGAGCGCTCGGTCTTCAGGCGGAAGACGCGGTCCTCCAACCCGTCGCGGCGAGCGTAGTAGATCAGCGAGATCTCGCTCTGCGGATCCTCGACCAGCTGGTCGTCGTCGTCCCAGCTGGGCATCCAGAAGCTGGCGTCCGGCGCGTAGAAGCCGAGCCAGGCGTCCCAGTCGCGGTCGTCCAGCGCGCGGGCTTCGGCGTAGAGGAAGTCCTCGGCCTGAGAACGGGTGAAGCTCATGACGCGCCTCCGTCGCCGAGGCCGGCCCGCAGGGTCTCGGCCCAATAGCGGTGCTGCAGCGGAAACAGCCCCTCGTCCTCGGTGCGCGCGCCGCTGAGCTCGGGCTTGAGACCGATGGCCCGGGCGGCCTCGTCGGCGCCTTTGATCCAGTGCCGCGCGCCGCGCGACATGTCGTTCCAGCGCATCGCCTTGGCCTGGTAGCCCTGCTGGCAGGCGCGGAACTCCTCGAGGTCGTCCGGCGTCGCCATGCCCGAGGCGTTGAAGAAATCCTCGTACTGGCGGATGCGGTGGGTCCGCTGCTCGGCCGGCTCGTTCTTCGGCGCGATGCAGTAGATCGTCACCTCGGTCTTGTTGACCGCGATCGGCCGCAGCACGCGCAGCTGCGAGCTGAACTGATCCATCAGGTAGAGGTTGGGGTAAAGGCAGAGGTTGCGCAGGTTCTCGACCATCCACTCGGCCTTCGCCCGGCCGTGGGTCGCGGCGAGCGCGTCGAGCTGGGCGTAGACCGGGCGGGTGGTCGGGTCGGCCCAGCGGGTCCAGAGCACCGCGTGGCCGTGCTCGAAGGAGTAGAAGCCGCCCGGCTGCTTCGACCAGGCGCCGGCGTCCATCGCCTTGACGTCGTCATGGCCGCAGTCCTTGCGGCGGCCCGTGGTGGCCACGTAGTTCCAGTGCACCGCGCTGACGTGATAGCCGTCGGCGCCGTTCTCCGCCTGGAGCTTCCAGTTGGCGTCGAAGGTGTAGGTGGAGGAGCCGCGCAGCACCTCCAGGCCGTCGGGGGCCTGGTCGACCATCATGTCGATGATCTTGGCCGCCTCGCCGAGGTGTTCGACCAGCGGCTTGACGTCCGGATTGAGGCTGCCGAACAGGAAGCCGCGGTAGGACTCCATCCGCACCTTCTTCAGGTCGTGCGAGCCTTCGGTGTTGAACTGCTCGGGATAGCCCGCGCCGTCCGGGTCCTTCACCTTCAACAGCTTGCCGGTGTTGCTGAAGGTCCAGCCGTGGAACGGGCAGGTGAAGGTGGGCTTGGCCCCGCGCTTGCGCCGGCAGAGCATCGCGCCGCGGTGGCTGCAGGCGTTGACCAGCAGGTGCAGCTCGTCGTGCTTGTCGCGGACGATGATGACCGGCTGGCGGCCCATCCAGGTGGTGAAGAAGTTGTTCTTCCCGGGGATCTGGCTCTCGTGGGCGAGGTAGATCCAGTTGCCCTCGAAGATGTGCTCCATCTCCAGGTCGAACAGGTCGGGGTCGGTGAAGATCGACCGGTCGCAGCGGTAGACGCCGTTCTCCGGGTCTTCGACCAGGGCGCCCGCGATCCGGTTCAGGACAGTGCTGTCCATCGGCTGGTGCTCCCGTGCGTTCCGGCTCAGGCCGCCGCCCGCGGGCGATGCGAGGCTTCGGTCTCCTCGGCCGCGGCGGCCGGGTGCAGGACGAAGTCGAACGCGATGTCGGCGTAGGGGCCTTCGAGGCCGTGGCGCGCCCCCGGCTCGCCGCCTTCGCGACGGACGACGGGCGGGATCAGCTCGTCGCGGGTGGCGTAGGCGAAGTCGTCGTGCAGGTAGGGGTCGCCGTCGATGTTGATCTGGGTCGTCAGATGGCGGTGGCCCGGCGCCGAGACGAAGAAGTGGATGTGCGCCGGGCGGTTGCCGTGGCGGCCGATGGCCTTCAGCACCGTCTCGGTCGAGCCGCCGGGCGGGCAGGCGTAGCCCGACGGCAAGATGCT
>Ga0164243_10016588_pt1 | contig 10093 bp, 14 predicted proteins | sample OricompcompostOP_FD_108781 | JGI IMG/M metagenome (GOLD analysis project Ga0164243, IMG submission 108781) | Organic Plus compost microbial communities from Emeryville, California, USA - Original compost - Organic plus compost (OP) | ecosystem: Engineered > Solid waste > Mixed feedstock >... | reverse complement strand
GCGGCGAGGGGCCGCGCGGCGGGGTAGTCCTTCGTGACCTCGTGGAGCTCGAGCGCAGGCGTCATCTGGGCCATCGTAGCCCCAACGCCCGCCCCGCCGCCGGCGTTCCTGCGTGCACGACGGCCGGCGTCCACGGCAGCGCGTGGACGCCGGCCGTCGCCGGCTACGCCGAGAACGCGGGGTGGTACATCACCTCGCCGGACGGCGCCTCGGAGGTGAAGGCCAGCGCCTGGAAGTACGCGGGCGGCACCCCCGCGAGGCGCAGCTCCGGTCGCGCGCGGAAGCCGAAGCGGCCGTAGTAGGCGGGCTCGCCGAGCACGACGCAGCCACGTGCGCCTTCTGCCCGCAGCCGTTCCAGCCCCGTGCGGACGAGGGTCGTGCCGATCCCTTCGTGCTGGCGATCGGGACGCACGGCCACCGGCCCGAGTCCGAACCAGCCGGCGGGACCGCCGGCGATTCGCACCGCCGAGAACGCAGCGTGACCCACGAGTTCGGCGCCGTCCGTGGCGACGAGCGAGAGGTGGAGTGCACCTGCCGCGCGCAGCGCGTCGACGATGCGTGCCTCGGTGTGGCTGCTGTGTTCGATCGGTGCGAACGCGGCGGTGACCAGGGCGCGGATCGCCTCGCGATCGCCTGCCACCTCGGTGCGGATGTCCAACGGCGTTGCCCCCTTCATCGGTTGTCCATTTGCGACCGCACGGCGGCGAGGCCTTGCCGCGTGATGGTGTAGGGCCCGCCGTCGCGCGATGCGACGAGGCGTTTGCGCTTCAGTTTGGCGAAGACCGCGAGCGTGCAGTCGGCGAGCCGGAAGCCGTCGCGGGTGATGCAGTCGACGCGGGTGAGGTGGCCGTCGGCATCGCGCACATGGCGGATGCTGCCACCCTGGGCGAGCGCGTGAAGCACGCGCTGCTCGCCTTTCGAGACGTTCATGTCGGAGACCTGTTGTGGAAGTTCCGGGCACAGCCGCCCCTTCCGCACGCCCATGGGCGCCGGGTCGGGCTACGGTCTGCGACCGCTCACGTCAGACGGAGAGCGTCCGGCTTCCCACGAGCTCCAACACGAATCCTCCGAGGTGGCGGCGCACGCAGGGCGCGTGCGGTGCGGAGCATTTTCGGCTCCGGCGGCGCAGCGGTCAACGCCGAGCGAGCGCCGCGTGCGCCCCGCTTCGGTGTCGCGGGTGCGGAATGGAGCGGCGGCAGGCACGAATGCCCCCGATCCCTGAGGCGATTGCGTTCGCACGCCCGCGACGCTACGACCGCGGGATGAAGCTCCGCTTGGCCTTCCCGTTCGTTCTTCTCGCCGCGTGCGCCCACCGCGAAGGACCGGCGATCGAGCTGCCGCCCGAAGCCCCCGCGGAGCTCCCGGCCGCCGGAGGGCCCGCGGTGCAGGCGATCGGCGACGGCTTCTATGCGTCGGCGTTCCCGGTGATGGGCACCGAGATCCAGATCACGCTGCAGGCGGACGACGCACGGGCGGCTGCCGATGCGGTGCGTGCCGCGCGCGACGAGCTGCTGCGGCTCGACGCGCTCCTGTCCGAGTGGCGCGCCGACTCGCCGATCTCCGCGGTGAACCGCGGCGCCGGCGGGCCGCCGGTGCCCGTGCCCCGCGAGCTGTACGATCTCGTCGAGCGATCGCTGCAGGCCGCCGAACGATCGGGCGGCGCGTTCGATCCCACGTGGGCGTCGATGCGCGGACTGTGGAGGTTCGGCGACGCGCAGGACGAGACCGTGCCCAGCGACGCGGCGATCGAGCAGGCGCGGAAGAACGTGGATTGGCGCGGCGTGCGGCTCGATCCCGTGCATACCGCGATCGGCCTGCGCGCGGGGCAGGCGCTGGGGCTGGGCGGCATCGCCAAGGGCTTTGCGGTCGATCGGCTCGTGGCGATGTTCCGCGACCGCGGGCTCGCGAACTTCGCCATCCGCCTCGGCGGGGATCTCTTCGCAGCGGGCACCAGGAACGGCAGGCCATGGCGCGCGGGGATCCAGGATCCGCGCGACCCCGAGCGGACGTTCGCCGTGGCGCCGGTGACCGATCAGGCGTTCTCCACCAGCGGCGACTACGAGCGCTTCTTCGTGAAGGACGGCGTCCGGTACCACCACATCATCGACCCCGCCACGGGCCGGCCGGCGACGGCGAGCCGCAGCGTCACCGCGCTGTGCGGCGACGCGCTCACGGCCGAGGTGGTGACCAAGCCGGTGTTCATCCTCGGCGCGGAGAAGGGCATCCCCTACGCGCGAGGGCTCGGGTGCGAGGTGGTCGTGGTGGACGCGGCAAACGGCGTCCACCTGTCGCCCGGGCTCGAGGGCCGCCTCGACTGGACCCCGCCGACGCCGTAGGCGAAATCAGCCGCGGCGCACGTCCAGGACCTCGCCCGACCACGCGTCGATCGCGAACGTGAGCCCGGTGCGCTCGAATTTGTCGCCGTGCTTCTTGTGGCCCTTGCCCTTGCCCTTGAAGTGGCCCTTGCCGCGGTTCTTGCCGTGCGGGCGGATCGCGTCGAACTCGAGCAGCCACACGGTCTGCCCCTGGATCAGGTCGACCCCGTCCAGCTCGCACTGCCAGCCGTTGTTCGCGCACCAGCGGTGGCCGATGGCGACGGCGTCGGCGCGGGCGAGCGGCTGGACGTGGCCGCCGACGGGACCCGACGGGTGGACGGCCACGCCCGCGGCGCAACCGGTCGAGAAGAGGAGGGCAAATCCGAGGAGTGCGTGCTTCATGCCCGCTTGGACGAGGGGCGGGCAGGGAAGTTTCATCTTTTTGACTATGAAGCTTCCGCCGACATCGGCCTACACGATGCCCTGCTCCGGCGAGCCGCTGTCCAGGTAGCTCTTGAGGATCACCACCGCCGCCACCGTGTCGATCACCTCGCGGCGCCGCCGCGCGTCCACGTTCATCTCGCGCAGCATGCGCTCGGCTTCCCACGTGGTGAGCCGCTCGTCCCACAGGACGATGGGCAGGCCGAAGCGCTCGGCGACCCGCTCGGCGAACCTGCGGGTCTTGAGCGCGCGCGGGCCCTCGGTGTCGTCCATGTTGAGCGGCATCCCGATCACGATGCGCGCGGGCTGCCGCTCCTCCACGATGCGGGCGAGGTCGTCGAGATCGACGGCCAGGTTGCTGCGGCGGATGGTGCGCACCGGCTGCGCGGTCCAGCCGAGCTCGTCGGAAGCCGCCACGCCGATGGTCTTGTCGCCGACGTCGAGCGCGAGGAACACCATCACGCGCCCGGCACCTGCGCCCGCTCCTCGGGGGCGGGCTGCGGCTTCGCGGGGGGCTGCTCCAGATCGTCCTCGGTGATCCCCTCGGCCTCGTCGCGCGCGGCGTCGGCGAGCAGCACCTGCTTCATCCGGTCGAGGCTCGCCTGCGTCTGCTCGATGAACGGGCTGCGCGTGCCGATGCGCTCGGCGGTCGACAGCGTGCGCTCGTACACGCCGATGGCCTTCTGCACCAGCACGCGCACCTTGCGCCGCAGCAGGCCGCGGTAGAGCTGCGCCTGCCCCTCGTCCATGCCTTCGGGCACGGGCGCGGTGGTCATCTGGTCGTAGAGCGTCTCGTACAGGCCGCCGATGCGCTGGCCCGCCGCCGTACCCCAGTGCGCGTTGCCCATGCGGATCGCGCGCAGGTAGTGCCCCTGCGCCGAGAGCAGGAGCTGCGCCTTGTATTCGAGCTCGTCGCCCAGCTTCGCGGGGTCGTCCACCGCGCGCAGCGCCACCGCCTCGAAGTGCAGGCGGTAGATCTCGCCGACGAAGAACTGGGCCTGCGCCGGCCAGTAGGTGGAGAGCCGCTCCTCGGCCCGCGCGTCCTCCGCTCGGTAGAGGGCGAGCGCGTTGCGGAGATCGATCTCCGCCGGCCCGAGCTGGCCCTGCTCCACCTTGCAGACGCCGATGTGCGTGAGCGCGCGGATGCGGACCTCCGCCCCGAACGGCTCCGCGGCGAGCGGTGCGATGAGCGCGATGGCCTCGTCGTAGCGGTCGAGCTGGTAGAGCGCGGTGGCCGCGCGCCACACGGGATCGAGGTCCGACGAGGGCCCGAGCTGCGGATCGATCACGGCGCGGTAGCGATCGAGCGCGAGCTGCCACTGCTCCTGCGCTTCGTACGCGGCGCCGGCGTCGAACATGGCGTCGCGCCAGTGCCGGCTCTGCGGGAAGCGATCGGCGAGGCCCGCGAAGCAGGCCGCCGCGCGCACGTAGTCCTGCGCCTGCCACGCGGCGGTGCCGCAGGCGAAGAGCTCCTCGTCGTTGAAGCCGGCGATCTCCTCGGCCAGCGGATCGCGCAGCGGATCGTCGGCGCGCAGGGCGCTGCCGCCGGCACAGCCGGCGAGCACCGAGAGCAGCAGCGCGAAACCGAGCGTGCGCATGCTCAAGCCAGCACCTTCACCTGCACCGTGCGCCGGCGCGGGCCGTCGAATTCCACGAAATAGATGGCCTGCCACTGGCCGAGGAGCAGCTTGCCGTTCTCGACCGGCACGGTGCACGAGCTGCCGAGCAGCGCGGCCTTCATGTGCGCGTGGGCGTTGCCCTCGCCGTGCTTCCACGGGCCGTCGGCAGGCGCCATGCGCGCGAGCGCGCCGAGGAGATCGTCCTTGAGCGCGGGGTCGGTGTTCTCCTGCACCGTGACGCCCGCCGTGGTGTGCGGGCAATAGATCAGCACCGCACCAGACGCGGCGCCGCTCGCCTGCACGAGCGACTTCACCTTCGGGGTGAGGTCGTAGAAGGCGTCGTCGGACTGGGTCTGGATCTCGATGACGTGGACGCTCGCGGGCACATCAGGCTCCGGGGAAGAGGTGCTGGCTCATGGTCCAGAGACCGGGCAGATCATAGACGTCCGTCTCGAATCGCGGCACCTGCAACTGCGGGGTGGGGCGGCAGGCGGCGGCGAGCCGGGCGAGGTGTTTCGCGTCGAGGGTCGCCATCGCCCGGGCCTCGAGCACCGTCTTCTCCAGGCGGGAGGAGAGGGGCGGGGCGCCGGCATCGGGGATCCCGCTGCGGGCGAGCCCGTCGGCGAGCTCCGCGGTGGTGGGGTTGGGCAGCTCGCCCAGGAAATCGCGATGCACGCGGTTGGCGACCACCGCCGCGACGGCCATGCGCTCCTGCTTCAGCATCTGGTGGAAGTAGATGGCCTCGTCGATGGTGAACGCCTGCGCGGAGGTGACCAGCACGAACGCCGCCTCGTCGGAGCCGAGCAGCTGCTTGACCTTCGCGGCGCGGTCCTTGAACACGTCGTACGTCCCCTGGATCTCCAGCATGAACGCGGCGAGCTCCTGCAGCGTCTCGCCTCCCGTGAACTTCGACAGCGTCTTCGCGACGTAGTTCCCGCCGAGGTTGAAGAGCTTGAGGCCCATGCGGCCTGCGGCGAGCGCGGGGCCGAGGATCGCGCGCGCGGCCTCGTTGTCGAGGAAGTCGAGCACGCGGTTGGGGGCGTCGAGGAAATCGAGCGCGTGCGCCGTGGGCGGCGTGTCGAGCACCAGCAGATCCCAGTCGCCGCGGGCGGAGAGCTCGTAGAGCTTCTCCATGGCGATGTACTCCTGCGAGCCCGCGAGGGCGGAGGAGAGCGTCTGGTAGAAGCGGTTCTTCAGGATCGCCTCGGCGCGGTCCGCGGGGACGGTGCGGTGGATGAAGTCGTCCCACGAGCGCTTGAGGTCGAGCATCATCGCCCACAGCTCGCCGCGCGGCTCGATCCCGGCCCGCCGCAGCCATTCGTCCTCGACGCGCGTCTCCACGTTGCCCAGCGTGGCGAGCCCCAGGGCGTTGGCGAGCCTGCGGGCGGGATCGATCGTGAGGACGATGGCCTTGCGGCCCTCCGCGGCGGCCTTGAGCGCGAGCGTCGCGGCAACGGTCGTCTTGCCCACGCCGCCGGATCCCACGCAGACGATCACGCGCTTGGTGCGCAGCGCCTCGAGCGGTGCGGCGCGCGTGCTCACGGACGGCCCTCCGCGCGCGACAGGAGCGCCGCGACCGCGTCGATCGCGGGCCTGCCGAATTCGTCGGTGGCCGCGAGGAACGGGATGTCGAGGACGGGCAGGCCCAGCGCCTCGCGGAGCTTCGCGCGGTAGCGATCGGTGAGCCCGGCGCGGGCCGCCTGCGCGTGCGCGGCGTTCGCCGCCGCGTCGAGGCACGGCGGCTCGAGCGTGCGATCGAGCGCCTCGATCTCGGCGTCGGTGAAGCGCCGCTCGTACGCGCGGTTGAGGAAGACGTGGCCGGGATGCATGCGCAGGGTGCCCTTCACCGCGTTGCCGAGCTCGATGGTTTCGTTGACGGGCAGCTCCTCGGGCAGGCTCACCAGGTTCACCGCGGTGACCTGCGGGTCGACGAGGAGGGCGTTCATCCACTCGGCGTCGCTGCGCATCGCGCCGGGCGGCACCGTGTCGAGGAGCACCTGCGGCACCCGCAGGAACGTGACGCCGTGGCCGGTGGCGGGCGCGTCGACCACCACGAGGTCCCACTTCGCCTCGCGCACGTGGTGCAGGATCTTGCCGAGCATCACCAGCTCGGGCAGCGAGGGGATGAACCGCAGAAATCGAGACACGAAGCGGTTCTCGAATACCGCCTTGTACACCGCGCGGTAGCGCAGCTGCATGAGGCCGTATTGGCGCATCGCCTCCTGCGGCCGCACGACCACCGCGTCGACGCCATCGGCCACCCTGCCGATTTCCGTGCCGACGGCCCGAGCGCCGAGCAGCACCGAGATGCGCTCGTGGGTGTTCACCTCGCAGACGAGCACGCGCTTGCCACGCCCCGCGGCGGCGAGCGCGAGGGCGGCGGAGACGGTGCTCTTTCCCACGCCGCCCTTGCCGGTGTTCACGAGGAGGCGGCGGTCGAAAAGGGACATAGGCGCGGAACCTATGCGCCGCCGTGGCGGCGGTCAACGAAGCGCGCCCGCCGGCGTTGACAGGGGGGAGGGGGCGGGGGAGATTGCCCGCACGCTGCACGGAGGTAGGCCGTGGGGATCCGCGAAAATCCGGTGGTCAAGCGCTTCGTCGAAGCGAGCGAGGCGCAGATCGGCCGGCTGGCCAGCCAGCTCGTCTCCAACGAGCGGTTCGTGCAGGCCATCCAGCAGATCGTCGCCGGCACGCTCGCCGCCAAGGGCACGCTCGACAAGAGCCTGCGCGGCGCGCTCGGCACCATGAACCTGCCCTCCACGGCCGACGTCGAGGAGATCCGGCGCCGGCTCGACGACATCGATCGCACGATGACCGATCTCGACGCCAAACTGGGCCGGCTCGAGGATCGCCTCGGCGGCGAGGCCCCGGCCGCGGCGCCGAAGAAGCGCGCTTCGCGCAAGAAAGCGGAAGGCTGAAGCGTGCGCCGCATCGCGTTCATCAACGAAAAGGGCGGCAGCTGCAAGACCACCCTCGCCGTCAACACCGCCGCCTGGCTCGCCACCACCCGTGGTGCGCGCGTGCTGCTCTGCGACCTCGACACCCAGGGCCACGCAGGCAAGAGCCTCGGCGTCGACGTGCGCGGCCTCTCGCCGAACATCGCCGATCTGCTCTGCGACCCGGCGGTGCACGTGAACGAGGTGGTGCGCCGCACGCCGGTGGCGGGGCTGGACCTGCTGCCCGGCAACAAGGATCTGGCGCGGTTTCCCGTGGAGGCGGCGGCGTTCGCCGGCCGCGACCGGCTGCTGCAGGAGAAGCTGAGCGGCCTCGCCGGCTACGACTACGTGATCTTCGACGCGCCGCCGTCCATGGGCCTCGTCACCACCAACATCATGCTGGCGGCAGAGGAGATCGTGATCCCGGTGGCGATGACGTACTTCGCGCTCGACGGCTGCGCCGAGATCATCGACACCGTGGAGAGCGTGCGCGAGCGCTTCGGCCACGCATCGCTGCAGGTCTCGATGGTGGTGCCGACGCTCTACCGCAAGACCGCGCTCGCCGACGCCATCCTCGCCAAGCTGCGCGAGAAGTTCCCCGAGCAGATCTGCCGCACGGTGCTCGGCTTCAACGTGCAGATCGACGAGGCGCAGAGCTACGGCCAGACGATCTGGGAGTACGCGCCGCAGTCGCGCGGCGCGCAGCTCCTCGAGGCGATCGCGCGCGAGCTCGTCTCGCGCGGCGCGGGGGCGGCCGGCCAGGTGGCCGCCTCGTAGCCATCAATAGGGCTCGCTCGCCGGCTCGCCCGCGTAGCCGGGCGGCGGGTTGCGCTCGCTGCGCTCCCGTGCCTCTGCCGCGGCGAGCGAATCCTCTTCCTGCGTGATGTCGTCCGGCGTCAGCGTCTCGCCCGGCTGCATCGCGTGCTCGACCTGCGCCGCGTAGTACTTCGTGGGGAAGCGCGTCTTCTGCAGCTTCCAGCCCTTGTACTTGTTGATGAGCCGGCGAAAGCGCTGCGAGGCCAGGTCGACCGATCGGAAGATGTCGTGCGACTGCTCCACGACGTTGATCGTTCGGGTATGGGGCATCTCGAACGTGATGCGGCAACGCTTGTCGATGCCGCCCTTCGGGCCGTTGTCGTCCGACAGCTCGATCTCGAGGCGCGGGCCCGAGCGGTCGTAGACGCGTTGCAGCGGCTCGACGATGTGGGCCTCGCAATAGGCCCGCAGGTCGTCGGTGAGCTCGAGGCCGAGCGCCTTCATCTCGATGTGCATGCGTGGGTGCCTCCCGGTAGCAGGCTTCTGCCTCCAAAGGTGGTCCCCGTCCGCGGGTTGCGCCACGGTCGCGGGACGGCCGGGCGGGCGGGGCCACGCAGGACCTGCGTCGTTCCGCGGTCGAACGCAGGCTTTGCGTTCGCGCCGTCGGCGCCGTGGCGACGGCTTAAACGAACTGCGCCCCGCCGGTGGGGCGGGGCGCAGGGATTGCGGCGCATCGGGCTACCGCGCGGCGGCTACGCTTCTTCGACTTCGCTCGTGCCGAGCGCGGGGACGGCCTCCACGTGGTTGCGGATGTCGTCCCGCTTGCGGCGGTCCTCGATCCTCTCCACGCCGCGGCGCAGGGCCTCGATCAGGCGGTCGGCGGCCAGGTCGATGGCCTCGTGCATGTTGGGACGCACCTCGGTCACGTGGATCGGCGGCAGGCCGGGCGCCCGCAGGTCGATCCGGCAGGACTTGTCGGCCTTGCCGTGCTTCTGCCCGAAGTGATCGGACAGCTCGATCTCCAGCCGGGCAGCGCTGTCGTCGACGAGCTTTTCCGCGCGTTCGTAGATGTGCGCGCGGCAGCGCTCCTTGAGGGACTCCGTCAGATCGAGATGGTGACCGTGCACGATGAACTGCATCGCGTCCTCCTGTCCGGCGCTTGCCGGCTCGTTACTCCTGCCCCAGCACTACTGCATGACCCGTGCCGCTATTCCCGCTTGTGCTCCTCCAGCTTCTTTTCCAGCTCCGCCAGCTTGTCGCGCAGCGCCTGGACCTCCCGGTGCAGCGTGGGCAGGCCGGCGACCGTCTCCACCGCCCGGTGGAGGCGCTCGTCGAGGCTGCTCTGCCATTCCTCGAAGCCCTGGCGCGAGGTGCGGATGAACTCCTGCGCCTGCTCGAGGGGCGTGACCTTCTTCTCGGACTTCTCGAGGGCCTCGGGCTGGCCGTCTTCGCGGCGCAGGACGCGCGCGACGGCGTGCTCGGCCTCGGCGCGGATGGCCGTGACGCGCGGCGTGACCTCGCCGTTGATGAACGCCTGCAGCTTGGAACCGCCGGTGCGGATGATCTCGCGCAGCATCGGCAGCGGCATCTTCGAGGTCTTCTTCTCTTCCTCGAAGATGATTTGCGCCATGGTGACCGACGTGAGGTCTTCCTTGGTGCGGTTGTCCACGATCTGGACTTCGGTGCCCGCCTTCACCATCTCGGCGATTTCGTCGAGCGTGACGTAGCGGCTCTCCACCGTGTCGTAGAGCTTGCGGTTGGTATAGCGCTTGATGACCTTCGTCGGCCGCTCGGGAGCGCCCGCGCTGCCGTTGATTTCATGCTCTGCCAAGGTGTCTTCCCGCGGCGTTGCGCGACATCCGCGCCGGTTGTCGGTCGATGATCGGCTCGTGAAAAGTCCTTGTCAATCCGGGCTCGGGGCTGGTCTCGGACCGCCCGGGGTGCGAAACTCCCGAGCCGCTTTCCAGGGCGCTGCGAGCGGGAGGACGCCTCAGGTGATCGTCGAGTGTGCCGGGTGCAGGACGCG
>Ga0164243_10016586_pt1 | contig 10093 bp, 5 predicted proteins | sample OricompcompostOP_FD_108781 | JGI IMG/M metagenome (GOLD analysis project Ga0164243, IMG submission 108781) | Organic Plus compost microbial communities from Emeryville, California, USA - Original compost - Organic plus compost (OP) | ecosystem: Engineered > Solid waste > Mixed feedstock >... | reverse complement strand
TGGGGAACGCCCGGTACAGGTGCGAGCTGACCGTACGCGGCGACAGATACAGCTTCTCGGCCACCTCACGGTTGGACAGGCCGAGCGCCGCGAGCCGCACGATCTGCTGTTGCTGCGGGGTGAGAGCGGCGAAGGCGTCCGGTGCCGCCGTCCCGCTCCGGGCCCCGGCCGCCCTGAGTTCGGCCTGCGCCCGCGCCGCCCAGGGCTGCGCGGCCAGCCGGCGGAAGACGGCCTCGGCCTCGACCAGCGGCGGGCGGGCGTCGGCGATCCTGCGCCGGCGGCGCAGCCACTCCCCGTACGCCAGCAGCGCCTGGGCCCGCTCGAAGGGACGGCGCCCGAGCACCGGGTTCTCCAGCGCCGCGGTGAAATGCCGCTCGGCCTCGTCGGCAGGGGCGAGCAGCGCCCGGCTCAACCGGACCAGTGCCGTCCTGCGCGGTGCGAGCGCCCCCGCGTTCGTCAAGGTCCCCTCCACCCCGTCGACGATGCGGGCGGCATCCTCCCGGCGCTCCCCACGCGCCGCGGCAGCCGCCAGCTCGGGCAGCGCCGGGTAGGAGAGGTGATAGTGGGCGGGATTGCCCTGGCCGTCGAAGAGCACCCGGTAGTGGCGGTACGCGGTCTCGTGGTCGCCCTCCGCGGTGGCGGCGGTACCCAGCGCACGATGGGCGAGCGCGGACACGGAACGGCTCTCCTGCGGATCGACGAGCGACAGGGCGTACCGGGCGCGGGAGCGGGCCCCGGCCACGTCACCGCGCAGGGCGCGCAGCAGCGCTTCGGTCGCGGCGGCACAGGCCGCGGCATGGTCCAGGCCGGCGCGGGAAGCGACGGCCGCGAGTTCGGTGCACGCGCTCTGGGCGCGGGCCCACCGGCCCTGTTCCAGGTAGGCGAGGGCGGCGACCCCGCCCAGGCCGTCCGGCAACGGCCCCTGGGACGTCCATGAGGCGAAGGCGTCGTCGAAGGCACGGGCGGCCGGCTCGGTCTCGTCCAGCAGCCAGGCCGCGACGGCGAGCAGGGTCAGCGTCTCCGGTTCCTCCCGCGCCGCCCCGGCCAGGGCGGGCAGCCGCAGGGCGAGACGCGGGTCGGCGGCTTCCGGATGCGCGACGCTTTCGACCCAGCCCGCAAGGAGCCTCTCCCGCTCGCCGAACACGTGAGCGGGGTGCTTTGTGGTGCGGGCCAGCAGGCGTTCGATCTCGTGCAGCTGGGTCACGTCACCGGAGTAGAACCGGACCACAGCGGCGGCGGCCAGTGCCTCCAGCGCGGCCCCGGGAGCACGGTCCGCCAGTGCGGCGGCGGGGCGCATCAGCTGACCGAAGGCGGCGCTGTGCGACGTGGTCAGCGCCATGAGCCGGCCGACCTGGAGCGCCGCGCACGCGGCGGCCGTCGGGTCGTCGGTGCCGGCGCGGGTGCGGGCGGCCAGCCGTTCGACGGAGTCGAGCCGGCCGGTCAGGACCGCCGTCCTGGTCGCGGCACCCAGGAGCCGGGTGCTCTCGCCCCGGTCGGGGTGCAGATCCGCGGCCCTCTCCAGCATGTGCGCGGCTGCCGCGTAACCGCTGCGGTGCCGGGCCCGGTCCGCGCTGTCCTCCAGCGCGGCCGACACCCGCGCGCTCGCACCCACGGTGGCGGCGGCGAGGTGCCAGGCGTGCCGGTCGGGGTCCTGACCGCGGAACAGCTCAGCCAGCTCGAGGTGCGCCGCCCGCCGCTCCTGGGCACCGGCCGCGTGATAGACCGCGAGGCGGGACAGCGGGTGGCCGTGGCGCAGCCGCCCCGCGCCGCGCCGGACGAGCCCGGCCTCCTCGGCGGGCGCCCACACCGGGTCGGCGATGTCGGGCAGCCAGGACAGCACCGCGCGCGAGGGATCCTCGGCATCGACGGCGGCCAGGCGCACCACCGCACGGCGGGTCTCCCCGGGCAGGGCGGCCAGCCGGCCGGCGTAGAGCCGCTCCAGCCGGTCGGTGACCGGCAGCGGACCGTCGGGCCCGCGGACGGCGTCGTCACTGGACGCGGCGGCCCGGGCCAGCTCCACCAGAGCGAGGGGGTTGCCCTCGGCCTGGTCGAGGACGCGTTCCCGGGTGAGCCCGGTCGGCACCCGCGGCTGGAGGTCCAGCAGCCGCTCCGCCGCGCCACGGCCCAGCGGCTCCAGGACGACGGCCGGCTCCCGGGCGGCCAGGCCGCCCAGCGCGCTGTCCCGGGTGGTGACCAGCAGCGTCACCGGTTCGTCGGCAAGACGCCGGGCGGCGAAAAAGAGCGCGTCCAGCGAAGCGATGTCGGCCCACTGGGCATCGTCCACGATCAACAGCAACGGCTGCTCGGCGGCATGGTCCGACAACAAGGTCAGCACCGCGATCCCGATGAGCATCAAATCCGGCACCCCGCTCCGCTCCGTCAGGCCGAAAGCGGCGTGCAGGGCCTCGCGCTGCCGTGCGGGCAGGGCGTCCATGTCCTTGCGGACCGGCCGCAGCAACTGGTGCAGGCAGGAGAAGGCCAGGTCGGTCTCGGACGGGCTGCTGTCCGCCCACAGCACCCGCCCGCCATCCGCGGCGAAGCGCTCAGCGACGGCCTCCGCCAAGGTGGTCTTGCCCGCTCCGGGCATGCCCACCACGGTCAGCAGCGCGTCCTTCCGCCGTGCCCCCGGGCGCGGCGGGCCCACCGCCGCGAGCAGCCTGTGCAGCTCCTCTTCCCTGATCACGGTGTGACCGTCCCGCTCGGCAGCGGTGGTCGCGGCCTGCTCGTCCACCAGTTTCTCCAGACGTGGCGGGATCTTCCAGGACCGGGCACTTCCGGTCACCACATCCCGGTCACCGACGCTACCAGGGCGTTTGCGGTACATCCCGGGGCGCTGCCCAGGTGCAGTCACCTGACGGATGGCGCCGGGAGTCGCTCACCGCGCGTCGCCATGAAGAAAAGGCGGCCACCTCCGTCCCCACCCGGGCCTCGGAAGGGCACGGTGTGGCGTCTGCTCGCCCCGCGGCACCCCGGAGACGGCCCGCCCTCCCGCTGCCGGGGAAGTGCAGTCAGTTGTCCGATACCGCCACAGGACATCCGCTCGCAGGCTGGGAGACATCCGCACTTCCTGAAGGAGACGAAGGAAAACGATGTCCTCGCCCACCCGCCCCGCATCCGGACCCGCGCCGGAAACGCCCACGGTCGACACCATCGAACTCGGTGAGGTACAGATCCACCGTGTCATCGAGTTCTCCGACACCACTCCGATGACGACCGATGTCTTCTTCCCCAACAGCACGCCGGAGGAGTGGCAGCGCCACACCGAGCTGCTGGCGCCCCACCACTGGGACCCGGAGACCGACCTCACCCGTGCCGCCACCCAGTCCTGGGTGCTGCGCAGCGAGGGCAAAATCATCCTGATCGACACCGGCGCGGGCAATGACAAGTACCGCCCCCTCCAGCCGATCTGGTCCTACCTGAGCACCGACTACCTGGCGAACCTCGCGGCCGTCGGCATACGTCCCGAAGACGTCGACATCGTCGTCAACACCCACCTGCACGACGACCACGTCGGCTGGAACACCCGGCTCGAAGGCCGCGACTGGGTCCCCACGTTCCCCAACGCCACCTACCTGATGCCGCATCGCGACTTCGAGTACTGGAAGCCCGAGAACCTCCACAACACCGTGTTCGGACGGGGCAACCAGAACGTCTACGAGGACAGCATCGACCCGGTCATCGAGGCCGGACTGGTGAAGACCTGGGACGAGTCGTACACCATCGACGGCAATCTCCGTCTGGAACTGACGCCCGGCCACACACCGGGCGCCTCGGTCATCCATCTGGAGTCCGCGGGGGACCGGGCGGTCTTCGCCGGTGACCTGATGCACGGTGCGATCCAGGTGCACGAGCCGCACATCAACAGCTGCTTCGAAGAGGACGAGGACGCTGCCCGCGCCAGCCGTGCGCGCATGTTCGCGTACGCCGCCGACAACAACGCTCTCGTGCTCCCGGCCCACCTCCCCGGCCACGGCGCGTTCGAACTGCGCCGCGAGGGCGCCGGTTTCCGGCTGACCGACTGGGCGCCGTTCTCCCGTACGTGATCACTGACACGACCACGCAGCCAGCCCCCAAGGAGAAATTGCATGTCCACCACGTTGCCCGAGAAGCCCGGGAGCCCCGAGAACTCCGGGAACCCGGCAGAGCCCCTCGACGTGTCCGGCTACAGCGTCACCCGGTGCGCCTGGGTCGCGACCGGCCCTGAGCAGGCGTACGACCTGCTGAGCACCGTCTCGAACATCGGACTGTGGAGCCCCAACGCGATCCGCGCCCAGTACGAGGACGGCGCCGGCCCGTGGGCGGGAGCCTGGTTCAGGGGCCGCAACCGGCGCGGGGACAGCGAATGGGACAGCCGTTCGCAGGTGCAGAAGGCCGAACGAGGGACCGAGTTCACCTACACCGTCCTCGGTTCGGTGCCCGTGCCCATCGTGCGCTGGCGCTGGACCTTCACCCCCTACGGACAGGGAACGCGGCTGGCCCAGACGTGGCAGCTGCTCGCGGCCGACCCCGTTCTCGGCACCACCTACGCGGAACTCGACGCCCTGCGGGACCAGACCGCCGCGAGCATGGAAGACACCCTCGTGGCGCTGGCCGGCTGGATCGCCGGCAACCCCGCGGCCTGAACCGCACCCCATCCGCCCGACGGCCCTTCCCGGGGCCGTCGGCCGCGGTGTGCCCCTGCCACCACCCGTCGACCGAGACCAAGGAAAGACCGTTGACCGACCGCGCCACCGTCGTGCGGACCGCGCAGGGCGCGGTCCGCGGCAGACACCGCGAAGACCACACCGTGTTCCTCGGCATCCCCTACGCCGCCCCGCCGACCGGCAAGGACCGGTTCGCCGCCCCGCGCCCGCACGATCCCTGGGAGGGGGTCAGGGACGCCACCGAAGAGGGACCGACCGCGCCACAGGGGCCGCGCCGTCTGGGCGCGCTGGACATGGCGGCCTATTTCGGGCCCGGCTGGGTGCCGGGGGCCGACTACCTCACCGTCAACGTCTGGGCGCCCCGCCCCCGCCCGTCTGCTGCTCCGGTCATGGTGTTCGTGCACGGCGGCGGATTCGTCGCGGGTTCCAACCGGTCGCCCCTGTACGACGGCAGCCGTTTCGCCCGTGACGGAGTCGTCCTGGTCACGGTGAACTACCGGCTCGGCATCCCCGGCTTCCTCGATCTGCCGGGAGCGCCCCGCAACCGGGGGCTGCTCGACGTCCTCGCAGCCCTGCGCTGGGTACGGCGGAACATCGCGGCTTTCGGCGGGGACCCGGGGAACATCACCTTGTTCGGCCAGTCGGCCGGTGCCACCCTCACCGGCGCCGTCCTGGCCGATCCCGCGTCGGCGGGACTCGTCGGACGGGCCATCGTCCAAAGCGGCAGCGGACGCGGTGCCTTCACCCCCGGACAAGCCGCACGCGTGACGGCCGCCGCGGCCGAGGCGTTGGGCATCCCCCCGCACGCCGAGGCCTTCGCGCGGGTCAGCGACCGACGTCTCGTCGAGGTCATGCCCGGCTTGACGGGGATCGACCTGCGGACGGCGACCGACAGCGATCCCCTCATCGGACTGAGCCCGTTCAGCGTGGTGCTCGACCGGCAGCCCGCCGACTCCGTCGCCGACGGCTCGGGCGCGGACGTCGACCTGCTGATCGGGACGAACGCGGAGGAGGCACACCTGTATCTGGCTCCGTTCGGCACGCTCTCCTCGTCGACGGCGGCCGACGCGGAGGCCGCGGCAGCCCTGTTCCGGCCGGACCCGGCCGATTACCTCATGACCTTCCGCCGCAGCCGCCCGCAGGCCACCGACGGCGAGCTGCGCTCAGCCCTGATGTCCGAGGCCCTGTTCGTCGGCGGAAGCCGCGACCTCGCCGACGCGCACGCCGCACACCCCGAAGCCCGCACCTTCCGCTACGAGTTCGCCTGGCGGTCTCCCGCCCTGGGCGGCGAACTGGGCGCCGCACACACCGTCGAGGTGCCGTTCGTCTTCGACGTCACCGACCAGCCCGGCCTGCGCGGGCCCGACGCCCTGCTCGGCCCCGGGACGCCGCCGGCCGGTCTCGCCGCCCGCACGCACGCCGCGTGGGTCGCCTTCGCGGCGACCGGCGACCCGGGCTGGCGCCCCTACACCGGCCCCGGCGGGCACCTCATGCGCATCGCCGACAACTGGGAGCTCGTCCCCGAACGGCGACCGGAACCGCTGTCAGAGCGGCCTCCTACGCTCGCCCCGTGATCGATTACACACCGTACGAGCAGGTCTGGATCGAAGTCCTGGACGAACTGCGCAACTGCCCCGGGATCGAGGTCCTCAACGAGTACCGGGAGATCGACCCGGACATCGAGGACGCCGAGACGAGCCTGGAGACCGTCTCCATCGTCACGGACATGCCGCTGGACCGTTCCTTCCGGGACTGCCACTTCCGGTTCGAACGCCTCGGCAGTGCCTGGCAGAGCACCGAGGGCGAGGACCACTTCATCGCCGGTGAGTTCTGCCTGGAGCCCCTGGAGACCGCCGTGCTGAACCAGACGCCGCTCGAACTGTGGGCGCACATGACGCCCGAGCAGGAACGGCTTCAGTCCGAGCTCCGGGGCATCGACGGAACGCCCGAATGGGGCACAGGGCATCTCGCCGCGCTCAGAGTGCAGCCGGGTGCCGAGCAGCCCGAGATCTGGTTCGACAAGACGGGCGACACCTACTACGAGCTGGACTTGGACTACCAGGGCTATCTCGACGCCCTCCGCGTCACGAAGGGCACTTTCGGCTGGCAGTACCTGTTCACCGAGTCACCGCTCAGCAGCGACAGCAGCACGGCCGTCAGGCTCCGCACGATGCTGGGACTGTTTCCGAAGTGGTTCCCCGGCCACGACTACGAGCCGTTCCGGCGACGGCTGGACATGGCCCTCAAACGTCGCTGAGGCAGTCCGCCGGGGGAGCGGCGGCACGGCAGCCGGTTTGCCGAACCGGCAAAGGTGTTTGCCGCGCAAGGTGGGTGCGCCTAGGTTCGCGTTCAGGAGGTGCCGGCCCGCAAGGGAGGGCCGGCACCTCCTGGCTCGGCCGCGCTGGGGCCGCTGTGTTGTCCCAGCGGCCCCCCAGCGGCCCGCCCAAGTCGCAAGCACGGTGCAAACAGAGGAGGCGGCAGATGGAAAACCATCATGTCGTGATCATCCCGATCGAGATCGACGCGGAGAAGGAAAGCTCCTACCTGGATGCCTGGCAGAACGCCGCGGACGTGATGGCGGCTCAACCCGGTTTCATCCGCACGTACATGTTCCGCACCACCGTCCCCGGCAGCAGATTCTCCCTCGTCAACGTGGCGGAATGGGAGTCCACCGCTCACTGGCAAGAGGCCATGAACGTCTGCCCGATGCTGGGGCAGCAGATAGCCGTCGCCCACGCCTCGAACTACGAGGTGATCCGGACCGTCCTGCCCGCCGCGCAGCAGGACGCGGGCCCGGCCGGCGGGCACACGCCCGCCGGTCTGCCTCCCGCCGAGACGCGTCGTCGCCTCCTGGAGGGCAGCCTGACGCTGGTCGATGTCCGCGAAGACGGTGAATGGGCGGAGCGCCATCCGGCCGGCGCCGTCCACGCCGCGCTCAGCACCTTGCCCGCCTCGCTGCCCGGTCTGCCCGAAGGCCCGCTGGCTTTTCTGTGCCGTACGGGCGCACGCAGCGTGCAGGCCGGCGCGCAGGCGATCCGCGCCGGCCGCTCTCCCGTCTACAGCGTGGCAGGCGGTCTTGAAGCGTGGGAGGCGGCGGGGCTGCCGGTCGCCGTCCCCGGCCGCGAGCCCTGTCCGGACTGACCGGCGCGACTGGCAGGCGCTACTCGCGACTGGCAGGTGCCACTGGCCGGGCGGCACCGGCCCGCGCTTCGTCAAGGGTGCGGCTAGCTTGACGCCGGCCGGCTGGGACCCTTCCGGGCGCCGGATCGGCGCGAGAATTCCCGTCCGCGGGTCAGGCTGCGGGTGCGGCGCGGCCTGCCGGGGTGCCGGTGAAAACAGTGCCTTCGGCTTCGCGTGGTACGGCACCGCCAAAGCCCCTGAGTGCCCCTCTGGGGCTTTGGCGGCCAATTAGCGCAGGGGGGATCGACCGATGCGCGTTTCGCCCGGCACGCGGGCGTACAGGGGTACTGGCGACGCGTGAATCAACGCGCCGGCCGGTATCCTCGACGGTGGCTCAGGCGCGCGGAAGGCCTGTGCCTCCCGGCCCGGTGGGGTGTCCCGTCCTGCCTGCGCGCCGCTACCCCCGCAGTCATCCGATCGCTCCCGCCTGCCCGTGTGGGGGCGCGGTTCGTCGTGCCAGAAAAGAGAGCATCTGTGACCGATTCCGGCATCACCGCCACCACCGACGCCCCAGTCCCCGATCAGAGTGCCGGCGCTGAGCCGGGCTCCTACGATGCCTCCGCGATCACTGTCCTGGACGGCCTGGACGCGGTGCGCAAGCGGCCGGGCATGTACATCGGTTCGACCGGCGAGAGGGGCCTGCACCACCTGGTGCAGGAGATCGTCGACAACTCCGTCGACGAGGCCCTGGCCGGGGTCGCCGACCGGATCGACGTGACGATCCTGGCCGACGGCGGCGTACGTGTGGTCGACAACGGCCGCGGCATCCCCGTCGGAATGCACGCGGTGGAGAAGAAGCCCGCCGTGGAGGTGGTGCTGACCACACTGCACGCGGGCGGCAAGTTCGGCGGTGGCGGCTATGCCGTCTCCGGAGGTCTGCACGGCGTGGGGCTCTCGGTGGTCAACGCGCTGTCCACGCGCCTCTCGGCGGAGATCTGGACGGACGGCCACCGGTGGACCCAGACGTACGAGAACGGAGAACCGACCGCCCCGCTGGCCCGCCACGAGGCCACCACGGCGACGGGAACGTCGCTGACGTTCTGGGCGGACGGCGGCATCTTCGAGACCACCGACTACTCCTTCGAGACCCTTGCCCGCCGCTTCCAGGAGATGGCGTTCCTCAACAAGGGGCTCACCCTCACCCTCACCGACGAGCGAGAGGCCGCGCGGGCCACCGCCACGGCGGACGAGGCCGGCTCCGACGCCGCCGAGGAGCAGACGGCCAAAGCCGTCGCCTTCCGTTACGACGGAGGGATCACCGACTTCGTGGCTCACCTCAACGCCCGCAAGGGGGAGCCGGTCCACCCCTCGATCATCTCGATCGCCGCCGAGGACACCGAGCGGCTGATGTCCGTGGAGGTCGCGCTGCAGTGGAGCGGCCAGTTCTCCGACAGCGTCCACTCCTACGCCAACACCATCCACACCCACGAGGGCGGCACCCACGAGGAGGGCTTCCGCACCGCGCTCACCACGGTCGTCAACCGCTATGCGCGCGAGCGCAGACTGCTGCGCGAGAAGGACGACAACCTCACCGGTGAGGACATCCGTGAGGGGCTGACCGCGATCATCTCGGTCAAGCTGGGTGAGCCGCAGTTCGAGGGCCAGACCAAGACCAAGCTGGGCAACACCGAGGCCCGTACGTTCGTGCAGAAGGTGGTGCACGAGCATCTGACCGACTGGTTCGACCGCAACCCGAACGAGGCCGCGGACATCATCCGCAAGGGCGTCCAGGCGGCCACCGCCCGCGTCGCAGCCCGCAAGGCCCGCGATCTGACCCGCCGCAAGGGCCTGCTGGAGACCGCCTCGCTGCCGGGCAAGCTGGCGGACTGCCAGTCCAACGAGCCCGGCCGGTGCGAGATCTTCATCGTCGAGGGCGACTCCGCCGGCGGCTCGGCCAAATCCGGCCGCGACCCGCAGTACCAGGCCATCCTTCCGATCCGGGGAAAGATCCTCAACGTCGAGAAGGCCCGAATCGACAAGATCCTCCACAATCAGGAGGTCCAGGCCCTCATCTCCGCCCTGGGTACCGGAGTCCACGAGGACTTCGACCTCACCAAGCTCCGCTACCACAAGATCATCTTGATGGCGGACGCCGACGTCGACGGCCAGCACATCAACACCCTGCTGCTGACCTTCCTCTTCCGTTTCATGCGGCCCCTGATCGAGCACGGGCACGTCTTCCTCTCCCGCCCGCCGCTCTACAAGATCAAATGGGGCAGGGATCACGTCGAGTACGCCTACTCCGACCCCGAGCGCGACCAGCTCGTCGC
>Ga0164243_10016585_pt1 | contig 10095 bp, 8 predicted proteins | sample OricompcompostOP_FD_108781 | JGI IMG/M metagenome (GOLD analysis project Ga0164243, IMG submission 108781) | Organic Plus compost microbial communities from Emeryville, California, USA - Original compost - Organic plus compost (OP) | ecosystem: Engineered > Solid waste > Mixed feedstock >... | reverse complement strand
TAGCGGGTACCCCAGGAGTAGGTCTGCTTGCGTAGTTTGAGGTAGACGAAGGTCTCCGTGGCGCGCACACTGGGAATGGCGCGAATCTTCCCAAGTATCTCCAAAAGGTGCTGATCGCCTTCGCAGACGACCTCGACGATGATGTCGACCGAGCCGGCCGTGAGGACGACGTAGTCGATCTCGGGGATGGTCGCCAGCTCGTCGGCGACCTGCTCCAGATCGCCCTCGCACTTGATGGAGATCATCGCCTGGCGGGGGAAGCCGAGCATGAGGGGGTCGGTCACCGCGACGATCTGCATCACGCCCGCCTCCAGCAGGCGCTGCACCCGTTGCCGCACCGCGGCCTCGGACAGCCCGACCGCCTTGCCGATGGCCGCGTACGGCTTGCGTCCGTCCATCTGCAGTTGCTCGATGATCTGCTTGGAGATGTCGTCAAGCACCACCGGGCCCGGCCGCGCGCCGTCGTCCCGGCGCGCCCCCCTGGGCGGCGTCGTCATCGTGTTCCCTTTCATCCCCGCTGCGGCCCGCACGGGCCTCGCATACCGCCTTCGCGCGGCTCCGCGCACGACCTCGCGTACCACCGAAGCCGTACTCGGGCCCTGTTACGCGAACGTTCCGAACAGGTTGCGGTCCTGGTGCGACATAGTGTCAGCTTGGCGGTCTCTGTCAAGCGATTCCGTAGGAATTTGATATGTTCGCCACGAAATCTATTGTCGCGAGTCGGTCTCTCTGTCAGAGTCGCGACAGTTCAGCCACCTCACGAGGAGGTCGACGATGACCAGCCGTCTGCAGAACTACGTCAACGGACAGCTAGTTGACGCCAAGAGCGGCCGGTTCTCCGAAGTCATCGACCCGGCGACCGGTGAAGCCTATCTGGAGGCGCCGATCTCCGGCCAGGAGGACGTCGACGCGGCCTACGCCGCCGCGACCGCCGCGTTCGAATCGTGGGGTGTCACCACCCCGGCGGATCGGGCCGCGCTCCTGCTGAAGATCGCCGACGCGATCGAGGAGCACGCGGACGAGTTCGTGGAGATCGAGTGCCGCAACACCGGCAAGCCGCGCCGGCTCATGGCCGCCGACGAGGTGCCGGTGGGCGCCGACCACTTCCGTTTCTTCGCGGGCGCGGCGCGCACGCTGGAGGGGCCGACGGCGGGGGAGTTCCTGGCGGATCACACCTCTATCGTGCGGCATGAGCCGATCGGCGTGGTCGGGCAGGTCACCCCCTGGAACTATCCGCTGATGATGGCGATCTGGAAGATCGCCCCGGCGCTCGCCGCGGGCAACACGGTCGTGCTCAAGCCGTCCGACACCACCCCGGTCTCCACGGTGAAGCTCGCCGAGATCTGCGGCGAGATCCTGCCGCCCGGCGTGTTCAACGTGGTCGTCGGCGACCGCGAGACCGGCGCCCGCGTGGTGGCCCACCCGGACGCGCAGATGGTGGCGATCACCGGCTCGGTCGGCGCGGGCATGCAGGTGGCGAAGTCGGCCGCGGACGACCTCAAGCGGGTGCACCTGGAGCTCGGCGGCAAGGCCCCGGTCGTCATCTTCGAGGACGTCAAGGACGTCGACGCGATCGCCGAGGCGGTCGCCGGGGCCGGCTTCTACAACGCCGGCCAGGACTGCACCGCCGCCTGCCGCGTGCTGGTGCACGAGAGCCTGCACGAGCGGTTCGTCGCCAAGCTCACCGAGGTCGCGGCGAACACCAAGACCGGCGGCCTGGAGATGGAGGACGCCGACTACGGCCCGCTCAACAACGCCACCCAGCTCGCCCGGGTGGAGGGCTTCTTCGAGCGCGCCCCCGGCCACGCCAAGGTGCTCACCGGCGGCAAGCGGGTCGGCGACAAGGGCTACTTCTTCGCCCCGACCGTCGTGGACGGCCTGCGCCAGGACGACGAGATGATCCAGACCGAGGTCTTCGGCCCGGTGATCACCGTCCAGACGTTCACCGACGAGGCCGACGCCTTGGCGAAGGCGAACGGCGTGAAGTACGGTTTGTCCGGTTCGGTGTGGACTTCGGACCACGGCCGGGCGATGCGCATGTCCAACAAGCTCGACTTCGGGGTGGTCTGGGTGAACACCCACATCCCGTTCATCTCCGAGATGCCGCACGGCGGCTTCAAGCACTCGGGGTACGGCAAGGACCTCTCGGTCTTCGGCCTGCACGACTACACGCGGATCAAGCACGTGATGCACTACATCGGCGAGTAACGCTTTGGCAATGCAAGCCCTATATCTGTGTATTAAGTGCTTGATGAGGTGATAAAACCCCCCAATCGCGCTTCTATTCTCGCGTGCGGGGGACCCCTGAAACAGAAGGTGGCCTGGGATGACGGAAATCCAGGCGGGTGAGGCGGCGGCCGGCACGGCCGCCGCCGGCCGATCTCCCGATCGGTCCGCTGTTCCCGCCATTGAACTCGACGCGGTCTCCAAGGAATATCTTTCTCACGGCGAGACGGTCAGGGCGGTGAAGGGCGTCACGCTGTCGATCGCGGAAGGCGAGTTCTTCTCCCTGCTCGGGCCGTCCGGCTGCGGGAAGACGACCACCATGCGCATGATCGCCGGCTTCGAGGAGCCGACGAGCGGCACGGTCAGACTGCACGGCCAGGACGTCACCGACGTACCGCCCAACAAACGCGACGTGAACATGGTGTTCCAGTCGTACGCGCTGTTCCCGCACATGAACGTCTGGGACAACGTCGCGTTCGGGCTGAAGCGGAAAAAGGTCCCCGACGCCGAGATCAAACGCCGCGTCGGCGAGATCCTGGAGATCGTCGACCTGACCGGCCGGGAGAAACGCCGCCCCCGCGAGATGTCCGGCGGCCAGCAGCAGCGGGTGGCGCTGGCCCGGGCCCTCGTCAACCGCCCCCGCGCGCTGCTGCTCGACGAGCCGCTCGGCGCCCTCGACCTCAAGCTGCGCCAGCAGATGCAGATCGAGCTGAAGCGCATCCAGCGCGACGTGGGGATCACCTTCGTCTACGTCACCCACGACCAGAGCGAGGCGCTCACCATGAGCGACCGCATCGCCGTGATGAACGACGGCCTGGTCGAGCAGCTCGCCGACCCGCGCGAGATCTACGAGCGTCCGGCGACCGCGTTCGTCGCCGGCTTCATCGGCACCTCCAACCTGATCACCGGCGAGGTCTCCGACGCATCGGGGGACGTCGCGACCGTACGGCTCGGCGACCGCGGCCGGGTGCTGGTGAACGGCGGAGGCCGCCGCCCGGGCGATTCCGTGCAGATCACGGTGCGCCCGGAAAAGATCAGGATCCTGCTCGCCGAGCCCGACGGGCAGGTCAGCGCCGTGCCCGGCACGGTATCCGAGGTCGTCTACCTCGGCACCTACAACAGCTACGCGGTGACCCTCGACAACGGCGCCGAGGTGACCGTCTTCGAACAGAACGCACATGACAGCACGAGCACGGCGGAGCGCGGTGACTCCGTGTGGTTGTCGTGGCAGCCACACCACTCGTACGCGATAGGAAGTTGAACCACCCATGAGTGCCATCCCCCCTCGTGACCCCGCCCTGCTCCGCGGTCTCACCGGCCGCCGCATGGCCCCCGGACGCCGTGACCTGTTCCGCATGGCCGGGCTCTCCGCGGCGGGCCTCGCCCTCGCGGCCTGCGGCGTGCAGGGCAAGAAGGCCGCCCCGCCGCAGCAGTCGGACGTGGAGAAGTACTGGTCGGACAAGAAGCAGAACGGCCACGTCGACTTCGCCAACTGGCCGCTGTACATGGACCCCAAGCGGCCCGAGCTCAAGCTGTTCACCGAGAAGACGGGCATCTCGGTGACCTACAAGGAGGTCATCCAGGACAACGCGAGCTGGTTCGCCAAGATCCAGCCGCAGCTCGCGGCCGGCCAGTCGATCGAGTACGACCTCATGGTGGTCACCAACGGCATCCAGTTCACCCAGCTCGTGCAGCTCGGCTACCTGGTCCCGCTCGACCACTCCAAGCTGCCGAACTTCGCCGCCAACGCGGGCGAGGCGTACAAGCGGGAGCCGTTCGACCCGGGCAACGTGTACAGCATCCCGTGGGCGTCCGGCATCACCGGCATCGCGTACAACCCCAAGTACGTCGACGAGCCGCCGACCAGCTACGCCGCGCTGTGGGACCCCAAGTACAAGGGCAAGGTCGGCATGATGTCCGACGCCCAGGAGATCGGCAACTTCGCGATGATGCTGCTCGGCATCGAGCCGGAGAAGTCGACCCCGGCCGACTGGGAGAAGGCGGCCGAGAAGCTGCGCGAGCAGCGCGACGCGGGCATCGTGCGCAAGTACTACGACCAGAACTTCATCGACCCGCTGGGCAAGGGCGACATCTGGATCTGCCAGGCCTGGTCGGGCGACATCTTCCAGAAGAACGTCTCCGACGGCACGGACCTGAAGTTCGTGATCCCGGAGGAGGGCGCGACGATCTGGACCGACAACATGATGATCCCGAAGACGGCCGCGAACCCCGTCGACGCGATCACGCTGATGGACTTCTTCTACGACCCGGAGGTCGCCGCCACCCTCGCCGAGTACATCAACTACATCCCGCCGGTGCCGTCCGCGCAGGAGATCATCAAGCGGCACGCCGCCGAGGCGAAGGGCGAGGACAAGGAACTGCTCGAGGAGGTCGCGACCAGCCCGCTCGTGTTCCCCAGCGAGGCCGACTACGCCAAGCTGCACACGTACCGGCCGTTCAAGGACGCCGCCGAGCAGAAGCAGTACGAGCAGATCTTCCAGTCCATCACCACGGCCTGAGGACGGGCGGATGAAGAGCAGCAGGCTGCGCGCCGCGCTCACGCCGTACGCGCTGATCTTCCCCGGCGGGCTGTGGCTCGCGATCTTCTTCGTGGTGCCGATGGTGGTGATGTTGTCGCTGTCGCTGCAGACCGGCAACATCACCGACGGCTACCAGCTCACCTGGCACTGGCAGACCTATCTCGACGGGCTGACCACGTACCACGACCAGATCATCCGGTCGCTGGTGTACGGCCTGGCCGCCACGATCGTCACGATCGTGATCGGCTTCCCGATGGCGTACTACATCGCCTTCCGGGGCGGCAGGCGCAAGAGCATGTACCTGTTCCTGCTCCTGCTGCCGTTCCTGGTGTCGTTCGTGCTGCGGACGATCTCCTGGCAGTTCTTCCTCGCCGACGACGGCATCCTGCTCGGGCCGCTGAAGGGCGCCGGGCTGCTGCCGGAGGACTTCCACCTGCTCGCCACGAGCGCGGCGGTGATCGGCGGCCTGGCGTACAACTTCCTGCCGTTCATGGTGCTGCCGATCTACGTGGCGCTGGAGCGGATCGACCCGCGGGTGCTGGAGGCGGCGACCGACCTGTACGCGGGGCGGGTGCAGACCTTCCTGCGGGTGGTGCTGCCGCTGTCGCTGCCCGGGGTGTTCGCCGGGGTGCTGATGACGTTCGTGCCGGCGAGCTCGGACTACGTCAACGCCTCGATCCTCGGCGGCGCGGGCAACACCATGATCGGCAACGTGATCCAGAACCAGTACCTGGTCACCCAGGACTACCCGGTCGCGGCGGCGCTGTCGTTCACGCTCATGGCGCTGCTGCTCGTCGGGATCTTCGCCTACGCCCGCGCGCTCGGCACCGAGGACGTCCTGGAGGTGGCGGCCCGATGAGCACCGTCGTCGAGACCCCCGACAAGGCGCCGGAGGCGCAGCGCCCGCCGCGCCGCGCCGCGTTCTTCCGGGGGCGGCTGCTGCAGATCTGGACCTGGCTGGTGATCGTCTGGCTCTGCCTGCCGATCGCCGTCATGATCCTGTTCGGGTTCAACGACACCCAGGGCCGGTACAACCAGTCCTGGCAGGGCTTCACCCTGCGCTGGTACCGCGAGCTGTTCGCGATCGACGACCTCACCGAGGCGTTGCTCAACTCGCTGCTGATCGCGCTGCTCACGATGCTGATCGCGGGCGCGCTCGGCACGCTGATCGGGCTCGCCCTCGGCCGGTACCGGTTCCGCGGGTCGGGCCTGATGAACCTGGTGATGTTCGCCGCGATCTCCTGCGCGGAGATCATCATGGGCGCGTCGCTGCTGTCGATGTTCGTCACGCTCGCCGTGCAGCTCGGCTTCTGGACGATCGTCGTGTCGCACGTGATGTTCTCGGTGTCGTTCGTCGCGGTCACCGTGCGGGCGCGGGTGATGACCCTCGACCGCTCGCTGGAGGAGGCCGCGCGCGACCTCGGCGCGAGCACCTGGCAGACGTTCCGGCTGGTCACCCTGCCGATGATCTTCCCGGGTGTGCTCGCCGGGTCGCTGCTCGCGTTCGCGTTGTCGATCGACGACTTCGTGATCACGAACTTCACCTCGGGCAGCACGGTGACGTTCCCGCTGTGGATCTGGGGCGCCACCCGGGTGGGCATCCCGCCGCAGGTCAACGTGATGGGCACGCTCATCTTCGCGGCCGGGGTGCTGCTCGCGGTCGCGAACGCGTTCGGCGGCCGGAGGCGCGCGCAGCGTGGCTGAGCCGCGGACCGGCCGGGCCCGGCCCGGCCGGTCGCCCGTCGTCCCGGCCCGGTCGCGCCCGTGGGACGGGACGCGTTTCGGGGCATGTTCCGGGACGTACGCCGGACGCGCCGCAACGCCGGGCACAACACCGGAAGGTCGTGGAACGTGGTGAATCGTGGATTCGCGTAAGGCACTGGCCGACGCCGAGCGCAGGCCGTACTGGCTGGACAGCCCCGCCGCGCCCGAGCCGAGCCCCCGCCTGGTCGGCACGACCACCGCCGACCTCGCCGTGGTCGGCGGCGGCTACACCGGGCTGTGGACCGCCCTGCTCGCCAAGGAACGCGACCCGTCGCTCGACGTCGTGCTGCTGGAGGGGGACAGGGTCGGCTGGGCCGCGTCCGGCCGCAACGGCGGCTTCTGCTCGGCGAGCCTCACCCACGGCCTCGGCAACGGCGTGGAGCGCTGGCCCGAGGAGATGCCCGACCTGGTCCGGCTCGGCCGCCGCAACCTCGACGAGATCGAGGACACCCTGCTGCGCCACGGCATCGACTGCTCCTTCGAGCGCACCGGGGAGCTGTCGGTCGCCGTCGAGCGGTGGCAGCTCGACGGGCTCGCCGCGACGGTCGCCGCCGCCCGCGGCCTCGGCATCCACCTGGACGTGCTCGACCGCGACCAGGTGCGCGCCGAGGTGAACTCGCCCACCTACCTCGGCGGCGTGTGGGACCGCACCGACTGCGCGCTGGTCGACCCGGCCCGGCTCGCCTGGGGGCTGCGCGCCGCCTGCCTGGCGCTCGGCGTGCGCGTGCACGAGCACACCCCGGTGCGGCGGCTGCGCGACGCCGGCCCGGTGCTGGAGCTGCACACCCCGGCCGGGCGGGTGCACGCCGCCCGGGTGGCGCTCGGCACCGGCGTGTTCCCGCCGCTGCTGCGGCGGCTGCGGCACTACCTCGTGCCGGTGTACGACTACGCCCTGGTGACCGAGCCGCTGCCGGAGGACCGGCTGGCCGAGATCGGCTGGCGCAACCGGCAGGGCGTCGGCGACACCGGCAACCAGTTCCACTACTACCGGCTGACCGACGACAACCGGGTGCTGTGGGGCGGATACGACGCGGTCTACTACAACGGCGGACTGGTGCGGCGCCGCTACGAGCAGAGCGACGTCACCTTCGAACGGCTCGCCGAGCACTTCTTCCGGACGTTCCCGCAGCTGGAGGGCGTGCGCTTCACCCATCGCTGGGGCGGCCTGATCGACACCTGCGCGCGGTTCAGCGCCTTCTTCGGCACCGCGTACGGCTCCCGCCTCGCCTACGCCGCCGGATACACCGGCCTCGGCGTGGGGGCCACCCGGTTCGGCGCGAACGTGATGCTCGACCTGCTCGGCGGGGAGGACACCGAGCGCACCCGGCTGCGCATGGTCCGGGAGAAGCCGCTGCCGTTCCCGCCCGAACCGCTCAGGTCGGGGGTGATCCAGCTCACCCGCTGGTCGCTGGCCCGCGCGGACGCCCACGAGGGCCGCCGCAACCTGTGGCTGCGGCTGCTCGACCGCATGGGGCTCGGTTTCGATTCGTAACCGGGTATGTGATTCTGGAGCGATATTCGGCTCAGAGAAGGGTCACACGATGCGGATCGGCCTGTACCTCAGCAACGCGCACTCCGGTCCCCACGCGCTCGACACGCTGCGCGCGGAGATCGTCCAGGCGGAGCAGGACGGCTTCACCTCGGTGTGGCTGCCGCACATCTTCAACCTCGACGCGCTGACCGCGCTCGCCGTGGCGGGGGCCGGGGTGCCCAGGATCGAGTTCGGCACCTCCGTCGTGCCGATCTATCCCCGGCACCCGGCCGCGCTCGCGCAGCAGGCGCTCACCGCGAACACCGCGCTCGGCGGGCGGCTCACGCTCGGCATCGGCCTTTCCCACAAGGTCACCGTCGAGGGCATGTACGGCTACGGCTTCGACCGGCCCGGCCGGCAGATGCACGAGTACCTGTCGGTGCTGCTGCCGCTGATGCGGGGCGAGCACGTGGACTTCGACGGGGAGACCGTCTCCGCCCATCTCGGCCTGGAGACGCCGGGAACGGGGGCCCCCGTGCTGCTCGCCGCGCTCGCGCCGCGCATGCTGCGCATGGCCGGGGAACGCGCCGACGGCACCGTGCTGTGGATGACCGGGCCGCGTACCGTCGCCGAGCACATCACCCCCTCCATCACCGCCGCCGCGCGGGCCGCCGGGCGGCCCGCGCCCCGGATCGTGTGCGAGCTGCCGATCTGCGTCACCGACGACCCCGCCGCGGTGCGCGCCCGCGCCGACAAGGTCTTCGAGCTGTACGGCGCGCTGCCCTCGTACCGGGCGATGCTCGACCGCGAGGGCGCGAAGACCCCCGGCGACGTCGCGATCGTCGGCGACGAGACGGCCGTGTCCGCGAAACTCGACGAGCTGGCGAAGGCGGGCGTCACCGACTTCGTCGCCCTGGAGTTCGCCTCGGGCGACGACAGGCCGCGTACCCGCGCCCTGCTCAAGTCGTTGCTGTAGACCCCGGCGCGGGCGCCCGGCGGAGACCTGCGAATTCCGGCCGGGTGCCCCTGCCGCGCCCGCGGCCTCCGCGCGGATAATGGGCCAATGCGTGAGATTGTTCGCACCGTGCGACGTTGGCGGGACGACGAGGTGACCGGCGCGGTGGTGCGACCGGTCGAGGAGAGCGGCATGGGGGCGCGCCGGGCCGACGCCGCCCTCGCGATCAGCGCCAAGGGGGAGCGGGCCGGCGACCTGTACGGCGGCGCGGCCGACGAGGCGATCTCCGCCACCGCCCGGGAGGTGATCGACGACGGGGCGGCGCGGCTGCTGGACGTGGAGCTGTCCGAGTCCGAGGCGGTGCGCGCGGGCCTCGCCTGCGGCGGCCGGGCCCGGCTGCTGTTCCAGCCGATCGTCGACCTGCCCGCCGCCTGGTGGGAGGCGATCGAGAACCCGCGCGGCGCCGCGCTCGTCACGCCGCTCGCCCCGGCCCCCGGGCCGAGCACGGCCGTCACCCCGGACGGCGCGGCGCACCCCGGCGCTTCGGACGCCGTGCCGCCCGCCGACGCGCTGGAGATCGCCCGCCGCCGCCTGGCGAAGAACCGCGGCTCCCGCGAGATCGTCGAGATCGCCGGGACCGACTACCTGGTGGAGACCGCCGCGGCGGCGCCGCGTCTGGTCGTGGTCGGCGGCGGCGAACTCGCCGCCGCGCTCGGCCGCCAGGCGGCGCTGCTCGGCTGGGAGGCCGAATCGGTGCCGACCGCGTCGGAGGCCGTCGCGCGGTACGCCGCCAACACCTGCCTGATCGTGCTGAGCCACGACCCGGACGTCGACACGCCCGCCCTGTCCGCGGCCCTCGCGGCGGGCATCCCGTACGTGGGCGCGCTCGGCGCCCGCCACACCCAGGCGTCCCGCGCGGAGCGGCTGCGCGCCCAGGGCGTCTCCACCGAGGCGATCGCCGCGATCCGCGGCCCGGTCGGCCTCGACCTCGGCGCCCGCAGCCCCGAGGAGACCGCCCTGGCCATCTGCGCCGAGATCCTCGGCGTGCTCTCCGGCCGCGCCGCCGTGCCGCTGCGCGACACCAGCGGCGCGATCAACGGCTGACCGCCGGCCGGGCGCGCCCACCGGCGGCCCGCCGC
>Ga0164243_10016583_pt1 | contig 10096 bp, 4 predicted proteins | sample OricompcompostOP_FD_108781 | JGI IMG/M metagenome (GOLD analysis project Ga0164243, IMG submission 108781) | Organic Plus compost microbial communities from Emeryville, California, USA - Original compost - Organic plus compost (OP) | ecosystem: Engineered > Solid waste > Mixed feedstock >... | reverse complement strand
GTGGCGAGTTCACGGGCGACGAAGCGGGTCATCGGGGGTTCGGAGGCGATTCTCAACGTCCGGTAAACCCCTTCGCAGGCCGCCCCGGCCGCATAGGCCGCCCAGACGGGGACCGTCCGCGTCACGGGGGGCAACCCGGCCGCGGCGAGGATGCGGTTCACGAGGTCCCAGACCGGCATCGGCTCGCCTTGAGAGATGAAGTACGCCCGGCCCGCGACCGGCCCCCCGGGCTCGAGGCGGTCGGCGGCGAGGACGTGGGCGTCGGCGGCGTTGTCGATGTAGGTCGAGTCGATCGACTTCGGCACCGTACCGATCCGACGGAGCCGGCCGGCCCGGGCGCGGGCGATGATCCGGGGGACGAGGTGGTTATCGCCGGGCCCCCAGATCAGGTGCGGGCGGAGTGAGGTCACGGCCAGGTCGGGGCCGTTCGCGGCGAGCGCCAGTTTCTCGGCCTCGGCTTTCGTCGCCGGGTACGCGGCCTCGTGGTGTGCGGGGTAAGGGGCCGACTCGTCGACGTTCTCCATGTCCTTGCCGTCGAACACGACGCTCGGCGAGCTCGTATACACCAACCGGCCCACGCCACGGGCCCGGCAGGTGGCGATGACGTTCCGCGTCCCCTCGACGTTCGCCCGGTGATAGTCTTCGTACGCCCCCCACACGCCGGCCTTCGCGGCGACGTGGAAAACGACGTCGCACCCCTCCGCCGCGCGGGCGACCGCCTGCGGGTCGGCCACGTCGCCCCGGACGGTCTCCACCCCGAGGGCGTTCAACTCCGGGTAATCGCCCCGCGCCAGGCTGCGAACCGTGTCGCCCCGTTCGACCAGTTTGCGGACGACCGCCCCCCCCAGAAAACCGCCGCCCCCCGTCACCAGCGCCTTCATCGGACCCTCCGCGCCGCCCAGACGGCGAGCTTCTCGCGGAAGATCTTCGCGTTGTGCCGGATGTCGACCGGGAACGCCCGCCGGAACAGGAACGTTTCGATCGAACGGGTGTGCTCGAACTTCGAGCCGATCTCACGCAACTCCCGGACGATCCGCCCCCGCTCGGCCCGCGACCTCGGCCACACCTTCGGTTCGACGCAGAGTACCGGCCGCGCCGCGCCGGCCGGCCCGACACCGACCAAGGCCGTTCGGTTGACCTCGGGGTGGGTGTTGAAAACGGCCTCGCAGGGGATCGTAAACAGAGTGCTCGACCCGGTAACGACCCGGTGCGCCTTCCTCCCGCAGAACCAGAGCCGGCCCTCGCGGTCCCGGTAACCGACGTCCCCCATGCGGTGCATCAGCGCAGGCTCGGCCCCGTCGCCCGCCTTGATCTTGGAGAGGCGGGTCGCCTCGGGGCGGTTGAAATAGGACTGCGTGACGACGGGTCCGTGGACGACGAACTCGCCGACCTCGCCAACGGGGACGGACAGGTCATCGGACCACGAGGCGACCGGCCCGTCGTCGATCCTCATGACCTCCACGCGCATCCCCGCGACCGGCCTGCCGACGCAGACGCCGGCCCCGCGGTCGGTCGCGTGCCGGGTTTCACCGAGGATTTCGTCGGAGCCGATCGAGGCGACCGGAAGCGATTCCGTCGCCCCGTACGGGGTATAAATCTGCACGCCCGGCGCGAGCATCGTCGCGAACCGCTCCATCACCCGGGCCGGGACGGGCGCGCCGGCCGAAACGACCCGCTTCAGAGACGGGAGCCGGATCCCCCGTTCCGCCCCGTATTCGCCGACCCGCTTCAGCAGCGCCGGGGAGCCGAACATGTTCGTGGCCCCGAACCCTTCGATCGCGTCGATGATCTTGACCGGGTCCACCTGCGCCGGCCGGGTCGCGTCCATTTCGGGGACGATCGACGTCATACCGAGCGCCGGGGCGAAAAGGGCGAACAGCGGGAACGTACACAGGTCGATCTCGCCGGGCTCGATCCGGTAAAGTTCGCGGAGCATCGCCACCTGCGCCGCGAAGATCCCGTGCGTATACACCGCCCCTTTCGGCGGCCCGGTGCTGCCACTCGTGAAGAGGACCGCGGCGACGTCGTCCGCCCGCGTCGGGGCGATCGAAAACGGCTCGTCCGAGAGTCCGGCCGACATGACGTCCGCCAGCGAGACGCGCCGCACGCCTTTCCCGAGCGGGGCGGGCGGCGCCTCGTGGGCCGTGAGACGTCGGGGGCGCCCGGGTGCAACCGTCACGACGATTCGAAGGGTCGGCTTCGCCCAGCCGAGGACCGTCCGCGCCAGTTGGGCCAGGGGGATGCCGATAAACCCCTCGGGTTCGGCTTCGGCTAAGCAGCGCCCCAGGTTCCTGATCCCCATCCCCGGGTCGATCAGGATGGGCACCGCCCCGGCCTTGAACAGCGCGAACGTCAGGGCGAAGAACTCAAGGCCCGGCTTGACCATGAGCGCCGTACGGACGCCCCGGCCGATCCCAACGTCCGTCAGCCCGCGCGCGAGGACGTCGCTCTGGCGGTCGAGTTCCCGGAACGTCCAGTGCGTGTAGGCGGAGCGCCCGGCGCGGTCGCGGCCGGCCGGGCAGGCGACGGCCGTCACGTACGGCCGTACGCGGGCCGTTTCTGTCAGCGCGGCGGCGACGTTCGTCACGAGCCCGCCCACGCTCAAACCACCGCCCTCGACACGGGTTGGGCCGCGAGGAACGACCGCACCAGGGGAATGAGCCGTTCATGCTCGTCTTCGAGGACGTAGTGCCCGGCCTCGGGGAACCGGTGGACTTCCGCCTTCGGGAACCGACGCTCCCACTCGGCGAGGAAGTGGCGGTCGAACACGAAGTCGCGCATCCCCCAACCGATCAGCATGGGCGTCTCGGCGAACAGGGAAAGTCGGTCCTGCATGAACGAGACGAGTTCGTACGAGCGGTCCCCTTTGCGGAGCGGGATGTCTTGCACGAACCGGTGAACGGCAATCCGGTGCTCCCACGAGTCGTACGGGGCGAGATAGCCGTCGCGGACCTCCTTCGGCATCTTCGTCCGTTTACACCCGATGAAGGCCGTCCCCCGGCAGAAGCCGTTCAGGCCGCGGACGACCCAGGCCCCCAGAGGCGTGTCGCGGCAGACCCAGAGCGGCCAGGGGAACGCCTTGGTCGGCGGCAGGTGAAACGCCGCCGTGTTCAGGACCACGAGGCGCGCCACCCGCTCCGGATGCCGGGCCGCGAACCCCATCGCGACCGCGCCGCCCCAGTCGTGCATCACGAGCGTCAGGCCGGCGTCGAGCTTCAAGCTGTCGAGGAGCGTTTCCAGGTCGCGGACGCGGCTCTCCAGCGTGTACTCGTAGCGGTCGTCGCCCGGCTTATCGGACCGGCCGCAGCCGACGTGGTCCGGGACGATCACCCGATAGTCCGGGCGCAGGGCCGAGGCGAGCCGCCGGTAGTAGAACGACCACGACGGGTTGCCGTGGACCATGACGACCGGCTCGCCCTCCCCCTCGTCGAGGTAGTGGTACTTCAGCCCGCCCCCGAGGTCGAGGTCGCGCCCGGGGTGTTCCGCCAGGAAGTCTTCGTAGCCGTCTGCCATGCCGTCTTTCCTGGCCTCGATGGGGACGAAGGGTCTCAATGACGCGGGGCAGGGCAGGCACGTCCCGTCGCACGCGCCGGACACCGATCCGAGGGGTGCTCAAGCCGCTATCCGTTTTACCATTCCAACCCGAGCATCAGGCAGTTCAGACCGCTGCCGATGCCGAGGAACGCGACGCGGTCGCCGGGCCGGAGGAAGTCGCGGTCCTCGGCCAGGGCGGCGGTCAAGGGGAGGGAGACCGTGCCGACGTTGCCGAGGTAGGGGAAGGTGCAAAACTCCTTCTCCGCGGCGATCCCGAGGGCCTTCAGGATCGTCTCGCGGTGCCCCGAGCCGACCTGGTGACAGATCACCTTGTCGATCTGGTCGTTCACCCAACCGAGCTTGCGGAGGAACGCCGCCCAGGTGCGCGAGCCGAGTTCCACGCCGTGCTTGAGCACGGCCGCGGCGTCGGTGGAGGCGAACTGGGCGAAGTAGTGCGCCAGCGGCAACGTGTTCAGCGTTTCCAGACCCCAGCGGCAGAGGGTATGGAACTGGGGGGCGGTCTGGATCACGCCGCCGAGCAGACGTCTCCGCTTCTCGGGAGAGAACGAGCCGTCCGTGAGCAGCACGGCGACGGCCCCCGAACCCCCGGTCAACGTCGCCAGCGAGAGCTTGAAGTCTTCCATCGAGCGGGAGGCGAGCATGCGCTCGATCGTGATGTCGTTGATCTCCCTCGCCGTCTCGCACGAGACGACCAGGCCGGCGCGGGCCTGGCCCAGTTCGATCCGGTTGGCGACGTCGACCATCCCGTTCAGCACGCCGAGGCAGGCGTTGCTGACGTCGTGGACGGCCGTGTCGGGGCCGACGCCGAGCGTCGCGGCGACTCGGCAGGCGGTCGCCGGCTCGAACAACTCGCGGCAAACCCCCGCGTAGATCAAAACGTCCAGGTCTTCGGGCCGGACGCGGGAGGCGTCGAGCGCGTGGCGGGCCGCGGCGGTCGCCCCTTCGGAGAGGGGGTAACCGGGGTCCCACCAGCGGCGCTCGGAGATCCCGGTGAGGGCTTCGAGTTGGCCCTCCGAGAGGTGGAGCGCCTCGTAGAGCGCCCCCAGGCGGGCCTCAAGCTCCCGCGAGGTCACCACCACCGGCGGCAACTCGTACCCGATCGCGTCGACGTATACCCGCGAGTATCTCATCGGAATCTAGACGAGCCTGAGCGTGAAGTCGTTCATCTGGTAGATCAACCGGCCGTCCACTTCGAGGAAGCCGTCGGCCCGAAGGAGGCGGCGTCCGTCGTCGACCTGCGTGATCACGGCGCGGGTCGTCACGCGCCGGTCGCCGGGGACCACCTGGCCGCGGTACAGCCAGCGGTGCGTTTCACCCAGGCCGACCGACTCGAACGCGATTCCGGCCGGATCGGCCCAGGCCGCACCCCAGCGCTCGAATCCAACGACTTTAAGCAGTTGGAGGAACGATTCCAAGCCCAACGAGCCCGGGCAGACCGGGTCCTTGTAGAAGTGGGCCTCGAAGAACCAGGCCGTGGGGTCGACCGCCGTCGACCCGACGATCAGGCCGAGCCCGTGCGGGCCGCCGTCGGCGACGTACGCATCGACCCGGTCGACCATCCGCAGGCGGTCGTCCGGGAAGGGAATGGCGCGGGGGTAGTCGAACGCACGGGCGCGGGCGAGTTCGTCGGCGGACGGCCGGTAGGGCGTCGCCTCGCGGATGCCGACCTGGTCGGCCAGCGCCTCGCGCCGGAAGAAGCCGAAATAGGTCTCGCCCCGGTAAACGGGAACGGCCCCGGCCCGCACCTCAAATTCGTAATTCTGGATAATCATCCCACCCGAGCGGGAGACCTTCGTCGCCTTGACCCGTGTCGAGAGCGTGCCGGTCTGCGGCGTCACGTCGGCCAGCGCGACGGCCGAACCGCCGAGGTTGCGGAAGGCCATGTCCTCGTCGCTCGTCAAGGCCGACCCCATGTACGCCGCCAACCAGCCGCACGGCTGGAGGGCGACCTCCTGGAGCACCGCGAACGGCATCCGGCCGTGCCGCTCGGACGCGAAATACCAGGCGTCCGGGGGCACGTCGTACTCGGCCACCGCCGTCCCCCCGGCGCTCATCACCCAAGGCGCGGCGTCGGTCGAAACGACGCGGTCGAGGAACGAGTACGGCGGCGACGGCAGCCGCGCGATGAACCGGTCACGGTCGAACGGCCGGTAGCGGTCGCCGAACGCGTCCGAAGGGTTCCCGCGTGCGAAAGCGAGCACCTGTTCGTAGGTAAAAACGACCGGCTTGCTTTGCGCCGGCGTGCCCCTCCCGGCCCAGACTTTTTCGACGGCCTCCCGACTCAGTCCGGTGAGCCGGAGGGTCATGTCGACGACCTCGACGATCGCCTTGCCGTCGGCGTACATCATCGCGTCCGCGATCGCGTACGGCTCCGGCCCGTAGCCGATCTCCTTGACGGCGAGTTCGAAGACGGCCTTCCCCGTCGACCCGACGACCTGCCCCCGACACCGGAGCCGGCTGGCGACCCCCGGCACGGGCTCGAACGCGACCCCCTCCGACTCGGCCACCCAGCCCATCCGCATCAGGAAGATGCGCAAGGTGTGCAGGCAGCACTCGTACATCAAGGTGCCGGGCATCACCTGGTCGTCGATGAAGTGGCAGGTGAGGAACCAGTCGTCGGGCCGGATGTCGAGTTCGCTACGGATCAGACCGAGCCCGTACCGCCCGCCGGTCGGGTCGATGTGGGGGATGCGGTGGACCAGCGTCATCCGGCCCCCCGGAAGTCGGACGGGGTCGACCAGCCCGAGCCCCTCGAACGCGGGGCCGAACGCGGCCGCGAAGTCGCCGCGCCGGAGGGCGTCGACCTGACCGTCGTCGAACGACTCGACGGACATCGGCGCCAGCGACTTCCAATCGTCGGGTTTCACGCCCGGGATCGGGCGGAGGTCGAGCGGACGGCGGACGACGCCCTGACCCGCGGCCAGTGCGTCCTCGGTAAAGAACCCCGCGCAGCCGTCGCGCATCGACAACAGCGGCTCGCCGCCCACGGTGGCGTCGAAGTGGAACCGGAAAAGGAGCGTATCCCCCTGGCGGAAGAACCGGGTGATCGCGATGTCGTACCGAATGACCTCACCGGGCCCCGGTAAGGCCCGGTGGAACACGACGGCCGCGTCGAGCAGCCGGTAAACGGCGAGCCCCTTCGTCTCGAAATCGGCGCCGAGATACCCCGAGAGGAACAGGTCGGCTTGCCCCGACTCGATCGCGATGCACGGCGGGATCTTGCCGCAGTCCAGATACCAGCCGTCGGCCAGAACGTCGTGCTCGGTCACCACCCGCCCGCTCGACATCGAGAGCGCCTCGCCCTCGATCGAGACGATCCGGTCGACCAACATTAATGGTTCGTCGGGCAGTCGCACGCGCGTCGGATACGCGTCGATCGCCGCGAACGTCGGGCCGAGAACCTTGCCGATCGAACCGATCGCGAATTCGAGGCACTGCTCCCGGTCGAGCGCGGGGGGGGCGACCGTCTCGACCGCCACCGCTTCGGACGCGGGGGCAGGGTCGAAGGCGGCTTCCACCGGCGTCGGGGCAGGGGGCATCGCGACCGCCGTCGCGGACGAGGCGGGCGCGGCCATCAGCGCCTCGACGAGCGCCATCTGAAACGACAGGTGATTCGCCAACGTCTGCGTCAAGTCGGCCGACGTGCGCAAATACGCTTCGTGGGCCCGCGTCCGACTCGTTTCGGCCGCGAACACCGCGCGGGAGAGGGGAGAGGACACGACGAGTTCCGCAGGGGCCGGGGTGAAGGCGGGGGGAATGGCGACCGGGCCGCCCACGTCGTTTCGGACCGTCCCGCTCTCGGCACCGTGGCCGACCTCATTCGTCGCGGCGGGGACGCTCGTGGCCGGGGCCTGTGCAGCACGGTTAGACACGGTCGGGCGAACCTCCTGGCCGGTGCGAGGCGGGATACGGCGTGGGGGAACGGGCGGGCGAAACGGTCGACCACCGACGGGGACGGTGACCGTCCGGGCCGCTTCCGCCTGCGCCGCGAGATTCAGGGCGACGGCCCTCGTCTCGCGGCCGTAGAGGGTCCGCAGGTCGACCGGAACCCGTTCCGCGATCAACCGCCCGAGCAGTTCGAGAACGGCCTCGACGGCGTCCTCGCCCGCGGCGCAGGCCGAACGGGCGAAATGGGGGTGGCCGTCGAGCGTGGCGCGGATCATCCGGGAGCACGACGACCCCGGACCCGTTTCGACGAAGACGCGCACGCCGTCGTCGTACGCCCGGCGGACGACGGCCGGGAAGTCGACGGTTTCGAGCGCCTGGGCTACGATCGCTTCGGCGGCCGACTCGCGGTCGGGTACGTAGGGACGGCCCCAGCCCGCGCTGTAGAAGCGGACGCCCTCCGGGGGCGTCGTTGTTAAGCGATGGAGCGCCCGCTACGCCCCTCCCCCCTGCCGGGCGATCCCGCAGTGGACGGTGCTTACGACCGGCAACGGCAGGAACCGCCCTCCGAGCGCGGCGACGAGCCGTTCGATCGACCGGCGACGGCCTCCCACGACCGATTCGTTCGGCGTATTGACGATGAGAAGATACGCGCGAGGGATGTCAGCGAGCGCCGCACGAACGGCCGCGGCGGGGTACGGAACGATCCCGGCGACCCAGTCGACCGGCTCGCCCGGGGGGAGCCGCCAGGCCCGGCGGGCGGCATCACAACTCCCGGCGAGTTCGGTACGGAACAGCGGCGAGGCGTCGAGCCTCGCGTGCATCGCGTCCCGCTCGGTCCAGGCCCGCGTGGCGAACAGCGCCGAGGATTCGCCGAGGCTGTAGCCGATGACCGCATCGGGCCGGACGCCGAACGACCGCAAAACGTCGGCGACGGCCGTACCGAGTACGACCTGACCGAGGATCGGTGCGCGGTGGTCGGGGAACGGCGGAAGCTCGGGCAAATCCCACCCCGCCCCGGGGGCGAGTTGCGAACGGAGCTTCTGCGTTTCCGCGTCCAGGGCGCGAAAAACCTCGGGCCAGTGCGCCGACAGCGCTCGTCCCATCCCGGCGAAATGGTTGCCGATCCCGGGAAAAACGAGGGCCACTTTGGAACCCGGGCCGATCGGCCTGGGGTTCCAGAAGACGCCCGCATCCGGGGCCGAACGGCCGCCCGGTTCGGCTCCGCCTTCGACCCGTCGTCTCGCCTGCCGGAGCCGGGCCCGGAGTTCGACGGAACTGGTGGCAACTACGGCCAAACCGAGAGGACGCGCGGGGTCATTCGGCCGCTCGGTCCACCACCGGCGGGCGAGCGCCTCGATGTGGAGGTCGGAATACGTTTCGGCGAGCCTGTCGAGCGTGTCGATCTCACGGCCGAGGCCCGTCGCGTCGTCGGCCTCGACCGCGAAGACGGCCGCCCGTAGCGCCCCGAGCGGTTGGACTCGCTCGACGACGGCGGAAGGAGACTCGGGGCCGTCGTAAGCGTCGAGGATGACATGATGACACGTCCCGTCGACGCCAAGGGCCGTAACCGCCGCCTGCCTCGGGCCGTCGATCCGGTCGTTGAGCCAGAACCGCGGACCCACCGGGGAGCCCGTCCCGACACCGGCCGTTCCGCCCTGTCGGGGGGGGAGTATCTGCTGATGGAGACTCAGGACGGCCCTCACCAGGCCGGCGAACCCCGAGGCCGCGCCCGTGTGCCCGATCTCGGCGGCGACCGATCCGGCCGGCGGAGAGGCACCGGCGGTCCCGAAATTTCCCGCCGCCGCGAGGCGTTCCGGGACGGCCGACTCCTCATACCCAATGTTTTTGACGTCGCCGGCCTCTTGAACGGCCCTGCGTCGGGCCTCGTCGACGGCCGCCGTCGGCGATCCGACGCCGTCGATCCCCGCAGCCGATGCCGCGCCGACGCCCCGGATGAGGGCGTAGATCCGGTCACCGTCGCGCTCGGCGTCGTCGAGCCGTTTAAGGACAACGGCGGCCGCGCCGTCGCCCCGGATCACGTCGCCGACACCCGCTTGACGGGCGGCTTCGGCGACGCGCGGGTCTCCGGTCAGGTCGACCGCCCCGACAACGGCCTCGTCGAGTTCGCCTAGCCGCAGCAACCGGACGGCGATCTCCAGGGCCCGCAGCCCCGAAGTCTCTTCGCTGGAGACGGTGAAGCTCGGGCCGCCGACCCGAAACTCGCGGGCCACCCGGCTGGCGATGAGCCCCCCGAGCGCCCCCATCGTCCGGTTCGCCGTCAGCGGCGGCCCCGCGGACTCGCGGAGTTCGCCGACCCAGCGGTCGAGCGCCTCGCCGTCGAGTCCAAGGCCCAGCCGTTCGCCCCAGGCGCGGGCTTTGTTGGCGACGGTCCAGCGGACGTGGAAGTTGGCGGTATTCGGGTCGAGCCCGATGCCGAGAAACACCCCCGCGCGCAGCTTGGGGGAGTCGTCCCAGCCCGCATCGGCGATGGCGTCGGCCGCCGCCAGCAGAGCCAACGACTGCTGCGGCAGCATCTCTTCCAGCTCTTTCGGCGGGATGCGGAACCGGTCGAGCCTCAGGCTCAGCGCGTCGACGTGAAAGCCCCGCGGGGGGTCGCCGTCGAAGACACCCCAGTCGTTCGAGGGGGGCGCGG
>Ga0164243_10016582_pt1 | contig 10096 bp, 4 predicted proteins | sample OricompcompostOP_FD_108781 | JGI IMG/M metagenome (GOLD analysis project Ga0164243, IMG submission 108781) | Organic Plus compost microbial communities from Emeryville, California, USA - Original compost - Organic plus compost (OP) | ecosystem: Engineered > Solid waste > Mixed feedstock >... | reverse complement strand
GATAATATATTAATTATTTTTGGGGGGTTATTTTGCGTTTCCAATTGGGAATGCTGGCCGCTGCATTATTGAGCAGCGCCGCTTTGGCGGATGGGCCAGCGAAATCTCGCCAAGCTGTCGGTGGCGGGTATTCGATTATCGACGCCATCAAACAGGCCGTTAACTCCAACCCTGGCGTAACGGAAGCCGCGGCCAACCGCCGTGCGACCGAAGCTGAGCTGCGTCAGAATCAGAGCACCTTGTTACCGCAGGTCCGGCTCGAGGCCTCCTATGGCCCGGAAAAGCTGAGCCGGTTCGATATCGTTCCCCCTCCCGCCGGTAACGGCCAATGGCGGAATGATGCACGCGAAGGCACGATCGTCGTTCGTCAGTTGCTGTTCGATGGGTTTGCCTCGCTGAACGAGATCTGGCGGCAAACGGCCCGCGTCGACGCTGCGGCGGCCCGTGTCCATGAGCGCACCGAATTGATCGCACTGGACGCGGCCGAAGCTTATATCGACGTGGTCCGGTATACGCGGCTCATTCAACTCAGCGAAGAAAACGTTGCCGCTCTCCGCTCCATCGCCGCCGATGTGAAGCGCCGTTTCGACGGTGGCCGGTCCGGCGAAGGCGATTATCAGCAATCGCTCGAACGCTTGGAAGGCGGCCTGGCCGTCCTGTCCGACTTCAAGCTCAGACTGGAAGAAGCGCGGGCGAAATATCGTCGCACAGTCGGCCTTGAGGCGTACAATCTCCGCTTCCCGAACCGCCTGCTTGCCATGCCGGCATCCAAAGACGACTCTCTCGCGATCACGCTGCAGCATAACCCCACCCTTCGCGCAGCGGGCGCCGATGCCATCGCAGCGAAATACGGCTTCCGTGCCACTGCAGGCGCCTTCATGCCGACCGTGTCGCTGGAAGGGCGCGCGACCAAGGGCGTCGACAGAGCGGACATTCTCGGCCGTAGCGAGGATTATAGCGGCAAGATTGTGATGAGTTGGGACATCTTTCGTGGCGGCCAGGATTCATGGCGCCGGACGGAAATGGCCGAACGCATGATTGAGCAGACGCAGCGTCATGCACGTTTGCAACGCGACGCCTTTGAATCCCTTGATAAGGCGTGGGCCGCTCGCACCATCACAGTCGAACGTATTGCATTCCTGACACGCCAGTCGGAAGCAGCCCGCAAGGTCATCGACGCCTATTCGAAAGAATATGAGCTGGGTCAGCGCACACTGATCGACCTGCTGGACGCCCGAAACCAGTATTTCAATTCGCTGGTGTCGATTGTTTCAACCCGCGCCGTCGCCGTGTTCGCTGATTTCCAGCTCCTCGCGACCATGGGCCATCTGCTCGAATACATCAAAACGGCCCCGCCACCGGAAGCTGATCCGATGGCCGTGCGCCCCTTCGGGCTTTTCCCCTATCGTCTGCCACCGGTCTTGGTCAAAGATCCGGATATCGCTCCGGTGCCGCTTAACACGAGGCAAGGCGATGCGTCGGGCACATTCATCCTACCGTTCGCACCCAAAGCGGTGTCAATGTCAGATCGCTGGCCCGCGACGACATGGTTAACTGCTGCAAGTCCATCGTCCTGGAACACAGCCTTGGCCGCGGAACAATCGTCCGTTGTCACAAATCGCTGGCCAGGCCCGTTAACGGCTTTCTCGCCACAAGCCCAAGGCTGGGGGTCATTCGATAAGAATTAACTCAATATAAAGGATACCGTAAACGGCAGCACTGAAGGTGGTAAGCGGGGGCGCTTTTATAGGTCGGCGGCATCGATCGCAGCCGAGAATTTTTTGCTCGTTTGGAGCGAGCTTCCGTGAATATTCAAAACGATGCTTCGCTAAAGCTGGCTATGCCCCGCCCCCAGCCGGTCGGCCAGCAAGATCACGATCCGCTCGCGGATGCCTTGCTGTATCTGGCTTCGTACCACGGGCGCGCCATCACGAAAAACGCCCTCACGGCTGGCTTGCCAGCCACGGGCCGGCTTACCGCGGCTCTATTCGATCGCGCCGCCAGACGCGCCGGCCTTGACGCGGAAGCCGTTCGCCGCAACATCGAAGACATCCCGTCGCTGGTGCTTCCTGCTGTGCTAGTGATGCGGGACAATTCCGCGCGTATCCTCGTCGGTTTGGATGGAAACACCAAAAGCGCGACGCTCATCAATCCCTCAGACAACGCGTCAAGACGATCGATTCCGTTTGCAGCATTGGCGGCAGACTATTCTGGTTATGCCTTTTTGGTGCGGCCGTCACCGGCTGCAGACCCGCGCGCCGTTGCCGCCGGCGACCTGCCCAAGCTGCATTGGTTCTGGTCGGTGGTGAGCCAGTTCTGGGCCAATTATTCGCACGTCGCGATCGCAGCTTTCATCATCAACATCATCGCCCTCGCCAGCCCGCTCTTCACAATGAGCGTGTATGACCGCGTCATCCCGAATGGTGCGCTTCCTTCGCTGATTGCTCTGGCGATCGGAATGGGCATCGCGATCACTTTCGACTTCATCATGCGCACGGTGCGCAGCCGCATTATCGACATGACCGGAAAGAAGATCGATGTCGTTCTGGCGTCGAACATTTTCGAGCATGTCCTGTCCCTTAAAATGGCGAACCGTCCGACATCGGTCGGTATTCTCGCCAATCAGATGCGCGACTTTGATTCCGTGCGGGAGTTCTTCACGTCCGGAACAGTTGTCTCGATAACGGATCTCCTCTTCGCAATCCTGTTTATCGCGATCCTCTTTGTCATCGCCGGACCCCTCGCGTGGATTCCGCTGATCATGCTGCCGATCATGATCGCCGTCGGCCTCATCCTGCAGAAGCCGCTGGATCGCGCCATCCGCCAGATGCAGGCCGAGTCCTCCGCGCGTCACGGTATTCTTGTCGAATCTCTCTCGGGCGTGGAAGCCGTACGCGCAGTTGGTGCGGAAGCCCGTATGCAGACGACGTGGGAGCGCTCTGTTGCGGCCACCGCAAGGTCCAGTGAAGACGTGCATTACTGGTCGTCGCTCGCGCTGACGACCTCGAATACGGCTCAGCAGATTACGACTCTTTTGATGGTTCTGGTCGGCGTCTATCTTGTGCTTGATGGCAAATTATCGACCGGCGCTCTCATCGCCTCCACCATGCTGGCCAGCCGGGTGCTTGGTCCAATCTCCGGAATTGCCGCCGTCATTACACGGGCCACGCAAACCTTTACGTCCCTCAAGGCGATCGACCGGATCATGAATCTGGAACGCGAACGCCCGCTGGAGCGAAGCTACGTCGCGCGCAAGATCGAACAAGGTCGCATCACCTTCGAGAACGTAACGTTCAAATATCCGAACGCTCCCGATAATGCGCTCGATAAGGTGTCCTTCTCCATCGCTCCGGGCGAACGCGTCGGCATCATTGGCCGCGTGGGCTCCGGCAAGACCACAATCGGTCGCTTATTGGTCGGCTTTTATGAGCCGCAGGAAGGCCGCATCCTGATCGACGGCGTCGACAGCCGCCAATACGATCCCGCCGATCTGCGGGCTGGCACGGGTTTCGTGCTGCAGGATACCGATCTCTTTTTTGGCAAGCTGCGAGACAACATCGCGCTTGGAACGCCGGCTGCCACCGACGCCGAAGTCCTGGATGCAGCGCGTTTGTCCGGAGTCGAAAGTTTCATTGCCGGCCACCCGCTCGGCTATGACATGCCGATTGCCGAAGGCGGACGCTCGCTCTCGGGTGGACAGAAGCAGGCGATCGGTCTCGCCCGCGTTCTGATCCGCAAACCAAAGATCCTGTTCCTCGACGAGCCAACGGCGCATTTCGACATTCGCAGCGAGCAGGAATTTCTGGAACGGCTGAAGACCATCTCGGGCGGCGACATGACCATCCTCGTTTCGACCCATCGCATGAGCCTTTTGTCTCTTGTCACGCGCCTTCTCGTCTTCGATCGCGGACGGCTGATCGCCGACGGGCCGCGCGACGAGGTCGTCGCCAAGCTGCGCGCCAACGCCAACCGGCCGCATGCCAGCGGCCCCGCCGTGGATTGAACGCGCGAGATGCAAAATTCCGACTTTGCCTTTGCCAATGACGTGCGCGCAGCCGTTGAATTGCGGACGCCGCGCACCTCGCGTCTTCTGCTGTTCTGGAGTCTTGCTCTTGTTTTTGTGGCGCTCATCTGGGCCCATTTCGCGATCCTCGACGAAGTCAAGCGCGGCAACGGTCGCGTCATTCCCTCTCGTCAGATGCAGGTGGTGCAAACGCTGGAAGGCGGCATCGTGGACGCGATCCAGGTGCATGAAGGCGAGATCGTGCGCGCCGGTCAGCCGCTGATGCGCATCGACGACACCAATTTCGCTTCCCAGCTTGGTGAAGTGCGCGAGCGGCGAGGCGCCGCCGCCGCACGTGTTGCGCGATTGGAGGCCGAAGTTCAGGGCCGCGCACCGGTCTTCGCGAGCGATCTCCTTGAGACCGTGCCGTCCGTTGTTGAGGGCGAACGTAATCTTTATGAGGCGCGCAAGCGCAAGCTTGAGCAGGAGACCGATGTTCTGACCCAACAGGAGAAGCGGCTGACCGATACGCTGCAACTCCTCGACAAGGAGCTGGAAATCTCACGGCGCCTCTACGGGCAGAAAGTCATCCCCGAGATCGAAATGCTGCGGCTGGAACGGCAGGCAACGGACATGCGCGGCCAACTCGCAGAAACCAAGTCGCGCATCGCCACGGTGCGAACCACATTCCGTGCCCAGGCAGAAGAGGATCTGTCAAAGTCGCGCGGCGATCTCGCCGTACTCGAGGAATCGATCAAGTCCGCACGCGACAAGGTTCGCCGCACGGAGTTGCGTTCTCCGGTCAACGGCATCATCAACAAGATCAATGTCACCACCATCGGTGCGGTCGTACAGCCAGGCGCGAACGTGATGGACATCGTGCCGATGGATGACACACTGCTGGTCGAAGGTCGCATCCGGCCGCAGGACATCGCCTTCATCCGCCCTCAGCAGGATGCCATCGTGAAGATCACGGCCTATGACTCGTCGGTTTATGGGTCGCTTAAGGGAAAAGTCGAACGCATCAGCGCCGATGCGATTGAAGACAAGAGCGAGCGTGGCGAGAAGGAAACCTTCTATCGGGTCATCGTACGGACCGAAAAAAACTATCTCGGCACGTCGGAACGCCCGCTCCCCATCATCCCAGGCATGGTGGCCACTGTCGAGGTTCTCACCGGCGAGAAATCCGTGCTGGATTATCTGATCAAGCCGGCACGCATGCTGCGCGACGAAGCGCTGCGGGAGCGATAATCGTTCAAATTTGATCGAATTTGGACAGGCTGCAATTACCAACAAAGCGTGAATCAGCGTCCGTCGAGCCCGGTTTAACCGGGCCGAAGCGGCTTCGCACGTATCAAGACACCAACGACCCCAGGCAGGACCGGCGCATAAGCCGGCCGACAGCCTCGGGCGACAGGGGCGTCTGTTATGTTGCGTAGCCACGGTGCCGCCGGCACGGGACGAAGTATTGCGTGTATCATTGCGCTGATGCTCGGCGCCACATCCGCCCATGCGCAATCGGCGATGCGGCAAGCACCGCTGCCAAACTCACTGGTCCAGGAGGCACAAGCCACTGCGCAACCCGCGCCGGCGCGCTTCTTCCGCATCAATGATGTGCTATCGAAGATCGGCACCGGTCATCAGCCAGACGATAACAACGCCATCCGTCTTGCCGCCCGCGACAGCAGTGACGTCCTTTCCGATACGCCTTTGCGCGGAAGCTTGCCGCAGATTGGCGAAGAACCGTTTGGCCTGTTCGCCTTCCATGCACCAGAGGGCAGCCTGTGGCGCAAATGGCGCGGTGTAGAAGCGGACATTGTCATTGACGAACGATTGATCTCACTCTGCCGCGATCATTCCGATGTTTGCACACCGGCCGCGAAGCGCTTTCTCTCCATTCTCGACGCCGCAAAAGCACGCAGTGGTCGCAGCCAACTCGAGGAAGTGAACCGGCAGATCAACGCCGCCATCCGCTATGTCAGCGACATGGCTCAACATAGTGTGCCCGACCGGTGGAGCGCGCCGTTGACCACGCTTGCGGCCGGCCGCGGCGATTGCGAGGATTATGCGATCGCCAAGTATGTGATCTTGCGCGAGGCTGGCTATCCCGCCGCCGACTTGCGCTTCCTGCTGGTACGGGATCGGTTTGCGCGCGAAGATCATGCGGTGCTGGCAGCCCGGCTCGATGGTCGTTGGCTCATTCTCGACAACCGCTTCAATGTTATTCCGGAAGACACGCGCATGCACAATTTCACGCCGCTCTTCGCACTCAATCATGAAGGCGTGAAGCTTGTGGCCGCCCCCTATGCGAAGCGCGCACCGCTGGCGGACGAGCCGAAACCGGCAGCGTTGTTTGAGGGCGATTTCTCGCTGCGTGGCACACTCGCAACGGATACGGATCCAGCGAAGACGCAGTCCGACCAGGCCGCCGGCGCGTCCGACTGGATCGTTACGCCGCTGCTGATGTGATTTCTGCACGCCTTCCTGCGTTCTTCCAGCTCCGCATTTCTCATTGATCCGTCTCGCGAACGCAGGCAATGCGCCAACATACAGACATGCGTCATCGCCCGTATTGTTTAAGGCGCCGGGATCGCCTTCATTTTCTTCTCCCCTTCGCGGGGACAACCGTCCCTCTCTGCAATGAGAGGGGATGGTGCGCCGAGCGACGCAACCAGTCCGAATAGGGACGGCTCTCTGTTCGAGAACCGCCGCGTCTCTCGACGCACCATCACGGCGTTTTCACGACGATGCCGGGCCGCGCTTTTTCCTCCGGCATTGGCGCCGGACTGATCAGCCAGCTCCTGACGGGAGACCTTAGTATCTCCGGGCGGAGCCCCGACATCGCCCGAGTGCCGGCTTGCGAAACCGACCCGCAGGCGCCGTACCGGTCATGCGCGGGAATTACCCTCACATGCCCAGAGGAGCAGCGCCGCCGCATCTCCGGCGAGCCCTCCCCTTCGTCCCGCTGTCATGACGCCTCATGAGAGCGCCCCTCTGACAGGACGAGGCGATAGGAATATAGCCCTAAACATCAGAATGTGTCAAGTGATGGGTTGCGAAGCCGTGCCCCGACGCCATCCCAACAAAAAGGGCGCCACGAGGGCGCCCTTTTCTTTCCACCGCATCCGTCCCTAACGATCACGTGTGCAGTTGCTGGGTGCTATGCTCGAGTTGCACCAGGACCTTATTGGCAAGCTCGTAATTGCTCAGCACTGCGACATCCGACCAGGCGTTCGCCGAACCCGCCCCATCGAGATCCACCTGCACACGCACGCCCGCGCCGTCCTGGATCGCGCGCAGATGCGATGCATCGCCGTTGTCGCCCAACAATGCCGAGAGATCGAGCTTGTCTCCTTCGGCGAAGACATAGTCGAAGATCGTGTCGCTGTTGGCGCTTCCGGTGTGCTGGAAAGCGAAGGTATCCGCGCCGCCACCGCCATAGAGATTGTCGTTACCCGAGCCGCCGAGGAGGATATCGTTGTCGGCTTCACCATACAGCGTGTCGTTGTCGGCGCCGCCGTCGAGGTAATCGTTGCCGGTGCCGCCATACAGCGTATCCTTTCCGGCTTCGCCGTTCAGATAGTCGTGGCCGTTGTCGCCATAGAGTGTCTCGAGAGAAAACATGTCATCAAGTGCAGTGCCATTACTGCCGCCATAAATGACGTCGTTCCCGTTGTCGCCGTGAAGAACGTCGTTCTGCCCGGCGCCATTGATGAAGTCTTTGGCGTTCCCGCCGCTGATCGAGTCCTGCGAACCCGAGCCGAAGATCGTGTCATTCCCGTTCCCGGGTGAGTTCGTCCACAGCAGCGATCCTGCGACCCACACGCTGATCGCGCGGGACGCCGAAGCGGCTCCATCCGATGCGCTGACCGTAAAGTCATAAACGCCGGCCGAAACGGAGCTATCGAAGACGAGCTTGCCGTCGCTGCCCAAGGTCCAGTGAGCGCTCGGCAGACTGCCGGACGACCATGTCAGCGTTTGGCCGTTGGGGTCGGTGATGACGCCGAGGGCGGCAAGATCGATCGTGTAGTTGGCGTGTGCGCTGTCCCAGGAGGCATTTTGGCTCGAACCGTAGGTCCGCCCGATGCCGAACGCATGGGCAGCCGCGACCGGCGCGTCGTTCAATGGATTGACGTTGATCGCCACCGTGACGACATTACCGTCGGCTGTGCCATCATTCGCTTTGTAGGAGAAGCTGTCGCCCGTCGTTTCACTTCCGTCATGCGTATAGCTGAATGTCCCGTTCGGATTCAGCGTCAGCGTGCCGTGTGCGGGGCCAGTGACGAGCACGGCCGTCAGCGGATTACCATCCGCATCCGTGTCGTTTGCCAACAGGCTGGTCGCGCCGGTGGCCAACACTGCCTGCGTGCCGCCTTCATTAACGGTAATAGTATCCGGCTGCGTCACCGGCGGCTGGTTGAACAGCCCGGACAGATTCCGAATAGAGCCATCAGCGAACTCGAAAGTCTCGAAGCCGCGGAATTCGTCGGTGACCGGCACGCCATTCACCAGATGCGTGATCTTGACGCCGATGACGGTCGTGTTGTCGGTGTCGACAATCTCCACATAGTTGGCGTCGGCATAGCCGAAGCCGAGAATGGCTGTGTCGCTGCCATCACCGCCACTCGCGACCACGCGATGTGCGGAGGTGCGGCCGGACACATCGATGGTGTCGTTGCCGCCGCCGCCGTCGATAGTGATGGTGGAATAAGCGAGGCCGGTGCCAGCAAGGCTGCCGGTCACCTCGACATGATCGTTGCCGCCGCCAAGATTGATCTCGATGTCTTCGACATCGTGGGTCGCAACTTCGTAATTCGTGGTGTTCGCTGCCGCGATCGCGGCCGAGCCGGCTTCGATATTGATGCCGACATGATCCTGCCCGAACAGGTTGATCAGATTGATGTTGAAGGTCTCGTCGGCACCTGAACCGTTGACGATCATCAGATCGTTGTCGGCTCCGCCGTCGGCGATGTCGCTGCCCTCGTTCACATCGTACACGAAGGTGTCGTCGCCTGCACCGCCCGACAGCGTATCGTCATTCGATCCGCCATGAATGGTGTCGCTGCCGCCCTCGCCGTTGACATTGAAGCTGCCGGTCGAGGTCGGCGCCGGGATGAAGATTTCGCTGGCGTCGGTGAGGTCGATGGTGAACAGCGCCTGGGTGACATTGTCGACTGCGCCATGCACGCCCGACGCGGTGTCGGTGATGGTCACATCGGACACCGTCACGGCCGGACCCGCATTGTTCTTGCCGGCCTCGCCGGCACGGATGCCGGTCGAAGTGCCGTCGATCGAGCCGTCCTGGATCAGGATGAGGCCGACGAAGCTCGCCGCATTGCCGCTATAGCTCGGCGCATCGTCGCGCGTCTTGATCGCGATCGCAGCCGCATTGGCATGCGATGAACCAAGGCCGCTCGACAGACCGACATCATCGAAATCGAAATTCTCGATGGTGATCGAGCCGGTATAGGTGCCGTATTTCAGGTTCAGGTCGATGCCGTTGCCGTTCTTGCCCTGCGCACCGAAGGCAACGCCGCCGCCATACTGACCGACATCGTTCATGACGATGTTGTCGAACACGGTCGTGCCCTGAAGCGTCTCGGCGTAGATGCCCTTCTGCGTCAGGTGGATGAAATCCGTGCCGTCGATTGTCACGTCGGTGGCGTCACCGCCGCTGTTATATTTCTCGAGATAGACGCCGATATAGCTGTCGCTGATCGTGCCGCCAACAATGTCGAGATTGGTGACGGCAGCGTCGCCGGCCTTGTGGATGCCGAACACCGAGTCGGTGATATCAACGCCGTCGAGCATGACATTGTCCGCGCCATCGCCCAGCGCAATGCCGGTGTTGAAGCTGTCGAATGTGATGTTCTTGATCGTGACGTTGCTGCCGTCGACGGTCAGGCCAGTGCCACCGCCGGAATAGCTTGGCGCGGTCTGCAGGAAGTCGGCGACCGAGCCCGTGATGCTGTTGACCGTCTCGAAATTGCCTTCGATCACCACGTCGGACGCAGCGCCGGTGAATGACTGCAGTGTGACGTTGTCGCGGCCGATCACCACGTTCTCATTGTAGGTGCCGGGCGCAATCATGAT
>Ga0164243_10016580_pt1 | contig 10098 bp, 9 predicted proteins | sample OricompcompostOP_FD_108781 | JGI IMG/M metagenome (GOLD analysis project Ga0164243, IMG submission 108781) | Organic Plus compost microbial communities from Emeryville, California, USA - Original compost - Organic plus compost (OP) | ecosystem: Engineered > Solid waste > Mixed feedstock >... | reverse complement strand
TTCAAGATAGGGCCGAAATGGTCGGGGAGACAGGATTCGAACCTGCGACCCTCTGCTCCCAAAGCAGATGCGCTACCAGGCTGCGCTACTCCCCGACCCTGGTTCGGCCGGCAATCGACCCTCGTGGCGGCGGTGGGCCCGGCAGGATTCGAACCCGCGACCTAGCCGTTATGAGCGGCCAGCTCTAACCGCTGAGCTACAGGCCCGTCACGCCGCGCCCGCCGTTGCCATCGCGGCACCGCCAAGCACCGCGGGCGTTAGCCCGCCCTCGGGCGCTAGGCAAGCGCCACCGACGCGAGGATGTCCTTGATGTTCGACGGCGCCACGCCGCGCGTCGCCAGATAGGCGAAGATCGTGCGCCACCAGTCGTAGAAACTGGCGAGATCGCTTTCGGTGCGGACGTAAGGAGTATTGCCGGGAGCGAGCGAGGGGCTGTGGAACGAAAACACCAGCAGCGGCAAGCCTTCGTCGAGCGCGATGTCGATGCCGCGCAGCGCCTCCTGCGCGGTCACGCCCTCGGGGGAAAGCGGAATCCGCTGCAGCATGCCTGAACGCGCGGCGGCGCCGGCGAGCTGCGGCATTCGTCGCAGCGTGGGATGGACGTGCTGGCCCAGCTGGCGCAGCGGCCCCCAATAGACCACGGTCAGGGGCAATTCCATAAGGCCGCCGGGCTGGTCGATCCAATAGGGACGGCACGGATGCCGGCTGAAGTCGGGGCCGCCCAGCGGGCCGTAGTCGAACAAGGCGCGCACCGACGTGTCGACCGCGATTCCGGCCTCGCCCAGCATGGCGGCGCTGTTCGGACCGATGCCATAGCGGCCGGCGCGATAGGCCACGGGCGATGCGGCGAAGCGCGCTTCGATCGTGCGGCGTAAATGCGCAAACTTCGCACGTTCGAGTGTGGGTGGCAGATTGCCGGCGAAGCTGTTGACCTCGTTGAGCTCCTCATCGAAAGGCGGGCTTAGCCAGGGATGCAGATGGACGCCGATTTGGGCACGCCCTGCGGCGACGGCATCGCCCAGCGCTTCGCTGGTTGCAGGCGCTTCGGTAACGGGCTGGTCCAGCAGATAGAGCGGCACCACGTCGAAACTTTCGCAGAATTGCTGGAAGTCGTGCAGCGCCGGAATGCTGGCAAGGCCGTGGCCGCGCCGTTCGATCGGCGCATTCCAGTCGAATTCCTCTTCGGTATCGACGGTAATGATAAAGCGCTGCCCGAAGCCTTCGACGAAGCGGACGAATTCCGGTGGCGTCGGCGGCCGGGATATGTCGATGTCTGCCAATGCCGTCCCCTCGGTTGGCGCCGACATACCCGCTTCGGGTTAAGGATTCCCACCCCCGCCGAGCGAGTGGGAATCACCAGCCTCGATCGCGGCCCAGCAGGGCAGTGACAAGCGCAGCCTCGCTTCCCTGCGGTCGAGCGATCCGCCCGCGGCGCGCGCTTCGGCCGCGGCCAGGCGCAGCGCGAAGCCGGTGCCGAACATCCCCGCCGAAAGTGCCTGCTGTTGCTGCGTCGACGCGGTGGCGTGGAACAAACTGTCGTCGTCGCGCTCGGCCAGGCTGGCGGGCAGGCGAAAAGTGATCCGTGCCATGCCGTCACGCGGCGGCCGCAGCTTGAGCTTGAGCGTCTCGCCCGGGCCGGCTGCGCTTGCGAGCGTCGCCAGCAGCCGCCATACCAGCCGCTCGGCCTCGATCGATGCCATGGCTACGGGAACCGCGCCGTCCGGCGTCTCGGCGACGAAGCTGCTGCCGCGCCTGACCATGTAGGGTTCGATCTGCGCGACCGTGGCCGCGAGCACGACGGCGATGTCGCAATCGCCGTCCTCCAGCTCCAACGCGCCGCTGTCGAGCTTCACTAGCCGGTCGATCTCTTCGAAACCGGCCAGCATGCGTGCGCCGTCGCTGGCGATGGTGGCGGCCAACGCGCGATATTCGTGGGGCGTCGGGCCGAAAAGCTGCTGCTGGATGACTTCGGCGAAACCCTGGATGGCGTTCACCGGCGTGCGCAGCTCGTGGAGAATCTGGCGCATGCGATCGGCTTCGCTTTCCGCTGCAGTCGGCACCGGCGCGGGCAGGGAAGGGGCGGCCTCAGCCTGGCGGCGCATCCTGCCGCAATAGCCAGTGAAGCGTCCGCCCGGCCGATCGAAGCGCGGGGCAGCATCGGCTTGCCAATCGCCGGTGATTGCTGGCGCGCCGACGATCCGCAGCGATTCGCCTCGGATCGGCTGGCGACGGCGGAATGCCGCGACCAGGCCCTGGCTGGCCTGTGCGGGGCTTTCGGCATCGCGAGCGGCAAGCCGCAGGCCGACGCTCATCGCCGCGGCGGCGGGATCGCTCCAGACGATTCGTCCTTCGGCATCGGTGGTGAAATCGAACAGTTCCAGGCGCCGCAGCCGGGCGTCTTCTTCCGCATCGTCCAGGGGCAGGCGCGGTGCCTCGCCGATAGCGGCTTCCTTTTCCTGCTGCTCGCGGGTCTTGCGGAACTGTTCGATCCGCTTGACGATCTCGCCGATGCCTTCGATCGGCTCGGCCGGGTTCTCCGTTGCGCCGGCGGGCGGTAGGCCTTGGTCAAGAATGCCCAGCTGGCGCAACAGCATGTCGACTTGCGGGCCAAGGTCACGGCGATGGCGCACCATGCCGCGCGCGTGGAGCGGGAGCGCCGGAATCAGGTCCAGCCATTGCTCCTCGCCAAGCTGCGCCGCGCCAAGCGCTGCAGCGGCGACCGTCGGTTCCGCTTCGGCAAGCTGGGCGACCAGCCGCGAATTGCGCAGGCGCAGGATGGGTTCGCGCAGCATGGCGGCGCGCTCGTCAGCGGGAATCTCCGCAGATAGCTCCCCCAGCCGCAGATAGGCGGTATCGATGGATTCGCCCTGCGCATCGGCGGGCGTCGTGCCGAGCAGGTCGAGCAACTGCCGATATTGAATGCGCACGATCGCCTCGCCGGTCGCGGGCTTGCGCAGCACGGTGGACAGGCGGTCATCGAAATGCATCATCCCCTCCTAGCAGGTTGCGAGCAGCGCGGAAGAGGACCATCCACTGCGTTGCAAAGCGGGACGATTGCGCGGGCAGATAACAAAATTATCGACATAGCGCTCGACAGCCTGCAGAAATTACCCGGATCGGGGGCGGCCGACGGTCATCGGCAGGAATGCGAGCGAAATTATGGCGAATCTCGATCAGATCGACAGGCGATTGCTTTCCGAGCTTCAGGATGACGGGCGCGTCACCAATGTGGAGCTGGCCCAGCGCGTCGGGCTGACGCCGCCGCCCTGCCTGCGACGGGTGCGCGCGTTGGAGGACGCCGGCGTGATCCGCGGCTATCACGCCGATCTCGACCCGTCGAAGCTGGGCTTTGCCATCACCGTCTTCGCTCTGGTCAGCCTGAAAAGCCAGGCGGAGGAGGCGTTGCGCCAGTTCGAAGACCACATGCGCGCCTTGCCCGAAGTGCGCGAGTGCCACATGCTGAACGGCGAGATCGATTTTATCCTGAAGATCGTCAGTAAGGACCTGCAGAGCTTTCAGGAGTTCCTGACGTCGAAACTTACCCCGGCGCCCAATGTGGACAGCGTCAAGACCTCGCTCACCATCCGCACGGCCAAGCAGATGCCCGGCGTGCCGCTGCCGCTACCACTCGAGGACGACGCCTGAGCTACAGCGCGGCCGCTGCCTCCAGCGCCAGCAGGTAGCTGCGCGCGCCGAAACCGGCGATCGAGCCCCTGGCCGCCATGCCGATATAGCTCTTGTGGCGGAATTCCTCGCGCGCGTGCGGATTTGAAAGATGCACTTCGATCACCGGCGTCCTGATCGACCGGATCGCATCGTAGAGCGCCAGGCTGGTATGGGTGAAGGCTCCCGCGTTGAGCAGCACCGCCTGCGCGCTTTCGGCCTGCGCTTCGTGCATCCAATCGACCAGATGGCCTTCATGGTTCGACTGGCGCATCTCGATCTCCAGGTCCAGTTCCCTGGCCCGGTCCTCCAGCATGGCCGCGATATCGTCGAGCGTGTCGCTGCCGTAGATTTCTGGCTCCCGCAGGCCGAGCAGGTTCAGGTTCGGCCCATTGAGCACATAAACCAGCTTTTTCGCCATATTCCACCCCTTTGCCGGCGCGCGTCCCTGCCTAGGCGGCTTGCCTGAGAGAGGCAAGCAGGCGCGATTCGCGATCTATCTGATGCTGCCCTTGGCCTTTCCCCATTGCCCGGGTCACGGTATAGCCGAGGTAGCCGGTGCCGAAGAGAACGTAGAGCGGCTCGGGCAGGGCGGCGAGATAGGTGCCCATACCTTCGGCGATACCTTTGGCCGTCGCCGGGCTGAACGCGCTCACCAGGCCCATGGGCAGCGCCCAGAGAATCAGGATGTACATTACGTAAAGGAAGCTCGGCCGCGCGCGACTTGTCCACGAATCGTTGGAGCCGGCTTCGGCGACGATGGCGGAGAGGCGCGCTTGCAGCAGGTCCATCTCCTGCGAGCCCTGCAGCTTGATCAGTTCCAGCTTGGCGCGATCGCGCGCTTCGCGGTCGGGAATGACCTTGTCGATGATCGAGGCGAGCGGACCGATAAGTGATTCCAGGATCGGCATGAAGCACTCCCTTGCGAACGAAGGAGACATGCAGATAACCAAAACGGTTCATGTAGGAAAATGCTTTCGAAGCGCCGGACGGCAAGCCTCGAAATAATCTGGTCGGGACGAGAGGATTCGAACCTCCGACCCCCACACCCCCAGTGTGATGCGCTACCAGGCTGCGCTACGTCCCGACCGAGGGAAGGGCCTATAGAAAGGCGCTGCGGCAAAGGCAAGCGGTCGAAAAGCTTCGTATCGCAGATTGCCGCTTTGCCGGCACGCGTTGCCACGACTTCTCTTTGTTGCTAACCGCGCGGCCACTCCCCGTCCGGCGGCTCGGTGCGGTGGGCCAGATAACGATGAAGAAAGCGGCTTTCTCGCGATGAACAGCGAAATCCTTAGTTTCCTTTCCGCCGCTGGCAGTGCTGGCGAGGCACCGCCGGCATGGCTGCAGTTCCTGCCGCTGGTGGCGATGGGCTTCATCTTCTGGTTCCTGATCCTGCGCCCGCAGATGCGCCGGCAGAAGGAGCATCAGACCAAGATCAGCGCGATCAAGAAAGGCGATCAGGTGCTTACCGCCGGAGGGCTCGTCGGCAAGGTCATCAAGGTCGACGATCACTATGCCGAGATCGAGCTGGCGCCCAACGTCAGGGTCAAGGCGGTCAAGTCGACGATTTCCGACATCATCGATCCCACGGCGAATCCCGCCGCCAATGACTGATAGTGCGATAACCGGCCGGGGCGCCGAAAGGGTTTAGGCGATGCTCGACTTTCCTCGCTGGAAGCAGGCCTGGTACTGGTTCATCACGTTGGCCTGCGTGGTAGCGGCGGTGCCGTCGCTGATGTCGACCGGCAACCTGTCCTGGCCCAGTTTCCTGCCGCGGCCGATGGTCAATCTCGGTCTCGATCTTGCCGGCGGCAGTCACATCCTGCTCGAGGCGGATGCGACTCAGGTCGCGCGCCAGCGGATCGAGAACATGGAGGAAAGCGTCCGCGCGCGGTTGCGGCTTGCCGAACCGCGCATTCGCATCGGTGACATTTCCAGCAGCGGTGGCCGGCTGACGTTCATGGTCGAAGACCCGGCCCAGGTCGACGCCGCGCGCGAGCAGATCCTGCCGCTCACCAGCGGAGCCGGTCTCACGGGCCAGCGCGACTGGGATATTCGCGTGGTGGACGGCAACCGCTTCATCCTGACCCCGACGAGCGCCGGCATCAACCAGGCGATCGATGCGGCGATGGAGACGGCGACCGAAGTGGTGCGCAAGCGTATCGACGCGGTCGGCACGCGAGAGCCCACGATCATCCGCCAGGGCAGCGCTCGAATTGTCGTTCAGGTGCCGGGTCTCGACGATCCGCAGGCCTTGAAGGAACTGATCGGCAAGACCGCCAAGCTCGAGTTCAAGCTTGTCGACACGACCGCTTCGGCGAACGACATCGCCCAGGGCATCGCACCGCCGGGCAGCGAGATCGTGCCTTACGCCGATCCGCAGGAAGGCGGAGGCGTCCAGGCGATCGCCGTCAAGCGGCTGGGCGGCATCAAGGGCGACCAGCTGACGAACGCGCAGCAGGCGTTCGACCAGAACAACACGCCGGTCGTCTCGATCACGTTCGATCAGCAGGGCGGGGCGAAATTCGCCAAATTGACGAGCGAGAACGTCAATCGCCCCTTCGCCATCATTCTCGACGGAAAGGTGCTGTCGGCGCCTAACATCAATGAGCCGATCCTGGGCGGCAGCGCGCAGATATCGGGCAGCTTTACGGTCGAAACGGCCAACCAGCTCGCCATCGCATTGCGTTCCGGCGCGCTGCCGGTCGATCTCAAAGTGGTCGAGGAACGCACCGTCGGCCCCGATCTCGGCGCCGATTCGATCGAGAAGGGCCTGATCGCCATGCTCGTCGGCACGGTCGCGTTGATGACTTTCATCATCGTGACTTACGGACGCTTCGGCATTTACGCCTGCATCGCGTTGATTCTGAACGTTCTGATGATCCTCGGTGTGATGGCGGTAGCCAACACGACTTTGACCTTGCCTGGAATCGCCGGCTTCGTGCTGACGATCGGCGCGGCGGTCGACGCCAACGTGCTGATCAACGAGCGAATACGCGAAGAGCGAGCAAAGGGACGGCGTGTCGTGCAGGCCGTCGAAATGGGCTACAAGGAAGCGAGCCGGGCGATCTTCGACGCGAACATCACGAACGTCATCGCCGCGGTGCTGATGTTCCTGTTCGGCTCGGGGCCGGTTCGCGGCTTCGCGGTGGTTCTGATGATCGGTATCATCACCTCGGTCTTCGCCGCCGTCACCATGACCCGCATGTGGGTCGCCAACTGGCTGCGCCGGACCCGCCCGGCGGACATCAATCTCTAGGAGGAACCGGCTCATGAAGCTTCTGAAGCTCGTTCCCGACAACACCAACATCCACTTCCTGCGCTGGCAGTGGCCGTTCTTCATCGTCAATATCCTGGCGATGGCGGCCTCGCTCGTGCTGGTCTTCACCAGCGGCCTCAACCTCGGCGTCGATTTCGTCGGCGGGCAGATGATCCGCGTGACTTTCGAGCGGAGCGCAGAGGCGCCCGTTGGCGAGCTGCGCGAAAGCGTCGGTGCGCTCGGCTATGGCGAACCGATCATCCAGACTTTCGGCAAACCCAATGAAGTTTCGATCCGCATGAAGTTGCCGGAAGGTTCGGAGAGCAAGCCCGAACTTTCCGATGCCATGGCGAAGAAGATCACCGCCACCATTCGCGAGAAGCATGCCGATGCGCGCATCGACGGCGTCGATTCGGTTTCGGGCAAGGTATCGGGCGAACTCTTCACCACCGGCATGCTGGCGCTTGGCCTCGCGATGATCGGTATCTCGATCTACATCTGGGTCCGTTTCGAGTGGCAGTTCGGCGTTGGCGCTCTTTTCGCGCTGGTGCAGGACGTCTTGCTGACGATCGGCATGTTCGCTCTGACGCAGATGGAGTTCGACCTCAACATCGTCGCGGCCCTGCTGACGTTGATCGGATATTCGCTCAACGACAAGATCGTCGTCTATGATCGCATCCGCGAGAACCTCAAGAAATACCGGCGCATGCCGATACCCGAACTGCTCGACCTGTCGGTGAACGAGACACTGTCCCGCACCATCGTGACGTCGCTATCGATGCTGATCACCCTGGTTGCGCTACTGTTGCTGGGACCCGACGTTATCTTCGGCTTTACAGCGGCGATCACGCTCGGCATTTTCATCGGCACTTACAGCTCGATCTTCATGTCTGCGCCCATCCTGATCTGGCTGAAGGTGAGCTCCAGCAGCTTCGTGCCGCAGGAGAGCGACATAGACCGGCAGGAACGCCTGGCCCGCGGGCAAAGCTGATCGCTTCCTCCCCAGGGCCGTGGCAAGCCGGCTCGGCCCATGGAGGAAGGAATGCCGAAGATATCCGTAATGACGCTCGACAAGGCACAGCCCGTGGCGGCGGCCGAGGGGTGCTCGGGACCGGCAAGGGTGCTCGCCTATTACGATGACGAGAAGAGCCCGCTGCATCTCCATATTCACGAGATTGCACCGGGCGAAGTGCTGCGCATCGCCGAGAGCGATACCGACCGCCTGGCCTATGTCTGGCGTGGATCGGTCGAGGCCGGCGGCGTCGCGCTGGCGGCTGGATCGAGCCTCATCGTAGAGCATGGCCGCTCGCTCGAGATCATGGACGGAAAGGAAGCGGCGCAGATTCTCACCTTTGCCGCAGCCCATCCACCGGTCGAGCCGCGTTCCGGCGGTCATGTCCACTTGCTGCCGGCGGATCGCGTGACACGGGCGGTGCCCGATGCCGGGTCTAGCGGTGTTTCGGGCGGCATGCATTTCGCGTCGGACTGCCCGACTTGCGAGATCTGGCTGCACGAGAACCATTTCCCCGGCATGGAAGCCCTGCCGGCCGAGGATCAGCAGCGCGGCGTTCACTCGCATTCGGAAGACGAGATCATCTTCGTCACCGCCGGCCAGATCCGCCTGGGCGCCAAGCTTTACGGACCCGGTACGGCGCTCGCGATCGCGGCAGACACGCTCTACAGCTTCACCGCCGGGCCGGAAGGGTTGAGCTTCGTCAATTTCCGTTCGGGCAAGCCGGGCGACATCCAGTTCGCCAATGGCATGTCGATCAGCGAGACCGGCTATTGGCAGGAGCGGGTGCAGCGGCCGGAGTATCTGGAGCTGGCTTAGTTTACTTCAAGGCCGTCTGTGCCGAGCCTGTCGAAGCACCGTTCTTCTGCCGCGGCGTCTCAAAGAAAAAAACAGCCCTTCGACAGGTTCGCGGCAGGCGATTTGGGTTGGTGCACGCCGTTCTAGCGAGTGCCTTGATTGCTCGTCATTCGCCGCCAATGGTCCACCAGCTCGGCGGCGTTGGCTTCCCAGCTGAAGCGGTCGGCGTTCGCTGCGACCGCTTGCTGGCTGGGCGGATCTTCCAGGATTTCCCGCACGGCTGCCGCTACCGCTCGCGGTTCGCGCGCGGCGATGCGGCCCGCAGTGGGGTGGGCGACCACCTCGCGCGCGCCGCCGATGTCGGGAATGACCAGCGGTGTGCCGCAAGCGAGCGTTTCAACCCAGACATTGGCCAGCCCCTCGCTCGCTGACGGCAGGACGAGGACGTCCGCTGCCGAAAGCAGCTGGGGCAGGCGGTCATGATAAACGAGACCGAGGAACTGGACGCGATCTGCGACGCCCAACCTGTCTGCAAGCGCGCGCAGCGTCGCCTCGTCCTCGCCCGCGCCGGCTAGCGCCAGTATCGCGTCGGGCAGTTCGCTCAACGCTTCGATCGCGATTCGCTGTCCTTTGCGCGGGATCAGCGATCCGGGCGTGACCAGCAGTGGTCCGTTTCTGCTGACGCCGAGTTCGGGAAGTGCGGAGACCAGCCCACGCGCCGCCTTGCGCGGCATGGGAAAGAAGCGTTCGCGGTCGAGGCCGGTGTAATGCACCTCGATCCGTTCCTCGGCCATGCCCAGCGCGATCATGTCCTTGCGCAAGGCACGGGATACCGCGAGCATGCCCCTCGCTCGCCGCGCCGCGCGGAGCATCTGCGCCAATGCCTGCGGCCGGCGTCCCCAATAGTGGATGTCGGCACCGCGCGCCTTGATGGCCAAGGGCAGGCCCAGTTCGCGCGCGACGATTGCGGCCGCCGGACCGTCGGGAAAGAAGAACTGCGCATCGACCAGGTCGAACGGGCGTCGGGCGTGCATCGCCCGGGCAAGCGGCAAGATGGCCTTCGCCACGCGCCTGGGATTGCTGTCGCCGCCGACTTTCGGGATCAGCGTGAATTGCGGATAGTGAACGGGTATGCCGATCGCGTCGCTCTGCCGCGGTGTTTCGCGCAGGCTGCGATAGGGTTCGCGCAGGCTGGCGGGCCAGGGAGGGATGCCGATCGGGCTGACCATTGTCAGGTCGACATCGCCCCGTGCCGCCACTGCGCGCATCTGGTTGCCGACGAAAATGCCGAATGCCGGCCCTGTCGGGCGCGGAAACAGCGTTGCGATTGATAGGACGCGCAGGGTCAAAGCCGTCGTACCAGCAT
>Ga0164243_10016579_pt1 | contig 10099 bp, 14 predicted proteins | sample OricompcompostOP_FD_108781 | JGI IMG/M metagenome (GOLD analysis project Ga0164243, IMG submission 108781) | Organic Plus compost microbial communities from Emeryville, California, USA - Original compost - Organic plus compost (OP) | ecosystem: Engineered > Solid waste > Mixed feedstock >... | reverse complement strand
GGGAACGGCGGAGAGTTTCAGCTTCGATGTCATTGCGCCTCCTTCGCGGCCCCGTAGGGCTGCATGACCAGATCGCGCTGGACCAGGATCCTGACGGGGAACCCCGGCCTTATGGTGAGGGTGGGCTGGATTTTGAGCTGGCGGCGGACGATCTGCTGGCCGATATCGGATGCGCTGTCCTGCGCGCTCTCGCGGATGGCGCGGGCGATCTCGCTCTCGTCGTCGATCGCGAGCTGGGTGCCGACACCGAGCAGCGTGGAGAGGGCTGCGGCGCGGAAGAGCTGGCCCCAGTGATGGTCCACCTCGTCCTCGAGGCCGGAGAAGCCTTGCGCGTCGGTTCCCTGAAGGCGTTCGAGCACGATCGACGTGCCGTCGGGCATGACGATGCGGTTCCAGACCAGCAGCACGCGGCGCTGTCCGAACGCGACCTGACTGTCGTACTGGCCGATCAGGCGCGAGCCCTGCGGGATCAGGAGATGGGCGCCGGTCGGACTGTCGTAGACATGCTCTGTGACCTGCGCGATGACCTGGCCGGGAAGATCGGAGCGGATGGCGGTGATGAGGGCGGCGGCGATGACGGTGCCGGCCTGCACGATGAAGGGAGAGGCTTTCTCCTGCAGGCGGCCGGCGCTGACGGTGCGCTTGTCGGGGGTGGCGTTGACGAAGGCGAGCTTGCGGTCCTGCATGTTCTGCGCGGAGCCGGGGTCGAGCGGCGGGGTGTCAGTGGGCGGCGTGAAACTGGCGGCGAGGTCGGCCGCGGAGGCGCCGGAGCCGGACGTGGCGGATTGGGCGCTCGGCTGAGCGATCGTCCGCTCGCCGCGACTGTCGGTGAACAGCTTCGCGAGCCGCGCGGCCTCCATCTCGGCAAGGCGGCGCTCTTCTTCCGGGTCGGCGCGCGGCGTCTGGATCGCGGGCGGCATGACCGGGCGGCCTTCCTCCTGCGCGTGCAGGATCGGCCGCCCGAGATCGCCGGGAAGTGCCGGCCCCAGAACTGGAACATCGGGCTTCGGAACGGCGGTGTAGTCCTTCGGCAGGCCGGCGAGGCCGTCCGCCGGGGTGGTGTTGTCGACACTGTAGAGTTCGGTCGTGAACTGGCCGCCGCGCCGATCGGTGTCGAGCGCCCAGAAGAGTGCGGCGGCGATGGCGACGCCTGCGACGCCGCCCGCACCGATCAGCACCTTGCGCGACAGGCGGGTGACGCGCGGCGGCTCGGGGCGCAGGCGCAGTTGCGCCTTGAGGCCCATATCCGGTGATCCTGCAGCCTCTGTCATCGACCGCTCCCCGATGCGAACAGGGCCGTGCGCCGCGCGACCGGCCGCCCATCGGTGCGCACGATGCGCACGCGCTTTTGCGTATCCTTGTCGCCGAGGCGCAGTTCGGCGGCGGCGAAGAGCCGGTCGACGACATAGTAGTTCTGCCGGGCGCGGTAGTTGACCAGCTCGGAATTGCCCGAAGCGCCGATGACGAAGAGCGGCGGCATCTCGCCCTGAGCGATGCCGGACGGGAACTCGATATAGACCTTGCTCCCGTCGTCGAAGGCGCGCAGCGGCTTCCACGGCGCGGTATCGCCCTCTATGCGGTAGCGGAAGTTGAGCCTGGAGATGTCGACGCCGGTGGCGACCGGCTGCGCCTGAACGGCACGAGCGTTCTGGCGGCGCAGCGCAATGAGCTGGTCATGCGGATACTGCCAGGAGACCGAGGCCATGTAGGTCTTCTCGGTCGAGCGCAGTTCGATATGGTAGGTGCGCCGGTCGGTATTGATGACGAGATTGGTCTGAAGGTCCGGCCGCGTCGGCTTGACGAGGATATGGACCTGTTTGCGATCTCCGGCCCCGCTCTCGGTGTCGCCGATGATCCAGCGTACGGTGTCGCCGGCGGCGACCGGGCCGGAGCCGACGAGGGTTTCTCCGGGCTGGAGAGCGATGTCGGTGACCTGACCGGGGGCGGCATAGACCTGATAGAGCGCGCCAGGCGAGAAGGGATAGACCTGCACGGCGTTGATGAAGCCGTCGCGCACGGGCTGCATGCGGGCGGCCTCGTTGGCCTGGGCGATGCGGGCCTTCGGGTCGGCGGGCTCGGCCTTCCCTGCCTTGCCGGTGACGGGCTTCAACTGGCCGGGCAGCGGCAGCGGCTTCGGTGTCTCGACGATGCGAACCGGGCCGCCCGGATCGGCGGTCAGCATGGCCGGCGCGGCATCGTCGTAGTCGATCTCCGGCGGGATGTACTTCTTCGCGCATCCGGCGAGCGCGGTGGCGGCCATCAGTGTTGCGGCCAGCATCATGGTGCGGCGGCGCGCTCGCGGCCGCCTGTTCTTCGTTGCCCCCTTCATTGCGAAAGCTCCTTCGACCAGTTGATTGCGTTGACGTAGACGCCGAGCGGATTGGCGCGCAGCTTCTCAGGCGTGCGCGGCTGCTGGATCACGACCGTCAGGATCGCGGTCCAGCGCTCGCTGGATGCGAGCTGGCTGTTCTCGTAGCGCCGCTCGGTCCAGGCGATGCGGAAGGAGTCTGGCGAGGCGCGGATGACACTGGATATCTCGACGGCGATCTGCTGGCGGCCGACCTTGCCGAACGGATCGCTCGCCCTCGCATAGTCGTTGAGAGCGGTAGCACCCCGGTCGGTGGTGTAGTCATAGGCGCGCAGCCAGTTCTGGCGCACGATGACGGCGTCGGCCGGGATCGAGCGGACCTGCTCGATGAAGCGGGCCAGATGCCATGCGATCTGCGGATCGGTCGGGGTGTAATCGGCAACCGCCGAGGCCACGGCCTGCGCTTCACCGAACTTGTCGATCTGCACCACCCAGGGCACCACGGTCCCGCGCGTGGATTGCCAGACCAGGGCGGCAGCAAAGCCTCCAGCAAGAACAAGCGAACCGAATGCCATGAGCCGCCAGTTCCTCGCCTGCACGCGGGCCGAGCCGATGCGCTCGTCCCATGCCTGCCCGGCGCGTTGGTATGGGGTTTCGGGTTCGGGCGTGCGCGCATAACGCACGGAGGGTCTCCTGAAGAGGTTCATCGGCGATCATCCTGATTGAGGTTGACGGACATGGAGCCGCCGCTGCCGTCGCCGGCGCGGATTGTATGGGCGGCGATGCTCGCGCCGTGGCTGGCGCTGCTGCGCTTCATGCGCTCGGCCCATGCCGGAGGAGTGGAGAATGCGGCGGAAGAAGAACCGGCTCCGGTGACTGCGGCGCTCGCATCGCTGCCGCCTGCTGCGCCTGCAGCTTCCTTGCCGCCGCCGGTTGCAGCCCATGCACCGGCCTGTCCGGAACGGTAGGAGGAGCGCAGGGAGTCGGCTGCGCGCGCCATGGCGCGCTTCACGGGCGCTGCGGCTGCCGAGACGCCAGCCCTGCCGACACCGCTCAGGCCCGAGGCAACCGCTCCCATGCCGGTATGGCCGGAGGTCGATGCGCCAAGCTCGTAAGCGGTGGAGGCGCTTCCTGCCAGATGCGCGCCGCCACGCGCCGCGGCGGCGGACATGCGCCCGCCGGCACCAACCGCGCTGATCGCGCCGCCGGCCATTGCCCTCGCGCCCACGATGCCGGCCGCGCCGATACCGGCGGCGGCAAGGCCGGTTCCGGCAGCAGCACCCGCGCCGAGCTGCGGTGCGCCGGAGACGAGGCCCGTGGCAATGCCTGGGCCGAAGATCGACAGGCCCATCAGCGCAAGTGCCGCCAGCATGATGGATAGCGCCTCGCTGACGGTCGGCTGGTCGGAAAAGCCCGTGGTGAACTCGCCGAACAGGCCGGAGCCGATGCCGACGATGACGGCGAGCACCAGAATCTTGACGCCCGAGGCGACGATGTTGCCGAGCACCTTTTCGGCGAGGAAGGCGGTCTTGCCGAACAGGGCGAAGGGGATCAGCACGAAGCCGGCAAGCGTCGTCAGCTTGAACTCGATCAGAGTGACAAAAATCTGCACCGCCAGCACGAAGAAGGCGATCAGCACGATGGCCCATGCGACCATGAGCACGAATATCTGCACGGCGTTTTCGAGGAAGGCGATGTAGCCGGTCAGCTCGCCGGCGGCGGTCAGCAGCGGATTGGCGGCATCGATGCCGACCTGCGCGACGCGGCCGGGCTGGAGAAGCTCGGAGGCCGAGAGCGAAGAGCCGCCCGCCTTCAGGCCGAGGCCGGAGAAGGACTCGAAGACGATCCTCGCCAGATTGTTGAAGTTGCCGATGACGAAGGCGAAGAAACCGATATAGAGGGTCTTCTTCACGAGCCTCTGGATGATGTCCTCGTCCGCGCCCCATGCCCAGAACAGGCCGGCGAGCACGATGTCGATGACGATCAGCGTTGTGGTGAGGAAGGCGATCTCGCCGCCGAGCAGCCCGAAGCCGGAGTCGATATAGCTGGTGAAGGTCGCCAGGAAGCGGTCGATAACGCCGGTATTGTTCATGTGCGCCCGCCTTGGCTTTCGTCGGCGTCGTTGTCGGCGGGTGCTTCGGCTCCGGCGTCGGGCTGCATGGGTTCGCCGGCCTTCGCCTTGTCGGGAACCGGCCCTTCGCTGGATGCGGCGAAAGGTTTGCCGAACCGCTCCGGCGTCGGCATGGGCGGGCGCTTCGGCTGTTCGGCCCGGAAGAAGCGGCGGCGGTTCTCGGCCCATGCCTTGCGGCAGGCGGCGTCTTCGAGCGCGGCCGCGCCGATATCGCGGCAGCGGGCAAGCTCACTCCTGCGGCCAACGGGCGCAAAGGCAGGCTCGCCGCCCGGATCACGGAGGAAGATGGCGGGGGCATCCTCCGAACCGCTCCCGTCGCGCAGGGCCGCGATGGCGGCGGTCAGCCCTGCGCCGAGCGCAAGGACGGCGATCATCCGGGCGGCGATCTTCAGGTCCATCGTTTGCCGCTCCTCAATCCTGGAACATGCGGACGGTGGACGGACGGTAGGCGGTGCCGGTCATGAAGCGGGAGAACTGCTGGCGGGCCTGTTCCTGCGCGGCAGCGTGACGAGCCTGCTCCAAAGCCTCGGCCCTTCCTTGCGCGGCGAGCATCGCGGTCAGGTCGGCGATCTGCTGCGCCTGCACGGCGAGCAACTGGTTGCCGGCCTGCGTCGCCTGAAGCACGCCGACCGCCGACTGGCTGGCGTCGACCAGTGCGCCGGTCTGCGTGCGCGTGCCTTCCAGATTGGTGACGGCGGTGGCGCCCGCCTTCAGCGCGTGCTCGAAGGCGGAGACGGATTGCTGCCAGCGCTGTTGCGCCGAGGAGATGAGCTGGGTCGCCGAGCGGTCGCCGGAGGCGAAGCTTTCCGGAGGGTGGATCGCGCGGGGTGGTTCGGCAAGGAAGAGGCCGAGCGAAAGATCCTACGGGGCCAGCTGCCGTTATTAGAGGCGCTCTGGGAACGCCTCGGTTGAGTACGCCATTCGTGGACGAAGGTCGTACACCTCCCTCCTCCTCTTCCTAATCGCGTTTGATCGTCACTTCGTGACTTGTCAGCTGAAACGCGTTGTAGTATGCTGCCGCTCTTCAGTTGACGGATGGAGTTGCTAAAGTGTGCCGTATTTTCCGCGTCGCAATTGTCGTTCCGCTGTTTCTTGCCGCGGCAAGTGTCAGCCACGCCCAAACCGCGTCCGACCAGGAAGCGGTTCGCACAGCCAACCAAGCATATTACGCAGCCCTTTCGGCACGAGATATCGGAGCCATGGAGAGAGTTTGGTCGCAAACGGACGACGATGTGAACATAGCCCCGCCGGTGCGGCCTGCTGCCCATGTCGGTTGGTCGACCATCAAAAGGCAGTACGAGACATTCTGGGCCACATTGGACGAGCTGACCGTCTCGATGGATAACCCGACAATCAAGATCGAAGGAAATGTCGCCTGGGTCTACGGGACGGAACAAGCCAAGCGGCGAACGAAGGGGGGCGAGGCGAGCTCGGGACCGAATTTCGGAACCAGCATTTTCGTGAAAAGAAACGGCGAATGGCGCATGGTCTTTCACCAGGCCGCCTTGATGCCCCAGCCAACGGCAAGTGCCAAGAAGTAACGGGATCACCAGCTCCGCGCGCCACGCCGGCAAAGCGCTGAACGCTATTTAGGTTCGCTGCGAGGTGTTTCGTGCCTCGGGGCTGCGATTGCGCGCGGCTCTATCTTCGTCGTCCTAAAAACGCGGAGAATGGGTTTGCCGATCTTCTCAAAATTGGTTTGACTCCCTTCACCCCACCGACTGAAACCCGCTGGACGCGAATGCATCTGGTTGACTCGGCGTGGCGTGTCTATAAGCAGCGCAACGACCCACGCGAGCCGAGCCATGCCCGACCTGACTTCGCTTGAACCCGGCCTCACCGGAACCGCCACTCTCGTCGTCGGCCCCGAGCACACGGCGCCGCGCGTCGGTTCCGGGCGGGTGCCTGTTCTGGCGACCCCGGTGATGATCAATGTCATCGAAGCGGCGGCATTGAATGCAATCGAGCATCTGCTGCCGTCGGGATACCAGAGCCTTGGCATTCACCTCGATGTGCGCCATTTCGCGGCCACCCCGGTGGGACTGACCGTGACGGCCAAAGCTGAGGTGATCGCTGTCGAGGGGCGGACCATCACCTTCCGCGTCGAAGCGCGTGACGAACGTGAGCCCATCGGCGATGGCATGCATCAGCGCGTAGTGGTCAATGTGGCGCGCTTCGACGACCGGATTCAGCGGAAGCTGAACCCGGCCGATTGAGCTCATTTCGCCGCAGCAGGCTTGTCCAAGCTGGAGGGGCGGGCCCGACGCAGCTCAGTCCCCCTCCTGCTGCTTCTGATACTCAGCATCTTTTTCCTGGGCACGTTGTGCCGCCGGTCGGGCGTTGAGGCGCTCGACATAGGACACAAACTCCGGCCGCTCCGGAATGAGCTTGAACATCATGGCCCAGCGGAGTTGTGAGCCGATGACCACGTCGGCCGCGGTGAACTGCTCGCCGAACAGGTAAGGATTGGCGGCAGCGCTCGCCTGCGCGAGCACGTTCATCACCGTATCGAAATCGCCGTAGCCGAGCGTCGCACGGCGCACCGTCTCCTTGCGCGGGTAGGCGCGATCTATGATCGTGGCTCAATCACGCTCGGACCGAAAAACATCCACCTGAGGTATGGGCCGCGCCGCGGGTCACCGACAGGGATGTTCAGCTTCGCTTCCGGGAACTCGTCCGCGAGATAGGTGCAGATCGCCGACACCTCGGAAATCACCACGTCGCGGTGCCTAAGGGCGGGGACCTTGCCCACAGGATTGATCGCCAGATACTCCGGCGTCAGGTTCTCGCCTTTCTTGAAGCTGACGAGATGGACATCGTAGGGCTGCCCGAGCTCCTCCAACATCCAAAGCACGATCGAGGAACGGGACGGGCTGGCGTGATAGAGGGTGAGATCAGCCATGATCACCTCCTGTTGAACAGTCGGTGACGCCCTAACGCGCGAGTGGGGCGATTCGATGGGCTTTCGGAAAGGTCGGGCTCGCCGCCACGTCCGCCCGATCAGCGGTAGACGAGGACGGGAATCGTGCTGTGGGTCAGCACCTTCTGCGTTTCGCTGCCGAGCAAGAATGCAGATATGCCCCGCCTGCCGTGAGAGGCCATGACGATCAGATCGCAACCCTTGTCCTTGGCCGTCTGAATGATGCCTTCGTAGGGCTGCGGACTTTCGATCTGCACCAGCTCACAAGGCACGCCGCCCCCCGCTGCAGCCTTGCCGATGACGTCGAGCGCCGCCTTGGCCTGGGCGTCGGTGATCTGCTTGTAGCGCTCCGGGTCCTCCGGATAGACGACGCCCTCTACGGTGAGGAATTGGATCGGGGGCGTCACGGTGACTGCCGTGAGTTTCGCGCCGACACACTTTGCAAGCTCGACGGCATGGCCGAACGACCGCTCGGAACACTCCGAGCCGTCCGTGGTCACGAGAATGTTCTTGTACATAGCCGTGTTCCTTCGCCCGCTCAGTCAGAGACGCTACTCTAGCGCGGCGCAAACGCCTTGACGCGCATCAACACCGCCACCGCTGATCCTGAAACAGGCTACCAGGCTGGCGGGATCCAAAGGAAGTCGGAAACGAAACGCTGCTTTATCGTGCGGTGATCGCGCGCCAATTGTTGGCGCTCGGAAGGAAGGGCTCTGCCCGTTTTCGATTAAGACGCTTAATCGAGGAGCAGCGGCAGAGGTTTCAGATCGTCGAAAACGCGATCTGCAGGCATGTCCGGATATTCGTCCGGGAGGCCATACCGGTTGATCCACACGCACGTTAATCCGAACGCCTTCGCACCCGCTATGTCCCATCGGTTCGAGGACTGGAACGCGATCTCCTCCGGCCTGACACCGAAGCGGTCGCACGCGAGTCGGTAAACGGGAGCATTGGGCTTGTAGACCCCAGCCTCATGGACCGTGATGATTTCATCCAACATGCCGCCGAGGCCCGCTGAGGCAACCGCATCATCGATCATGTCGCGATCACCATTCGTGAGGATCGCGAGCTTGGCGCCGGAATTCCTGAGATCGCTCAGGACACCAGGGACCTCCGGATAAGCCGAGAGCGTGCGCGAATACGAAACGGTCGGCTACGTCATCAACGGACGGGCAGAGCTCGAGCTTGAGGGGCAGACTTTGCGGCTCGAGCCCGGGGATTCATGGCTCGTGCCAGCGGGAGCGAAGCACAGCTACAAGATCCTCGAGCCGTTCACCGCAGTCGAGGCGACTGCGCCGCCGTCCCAGGTGCACGGTCGCGACGAGCCGCGTGCGTCTGCCGACTGGCCGGAAAGGATCTAGCACTTCGAGCAAGGCGCATTCGATCCTCCGCCTGAAGCGGCGAAGCTTTGGCGGACTCGAAATGGGCTGACTGCTGACTGAAAGCGCACGTACCATAGGCATTGCACTATTGACCGGAGCAGCAGCCCGCGCGGTAAACTATCCCCGGGCTGCTGTGGAGGTCGGCGTGCGGTACTTCGTGTTTGACGCTTACGGTACTCTCTTCGATGTTCACTCCGCTGCGTCCCGCTATCGCAACGAGATCGGCGACAAGTGGCCCAGCCTTTCCCAGCTCTGGCGGAGCATTTGCAGTTCGCTGCCATATGCTGGGTCGAGTAAACAGGTTCGCTGACGGTGTTTGCCGGGTTTTACCGGGATGGTAGCTAGTCGCAATAGTGCCGAACGGCGGGCGCTCTTCCGGCGCACCAAAAAAACTCCGCAATAATCGGCTCTAGTTTCCGCGGGCGATTGCAGAGAAGGAAATGCCAAGATGCTGCATGCGTGCGAGCACGTCGCTCACATGCTGATCGGAACTGAGCGGTCAGTCGAAATCAGCCGTGCGGCCATGTCCTTGCAGATCAATCTGCACCACGCGCCAACGTCCCGCAAGTTAAGGGAATTTGGTGACGCCGGCGAAGGCGAAAGCCGCCGGGATCTAGATGATCGGTTCACCATCGCCGGTGAGTTCATAGTACATTCGCAGGCCGTTAACCGGCGCGAATCCCGTCTGTGTTTTCGTTGATCACAGAGTGCGCCATGTTCGCCGAGGCTAACATCAGTCGGCGATGAGTTCTCGTGCAGACGAGCCGACCGTCGGCACCGCGCTGGCGCTTTGTGTTAGAAGCCAGCGACCGTTCTTTCGTAACCAAACTGTTGCGAATCGAACCGTCAGCTGCGGGGTCTCGCCTACACGGAACGGCGTGTTGAAAAAGACAGTCGCGAGATCCCCGTGCATTCGCACACTTATATCGTTCATAGAACCGAACTCGACCCGCCCTGTGCGCGACCACAATGCGTGATCTGCGTCCATCATCTCGAGGAAGGCTTCAACGCCGACGGCGTGCTCCGATACGTCTGATCCGTATACGTCCAAGCTGTCTCGATCGAGCAGAGCGAGAACAGCGGCTTGATCATTGCGCGCGTAAGCGTCCAAAAGCTCGAAGACTTGCGCGCGCAACATGACATCCTCGTGCGTTGTTTCTTGTGCCGATGCAGAGGTCGCGCAGAAACATGCAATGAGCATCGCCGCGATTGTCGCAGCCATTCGGATGCGTTCGCGGATGGCGTGCAGATGAAGCATTGACCCGTCCCTACAGTCCCTGGGCGCTGGTGCGCCGGCGGCATTCCGTTGGCTCATGATGCGACCGTGCGCCTGCCTTCGCGCGCATCGTGGCGGAGAT
>Ga0164243_10016577_pt1 | contig 10100 bp, 8 predicted proteins | sample OricompcompostOP_FD_108781 | JGI IMG/M metagenome (GOLD analysis project Ga0164243, IMG submission 108781) | Organic Plus compost microbial communities from Emeryville, California, USA - Original compost - Organic plus compost (OP) | ecosystem: Engineered > Solid waste > Mixed feedstock >... | reverse complement strand
GCGTTGAGGTACTCCAAGCAGATGATCGACGACGTGTCGCAGCTGGTGTATCTGCACCTGCGGTTCCACGGGTACGGCGACGGCAAGTGGACCGACTCGGCCGTGCGCCGCTACGTCACCGATGCGGGTCCGCTGCTGAGCCGGCTGCACAAGCTGGTCCGCGCCGACTGCACGACCCGCAACAAGCGCCGCGCCGCGCGGTTGCGTGCCAACTACGACGATCTCGAGGCCCGTATCGCCGAACTCGCGGCGAAAGAGGATCTGCAGCGGGTGCGTCCTGACCTGGACGGCAACGAGATCATGCAGATCCTCGGCATCCCGCCCGGCCCGCAGGTCGGCGAGGCGTGGAAGTACCTCAAGGAGCTGCGCCTGGAGCGCGGGCCGCTGAGCCACGACGAGGCCGTCGACGAATTGCTGAAATGGTGGAACGCGAGAGGCTGATCGTGCGTCGAATCAGTCATGGACTACTGCCTGGGTGACCCCGACGGCACGGCCACCATGTGGACCGCGCCGCCCGCGATCGACACCGACGGTGACGGCGTCCCCGACGGTGTCGGCCTCGACTTCGACGGCGACGGACGCACCGACGACGTGCTCGCCGATCTCGACGACGACGGTGTGGCCGACCATCTGCTGCGTGACCTCGACGACGACGGCCACGCCGAGAGCTACTACACCGACGACGGCTCAGGTACGTGGGCGGTGAGCGTCGACCGCCAGATCCGCTGGTTCGGCCTCGACGGTGTGGAAAACACAAGCAGCACAGGTGTATTGGTGGACTTCGATGCCGACGGTGCGGTCGACGACCGGCTGGTCGACACCGACGGCGACGGGCTGGCCGACCAGGTGCACTCCGACGGTTCGGCGCACGTCGACACCGACCGCGACGGCCGCTGGGACCTCAGGCTCGTCGACTCCGACGGTGACGGCCGCGCCGATTCCGCCGCCCCTCTCTAGGCACGTTATCCGCGCCGAGTGTTGGCTTGTGTGCGAGATCTCGCGAAAAGTTCGCACACAAGCCAACACTCGAACGAACTGACGAGCCGAGTCAGCCCCGCCCGGCGCCCGGCGGCCCCGCGAAGGCCTGCGCGATGGTCAGCCACGTCCGCGCGTCGGGACCCGTCGCGTGCACATCCAACTGCGACGGCGCCCGCCGCTGCGTCACCAGCATGCAGAAGTCCTCGGCCACACCCGTCACGCGTTGTGCGGCGTCCTCGGGTCCCCACACCCACAGCTCACCCGAAGGGCCGGTCAACTCCACCCGGAACGGCTCGGCCGGCGGGGTCAACCCGTGCACGCTGAACGCGAAATCACGTGTGCGAACACCGATGTGGGCCACCGAACGCAGTCGGTCGGTCGCGGACCTGCGCACCCCGAGCGCGTCGGCCACATCGAGACCGTGCGCCCAGGTCTCCATGAGCCGGGCCGTGGCCATCGAACCCGCGGCCATGGGCGGGCCGAACCACGGCAGCTTGCGCCCGTCGGCCACGCCCAGCAGCGCGTCGTGCAGCCGGTTCCTCGTGGTGCGCCACTCGGCGAGCAGTTGCGACGCGGGCAGCGCGGCGAGTGCGGCGGCGCCCTCGTCGACGAAACCCGTCGGGTGCGTCGCGGCCCGCGCGACGGCCTCGGCGAAGCCCGCCTCGTCGGTGACCGCGAGAAGCGCCATCTGATCGGTCCACAGCAGATGCCCGATCTGGTGGGCGATGGTCCAGCCCTGTGCCGGGGTGTCGGTCGCCCAGGCCGCCTCGGGCAGGTCGGCGACCAGCGCGTCCAGCGCGTCGCTCTCGGCCCGTAGATCAGCCACGATCGGTTCCGCCGCCATGCGGATCAGCGTAATCAGGCCCGCCGCGGGGAGGCGACGAAGGCGTGCAGGCCGAGACCGGCCAGATAGATCACCGAACCCGCCGCGACCAGGCCCGGTGAATGCCCGTCGGGCGCGATCACAAGCGCCGCGACGGCGATCGCGCACACGAACGACATCCAGAACAGCGCGTCCTGCACCGTGAACACGTGCCCGCGCAGCGCGTCGTCGACGTCGATCTGCATCGCCGAGTCGGCGCACAGTTTGACGAACTGCCCGGCCGCGCCCAGCAGGAACCCGCACACCAGCATCACGGGCAGATGCAGGCTCAGCGCGACGGCCTGCACCAGCGCGGCGAACGCCAGCGCGCCGTTGGCCGTGGCGTAGCGGCCGAAACGCGCGACGACGGCAGGCATCACCAGCGTCGCCAGGAAGGTCCCGGCACCGGTCGCCCCCACGAACACCACGGCCGTGCCCAGGCCCACACCCGCGACCTGGGTCGGGGTGTCGGTGTGGCGGACGAGCACCAGCACGATGAGCGTGTTGATGCCGAACGCCGCTCGGTGCGCGGCCAGCCCGCCCAGGGTCGCGGCGACCGTGCGGACCGAGGCGACCGTGCGGGCGCCGTGCAGCCAGCCGGTCGACACGGCATAGGCCACCGACCCGTGGATCGCGCGCTTGCTCTCGTGCGGGCCCAGCACGTGCGGGCCGAACCGCACCGAGAGCCACAGTGCGAGCGCGACGGGGATCAGCACGATGAAGATCACCACCGAGGCCCCGGCGTCGCCTGCGCCGAACAGCCAGCGCGGCAACAGCATGAAGTTGGCGCCGAGGAATGCCGCGGCCGCCCCGGTCGCGGTGGCCACCGAGTTCATCGCCACCACCTGGCCGCGGGGTACGACGTCGGGCAGCGCGGCCGACAGACCTGAGGACACGAACCGCGTGAAGCCGTTGATGATCAGCGCGCAGCACAGGATCTCCAGATCCCCGGCGCCGACCGCCAGCAGCACACCCACGAGCACCACGAGCAGCAGCCGCCCGAGGTTCGCGCCGATCATCACCAGACGCCGGTCCCAGCGGTCCAGCAGCGCACCCGCGAACGGTCCGAGCGCGGAGTACGGCAGGAACAACACCGCGAACGAACCCGCGATCTGCCACGGGCCCGCGGCGCGCTCGACATTGAACAGGATGGCCCCGGCCAGGCCGGCCTGGAACAGGCCGTCACCGAACTGGCTGACCGCGCGCAGTTCGAGCAACCGGCGGAACTCGGTCATGGCCCGCAACGACCGCCACAAGGCGATGGGCGCGCGAGCGTCAACCACGAAGATCACGTCCTGTTCGGGGGGCTGTCCAGACAGCGGTCGGCAACCCGCTCCACAGTACAAAGATCCGGATATTTCCGGCCACGCCTTAATTTGTTCGCCACGTCACGCGGGTGCTGGTGCCATGATGTATGAGTGGCGCAGTCAGAGGATCCGGAGGATTTCATCGCCCCTGCGGCCCACCGGGTACGCCCGGGAACACTGCTGCTCGCCAACACCGATCTGCTCGAGCCGACGTTCCGGCGCACGGTCATCTACATCGTCGAGCACAATTCGGGCGGCACGCTCGGGGTGATCCTCAACCGGCCGAGTGAGACCGCTGTCTACAACGTCCTGCCGCAGTGGGCCGAGGTCACCGCGAAACCCAAGACGATGTTCATCGGCGGCCCGGTCAAACGGGATTCGGCGTTGTGTCTCGCGACGCTGCGGGTCGGCATGCAGGCCGACGGCGTCGACGGGTTGCGGCATATACAGGGCCGTGTGGTGATGGTGGATCTCGACGCCGATCCCGAGGAGCTCGCGCCCGTCATCGAGGGTGTCCGCATCTTCGCGGGATACTCCGGCTGGACCACCGGGCAGCTGGACGGCGAGATCGAGCGCGACGATTGGATCGTGTTGTCGGCGTTGCCCTCCGACGTGCTCATCGAGCCGCGGATCGACCTGTGGGGACGTGTGCTGCGACGTCAGCCGCTGCCGATGTCGCTGCTGGCGACCCACCCCATCGACGTGAGCCGCAACTGATCACTTGCTGCAGGACAGCGTGCAGGCCGCGCATGCCTCCGGGGCGCAGCCGCCCGACTCCGCGCGTGCCGCTTCACTCGCCGCTTGACTGACGGCGACGGCCTTGGCGCTCTGCCAGCAGCCCGCGGCCACGGTCGCGATGGCCCCGATGACGCACACCACGACGACCATGAGCCCGGTCTGCGGGGCGGCGGCCAACGCGGTGGCGCCGCCCGCGGCGAGCATGACCGCGGCGGCCAGCTGCGTCGGGGCAACCGCTCTCAACACGCCCCGCACCGGATCTCCGTAACGGGGCCGGGTCAACAGCCACAACCCGAGGACTGCGACGACGACGGCGGCGCTCAGACACAGCAGCGCGGCGATCAGCATGGGCCCACAATACGAGTTCGGCGGCGTTCGTGCGGTATCGGGCCGGGGCTCGGCGCCCCGGCCCAACCTCTAGCCCGGGAGGCCCGGGAGCTGGGGCAAAGCGGGCAGCGCGGATGGCGCAACCGGTGCAGGCGCGGCGGGCGGAGCCGCGGGCGCGGGCGCGGGCGCGCTGACCCGGAAGCCCGAGACGATCGCGTCGGTCGCGTCCGCGGCGGCCGATATGCCCTGGTTGGCGGCCGACCAGTTCACCGACAGCGACACCAGGTACCGGTCGTCGCCCGACGTGGCGATGACGTGGCGGCGGGAGGTGTTGAGCACCTGGCTGCCCTCGGTGTAGCTACCTTCGATGAACGACGAGGGGAATCCGTAGAAGTCGCCCATCGCCATGTCGGTGGTACGCCAGCCGAGAAGCTTCTGGCTGTCGACGTAGCCGTGGCTGATCGCCGCGCGCGGGTCGAAGTCGCCGATGAGCTTGTAGACCACCACCTGGGCGTTGGGTGTGTACAGGTCCTTGCTGGTGCGGTCGGCGATCACGGCGAACGCGTTCGGCACGTTCGGATCGGGGACCTTCGTCCAGTTCGTCGGCATGGGCAGCACGATGTTGAGCGCCGTGAAGTTGTCGGCGACCTGCGGCTCCATCTTGACGCCGTGCTCGGCGAGGAATTCCGAGAGCGTGCCGGAGGTCGCCGGGACGATCGCCGGTTGCGGCACCGCTGCGGGCGCCGCGGGCACGGCGCCGGTCGGGACGGTGCCCGTGGGAACCGTCGCCGCGGGAACTCCGGGTGTCTGATTCGTCACGCCCAGGCTCGACGTTCCGGGTACCGCAGCAGCCGCGGGCGCGGCCGCAGGAGCGAGCGGGGCCGCCTGCTGCACCACCGGTGACGGCACGGGCGCCGGTGGCATGGGCAACACTGGTTCGGCGGATGCGGTGTTGCCGGCAAGGCTGACGAAACCGGCCAGTCCCGCGGCCACCCCTGCGCTCAGAACCCGCCAACGACGGGCACTCTCGGTCATTGCGTGCGTCCTTCCCCAACGATTCGAAGCTGTTTGCTGCCGTACGTCAGGCGCTGACTGTATCCATGCCGCAGGTGCCGAAACCAGGATCTCTACACACCTGGAATCAAGCTCTGACTTGCCCGCGACGGAACCGATACCAAGCTGTGCCCTGACGGTCTGCGGAGGTCAGCGACTTCGAGCGGTTTGCGGCCGCCTTATACCCTGTTGGTCGTGACCGAACCCGCAACCACGCCGACAACACCCGATGAGCAGATCCCGCGTCATCGCTACAACGCGGATCTCGCGGGGCAGATCGAGCGGGCGTGGCAGGAGACGTGGTCGGACCGCGGCACGTTCAACGTCGCCAATCCCGTGGGGTCACTCGCGCCGAAGGACGGCTCGGATGTTCCTGCCGACAAGATGTTCGTCCAGGACATGTTCCCGTACCCGTCGGGCGACGGTCTGCACGTCGGGCACCCGCTCGGCTACATCGCGACAGACGTCTACGCGCGCTACTACCGCATGCTCGGCCGCAACGTGTTGCACGCGCTGGGGTTCGATGCCTTCGGCCTGCCCGCCGAGCAGTACGCGGTGCAGACCGGGACGCATCCGCGCACGCGCACCGAGGCCAACATCGTCAACTTCCGCAGGCAGCTGGGCCGGCTGGGGCTGGGCCACGACACGCGCCGCAGCTTCTCCACCACCGACGTCGACTACTACAAGTGGACGCAGTGGATCTTCCTGCAGATCTACAACGCCTGGTTCGACCGCGACCAGAACAAGGCCCGCCGCATCAGCGAGCTGGTCGAGGAGTTCGAATCGGGTAAGCGCACGCTCGACGACGGCCGCAACTGGGCCGATCTGTCCAAGGGTGAGCGCGCCGATGTGATCGACGGTTACCGCTTGGTGTACCGCGCCGACTCGATGGTGAACTGGTGCCCCGGTCTGGGCACCGTGCTGGCCAACGAGGAGGTGACCTCCGAGGGCCGCAGCGACCGCGGCAACTTCCCGGTGTTCCGGAAGCGGTTGCGCCAGTGGATGATGCGCATCACCGCGTACTCCGACAGGCTCCTCGAGGATCTCGACGTGCTGGATTGGCCCGAGAAGGTCAAGACCATGCAGCGCAACTGGATCGGCCGCTCGACGGGTGCCTCGGTGCTGTTCGCGACCGCGGCCGACGACATCGAGGTGTTCACCACGCGTCCAGATACGTTGTTCGGCGCAACGTATCTGGTGTTGGCCCCCGAGCACGATCTGGTCGACACGCTGGTGACCGACGCGTGGCCCGACGGCACCGACGAGCGCTGGACCTACGGCGCGGCGACCCCGCGCGAGGCCGTCGCGGCCTACCGCACGGACATCGCCGCGAAGTCGGATCTGGAGCGCCAGGAGAACAAGACCAAGACCGGTGTGTTCCTGGGTGCCTACGCGACCAATCCCGCTGACGGCAAACAGGTTCCGATCTTCATCGCCGACTACGTGCTGGCCGGCTACGGCACCGGCGCCATCATGGCGGTGCCCGGCGGCGATCAGCGTGACTGGGATTTCGCCAAGGAGTTCGGCCTGCCCATCATCGAGGTGGTGACCGGTGGTGACATCTCGGAGGCCGCCTACGCGGGCGACGGCACCATGGTCAACTCGGGCTTCCTCGACGGCATGGATGTGGCGTCGGCCAAGGAGGCCATCATCGCCCGTCTCGAGGCCGACGGCCGCGGGAAGCGCCGCGTCGAGTACAAGCTGCGTGACTGGCTGTTCGCCCGCCAGCGCTACTGGGGTGAGCCGTTCCCCATTGTCTACGACGCCGACGGACGTGCCCACCCGCTGCCGGAATCTGCTCTGCCCGTTGAGCTTCCGGACGTCCCCGACTACTCGCCGGTGCTGTTCGACCCGGACGACGCCGACAGCGAGCCCTCGCCGCCGCTGAACAAGGCCACCGAATGGGTCCACGTCGAACTCGACCTCGGTGACGGTCTGCAGTCCTACACGCGTGACACCAATGTCATGCCGCAGTGGGCCGGCAGCTCGTGGTACGAGCTGCGCTACACCGACCCGCACAATCCGGATGAGATGTGCGCCAAGGAGAACGAGGCGTACTGGATGGGGCCGCGCCCCGACGAGCACGGCCCGGAGGATCCGGGCGGTGTCGACCTGTACGTCGGCGGCGTGGAACACGCTGTGCTGCACCTGCTGTACTCGCGGTTCTGGCACAAGGTGCTCTACGACCTGGGTTACGTCAGCTCGCGTGAGCCGTACCGACGCCTGGTCAACCAGGGCTACATCCAGGCCTTCGCCTACACCGACTCGCGCGGCACCTATTTGCCCGCCGCCGAGGTGATCGAGCGGGACGGCAAGTTCTTCTGGCCCGGTCCCGATGGTGAAATAGAGGTGAACCAGGAGTTCGGCAAGATCGGCAAGAGCCTGAAGAACTCGGTGTCGCCCGACGAGATCTGCGACAACTACGGCGCCGACACGCTGCGCGTGTACGAGATGTCGATGGGCCCGCTCGAGGCGTCGCGGCCGTGGGCCACCAAGGACGTCGTCGGTGCGCACCGCTTCCTGCAGCGTGTGTGGCGCGTCGTGATCGACGAGACCTCGGGCAACGTGCGTGTCGTCGAGCACGAGGCACTCAGCGACGAGACGCTGCGCCTGCTGCACCGCACGATCGAAGGTGTGCGCGAAGACTATGCGGCACTTCGCAACAACACCGCGGCCGCCAAGCTCATCGAGTACACCAACCACCTCACCAAGGAGGGTGTGGCGGCGCGCGCCGCGATCGAACCACTGGTGCTGATGGTCGCGCCGCTGGCGCCGCACCTCGCCGAGGAACTGTGGAAGCGGCTGGGCCACGACACCTCGCTGGCACACGGACCTTTCCCCGAGGCCGACCCGCAGTACCTGGTGGAGGACACCATCGAGTTCCCCGTCCAGGTCAACGGCAAGGTGCGCGGCAAGATCGTCGTGGCGGCCGACGCGGACAAGGCCGCGCTCGAGGCCGCGGCCCTGGCCGACGAGAAGGTGCAGGCGTTCCTGGCCGGGGCCACGCCCAAGAAGGTCATCGTTGTCCCGGGCCGACTGGTCAACCTGGTCGTCTAGCCGGGTCTAGCCCGGGCGGACCACGATCTCGTGGACGTGGCCGTCGCGTGGGGTGTTGACGGCCGAGGCCACCAGCCCCGCGACGGTCTCGGGCCGCAGGAAACTGCCGGGGTCGTACTCGCGGCCCTCGTAGGCGATCAGTTCGCGCTGCATGTCCGAATCGGTGCGCCCCGGGAACACCGAGGTGACCCGCAGCGACGGTTCATCGGCGCGCAGTGAGTCGGCGAACGCGCGCAGCGCGAACTTGCTCGCCGAGTACGAGGCCATGCCCGCCGACACGTTGCGCCCCGCACCTGAATTGATGAACACGACGTGCCCGCGCGCGGCGCGCAACGCAGGCAGCAACGCCAGCGTCAGCGCGACGGCACCTGTGACGTTCACCTCGAACGACGCACGCCACTCGTCGGCCGTGGATTCGCCGACGCGGCCCGGGAACAGCACCCCCGCGTTGTGCACCAGCACGTCGAGTTCGGCGAGCACCTCGGTGCTCGACTCGATCGAATCGGCGTCGGTGAGGTCGAGTGGCCAGGTCGGGGCGCCCAGGCGTTCGGCGACCTCGTCGAGCCGGGCCGACGGGCGACCCGCCAGCAACAGGGTGTGGGTGGGGGCGAGGGCAGCGGCGATGGCCGAACCGATGGCCCCGCTCGCTCCGGTGATCAGCGCGGTCGGCACGCCGACAAGCCTACCGACCTGCAACTTCGGCCCCGGCGTCGCATGATGGTAGCGATGCCACCCGATCCGAGCTTCGCGCCGACACAACTTGCTGCCCGCGCCGCGTATCTGCTGCGCGGTAACGACCTGGGCACCATGACCACGGCCGCGCCCCTGCTGTACCCGCACATGTGGAGTTGGGACGCGGCGTTCGTCGCGATCGGCCTTGCGCCGCTGAGCGTCGAGCGCGCCGTCGTCGAACTCGACACCCTGTTGTCGGCGCAGTGGCGCAACGGGATGATCCCGCACATCGTGTTCGCCAACGGCGTCGACGGGTACTTCCCCGGCCCGGCCCGCTGGGCGACACAGGCGCTCGCGGCGAACGCGCCGCGCATCCGGCACACCTCGGGCATCACGCAACCGCCTGTGCACGCCATCGCGGTGCAACGCATCCTCGACCAGGCGCGCAACCGGGGCCGCTCGACTCGCGCGGTGGCCGCGGCCTTCCTGGACCGGCGCTGGAGCGATCTGGTGCGCTGGCACCGGTGGCTGGCCGAGAAGCGCGATCCGGACGGCCACGGACGGATCACGCTGTACCACGGCTGGGAGTCCGGCATGGACAACTCACCGCGCTGGGACAGCGCCTACGCCAACGTGGTTCCCGGCAACGTGCCCGAGTACCAGCGCGAGGACAACACCATCGTCACCGACGCGACGCAGCGGCCCAGCGACCTCGAGTACGACCGGTACCTGTGGCTGCTCGAGGAGATGAAATCGGTTCGCTACGACGACGATCTGCTGCCGAAGGTGATGAGCTTCGCGGTCGAGGACGTGTTCGTCTCGGCCATCTTCTCGGTGGCCTGCCAGGTGCTGGCCGAGATCGGTGAGGACCACAAACGCCCGCACGCCGATGTGCGGGATCTGTACGCGTGGGCCGACCGGTTCCGGGCCGGCGTGATCGATTCGACCGACGACCGCACCGGCGCGGCAAGGGATTTCGACGTGCGCGCGGGCAGATGGGTGGCCACCGAGACCGTGGCGCAGTTCGCGCCGCTGCTGTGCGGCGGGTTGCCGCACGACAAGGAGCGGACGCTGATCAAGCGCCTGGAGGGCCCGCGGTTCTGCGG
>Ga0164243_10016576_pt1 | contig 10101 bp, 7 predicted proteins | sample OricompcompostOP_FD_108781 | JGI IMG/M metagenome (GOLD analysis project Ga0164243, IMG submission 108781) | Organic Plus compost microbial communities from Emeryville, California, USA - Original compost - Organic plus compost (OP) | ecosystem: Engineered > Solid waste > Mixed feedstock >... | reverse complement strand
GTGATCGGCCCCAGCGGCTCGGGCAAGAGCACGCTGCTGCGCTGCTGCAACGGGCTGGAGCAGGCGCAGGGCGGGGACATCCAGGTGTGTGGCCAGCCGCTGCTGGCCGCGGGCGCCATGCTGCCCGATGCGCGATTGAACCGGCTGCGCGAGGAAGTGGGCATGGTGTTCCAGTCCTTCAACCTGTTCGCCCACCTGAGCGTGCTGGACAACATCACGCTGGGGCCGCGCAGGCTGCGCGGCCTCAAGCGCGGCCAGGCCGAGGACGCGGCCCGCGCGCTGCTGGACAAGGTGGGGCTGGCGCACAAGGCGGACGCCATGCCGGCCAGCCTGTCGGGCGGGCAGAAGCAGCGCGTGGCCATCGCCCGCGCGCTGGCGATGCGCCCGCGCGTGATGCTGTTCGACGAGCCTACCTCGGCGCTGGATCCGGAGCTGGTTGGCGAGGTGCTGAAGGTGATGAAGATGCTGGCCGCCGAAGGCATGACCATGATGGTGGTCACGCACGAAATGGGTTTCGCGCAGGAGGTGGCCGACGCGGTGGTGGTGATGGACGGCGGCGGCATCATCGAGGCCGGGCCGCCCGAGCGCATCTTCTCGGCACCCACCCAGCCGCGCACGCGCGAGTTCCTCCAGGCGGTGCTCAAGCGTGGCTGACGATATCCGGCAGGACCTGCCCGCAGGCGCGGGCGGGCTGCGGCGGTTCCGGCTGGCCGACCTGCCTGCGCAACCGTGGAAGAACGGCGGCGGCCTGACGCGCGAGATCGCCTGCTGGCCGCCGGGCGCGGGGCTGGACGATTTCCTGTGGCGCCTCAGCGTGGCGCACATCGAGGCCGGCGGCCCGTTCTCGCGCTTCGCGGGCGTGGACCGCGTGATCACGCTGCTGGCGGGGCCGGGCGTGGTGCTGCGCGGCGGCCTGCCGGCGGGCGAGCATGCGTTGACGCGGCCGCTGGCGCCGTTCGCCTTCGCGGGCGAGGCGCCGGTCGACTGCGAGACGCGCGGCGGGGCTTCGGAAGACTTGAATGTGATGAGCCGCCGCGGACGCGTGCGCGCCGAAGTCTCGGTGTTGCACGGCCCGGGCGAGCTGGCCGGGGTGGATGCCGGGATGCTGCTGGCGGCGCGCGGCGCATGGCTGGCGGCGCCGGATGCCGAAGGCCCCTCCCTGGTGCTGGAGCCGTCGGCGGGCGCGTGGTGGGCCCGCGAGCCGCGCCGCTGGCGCGTGCGGCCGGCGGCCGGGCCGGGGCCGGGGCAGGCCCCGGCGCTGATTGCCGCCGCCTTTTACATGCTGCCGCCGGACGGCGGCCAACCACAGGACGAGACATGATGGATGCAGGCAGTATCTGGGCGGCCGATGCCTTGCTGCCCGGCGGATGGGCGCGCGACGTGGCGCTGGCCTGGGACGCACAAGGCCGGCTGGCGCGGGTGGAGCCGGGCGTGGCGCCCGCGCCGGGCCAGGCGCGGGCCGCCGGGCCGCTGGTGCCGGGCATGCCGAACCTGCACTCGCACGCCTTCCAGCGTGGTTTCTGCGGCCTGACGGAATACCGTGCGCAGGCAGACGACAGCTTCTGGAGCTGGCGCGAGCTGATGTACCGCTGCGCGGGCCGCCTCGATCCCCGGCAGGCCGAGGCCATCGCCGCATGGCTCTACGTGGAGATGCTGGAGGCGGGCTACACCAGCGTCTGCGAGTTCCATTACCTGCATCATGATCCGCAGGGCCGACCCTATGCGGACGCGCCCGAGATGGCGCTGGCGATCCTGCGCGCGGCCGAGCGCGCGGGCATCGGCCTGACGCTACTGCCCGTGCTCTACCAGGCCGGCGGCTTCGGGGGCGCCGCGCCGCACGCGGGCCAGCGACGCTTCCTGCACGACACGCCCGCCATGTTGCGGCTGCTGGAAGACCTGAAGCCGCGCTGCGAGGCCCAGGGCGCCCGGCTGGGCCTGGCGCCGCACTCGTTGCGCGCCGTGCCGCCTCAGGCGCTGCGCGAGGCGCTGGCCGGGCTGGATGCCCTGGATGCGACCGCGCCCATCCATATCCACGTGGCCGAGCAGGTCAAGGAAGTGGAGGACTGCATCGCCTGGAGCGGGCTGCCGCCGGTGCGCTGGCTGCTGGAACACGCGCCGGTGGGGCCGCGCTGGTGCCTGGTGCACGCCACGCACATGACGCCCGACGAGGCGCTCGACGCGGCGCGCGCGGGCGCGGTGGCCGGCCTGTGCCCCACCACCGAGGCCAATCTGGGCGACGGCCTCTTCGACATGCCGCATTGGCGCGATGGCGGGGGGGCATGGGGGATCGGCTCGGACAGCCATTCCACCGTCAACGCCGCCGAGGAACTGCAACTGCTGGAGTACGGGCTGCGGCTGGCCACGCGGCAGCGCAACGTGATGGCCGAGCCGGGCCAGCCGCACGTGGCCACCGCCATGACGCTGGCCGCGGTGGCCGGGGGCGCACGGGCCGGCGGCCGGCCGGTGGCAGGCCTGGCCGCGGGCCAGCAGGCGGACTTCCTGGAACTGGACCCGGCCCACGTGGCGCTGGCCGGGCTGCCGGCCTGCGATATGCTCTCTGCCCATGTGTTCGGCAGTCATCGCACCTCGGCGATCCGCACGGTGTGGGTCGGGGGCCAGGCGCGCGTCCGGGAAGGCCGGCACGCGCTGCGCGAGACGGCGGCGGCGGCCTTCGTCGAGGTGCGCCGCATGCTGGTGGCCGGCGCCTGACGGCGGCCGCCAGGTCATTCATTTGCTGGAGGTAGTCCCATGTCCCCATCCCTGACCGATCGTCCGGTCTTCACTTTCCGGCGCGGCACCGCGCCGCTGCTGGTCTCGATGCCGCACGTCGGCACCTATGCGCCGCCGGCCATCGCCGAGCGCTGGACCGGCGAGGCGCGCCACGTGCCCGATACCGACTGGCACCTGGAACGCCTGTACGACTTCGTTGTCGGCATGGGCGCGTCGGTGCTGGTGGCCACGCATTCGCGCTACGTGGCCGACCTGAACCGGCCGCCGGACGGCAGCAGCCTGTATCCGGGCCAGAGCGTGACCGGGCTCTGTCCCGTCGACACCTTCGACGACACGCCGGTCTACCTGGACCCGGCCGACGTGCCGGGCGAGGCCGAGACGGCCGCGCGCCGCGAGCAGGTGTGGCGGCCCTATCACGACCAGTTGGCCGCGGAGCTGGCGCGCCTGCGCGCCGAGCATGGCGTGGCGCTGCTGTGGGACGCGCATTCGATCCGCTCGGTGCTGCCGCGCTTCTTCGAGGGCAAGCTGCCCGACCTGAACCTGGGCACGGGCAAGGGCAGCAGCTGCGCCCCCAGCCTGGCGCAGGCCGTTTACGCCGCCGCACGCGAGGGCGAGGCGCAGGGATACACCAGCGTACTCAACGGCCGCTTCACCGGCGGCTACATCACGCGCCACTACGGCCGGCCGGAGCAGGACATTCACGCCATCCAGCTGGAGATGACCCAGTCGAGCTACATGCAGGAGGCCCTGCCGTTCGACTACCTGCCCGAGCGCGCCGAGCGCGTGCAGCCGGTGCTGCAGCGCATGGTGCAGGCGGCATTGGACGAGGCGCTGAGGCTGCGCGACGCCGGCGGTTGAGCCGCTCGACGTAACTGGTTTCCAGTTTGTATTGAAGCATGTCCGAAATGTCTGGATGCAAGGATTTGCACCGGCCTGTGTCGGCGTGGGCTGCGCCGTTGGCCGCTCGCCAGGACATTCCGCAATGCGGGATTCGGGGGCGGAAGTATTTTCGACGGCAGGCCGGTTGGTACATTTTTTTACTCGCGGCAGTGGCGGATTATCCACGCAAACCCCCCGGCGGATAATCAGGCATGAAACCATGAGGGCCGTATCCAATAATCGGGCGGCGATGCCGGCGGCATGATCCGGACCGCCGACCTCGCGGCCACGATGCGCAGGGGGGGATCGTGATGCAAACTCTGGTCAGCGCCTTGCGGGCCACCGCCGACACGGTGGTGGATGAGTTCTACGAGGCGCTGTCGCGCCTGCCGAAATCGCGCCAGATCCTGGCGATGCTGTCCGAGGACGAGCTGCGCCACCTGAAGCTGAAGCAGGCGGGCAACCTGCGCGCGCTGGCCGTCTCGCGCCTGAGCGCCAAGGCCCACGCCGACATGGCCCTGCGCGTGGGCCGTGTCCATGCCATCGTGGGCCTGGACAAGGAGGAGCTGGCGCGCAGCCGCGGCATCCTGGCCGACTCGCTCTACCGCCTGCTGTCCTCGCGCGTCGAGCCGCGCGCCCTGGCCGCCTACTTGCAGCGCCTGAACGTGGACCTGGCCTGGCAGCTCAAGGCTTACCAGCAATTGCAGGATTCGCAGCAGGACGTCCTGCTGCGCCTGACGAAGATGGTGTGGAGCGTGCGCAGCTACACCGATTTCATCCAGGAACTGATGGAGATTCTGTCGGGGCATGACGAGATCGCCGGCTGCAGCATCGGCCGCCCGGACGCGCAGGGCATCTTTCACTTCGAGGCCGTTTCGGCCAGCAAGAAGGGCAGCCACCTGCACCGGCTGAACGACTCGCCGCACACTCGCATCGTCACCGCCGCCGACGATCCGCGCGGCCAGGGCCCGATCGGCCTGGCCTGGCGCACCGGCAAGGTCGAGCGGATCATCAATTTCGTGACCAGCCCCCAGGCGCGTCCCTGGCGCGAGGAGGCGCTGGCGCAGGGTATACGCTCGTGCGCCGCGATCCCGCTGGGCATGCCGGGCAGCCGCCCCGTTGCCGTCCTGACCCTGGACAGCGCCTATCCGGGCGGCTTCGTGGGGCCGCACCAGACGGCGTTCATCGATCTGCTGAAAACGTTGCTGGACCGCGCCTTCACGGCGTTTCCGGACAACGACCTGCAGGGCCGCGCGATCTCGCACGCGAACCGCCTGTATTGGGTCGCGCTGCTGCGCTCGGGCGGGCTCATCATGCATTACCAGCCGCTGCTCAACCTGAAGACGGGCGCGGTGGCCAAGGTGGAGGCGCTGGCCCGGCTGCGCGACGATGGGCAGTTGCGCGCGCCGGCCGACTTCCTGCCCGCGCTGACCTCCGACGATTTTCTCGAACTGTATGCGCAAGGGCTGGAGCAGGCGCTGACCGAACGCCACCGGTGGGCGGCGCACGGCGTCGAACTGGACATCTCGCTGAACCTGCCCCCGGCCGCGCTCAACGACATCCGCTACTTCGAGGAAACGCGCCGGATCCTGGCCGCGCATGCCTGTGCGCCGGCCATGCTGACGCTGGAAATGCTGGAGAGCGAGGCCGTGTCGCTCAACGATGGCCAATGCGGCATCCTGGATCGCTTCAAGGGGCTGGGCGTGCTGCTGGCCCAGGACGACCTGGGGGCGGGGCACAGCAGCCTGGCCAATCTGCGCACGCTGCCGTTCGACTGGGTCAAGCTGGACCGCGAACTGGTGCGCATGGACGAGGCCGACGCGATGGCCGGGCTGCGGCTGGTCTACCAGCTGACGCGCCTGGGCCAGTCGCTGGGCAAGTGGGTGGTGGCCGAGGGCATCGAGTCGCTCGACCTGGTGAACGCCCTGAAGATCCTGGGCGTGGACGCGGTGCAGGGCTATGCCGTGGCCAGGCCCATGGACGGCGCTACGCTGCTGGGCTGGATGCGGCGCGGCGGGCCGGCCGGCATCCTGGGCCGCGGCAACCAGGGCGCGCTGTCGGGTTTGGCGCGCCTGCTGATCTGGGAAGAGCGCCTGCTGCTGAACCTGGCCGTGCCTGATCTGGCCTGCCGGATGGAGGGCCTGTTGCACGACGGCGCGACGGCCGGCGAGGACGGCGGCCTGCTGACGTCGCTGCTGGCGTTCGAGCCCAGTCCGGCCGCGCCGCCGGCGCGCGCGGCGCTGGACCGGCTGCTGCAGGCGCTGCTGAAGGAGGGCCCGCGCAGCCGGGCGTTCGATTCGGCGCATCAATCGCTGGTGGCCGCGATCGCCGCGGCGGCCACGGCGGGAAGTGGGGCCTGGCAGTAGCGCGCGGGCGCCGCCACGGCCTGCCCCGGGGGCACCGCGCGTTCAGGCCCAGGCCTCGACGACCGTGCCACGTACGCGATCGCGGCCTGCCGATTTGGCTTCGTACAGCTGCTGGTCGGAGTGTTCGACCAATCCGGCCGGGGTGCCGCCCCGGGCGGGATGGCAGGTGGCGCAGCCGACGCTGACCGTGACCACGCCGTAGTCGCTGCCGGCATGGGCGATGGCCAGGTCGCGCACGCGCTGCCGTATGCGCTGGGCGATGTCGTGCGCCGCCTGGGCATCGGCGTCCGGCAGCACTACGGCGAACTCTTCTCCGCCATAGCGGGCGGCTACGTCGCCCGGCCGGCGCGCGGCCGCGCCGACGCATTTCGCCACGGCCGCCAGCACAGTATCGCCGGCCGCATGGCCGTAGGTGTCGTTGTACCGCTTGAACCAATCTATGTCGGCGAACAGGATGGAAAGCGGCCGCTCCGTGCGCCGGGTGCGCGCCCATTCCCGCTGCAGCAGATCGTCCAGCGTGCGGCGGTTGCTCAGCCCGGTGAGCGGATCGGTCGATGCCAGCACGCGCAGTTCGGCCTGCGACCGCAGCCGGCTGCGCAAGGTACGCGACAGCAGCCATGTGCCCATTGCCAGGATGGCGGCCAGCGCGGCCGCCAGGCCCATGGTGATCCGGCTCTGCCGGCGCCACGGCGCCAGCGTCTCGCTCAAGGAGGCGCTGGCCATGGCCGTCATGGGCAGCCCTGGCACATGGGCATAGGCATACAGGCGCTCTCCACCGTCGGCGTCCGTGGCGGAATAGAAGCCGGGCTGGCCGTCACCCCCCGCGGGTGGGGGATCTGCGACGCGCAGGCCGACGCCGGCTTCGTCGTACGGCTTGCGGGCGAGCAGTGTCCCGTCGCGCATCACGACGAGCAACGCATCGTGGCCGTGCGGCGTGACGCGCTCGAAGAGCTGCTGGAGATATTCGAGCCTCAGTTCCATGAAGGCGATGCCGGCGAAGCGTCCGCCGGCGTCGTTGATGCGGCGTGTCAGCGCGATGGCCAGCTTGCCGTCGTACAGTCGGGAATGGAAGGGATGGGAGACGAACAGTTCGGTCGAGGCGTGGATTTCGTGGAAACGGAAGTATTCGCGGTCCTGCAGCAGAACATCCGGCGACGGCGCGCCTTGCGGCGCCGCCACGATCTGGCCCTGGGGGCCGACCAGGTATTGGGCGTCGACATACGTGAGCGCCGGATCGAGGCCGAACAGCAGTCTCGAACGCAGTGTCTCGGACAGTTTCCAGACTTCCGGGTCCTGGGCGTTGTCGACCATGGATTGCATGAGCGCCTGGTAGACCTTGCCATGGCGCTCCAGGTCCACCACCATGATCGACACCAGGTCGGTGGCTGTTTCCTGGGCGTGCCGCAGCGCTTCCGTGCGCGCCGCCCGGACGGAGAGATAGGGCAGCAGCACCAGCAGGGCGGCGCCTACGAGGCCGGCGGCCAGCACCAGGTGCGGGGCATGCCAGACGGTGCGCTGGATGCGGTGCAGCCCCCGCTGCAGCCAGCTGGCAGGGACGGGAGCGGGGGCGTCGGATTCGTCCATGCCTGGGTCTCCGGAGGGCTTCGTGATCTATAGTGGCATGGCGCCGCGCGGCCCGGCAAGGGCCGCGGGAACGGACAGGGAGGGCAGGCCGTGTCGGGGTTCGAGGTGATCCGTCGGTTGCGATGGCAGCGCGTTGGCGTGCTGGCGGCGTTGGCGGCGTTGCCGCTGGCGCTGTGCGCGGGGCTGGCCTGGAACGAGGCGGGGCGCGCGCAGCGCCGCGAGGCGGCGCTGGCCGCCGGATTCATCGCGAACGAGGTCCAGGCCATGCTGGGCCAGGCGCGCGAGGCGACCCGTGACTTGCGCGGACTCGCGCTGGGCAATTGCGACGAGGCGGTGCCCGAGCTGATGCGGCGCGCGGCGGTCACGCCCTACGTCCGCTCCCTCAATGTGCTGGAGAATGGCATCGTGCATTGCTCCTCCGCCGCCGGCCTGGTGTCCACGCCGCTGCGCGCGTTTGCCGACGATGCGCCGGCACGGGTGCCCGACGGCTCATGGGTTGCGCTGGTGGGTGGTACGCCCCTGGTGCCGGGGCGCCTGGCGCTGCTGGTGGGCGAACCGGTGGGCGACCGCCTCACGTCACTGGCGGTGGTCGACGACCGCTATGTGCGCGACCTGCTGCGCGCGGTGGCGCCGCCCGAGCTGTTCGCCAGGGTGGACCTGCGCATCGGCGACGGGCGCGCCTTCCAGGAGGGCGAGGCAACGGATGCGCCGGCCGCGGTGCGCAGCGGCATCGACCCGGTGGGCACCCACATCGAGGTCCGTATCCATGGCGCGCCGCAGCGGCACTGGCAGGTGTTGCGCGGCCTGCTGCTGCAGTGGCTGCCGGTGGCGGTGCTGCTGTCGATCCTGCTGGCCGGCGCGGGGTATCGCCTGCAAAGAATGCAGCGCTCGCGTCGAGAACAATTGCTGCACGGCATCCGCGCGGGCGAGTTCCACGTCGAGTATCAGCCGCTGTACGGGGTGGCGTCGGGGCGTTGCGAAGGGGCCGAGGCCCTGCTGCGTTGGAGCCGGCCTGGCCACGGGCCGACGTCGCCGGAGGTCTTCATCGCCGCGGCCGAGGACAAGCACGTCATTGTGTCGCTGACGCGGCATATGCTGGGGCTGGTGGCGCGCGACTTCGACACGCTGGCGGTCCAGTCCGGTTTTCACATCGGCATCAATTTCGCGCCCGAGCACCTGTCGGGCGACATGCTGCAGGAAGACGTGGGGCGCTTTCTCGACGCCGTGGCGCGCCGTGGCGTGCAGACGGTGGTGGAGATTACCGAGCGCACGCTGATCGACAACACCGACCGCGCCCGCGAGAACCTGGAGGCGCTGCGCCGCCGCGGCGTGCTGGTCGCCATCGATGACTTCGGCACGGGATACTGCTCGCTGTCTTACCTGCGCAAGTTCCCATTCGACTACCTGAAGATCGACAAGGGCTTCGTGCAGACCATCGAGCCGCATCCCGAGCCGCAGTCGGCCCTGATTCTGGACGCCATCATCGACCTGTCGGACCGCCTGGGCGCCTGCCAGATCGCCGAGGGCGTGGACAGCTGGGTGCAGTTCGACTACTTGGCGCGGCGGGGTGTGGAACTGATCCAGGGCTACCTCGTGGCGCGGCCGATGCCGGCGGCCGAGTTCATGCGCTGGTATGCCGTACAGGGCCAGCGGCCCCTGGCGCGGCCCGCGGAGGCCGTGCCGCCCGTCGCTGGCGGGGCCGCCGATGAGACAGCGGCTCAGCGCCCGGTGTCGGGGTAGTTCGGGCCGGGGTCGCCGAAGCCGCCGCTGCTGTAGGGGTTGGCCGCGCCCGGATGCGGCGGGCCGGGGTGGTTCAGCTGGCCGCAGCCGCCCAGCAGCAGGGCGGCGAGCAGGACGGGCATGAGAAGGCGGATCATGGGACGTGTCCTCGTGAGGGGGGGAATGCCGCAGCGGCCCGGGCCGCTGCGGGTCATTATGCGCCGGCCCGCTCCAGTGCCGCCATTTCGTCCGGCGACAGTGCCAGCGTGGCTGCCTTGGCGAAGCTGGCCACCTGGTCGCGATGCGTGGCGCTGGCAATGGGCGCCGTGACGCCCGGCCGGCCGATCAGCCAGGCGAGCGCCACCTCGGCCGGCTGTGCGCCGTGCGCGGCCGCGACGTCGTCCAGCGCCCGCAGGATGGCCTGGCCGCGCGCATCCAGGTATTTCTCGACGCGCGAGCCGCGCGCGCTCTTGGCCAGGTCGGCCTTGCCGCGGTACTTGCCGGACAGGAAGCCCGAGGCCAGGCTGAAATACGTCACCACGCCCAGGCCTTCGCGCAGGCACAGCTCGCGCAGCGAACCGTCGTACGAGGCGCGGTCGTACAGGTTGTACTCCGGCTGCAGCACCTCGTAGCGCGGCAGGCCCTGGGCGCGCGCCACCTCCAGCGCCTGGCCCAGCTGCTCCGCATCGTAGTTGGAGGCGCCGATGGCCCGCACCTTGCCGGCGCGCAGCAGCCTGTCGTAGGCGCCCAGCGTTTCCTGGTGCGGCGTCTTCGGGTCGGGCCAATGGGAGAAATACAGGTCGATGCGGTCGGTGCCCAGCCG
>Ga0164243_10016575_pt1 | contig 10101 bp, 8 predicted proteins | sample OricompcompostOP_FD_108781 | JGI IMG/M metagenome (GOLD analysis project Ga0164243, IMG submission 108781) | Organic Plus compost microbial communities from Emeryville, California, USA - Original compost - Organic plus compost (OP) | ecosystem: Engineered > Solid waste > Mixed feedstock >... | reverse complement strand
GCGGCTCGAAGACGGCGAGGTCGTCGCCACGACGGCGGGCTTCGTCCGGCCGGTGTACTCTGCGAACCTCGCTTACCTCGACGGCCTCGGTGTGGACTTCGACGCTTCCGGGCTTGTCACGGTGGACGAGGGCGGGCGCACGTCGGTGGACGGACTCTACGCGACGGGGGACATCACCCCGCCAGGCCCCGAGCAGCTCATCATCGCGGCCGGTTCGGGTGCACGCGTCGCGCGCGCTGTGATCAGGGACATCGCCTTCGGCTGATCGCTCGGCTCGCGTGCCAGCGGCTGCGGCATGCCGCTCGCCGCCCGAGGACGGACATCGACCGACACTCCGCTCGCCGACACCCCGGCGCGGAACCGGTCGGCCAGAAGATGGCTGTCAGAAGGATACGTCTGCGAAATGACGTAGATCGTGTGGCTGGGGTACCTGGACTCGAACCAAGAACAACTGAACCAGAATCAGCCGTGTTGCCAATTACACCATACCCCAAGGCATCCGGACGATGCCCGGGCCGAGTGTCAACTTTAGCCTACGGGAAGGGTTCTCTCCAACTCGGGGGAGTGCTCCGGGCGTGTCCGCGCACCGTGTTCCGGATGGGCTCATGGATGCCTCACGTGGGTGTGTCACCGTGAGCTTCTGGATGCCGTCGCCGACGTGCATGAACGAGCTCTCGAGGGGTTCGTCGTTCCCGGTGCGGCGGGCCTTCATACCTGCCGGTCGTTCTCACCACGCCCATGGCACCCCTCGCGGTCACCCGACGCGGAAAGCACGACCGCGTGCCGAGAGCAGCTCGACCAGCGCATCGAGGGCTGGGCGTTGTCCCGCCACCAGCTTCTCCCTCGCGACGGCGACCGCGTACCAGGCGGCCCTGTCCACCTCAGGGAACTCCTGCGATCTGCCCGAACGTGGAGGCCACTCCAGAGCGAAGGTGTTGCTCACGACGCGCTCGATGGCGAAATCTGCCTCGGCGATGAAGATCGTGACCACTTTGCGGGACTGCGGAAACCGGCCGAGAAGCTCATAGGGCGCGTCGGGCGCCGGGACGCCCATCTCCTCCGCGAACTCGCGCAGAGCGGCGCCCAGCGGATCCTCTGCGTCGTCGAGCTCTCCCTTGGGGATCGACCACGCTCCTGCATCCTTGCGTGCCCAGAACGGCCCGCCCATGTGAGCAATCCAGACCTCGAGCACTCCGTCCTCGACGCGGTAGAGGAGCAGCCCGGAGCTCATCGACGCCATGCGCATGCACCTCCACGGCCGATGCTACCCGCCGGGCTCACCGGCCGGATACTGCCCGCGGCGCCGCGGTTCGCGTCAGGAGCTCCGGCAGCGGCCGAGAGGGTCAGAGGGGTGTGCCCACCTCGGGGACGCGACCTCACCAGCTCGGGATCGCCTCCAGCAGTGCCTTCGTATAGTCCTCACGCGGGGACTCCATCACCTGCTCCGTCGTGCCGAGCTCGACGACCTGGCCGCGCCGCATGACGCAGATCCGGTCGCAGAGCTCCTGCGCGAGCATCAGGTCGTGCGTGACGAAGATCATCCCCATGTCGTTCTCGCTGACCAGCGACGACAGCAGGGCGATGACGGACTTCTGCGTGGTCACGTCCAGCGCGGACGTGCATTCGTCGGCGATCAGCAGCTCAGGTCTCGTCACCATGGCGAGCGCGATCGAGACGCGCTGCCGCATGCCGCCCGAGAGTTCGTGAGGGTAGCTGCGTGCCACCCGCTCGGGGTCGGCGAAGCCCATGGCTCCGATCGTCTCGAGCATGGTCTGCTTCGCCTGCGCCGGAGGGATCTGCCGGCGATGCCGCCGGAGGACCTCGATGATCTGCTTCCCGACGCGCATGAGGGGGTCGAGAGAGGAGCCGGTGCCCTGGAAGATCACCCCGACATGGCGCCCGCGGATCGACTCGTAGTCCTCCCTGCCTGGTTCGCTGACGGTCCGCCCGAGGACCGAGATGGAGCCGGAGGTGACGGAGACGTTCGGGTCGAGGAGGCCGACGATGCTCCTGACGGTCGTGGTCTTGCCGCTGCCGGACTCGCCGACGATACCGAGAACCTCGCCCGGATCGAGGCTCATGGACACATCGCGGACGAGGGGCACCGCACCACGGCTCGTCGCCGCGGTGATGGTGAGACCCTGGATGTCGAGAAGGGCCGTCATCAGTATCTCCTCTTGCGGGGATCGAGCACCGAGCGAAGCGCGTCGCCCAGCAGGTTGACGAGGAGCACCGTGATCAGGATGGCCAGTCCAGGCAGAGCCGCGATCCACCACGCGTAGACGAGCTGATCCTTACCCTCTGACAGCATGGCGCCCCAGGAGATGTCGGGCGAGACGACGCCGAGCCCGAGGAAGCTGAGGGCGCTCTCGGCCAGCATCACGGCGCCCATCTGCAGCGTCGCCAGCACGAGAACCGTCCCGGCCTGGTTCGGCAGCAGGTGCCTGAGGAGGATGCGGTAGCCTGGCACCCCGCCCGCACGAAGTGCCAGGACGAACGGGCGTGATCGCAGCGCCAGCGTCTCGCCGCGGATGACCCGGGCGTACTGCGCCCAGGAGAAGAGGGCGAGCACGAGGAGCAGAACGATGAGCGAGCGCCCGTTGGAGGTGATGAGGGCGATGGCGAGAAGCACGAACGGGATCGCGAGCTGTGCGTCGATCAGCCACGACACGATGATGTCGACGATGCCGCGGTAGTACCCCGCGAGCAGGCCGAGAACCGTGCCGATGATCGCGCCGAGGAGCATCCCGATCGCGCCGATGAGGAGCGAGAGCCGGGCTCCGTAGACGAGTCGCGAGAGGATGTCCCGCCCCAGCTGATCCGTGCCGAGGGCGTGTCCCGGAGAGCCCGGCGCTAGCAGAGACGCGCCGAGATCCTGCAGATTCGGGTCCGGGAGGGGGAGCAGTGGTGCCAGGATCGCGACGATGAGCAGGAGCACGAGCGGGGCTCCGAACCCGATCACGGCCCCTCGGCCGCGCACGAATCCGGCACGTGGCATCGAGTCGACGACGGCGGTCATGCCCGTGTCCTCCTGATCCGGGGGTCGATGACGGCGTAGAGCACGTCGATGATGAGGTTCACGATGACGAAGACGAAGACCCCGACCACGACGACGGCCTGTGCCAGGGTGAAGTCTCTGCCCTCGATGGCCTGCGTCGCCAGGGTGCCGAGACCCGGCCACGCGAACACATACTCGACCGTCACCGCTCCGGAGAGCAGCGCGCCGATCTGAAGCCCGAAGATGGTGAGCACGGGAATGGACGAGTTCCGCAGTCCGTGACGCAGGATGATCGACGCGCGGGAGAGGCCACGCGCTCGCCCGGCGACGATGAACTGCTCCCCGAGCGTCTCGGCCATGCTCGATCTGGTCAGACGTGCGATCTGGGCCATCGGGAGCGTCGAGAGCGCAACCGCCGGCAGCACGACGGAGAGGGGCCCGTTCCGCTGGCCCGCCGGCAGCCAGCCGAGCTGGACGGCGAAGATGAGGATGAGCATCATCCCGAGCCAGAACACCGGCACCGACTGGCCGAACAGTGCGACCGCCGACGTGACGCGGTCGATCCAGGTCGACTCCTTGACTGCGGCAAGGGTGCCGAGCGGGATGCCGACCACCACCGCGATCGCGAGGGCCACCGCTGTGAGCTCGAACGTCGCCGGGATGCGCTGCATGATGAGCTCGAGATTGGGCTGGTTGTACCGGAGGGATGTCCCGAGGTCGCCCCGCAGGAGGCCGCCGATGAAGTCGAAGTACTGGACGTACAGCGGCCGGTCGAGACCGAGCTCATGCTGCAGCTGTGCGACGCGTTCGGGCGTCGCCGAGGCACCGAGCAGCTCGGCGGCCGGATTGCCGCTGCCGTGCGCCACGATGAACGCGACCGTGACGGCGAGGAACAGCGTGGCGATTCCGAGGAGAAGCCGGATGACGATTGTCTTGATCACGGTGCCGTGGTCTCTCTCCTGCCGATGGCATCCTGCTCCCTGCGTTCTCGGCCGGGGATCGCGGCGAGCAGGGACGCGGTGTACTCGTGGGTGGGATTGTCCATGACCTGCTCGGCCGTGCCCGACTCCACGACCTTTCCCGCGCGCATCACGTGCACCTCTTCGCAGATGGCCCGGACGATGGCGAGATCGTGACTGATGAAGAGGATGCCGAGGCCCTCCTCCCGTCGGATCTCGTCGAGCAGCCTGAGGATCTGCGCCTGTACGGAGACGTCGAGGGCAGACGTGGGCTCATCGGCGATGAGCAGTCGTGGCCGCAGCAGCAGCGCACGACCGATCGAGACCCGCTGCGCCTGCCCGCCGCTCAGCTGGTGGGGGAGCCGGTCGAGCAGGACGGGGTCGAGGCCGACCCGATCGAGCAGGTCGGCGTCAGAGATCCAGGATGTCCGTGAGCCGTGGAGCCGCCGGAGCTCGCGAAGGCCGCTCCCGATCGTCTGACGCGGGTCCAGCGATCCCTGCGGGTCCTGGAACACCATCTGCACTGTCGCTCGCTCGTTGCGTCTCATGCGCGGAGTGATCCGCAGGTCTCCGCTCATGACGGTGCCGGAGGTCGCGGGCCACAGCCCGGCGGCGACCATCGCGATGCTCGTCTTCCCGGATCCGGACTCACCGACGACGCCGACCATCCCGTGCTCGCGCACCTGCAGTGAGACGCCGTCGACGGCGGGCGCGTGGCCCCGCCGGTAGACGACCGTGAGCTCGTCGATCGCGAGCACGGTTTCGGACATGGTTGCTCCGTAGATGGGTGGATGCCCGGCCGGACCCCCTTGCACTGGATCCGGCCGGGCCGTCATCAGTCGAGCGAGAGCTCGAAGTATGCGGGCGTGCCGATCCTCGGCGTCTTGAAGCCCTTCAGGTCGGGGCTCATGGCCCAGATCCCCTCGTACTGCACGATCGGGACGTAGCAGACGTCCTGGTTGAGGACGCGGTCCTCCATCTCCTCGTAGATGGCCTGACGCTTCGCGGCGTCCGGCTCTGCGAGGGCCTCCGTGCTCTTCTGGTCGTACCAGGTGCTGTCGCAGTTCTTCGCGATGGAGGTGGAGTTGACCCAGGCGCGGAACTCCTCGTCGGGGTCACGGAAGGTGTAGATGATCTGCGCGCCCGCGCCCTCCGTCGACTGGCTGTTCCGCCGCTCGAGGAAGGTTGCGAAGTCGACCGGCTCGTTCGTCACGGTGAAGCCGACGGCTTCGAGCATACCGACGATCGCGTTGCCGATCTGGCCGTCGTTGGGAGAACGGCCGTTGGCGTAAGTCAGCGTGACCTCGGCGGATGGCTTCGAGGCGACGATCTTCTTCGCCTCGTCGGGGTTGTACGTGAGCGCGTCCTCATAGGTGGGGGGCGTGTCGAAGAGGTCTCCCACGAAGTAGTTGTACGGGGTCGCGCCGCCGTCCTTGAAGATGCTGGAGACGATGGCCTCCTTGTCGATCGCCATCACAGCGGCCTTGCGCAGGTCGGGGTCGGCGAAACCGCCCTGGTGCACGTTCAAGTAGATGAAGTAGCGCGCATCGGTCGGAGCGCGTTCCACCTTCACGTCGCTGCCCTCGAGGACGGGGAGCGCCTGCGGGGTGAGGTCGAGCGCGAGGTCGGCCTGACCGGTCTGGACGAGGCTCGCGCGGGTCTGTGCATCCGCGCTCCAGCTGATCTCGAGCCCCTCGGCGGGTGGAGCGCCACGCCAGTAGTCCTCGTTCGCCACGAGCTTCAGGGTTCCACCGCGCGTGTACGAGTCGAACTTGTACGGGCCCGTGCCGACAGGAGCCTCGGCGAATCCGTCTCCGCCCAGCTCCTTGAAGGCGCCAGGGGCGACCGCCATCGTCGAGGCGAGAAGGTCAGGGAGCGCCGGGTACGGGCTCGATGTGGTGATCTGCAGGTCGTCTCCGACCGGCTTGGCATCGGCCACGATCTTGTAGAAGAGCCCCAGGTTCGCCTTCGGATCGTCACGCTCGGTGAGGACGACGAAGGCAGCGGCTGCGGCATCGAACTTCTCGCCGTTGTGGAACGTCACGCCCTCCCGGACCTTGAAGGTCCAGGTGTTGGGGTCGGGCTGCTCCCAGCCGTACAGGAGACCGTCCTGGTCGGGGGCATTGGTGGTGGGATCGGTGCCGAGGAGCGCGTCATACATGCCGCCCCAGCTCTTGGCGTCCGTGGTGGAGCTGTAGATCGGGTTGATCGTCGTCGGCTCGTTGCCGGCGACGACACGGATGACGTTGGCGCCGCTGTCGCCGCCCGCGTCCTGGCTAGAGGCGCACGATGAGAGCAGCGCCGCCGCCACGACCGGGATCGCGATCAGGCCCGCGATGCGGGTTCTGGATCGGGTCATCGGTGGATCCTTCCTTGGTGCTGTGATGGGAGGGGGAGTGGGTGGTGCGATTCAGTTGGTTGCAAGGGCGATGAGCGTGTCGAGCAGGACGTTCGCGCCGTTCTCGACGTCTCGCCACGCCGTGTCCTCTTCGGGGCAATGGCTGCGTCCATCGATGCTGGGCACGAAGATCATCGCGGTCGGCGCGATCGTCGCAAGGTTCTGGGAGTCGTGACCGGCACCGGAGGGCAGATCGCTTGCGACGAAGTCGCGGGAGGCGGCGGACTCGGCAATGATCGCACGGATCCCCGCGTCGAGCGGCGCCGGCGGGATGCTCGGTTCGAAGTCGACCTCGACCTCGACCCCGCTTGCTGCGGCCACGTTGTGCGCGGCAGCGGTGATCGCCGCCCCGAGCGCGTCGAGGTTCTGCGGATCGAGATCCCGATAGTCGATCGAGCACGTCACGATGCCGGGCACGACATTGGCACTGCCGGGCTGCACGTGCACGATGCCGGACGTGATGACCGCGCGGTCGCTGATCGAGGCGGCGATCTCGGGAAGGGACGCGAGGAGCTCCGCCGCTGCCCGGAGGGCATCCTTCCGCAGGTTCATGGGAGTCGTGCCCGCGTGGTCGGCACGGCCGCGGAATGTGAGGGTGCCGCCGCCGAGGCCGACGATGCCGGTGACGAGGCCGATGTCGTGCCCGCGCTGCTCGAGAACGGGTCCCTGCTCGATGTGGAGCTCGACCGTCGCATGGATGGTCGACGGGTCGACGCGCACGGTGGCTGCGGCGTCCAGGTCGCCGCCGGCCGCGATGAACGCGTCCGCGAAGCGGTCGCCGTCGCGACCCGTCATGGCCTCGAGCTCGGCGCGCGAGAACCCGCGCACGAGCGCGCTCGAGCCGAGCAGGTGGGCGTAGTTGCCCTCCTCGTCCGTGTAGACGACGGCACGCACTGGGCGGTCGAGGACCGTTCCGGACTCGTGGATCCGGCGAAGGCACTCGAGTGCCGCGAGCGAGCCGAGGGCGCCGTCGAACTGTCCGCCGTTGGGGACGGTGTCGATGTGCGAGCCGGACCACACGGCGGGCCGAGCGGCCACGTCTTTCGGCACCGCCGGAGACGACACGATGATGTTGCCGATGCCGTCGATGACCGCGGAGAGTCCCGCCTCGGCGCAGCGCGAGAGGTACCAGGCGCGCGCTGCCCGGTCGGCGTCGGAGAAGGAGGTTCGGCTGATGCCGCCTTCGGGCACCCGGCCGATCCGGCCGAGTTCCTCCAGGTCTGCGCGCAGCCGTGCTCCGTCGACGGAGAGTGTCACTTGGTGCTCTCCATCGCAGGAGTACGGACGCTGCCGTCCGAGAGCACGACCTGGTAGCCGTCGCGGTAGACGCCGTCGACCTCGTAGACGGCCCGGATGTCCTCCAGCGGGTTGCCGCGGAGGAGCACGAGATCGGCGCGCTTGCCGGGCTCGATCGTGCCGATGTCATCGAGTCCGATGAGCTCCGCGCCCGAGCGTGTCGCCGCGATGAGAGCCTCCTCCGGGGTCCAGCCCTGCTCGACCATCCACTGCATCTCGTAACCGAAGAGCCCGTGCATCGAGTCGGTGCCGACGGCCACCCGCACGCCTGCGGCGCGAACGATCTGCGCAGACTTGAGCGCCGCCTTGCGCGCTTCGACCACCTTGGCCATGATGGCCGGGCGCTTCGCGTCGCCCTGTTCGATGCCGGTGGGGTGGAAGAGGATCGAGTTCGTCAGCACGAGCCACGTGCCCCGCCTGGCCATCTCGGCGGCACTGGCCTCGTCGATCATCGCGCCGTGCTCCACCGAGTGGATGCCGTTCTCGACCGCGTAGGTCAGGCCGGGGCCACCGTGGGCGTGCGACGAGACCTTGAGCCCGTGCTTCGCCGCCTCGTCGACGATCGCGGCGATCTCCTCGGGCGAGTAGGCGGACTCATCGAGAGTCGAGTGCTCGGAAGAGACGCCGCCGGTGGTGAAGATCTTGATGTGATCGGCGCCCTTGGCAGCGTGCTCACGGACCTGTGCACGGAGGTTCTCGACACCGGCGACGCCGCCGGCAGCACTCCCGTGACCTCCGGGCGGGCTGAACCCGCGACGGGAGGCGCGGATCTTCGGCCCGACGATCTCGCCGCGTTCGACGGCAGCGCGGTACTCGATGTCGATCTCGGCCTCTTCGGTCATCGACTTCATCGTCGTGACGCCCGACGAGATCATTCTGCGGAGGTTGTCGACGCCACGGATGGCCTGCCACACGTGCGGCTTGACGATCTGGCCGTGCTGGTCGCCCTCTCCCGGGCGGATCGTGACATGGGTGTGCGAGTCGACGAAGCCGGGCACGATGACGTCATCGCCGGCATCCACCCGCTCCACGCCGTCCAGATCGAGCTCGCCGGGTGCGCCGACGGCTGCGATGCGTCCGTCGCGGACGAGCACACCGACGCCCTCGCGAAGTCCGTTGCCGGTGCCGTCGATCACCCCCTTGCCCAAGATGAAGATCGGTCGTCCTGCGGTGCGCGGACCGTCTGTCACGGTGTCTCCTCACGAGGTTCGCCCAGGGGGCATGGTGGATGGCTCGAGCCCTCACTGCGCCGGCATCGTGGGTGCGCGCACCCCTCGGCAGACGTCGGGGGCGACGACGCGCGAGGGCGGCAGAGGGCTATCGTCCATGGAGCCTTGCATGAAAACGCCACCAAGGCAAGCCGAAATGGTGGATTTGAATGTAAACACCGTGTTTCATGGGTGATTCCATCGGGTGAGATACCCTGAATGGGGGAGATCGACGACGGCCGGGCAGCCGGTAGTCTCTCGGAAGCACCCGGACGTGTGAGAGGACACCGTGTTGTCGCCTGCCAAAGAGGATGCCCTGGACGAGCTCGACCGCAAGATCGTGGTCGCCCTACAGGTGAACGTCCGCGCCAGCTGGAACCAGATCGCTCGCGCCGTCGGCAGTTCCGAGTCGACTGTCGCCAGGCGCGCCAATCGGCTGCTGGACGAGGGGCTCCTGCAGTTCCTCGTCGCGCCGGAGCCCTCGGTGGCGAATGCGACCCGGTCGGTGCTGCTGGAGATCAACTGCGAACCCGGGACCATGCTGGCCGTGGCACAAGCGTTCGCGGAGAGGCCGGCGGTCCGGTTCTCCGCGCTCGTGAGCGGACCGTTCGACGTGCTGGTCGAGCACGAGTACGAGTCGCAGCAGCAGCTCGCCCGCCTTCTGGTGGACGAGCTCGGCCGCATCCCCGGCATCAAGCAGACAATCACGCACGGGGTGACGAAGAACTTCAAGAAGGCCAACGAGTGGGCCAGGCATCTCATCGGCGAAGACGGCGTGAGGGAGCTCGTGCCCGATCCTCCCGAGCGCGTGACGACGCCCGCGATGGACGACATCGACCAACGGCTGATCGAGCTGCTCCGAATGGACGCCAGACGCACTCACTCGGATCTGGCCGCCGACCTCTCCATCAGCGACTCGATGGTCCGGCGCCGTCTCGAGGCGCTCATCGCGAGCAAGAGCATCAGCTTCAGCACGTACATCGAGCCGCGGCGCATGGGCTTCGGGCTCGAGGCGTTCATCTGGCTCGAGACGGAGTTCGGCAGCATGCAGAGCGTCGCCGAGCACCTGACGCTGCTGCCGCAGGTGCGGTATCTCGCGGCGATCGCGGGAACGAGCAGCCTCGTGTGCGAGGTGATCCTCCCCGACGTATCGGCGTTGTACGACTTCCAGGCGACGGTGCTCGGCTCGCTCACCGGACTGAGAAGCGCTCAGGTGACCATCGAGTTGCGTACGCTCAAGCG
>Ga0164243_10016574_pt1 | contig 10102 bp, 11 predicted proteins | sample OricompcompostOP_FD_108781 | JGI IMG/M metagenome (GOLD analysis project Ga0164243, IMG submission 108781) | Organic Plus compost microbial communities from Emeryville, California, USA - Original compost - Organic plus compost (OP) | ecosystem: Engineered > Solid waste > Mixed feedstock >... | reverse complement strand
GATCCTACGTGCTTTTCTTCTATTAAAGTTATTATTTATAAAGTCTTGAATGTTAATTCCATCAAATCCTCCCCCGCCTTGGAAATGTGGGGCTGGTGGAGGGTTCTCAATGGTTTGTATGGCTTTATTTACTTCTTTAAACTTAGTTTCAGCGGTAGCATCACCTGGATTGCGGTCCGGATGAAAATCTCTCATTAGTTGTTTAGCTTTTTTCTTTGCCTCTTCAAGAGTTGCGCTGGTTGGCAAACCTAGAACTTTATAAGCTTCTTCAACTGCGGGATTTATCATTTCTTCTTACTCTTTTTCTTTTTTGTTTTACCAGTTAATTGGAATGCATGGTACAATGCTACAGCAACTGCGTCAGCCATATCTCGGCTTTCTTCTTTCACCACGCCGTTTTTATTGTACTCGTAAGGAAACGTAATTCCTAGATGTTTTGCGACAAGCTCCGGCATATCTTCTTTTTTTGGAAGATCTGCACCTGTCTTTAATCCATGTCGAATAGTCATAACATTGAACAATTCAGGATAACCTTTAAGGTAGTCATAAGCTGCTGTACAAACCATTCTATTAAATGTTGTAAGGATAACTACCGTGGTAGCAGTGCTCTTAGGCATGAACTTAATAAGGTCTTCTATTCCAATGTAATCAGGTTTAGCATCATTAATTATCTTAATGATAGTCTCCCTAGTATTAATTATTCTTTCAAGAATAGTACCTTTTTTAGTTGGTTTGAAATAATTACACTTAACAAATTTAATGCTATTATCGTCTTCAATATCTAGAATACAATAGCCGATCGTCGTGCTACTCACGTCGAAGCCAAGAACCCGTTTACTCATTATTAATCTCCAAGTTTCTCATAAATGAACATATCTTTTCTAGTTCATCTAACGTAGAATCATTTTTAATCCTATTAGCTCTATAGGAGATTAATAATATGTTGCCAGGAACATATCCAAGACTAGGAATAATCCTATCTAATGAAGGAGAGTTATCTTGAGAGATTTTATTTCCAAACTCTAAAGTAATACCCAATATTGGACATTTATTATCTTTAGGACAAATATTAATTATGTCTTGTTTAGTTATAGTGAATGGAATATTATTAATTTTAGCCCTACGTTTTGCTGCATACCAAATGAATCTATAACGGTCTTCTTGCCTTTTATTTTCCCGCCACAGTTTGTTTTTCTCTTTTCTTTGAGGGCTTTTTTCGTATTCACTGAGTTTATCTTTATTTTTCTCTCTCCACTCTTTATTTTTTAGTCTAATCTCTTCTTTATTGTTCTTATAATATTCTTTTTATTGAAATGACTTTTTCTCTTTTCGTTGATTATTTATTATGCGACATTTTTCTCTACAGTCATCGCATAGCTTATAGTATTTCTCAATAATTTGACCTGTACTGAAAATTATATTGACTTTGAGAAATTTTGCATCTACTAGTTCTCGCTTACATTTATTACATTTTCTCATAAACTCATAAGTGAATATTAGTAGTATTTACCAAAACTACAACAATTAGTCATTGGAACCTTTTCTCGCGCAATCATAACCCAAACGAAATAAAAACGGCTCAGGGGTAAAACCCTGAGCCGTCCACATTATCGATAGGAGGATCGAATTATGTCACAAATTATTCTTCATTGAAGGCTGGGAATGCTTGACCCAACTCTTCGTCGTCACTCATGCTGACTTGTGGAGCAGCCTTAGCAGGAGCTGGCTTGGTAGCCTTTCCTGGAGCAGGGGCTGCGTCACCAAAGATCTTGTTTAGTCTCTCTTGAACCTTTTCTGGGGTTGGTGGAGTGACTCTGCGCTTCAAATCTTCTAGATCTACGGTATCCTTAATTGCTTGGTCCTCGGCAGAAAGAGGTTCCTTGCTGTAGGTTTGGACGGTGTAATAAGCAGATGGTCCGCCCTTTGGATCAACACAAATGTTGATATCATACTTTTGTGGATCACCTAGCTTTGGGTTCTTTGCATGCTTTCTAATTTGTTGGAAAACTGCCCAACCCATATCAAGAATCTTATATGCACCAGTCTTACGATCAATAACACCAACTAACCAACGTGGCTTTGCTTCACCGTGAACGCAGGCTGGACAGCTACCATTGATAGCGGAGCACATAACCTTTTGTCCAAAGTCCTTTGGGTTGTTTGCATCCCTCTTGACCTTGTGAACCAAGTATTGGTGTGGAGCAGTAACGAATCTAACTTCGTTGTCACCTTCTGTTAATCTAAGGAAGAGGTCCTTATTTGCACCCTTCTTTTCCTTTTGAGAATCACCAAAATCTAAATTATCAGTCCAATTAACTTCACCGAAAGTACTCATTTTATTCTCCTAATTTCTCTTTACCGTTTTAGTTTCGACCGTCACTAATCAGTTAGTGACAAATTTAACGTAACGAGTTCTCATATGATCGGAAGTTCTTCCGAATCTTACTGTAACTTTTCTTACTCTTAGTCTATTAACCGCTTTGTTTAGTGCAACTCTTAGAGCGCTTGGGGAACGTGGCCAATTCTCTGGAATTTTCTTACCTAAAACTCTAACTAGAGAGTTATCAAGTTCAGACATTGTACCAACCCATTCGCCAGAAGTTCTTCTATTCAAAAGGGCTAAAACACCAGCTAAAATTGAATCAGAAACCTGATCATTTTCTCTGTTATTAGATGCCATTTTATTACTCACTTTCACTTCTTTTTATGGATTATTTTACTTTTTATTTGACCTAAATACAAGATTCTTTACGCTTGAAATTCTATGTATTGGAAAATACATCTCTACAATTGTAGAGTCTTTTGTAGCTTCTGTCAAGACTTCCGAAAATGTATTATTAATCTCTTCTTCGCTTGCCTCAGAAAACATTCCTTTTACATGCACAAATTGATCTTCAAATTCTGGCTTCTCAATTGTGATGAAAAATTTTTGTTTTGATTTTCCTGTAGCTGGCTGCACAAATGTAATCAAATGTGCAGGTTTCGCTAAAATAGGAGAACCAGAAACAACTCTCGCTGTGGCAGCTATTGCGTAATCTTTATCGCTCATTATTTAGCCTTTTTCTTGGATTTCTTGCCTTCGCTCTCATCACCTATATCAGCGCCCTCGTCAGCTTCGGCAGTGCCATTCTTCTTTAATTCTTGCTCTTTTCTTTTTGCTTCCCACTTGGCGTCACGAGCCTCGCCAATTTTTACGGTTAGCTCTGCGGCTAGAGCAGGGTCATCCTTGATGGCATCGCAGAACTTGCTGAAGCCAACCCACTTCTGATCGCCATATTCATGGGAAACAGTGGAGGACTTAGTGACAACGTTATAATCTAGAGCTAATTGTGCAATTTCCTCATGGGCATCGATAACACCAACACCAAAATCAACCTTGAATTCACACTTTCTTGGCCAAGGTCCAAACTTGGACTTTTCAATTGTTGCACGAATAGTTTGACCAATCTTGTTTTCCTTCTCGTCCAAAATCTTTGCATCTGCACGATTGACTGGCTCGAAGTAAACGTTAGCACTCAAGAAGTGAGCATAGGTATTTCCACCAGAGAAGCTGTGATCGACACCATATGGATCCATGTTTGCTTTCTTGTGGTTGATGATAATGAATGGAACCTTTGCCTTTGAAACTTCCAATGAAAGCTTGCGGAAAGTGGTAGTAAGGAATCTAGCAAGTAATGCCATGTTCATCTTACCAACTGCGGAAACGTCTTCACCTGGAGGAATAATAGAACCAAGTGAGTCTAGAACAATCAAGTTAATATTGAATTCGCCAGAAGCGATCTTATCAAGCAATCCTTCTTTGGATTTGCCTTTTAGAACGTGGGTCTTAGCATCTTCCTTAGGAACACCAAGAACCATTTCGAAACACTTACGACCGTTAACAGCAGTATCACCCTCAACAAGGATGATTCTAGAAGTGTCAAGTCCTAGAGTTTCTGCCCACTTTGGGTCGAAAGTACCTTCTGCGTCAATAAATACTTGTTGGGCGTCTGGGTCAGATAATTGGGCTTCCTTCATGGCAATCATTGTCATCAATGTCTTGCCGGAACCTGGTGCACCGTAATACTGAATCAATCTACCCTTTGGTAGACCGCCTGAAGATAATGCGTCATCTAATGATAATGTACCCGATGAGATTACTGGCAACTTTTGCCCGATGGTCTCATGAGCCATCTTAAAATCTAACTGCTCTTCTGAATCTGCAAAACTCTTAAAGAATGCACCTAATTTATCTGATCCTTTTGCCATATTTACCTCATTTATTCGTAGCCCTCCGGCGCTGTTGCTTCGGTGGCTCCTGGTTTATATCCGAGTATTGTTCTTCTTAGTCCGGCTGCAATGTCTTTATAATGATGGTGCGCTTTGATAACGATGTCGTACTTCTTTTCTAGTAACGATTTTGTTCCTTTTGCACTAGCTAACTTAGTTTGCAACTCTTCGACTTTGGGAGAGCTTTCGCCCGCCCATTTTTTCATTTCAACTGTTGTACGTGCCCCATCAGGTGCAACATACTCTAACGATATTTTATTTTTTGTACTATTGAGTTTGCCTTCAAGGTAAGACACAGTCTTAACCATTTTAGCAAGATACTCTGATAATATATCAGCTCCTCTTAGAGCTTGTTGAGATAGTAATTCAGCATGAGCTAAATCAATAGCATCAATACTAGCTAAGTTATTGAGTACTATTTGAATTTCAGTTAAATCAAAATCACCAAATTCGTCTTCACTCGTATTCCCTACGAGATCACTTACTTTGACTGTTGACATAATATCTTCCTTAATTATCGAAACAACGATAAGTCGTTTTCATCCAAATGCTTTAATCCATGCTCTTCCGGATCTGTTATCGGATTGTTACATATATAACATACCCAATATCCGAGCACATAACAATTCCAATGTGGACAATTAGGATTTTTACGCTGTGCTAGCAGCGTAAGAACCTCATTATCATTTCGATTTATCATCTAATGATGCCAATTTTGCTTTTACTTGAGCGACACAATCGTCAATTTGAGCATGCATTAATCTTAGGTGTTGATGCTGCATTAAGCTCATCAAAAACAAATATACCTCAAAACTTGTCTTTCTTGTGGAAGGCGGTTTGAGGTACATTATAATTCCATTATCATCTGTCTCAAATAAACCGGCGAACAATTCTGAACCTTTGAAATTGACATCATCATAAGATTTGCAAATACTTTCGTATTGGCGCCACTCATCATTAGTCATTTCAACTTTCTTATTATCTATAATTCTTAATGTCATCTTTATGACCTTGAGAAACTTCCTTTACCACTTGAACCAGAAAGCATTCTCTTTCTAGCTCCTTGGGACTTACTTTGAAGTTGTTGCAACTTGAATAGATCTTTGGCGTTGGTTTGACCACCGCCACCACCTGCCATTTGTGCCATTGCTAAAGCGGCAGGATGAATTTCATCTTCTCCATCGTCACCGCTATATGGCAAGCTAGAGGCAACTTCTGGGGAATCTCCAATAAGCTCTTGCAAGTCAGCTACAACTTGTGGATCAGCAGTATTCAAATCTTCAGGATTAATCATACCACCTAATGGATTTGCGGTAAGACTCGCTGCACCTTGCTTCTTGATTTGCGCAGCCATTTCCTTTAAATGCTGAGTCTTGCTAACAATCTTGGTTGCTTCGGCATTCTTAAAGAATTTATTAGTAACTTCTTGGTCTTGAACGGCAACTGCATCAGGATGAGGTGGCTTTGCGACCTGAGGAGCGGTAGCTGTAGCAAGGGTAAGTGGTCCAGTAATTTTTGTAATTCTACTTTCATGCACATATCCGTGTGTACGTAGCCAGTCTTCCAAATGATCTGGATGAGCGCTTAGCTTATCTAGTGTAGTTGATAGGGTAGATAACAGAGATTTTAGTTCCGCATCCATTATTGAACAACCACAGAATGGACATAAATTTGTTTCAACTGCATGCTTCCATTTTGGATTTATTTCAGATTCACAAGAAGTACACTTCATATTACACTCACATTCTATTTACACTATATATCAAGAATAATTACACCACTTTCTTGACTGGCTTCTTACTGATTTTCTTTGTTTTACTTGAAACGGTACGCTTCTTGATGGTCTTCTTTGGAGCTTCCTCGGCAGCCTTTTGAATCTTAGTAACTAATTCCTTTAGATGTGGACGTTGATTAACCTTTTCTTCTGTAATAAGTTCATCGGTTAATTTAAGAATTTGTTCGATTGGAGCGCCTGCCAATACAGCCTCAGTAACCTTTAGAGGAGCAGGAGTTGGCTTCTTTCCAAACTTAATGGTTGGTCTTTCAGATTTTGGGGCGCCAGTTCTTGCTGGGATTTTTACATACTTCTTGATGTCAAATTCCGTGTCGTATGCTGTCTCATGACGAGCTTCAAAAGCAACTTTTAGATTTTCTAGGTGCTTTTGGTATGGCGAGACATCTGGGTCAAGACCTTGTAACTTAATAATTTGTCTTAGACAGAAGGCTGCGCTATTAAGAACGGCAGTAACTAGTAAAACAGATAATCCAATAAAATACTTCTTTACACTTGCTGCGAACTTCATTTTTCCTCAAATTACTTATCAAGCTTTTTTGGTCTTCCTCTTTTTGCTTTCTTTACAACTGGAGGAAGCTCATCTTCCTCCGAGAAATTCGTTTCTGATAAGCTGCGGAACGCTTCGAGTTCCCTGGGAGTTGGTTGAAACGAACCTCCGAGACCATTATCACTTGCTGCGAAAATCGCAGGGTTGGGTTGAACTGTGCCTGCCCAGGTGTTGCCAAGAGAAACTGGCATAACGGAGTTGATCTGAATATTTGACAACACCTGGGAAGACATGGCACTAAACTCAGGAGTTCCTGAAAAATAGGTAACTGGAGTGCCAGAAACATTCGCTGAAGAAGCCATTAAAGTGGAGGTGGGAGTAGGTCTAGTAAATGCACTTGACGTGGCTTCTCCAACAAAATCCTTGATCGAGTTAGGATCAACTTGATCACTATAGTTTTTATTTACAAGGTCCTTAAGCTCAGGGTCATTTACAACAACTTCCTTCAAGGTCTCGGTGTTCTCGGTAAGAGAATCGAGCAAAGCAGCCTTATCAATATGCTTCTTTGGTTGAATGAATTGTTGAAAATGCTTATTAACTTCATTCTGAGATGGCTTGTTTCTTGAATACTTTAAAGACATATCTGGTGCTGCCGGATTAATCTTCAATTGAAAATTAGCGATAATATAAGCCGCAAAGTCTTCGATAGAATAATTGGCTTTACTAAACTCAACAGTTTTCTTCAAAAATACAGACATTGCATCAGAATTACTTGACGATACTCTATTCATCGTACTCTCCGGAGCGGATCCCTCTTCATCTTGAACGATAATCGTTCCAGATTCAGATTGATAGGCTTTTACGGGCAAGTTACCTGCCTTGAACCAGCGGTAAGCTGTTTGATACGAAATACCCTCTTTCTTAGCCCAATCTTTCAACTTCATGATCTTATACTCCGTTATGCATATACATCTATATACATTTTTTATCTTTTGTTACTTTTTGTTATTACCTATACTCTTATATATCAGTCATCGTCTTCTTCAGGGTCGATTAGACCTTCATCGATCAAAGAATCCTCAATCTCTTCAAATAGTTGGTCCTTTGAAACCTCATTCAAAGAGGACTGTACCGCCTTCTTAGCTTCTTTCAAAGAGACCTTCTTTGCCTTCAAATCGGCTGGAAGCTGAGGAGGTGGCAATACCTGATATACGTCTTCTAGTGCCAAACCCATTTCATCTTCATACAAATTGGCTGTTGCTGAGAAACTAAGCGCAACACCTTCACCAAACTCAAACTTAATCTTGTTTTTCTTAATGGTGTCAACAAGTTTATCCCAACTATCAGGGAAGATAGTTAGAGAGCAGCGTTCACCACGTGCATCTTCAACTTCTGCCTTAACCATGGATCGACCATAGTATTTGCCTTCTTTCTTAATTTTAAATTCGAAGAAGCTACGAACTATAACCTTCATAACTCTGATTTTATCTTTATTCTGTAACTTCTTCAATTCTTGGACAGATGCATACTGATTGGACTTATCGGCAATCTTGAAGAAATCTCCATACGCTACAATTGGCTTGCAGCAGAAAGCCTCGCCCAGATAAGCATGCTCAAGCGCATAATATTCTGAAATTGACCAATCTTTCTCTTTTGGCCATGGATAGTTGAATTCTTCCTTTGTGAAGTCATGCTTTTTCATCCAAGAAGAAAGCTTCTTACGATAGTCAGAAACGTAAAGGAAGATGAGCTTCCTTGGAATGTTGAACATATCCAAGCATCCGCTAGCTGCGAGTGCCTGAATCGCATTCGCTCTAACCTTACTGGAATCGACTCTAGCCATGAAATCCAAGAAGCTAGTGAATGGTCTCTTGGAGATGATATCCTTAATTGCTTCGTCATTAACAAACTTCAAAGCATCAAGACCAGTAAGTAGCTTGCCATCTTCAATAAGAGAATAATTCAAACCAGATTTGTTGATATCTGGTGGAAGAATCTTTACCTTATTGTTTCTGATTTCTTGTTTGATTTTGCTAATGTTTTTATCTGCATCCTGTGCGTTAGACTTAACTTCAGCAATTAAGTTAGCGAGCAAGAATTCAATTGGGTAATGTGCCTTCAAGTATGCAGTCTTGTAAGACAACATAGAGTACAAGATTGAATGGCTCATGTTAAAGCCGTAACCTTGGAACTTGTCTACAACTTCATCCCAAATCTTCTTAGCAATATCTTCCTTGATACTATTCTTGATGCCACCTTCAATAAATTCAGTTCTCCATTGCTGTGCCTTCTTAGGATTCTTGCCCTTTTCCTTGGTCAACTTTCTGAGACGATCTGCTTCGTGCAAAGACCAACCTGCAACGTCCTGAGCTAGATACATAAGAGACTCCTCGTACAAACCAAATCCATACGTAGAGCCGAATGCTCTTTGTAGAGATGGATGTAGTAGAGAAACTGGTCTCTTTGCTTCCTTAGCAGCAATAAACCCATTTCTAATATCACGTGCAGATGGACGTGCAAGTGAGTTAATGTGGCTGATATCTTCTACGCTCTTTGGTTTGACCCTCTTGCAAAGATCAATCGTACCACCTGAGGTTCCCAACTGGAATACGCAAAAAGTATCCCCGTTAGAAAGTAGATCGTATGTTTGAAGATCTGGGTCATCATAATTAGGCGGATCTGCTGGAATGGTCTTGCCAGATTGCTCAATTAAATTATGAGCCTTTTCAATGATATCTAGTGTAGATAGACCTAGCAAGTCCATCTTGACTAAACCATTTTCCTCGGCTCTTTCCTTATCGTACTCAAGAACGAGTGTACCTTCTTTATCTCTACGTACTGGTACAAGACCGACTAGAGAACGATTGGAGATAACCAAACCACCTGCGTGGGTAGACCATGCACGATACTTACCGCTAATTGGAGCAAATTCCTTCAATTCTGGATGCTTGGTAGCATACTCTGCGAATAGAGGGACCTTCTCTAAAGCAGATTCAATAGAGTTAATTTCTTTAGGAATTGCATCTGCAATATTAGTACCGATTTCAACAGCAGTTTCCTTAGAGCCTCCGAACTCACATACACGAGCAATGTCGCGAGCGAAAACCTTAGGAGTAATAGTATTAACGTTAGAAACGTGAGCTACGTGATCTTCGCCATACTTCTTACGAAGATAATCTTTAACTCTATCTCTACCTGTAGGCGCAAAGTCGGTATCGATGTCTGGGAAGCTGGATTTTTCCTTGTTGTGGAAACGAGCAAAAATCAAATTATACTTGATTGGGTCCGCTCTATGAATATCTAATAGATAAGCGATAAGTGATCCACCAACGGAGCCACGTCCTTCTCCAACTGGAATGCGGTTTTTTCTCGCCCACCCAATATAGTCTGCAACGATAAGCATGTAGCTAGAAAAACCGTGGTATTCAATAACGTCCAACTCTTCTTCATAACGCGCGTAATATTGCGCATATTTTTCATCAGAAATTCTTCTCTTTAAAGCTTTCTCGCAAAGATATCTTAGATATAGCTTATCTTCTTCGAGAGACTTG
>Ga0164243_10016573_pt1 | contig 10102 bp, 8 predicted proteins | sample OricompcompostOP_FD_108781 | JGI IMG/M metagenome (GOLD analysis project Ga0164243, IMG submission 108781) | Organic Plus compost microbial communities from Emeryville, California, USA - Original compost - Organic plus compost (OP) | ecosystem: Engineered > Solid waste > Mixed feedstock >... | reverse complement strand
TCGGCGGCGCCACCACCTCGCGCGCGCACACCGCGCTGAAGATCGAGCCGCACTACAAGGCACCCACCGTGTGGGTGAAGGATGCCTCGCGCGCGGTCGGCGTGGCGCAGTCGCTGGTCAGCAGGGAGCTGGTCGACGGCTTCATGGCGAAGATCCGCGCCGAATACGCCGAGATCCGCGAGCGTCACCGCCAGCGCGGCCCCGGCAAGGCGCTGGTGCCGCTGGAGAAGGCGCGCGCGCGGCGCTTCACCTGCGACTGGGCCGCCTACGACCCGCCGGCGCCGCGCACGCCGGGCCTGACCGTGTTCGACGACTACGACCTGGCGGAGCTGCGCGGCTACATCGACTGGACGCCGTTCTTCCAGGCCTGGGAGCTGGCCGGCCGCTATCCCGCCATCCTCACCGATGAAGTGGTCGGCAGGCAGGCGATCGAACTGTTCGACGATGCGCAGCGGATGCTCGACCGCATCGTCGCCGAAAAGTGGCTGACCGCCCGCGCGGTGATCGGCTTCTGGCCCGCCGCCAGCGTCGGCGACGACATCGAGCTGCTCGCCGAACCGCTCCCCTCTCCCGCCGGAGCGGAAGCTGGGGATGATGCGCAACGCCGCACCTCGCCTGCCGTTTCGGAGCGCGCTCCCGCGCGGGGCGGGGAAAAAATCCTGCTGCATCACCTGCGCCAGCAGGCCGACAAGCCCCCCGAGCGCCCGGACTTCTGCCTGTCCGACTTCGTCGCGCCGAAGGGCAGCGGCAAGCCCGACTGGATTGGCGGCTTCGCCGTCACCGCGGGGCTGGGCATCGAGCGTTACCTGGCGCGCTTCGAGGCCGAGCACGACGACTACTCCGCGATCCTGCTCAAGGCGCTAGCCGACCGCCTCGCCGAAGCCTTCGCCGAGCGCCTGCACGAGCGCGTGCGGCGAGAATTCTGGGGCTATGCGCCCGATGAGTCGCTGGACAACGAGGCGCTGATCGCCGAGCGCTACCGCGGCATCCGCCCCGCCCCCGGCTACCCCGCCTGCCCCGACCATACCGAGAAGGCCACCCTGTTCCGCCTGCTCGATGCCACCCGCCATACCGGCATCGAGCTGACCGAGGGCTTCGCCATGTATCCGGCGGCGGCCGTTTCCGGCTGGTACTTCGCGCATCCGGACAGCCAGTACTTCGTGGTCGGGCGACTCACCCGCGAACAGGTCGAGGACTACGCCCGCCGCAAGGGCTGGACCCGCGCGGAGGCCGAGCGCTGGCTCGCCCCCAGCCTCGACTACGACCCCGAGTGAACCGCCCTCTCTCCCGGCGACACCCCGACGCCGGGCGCCCTTGCTCCCTCTCCCTACGGGGAGGGTTGGGGTGAGGGGGCCGCCCTTGCGACCCCACTGATCCACCCACGGCCCTGCCCGTCACCCCGGCGCAGGCCGGAATCCAGCCACGTGGGCGGCGATTCGTGCAGAAGACCACCCGCGGCTTGCCCGAGAGCGGATCTTCATGGCACCGGATTCCGGCCTGCGCCGGAATGACGAATCAAAGCGGCGATGGCATGCGCCACGCACCGCTTTCGGGACGGAAACCGACCGCCACCGTTGCGACGGGCAGGACCTAAGAGACACCACCGCCGACCACCTGGCCAGGCCAACGGGAGCGCCCGCTCAGCTCTCCTCCGGCCCGCCCGGCGCCACCGTCTCCGGCTTGCGCGAGCGCAGATGGGCGAGCACGTTGTACACCGACACGAACATCGGGAAGGCGGTCTGGATGATGCCCACCGAATCGTTCTTGCCCCAGATGAAGTAGATCAGCGTGAGCAGGCTGCCGCTGACCGACAGGTACCAGAACATCATCGGCACCACCACCTTCTTCTGCTTCCTGGTCGCGTGGAACTGCACGAACCAGCGCGCGGTGAACAGGAAAGTGCCGAGATAGCCGATCAGCTTCCACGGCGTGATGGTCACGAGGTGAAACGAGGTCAGGACTTCGTGCATGGCTGCGGCATCTGCTGGACCGGGGGCCGCGGATTGTAGCAACCGCCCCCGCCACCCGCTTGACCGCCACACCGGCACCCCGTATAGTTGCGCGCTCCCGGCGGGCGGTTAGCTCAGCGGTAGAGCACTGCCTTCACACGGCAGGTGTCACAAGTTCGATCCTTGTACCGCCCACCATCGAATCGACGCAAAGGCCACCTCGCGGTGGCCTTTGCGTATGCCCTGGAACAATGGCATGGAATGCTCAGCTCGGCGCGCAGCCGGTCTGCACCGGCAAAGACTTCGAGCTGGCGCTGCCGGAGGCATTCACCGTAATCATCGAACCCGGCACCTTGTCCGTGCTGCTGCCGCTACCCGAGGCGCCCGGGGGACGGAAACACACATCGAACTTGAACTGCTTGCCGGATGGCTGAGTCTGCCCCTGGGAGCCGAAGCTCACGATCGTGCTGTCTACGGACTGGATCGAAACGTTGTCGCGCGCGTTGCTGGCCCGCAGCAGGACGTTGCTGCTGTCGCTGCTGTCATAGGCGCTATTGGCCTTGCCCTTGCCAGGCACGTACGTGTAGATGATCCATCCGGACTCGTAGGCCGTGCTGCTTGACGCGCACGTCTTTTGGTCGGAGCTGGGGCACATGGAGACGCTGTTGCCCCGGTTGATCGCCTCGCTGCGGGCGTAGGCCAGGTCGGCCAGCAAGGCATTGCTGGCCGCGCTCACCTTGTTTCTGCGCAGCATGTCGCGGAAGCTGGGCGCGGCGACCACCGCCAGGATCGACGCCACCGCCAAGGCCACCATCAGCTCCAGCAGGGAGAAGCCGCGCGCTTTCTTCGGGGAGGGATGCATGGCCGTCACCAGCAGCTGCCGTTGGTCGTGCTGCCGCTTTGTCCTTTCACGCCCGCACTGTTGAGGGTGAGATTCCCGCAGTCGTCCTTCGCCTGCGGGCCGCCCGCCACCGGCGTGGCAGTGGCGGTGAAGGCCTGCGCCGACGTGCTGTCCGAGGCCGGGTCCATCGACAGGCTGTAATAGCCCTTTTCGGAAAGCTTCGAATCCGCCGTGGTGTAGCCGAGCTGGTCGAGCGAGCCGTAATGGTTGTTGGTCGCGTAGTAGCGCTCCTGCGCGTTCGCCACACGCAGCAACAGCTCCTGCCCGTCCACACGTCGCGCCCGGATGCCGTAGCGCAGGTAGGCCGGCACCGCGAAGGAGGCGAGGATGGCGATGATGATCACCACCACCATCAGCTCGACCAGGGTGAAACCGCGCTGCCGTCGCATGCCCTTTCCCTCGTCATCAGTCATTGTCGACCTCCCGCCACGAACGGCGGCGCCATACGGCGTCATTGATGTTCAAGACGCTGCCCCCGGTGAGCTTCAGACCCGGGATCAGTACTGTGCCGCCACCGATCGATGTTGCCAGCGGCACCGTGCCGTTGGTACGCGGATTGCTGACTCTTCCGCCCACGGTCGAGGTGTCTCCCGCGCCCGTGCCACCCCAGCCCGCCACCGCCGGACCGCTCAAGCCGCCAGCCGAGCCGCCGGTGGCCGCGTTCACCACCATCACGGCACCCTGGATGCTCGCGCTGCACGGATCATTGGTCCCCGGGATAAGCGTCTGGATGACCACGCGGCCGGTATCGAACAGCGCTCCGGGCGTTACCACCACGCGCTCGCCCTTGGAGGAGTCGCTTGGCCCCAGATTGAAATACCACCCTCCCTTGTCGGCCGGCACGGGGTAGTTGGTCAGTCCCCTCGCCAGCGTGATGCCGTCGTCCGCCAATTTCTCACTCAGGGTCTGCTTGACCAGATTGCCGACGGTCGCGGTCGTGCCAAGGTCGCGGATTCCGTAGACCGCCTGGGTTGCCGCGCTGTCGCTGGTATTGTCGCCGGCTCCCAAGTACTTGCCGGTACCGAACACGACCATGAACTTGTTGGTTGCGGGGTCGCCGAACAGTCGCGGCATCGAGGTAATCGGCTGCGCACCCGGCGTAGCCGGCCTGAAGGCCAGCGTAACGCTCCAAGAGCCCGGATCGGGCGAGCTAAGGTCGAAGCGCCACAGGTTGCCGTCCAGGTCACCGGCGAAGGCCACGTCGTCGATCTGGTCGTCGTTGTAGTCGCCGAGAACCGGCGTGGCCAGGCCATGACTGGCTGCCGCGCCCGGTACGGAGACCGGGTCGGGCGTTGTCATCTCGCGAATCAGCTTGCCCGTCTGCGCATCCACGATGAACAGGGAACTGTACTTGCTGGAGGCCGCCGCGGGATAAGAGCAGTTGGCCGAAGTGAAAGGCGCCTTGCTGCAGTCCGGGAAGTAGCCGCCTGGCACGAGCACCACCCATTTGCCGTTGGCCAGGCGGCCGATGTTCGGCTGCCCGTAGGTATAGCCGAGACGGGAGGGCTTGCCGCCGGGATTGATGTTGTTCAGGTCATCCTTCCATGCACCCTGGTCTGGCTGGTCTGCGTTGAATTCCCATAGCACCTTGCCCGCCGACATGCTGGCCGGATCGGTGATGTCCAGTGCATACACCCCTCGGCCGCCCAGTCGAAGTCCCCCGACCAGAATAGTGTGCCAGCCTTTGGAGGTGGCCACCGGCGTGGTCGTGTCCTGGCTGAAGAACACGTCGCGTGTCACCGGAATGCCGTCCACCGTGGGCATGAACTTGAAATTGCTCTTGACCGTCAGATTGCCCAGATTGGCGTAGACCGAGCGCGGCACGTAGGCGAACAATTCCTTGCCCGCGTCCGTGGTGGGCCTGATGGTGCTGGGCGTGGTGCTGGTGTCCTCGTACTCGGAGGCATCGAAAGCGTGCAGCATGCCGTCATTCGCGCCCACATAGACCGTCGGCTTGCGGCCGAGGTGGTCCTGCACGAAGTATTCGTAGCTGTGGCAGGTGGACGGGGCGGTACTGCCGCAATTGCTATCATCGGCGGCCATGGCCTGCTGCTCAGGTGAGCCGGTCGGCCAAGTGTTGCGATAGCCGCTGGAAGGATAGGACACGTAGACCGGCTGGGAGCCGATGATCGCGCCCAGAAGATGGGCGCGCCCCCTGAACGTGGTGCCTTCCTTGCTGCGGTCGCCGCGCAGGTAGTCGATGCGGGTCTGACCGGTATCGTTGGTGCCGTCGATGCTGGCGGGCGTGCCGCTGATCAAGGCCTTGCCGGCTGCGTCCAGGTCACCGAAGGTCTTGAAGGCCACGCCTCCGCTGAAATTTCCGCTGGCGTCCTCTTTCGCTGAGAAGACGGATCGGCCGGCCGGAGGCGTTTTGTCCTTGTCGTCGAGCAGGGCGCCGGCATCCCATGCCGTAGTGGTGGACGTCGTACCGTCGGCATTCACCGTCACCGCCTGCAAAGTGCCGGTCCAGTCCACTGTGCTATAGCCGGTGTTGAAGCCCAGCGCTCCGGGCACCAGCACGGAAGTGTTGGTGGCGCCGGTGGTCGCCGGAGCACTGCGCGCGCTGATGTTCGACAGGATCGCGCTCAGCTGATCGACCAGGCTTTGCGGATTGCCGGCGTTGAAGAAGTTGCCGCGGCCGGCGAGCGCCGCGTGCCAGGTATCGTCGATGTTCGCAGCGATGCCCGGGGACGGGTCGCTAGGGGTAGGCCAACCGGACGCCCCGCTCGAGTTCTTCGAACCCTTGCGCAGCAGGCACGCGTCGGAGGAGGTGCTGACGCTGCAATCGGTGTCGTCGGAGTAATTCAGTACGCCACTCACGCCCAAGCCGACCATGTACTGGACCAGGTGCGGCCAGTTGGCTGGATCGTTCTTCGGGTTGAAGTAGATTTCGTTGTTGACGTGGGCGCTGTTCGCGCTGGCTGCCGAGATGTCGGTAGTCGGCACCACCCCGGTCGTCGTGTCCGGCAGGTAGGGGGGCACGAACTTGCCGTTGGGCGGATCATACAGGTCCGGGCGCAGGTTGGTGGCCCAGTAGTAGAAGGCCAGGTCCGACAGCGAGGCCTCGGTACCTGAGCTCCCGCTGCTGGAATGCTTGGTCTGGAAGATGGCGTTGTAGCTCGCGGACGGATTGAATACCGTCTGGTCCGGCAGCGTCGTGATCGCCGCGGGGACCGCGACGTTGTTCTCGTTGAACAGTCCGTCCGTCACGAGCATATGGAAGTTCTGCCTGCAATACAGCTCGGCGCCAGCCGCTTGCGTGCCATCGGACAATACCTTGCCGGCCTCCCAGTAAGGATCGCGCAGGGTCTTGTAGTTGGCTGTCTTGTTGGAGTCACCGCTGCCGCCACGCTGGAAGAATTGCCCAGCCCGGCTGGTGGCATTCACCGAAGGCGTTCCCCCGTTGGCGGGCGTCTGGAAGATCCAGTTGAAGAAGGCGCTGCGATAGCACGCTGGAGGCTTGGCCGTGTCGGTGGGCGTCTGCAGGTTGCCGGGATCGGCACTAGCTGCGTTGCCGCAGCTTGCGGTATCGATCAATGCACTGATGATCGCCTTGGCGGGGAGCTTGAAGCCGCTACTGTTCAGGTTCTGCCAGGCCACCCGGACAGTGCTGCCGAAGCCTCCATCGGGGGTCTTTCCGCCCAAGGAACCGAAGACCCGAGACAACGAAGTGCGCGTCATCAGGTTGCGGGTTCGGTAATAGGCATACCAGTTGGCGAAGTTCTGCCATTGGTTGACCTTCACGCCATTGATGGTGACGTCGGTATTGGTTACGGCCACGGGCTCCCAGTTGGAAGCCTTGTAGAGGTTCGCGAGCCCTGCGGCGTCAGGCTTTCCGTAGGCGTTGACCGTGATGGTCGGCGCATCCGATCGATATCGGTAGTAATAGGGACCGCCGCCGGAAATGGGAGAGCCGTAGCCGCAAATCCAGCGGTTGGTATTGACGCCGATCAGGTTGGTGGCGCGGGTAGAATCCACCGTACCAGTCGGGTTGTTGTCGTAGTGGCTCGACGTATCCAGGGTCTTGCGGTTTAACGGGCGGTTCACGCCGATGCCGTCTTGGGGTACATGGGTCAAGCTGCTGTCGGCGTTGGGAAAGGATGTCCCATCGGCGTACAGCGGCGGCAGATACAGCACGTTCGGGTTGTAATACACGCCGTTCATCACGGCGGACCGTATGTCGTTCGGATCGGTGATGCGCGGATCGATGACGCCCGCGCAGCGCCACGGTCCCGACCAGCTGCCGGAATCGTATGGACGGTCGTCGCCCATGTAGTTGTAAGCCATGGAACCCGAATCGTCGAATGTCACCAGGATATTCGGCGCAACCGCCTGGGTATCGTTCGGCGGGGTCGGGCTCAGTTCGACCGCCGCCGGCGCGACTGTCGCCGCCGCCGCAGGCAAGGCGGCGGCGAAGGCGGCAACCGGAAGCAAGGCCCCCTCGGCGCCCACCCTTGGCGCAAATGGCGCAGACATTCCCCCCACCAGCGTCAGCGCAAAGCCGACGATCAGCGTGTGCTTGCGGACTGGAACGAAACGGCGGTCGCGCATGATGCAGGACTCCGGCTCAGTTGCTCTTGGCGGCGAACGTGCTTTCCAGCACGCGCACCGTGTTTTCGGTGCCACCCGTGGCGCGGGCAGTAATCCGGTAGACATGGCGACTGGTATTGCCGGTGCCACCGCTGCCGCTGCCGGTGACCCCCGACTCATGCAAGCTGCTGCTGACGCCCGGCGGCATCTCCACACCCATGTCCTCGATGATGTAGACCGGATTCTGGGCCAGCTTCCTGGTGGGATGGTCGCTGCCCGGGTTGGTGTAGTCGCGGCTGTTGCCGGGCCCCTTGTAGGTCTGCGCGCCCGTGGCGATCCAGGTCGGACTGGTGCGGAACCGGGTGACGGTACCGGTCGCGCCGTAGACGGCGGTGTTGGAAGGGTCGTAGCGGTAGCAGCTGCCGGCCAGCACGCCGGTGCCGCAGAGCAGCGGCGTGCTGGTGAGCTTGGAGGTGCTGGTCCACAGTTTCCACTCCGCTCCGCGCAGCGCGGTCTCGGCGCTCATTTCCGCCAGCTGGGCATTGTGCAGGCCGCCGACCATGCGCTCCTGCAGCAGCGACCGGCCTGAAGCGCTGATGGCCAGGATGGTCAACAGCACGAGGAAGATCAGCGCGACCATCAGCACCACGCCGCGCTGCGCGCGGCGCATGCCGTGGAATTGGCGTGGCTGGATCATGGGAATGCTCCGGATCTTGGAAACGTCGCCCCGTCGGCTTCAGGGATTGAAGTTGCGCACCGACACCACGGCGGTGAATTCGCGGCGGATCAACGGGTCGGGAAAACCCTGGTCGCTCGGCTTGATGGCGTGAGCCGAAGGCGCCTGCGGCGTCGTTGCCCCATCGATGCCATAGGTGTAGGCCAGGTCGGGGGCGGTCATGGTATAGAGCGGAACCTGGCCGTCGATGACCATGTTCACCTCGATGCTGCCGATCGCGCGCCACAGGCAGCCCTTGGTGGTAATGGCGTCCGGCTCCTGCGGCGGGCAGTTGATGCTGTCGGCCTTGTCGACGGCGCCCGCGTCGAGATAGCGCACCTTGCCGTCGGCATCCTCGACGCCGTAGCGGAAATCCAGCCGCTCGACGCCGCGCACCAGCTCGTCCTCGGAGCCGCCCGGCTTGCCGGCGCCGCCGTTGACCCGGCGGACCAGGGCCCCGGTGGTCTGGCCATTGCCGTTGTCCACCACCTTCACGTAGTAGGTGACGGTCTGGAAGTCGCGGTTGAAGTCGAACACCTTGGGCGCGGACAGCGGTTGCAGCGGTGCCGGAATGGCCGTGTTGTAGGTGGGGGTCGCGGAAGGCGTCAGCACGGCACCCGCCTTGTCCACGGCGAATACCTGCGCGTTGGAGCAGTCGGCCAGCATGGCCAGGTCGCCCGCGGTGAAGTCCGACGGCGGCGGCTCGCTCGAGGTCGCCTGCGCCAGCGTGATGCTTTGGATCGCGTTGGGACTGGAGGCGGCCACCGCGAGGTGCGTGCCGGTGACGGTCGGATCGACCACCGTCCAGCCGCGCGAATCGTTCACATAGCGCACGGTGAGCACGTCGGTGCCGACGACGCGGTTGCCGACGGCCTTGCCCATGGCCGGAATTGCCGTCACCAGCGAGCTCGGATCGATCGGTTTGCAACTGGACGAGGTCAGGCCGCAGTCGTAGCCGCGCATGAACAGGAAGGACGGCATCGAATAGGGTGCGGTGGGCTCGCCCGGATAAGTGAGCGTTCCGCTGGTGGTGCCGAATTTCGTGGTGAGGTCGGCCAAGGCCGTGGCGATGCTCTTGGTACCGGTCGAATAGATCTTGGGTGCGCGCAACCCGTCGAGGTAAACCTGCGATGCGGCCGCGGCCTTGGCAACGCCGCCGGTATTGGTGCAGTACTGGCCGTTGGCCATGCGCAAGTCGTTCTTGAGTTGGGTGACGGCGAAGCGGCCCTCCTCCTGCAGGCGCGCCATCTGCGTCTGTGCGCGGTTGCTGTTGGAGGTGGAGAGGAACACGGTGACGATGCCGGCGGCCACGATCAGGCCCAGCACCATCGCCACCATCAGCTCGATCAGGGTGAGGCCGGATTGCCGGCGCACGCTCGGGATCGCGCTCACGGCTGGAACTCCCAGTCGAAGCTCTGCGTCGAGGCGGAGCGGGCGAGCTTGCTGCCGTTGCCCTGCTCGGTCCACGCGATACGCATCGCGCAGCTGCCGCCGTAGGGCGGACGCATGCCGATCTGACCAGGCGTCGGCGCCGGCGCCGACGAACTGCTCGAAGGGGGAATCCAGCTCGCCGGGATATAACCCGCACTGGTCTTGTCGCACTGGATCGTGGCGGCCACGCCCGGCAGGAACGTCTTGAGCTGGCGGCTCCAGGCGCGCTGGTCCGACTTGGCCAGCGCATCGGGCGTGCAGCCGGCGCTGCAATCGTTGTTGGCCGCCGTGCTGGCGCTGACGGGGTAGCTCGTCGAGTCGTAATTCCCGTTCCACACGCCGACCGGGTTGGCACTCATGCGGTCGGCCATGCTGCCGGCCAGGAAGATGGCCTGGGTACGCAGGTAGGCGGCATGATTGGAACGCGTGGCCATGACCAGCAGCCCGGCCAGACCGATCAGGCCGATGCTGAAAATGAGCACGGCCATCAGCACCTCGATCAGCGAGATGCCCCGCTGACGCGACAGAAGTTGCATGGAAATTCTCCCTGATACCCCAACGGAACTTTCGCCTCGC
>Ga0164243_10016572_pt1 | contig 10103 bp, 11 predicted proteins | sample OricompcompostOP_FD_108781 | JGI IMG/M metagenome (GOLD analysis project Ga0164243, IMG submission 108781) | Organic Plus compost microbial communities from Emeryville, California, USA - Original compost - Organic plus compost (OP) | ecosystem: Engineered > Solid waste > Mixed feedstock >... | reverse complement strand
GGTGGGGCTGGCCGAGGAAGGCATGACCATGCTGTGCGTCACCCACGAGATGGGTTTTGCCCGCAAGGTCGCCAACCGCGTCATCTTCATGGACGCCGGCCAGATCGTCGAGCAGAACACGCCTGCCGAGTTCTTCGACCATCCGCGCCACGAACGCACGAAGCTGTTCCTCCGGCAATTGCTGCGCTGATTGGCTTAGAGAGATATTGAGAATCGGTCAGGTCGAGTTAGCTTGGGTACGACTCTTGGGGCCGTGAACGGACCGGCAGCTCTTGGTGTCCGCCATGGCGATAGCTGCCGTTTACCACCGGCCCCATTGCTGACAATGATTTTCACGGCAGAAACGACTGCTTTGAGGTGTACTGCTGAACGCAGCCCGCTAGGTTCAGTGAGGCCGCGGGGGTCAGATTTCCCTCGTTTCGGCCAGCGTCAATGCGTCATCTATCTCGACCCCGAGACATCGAACGGTGTTTTCAATCTTGTGTGTCCAAGCACGATCTGAATAGTTCAAGATTGCCGGTGGCCATATAGATCAGGGCGGCCTTGGTACGGCGGAGCAAATGTGTTCCGTATTCCTCCGGGCGCAGTCAAATCGTAGTCACCCGTTCATCGGCTAATCTCGCGTACTGTCGAGTACTGAGGTGCCCTTGGCGGTCGACTCGGCTCGGGAACGCGTAGTAATCGATACTACCACCGCGTCGTTCAAGCCACGCTAGCAGACTTGCCCTAGTGTCTGCGGTGATCTCGAACTGCACAGGCCGACCGGTCTTCTGCTGGATCACCATTGGTCGAGTCCGGATTGCCGAGCGAACTAATGCAGCCCGAATTCGCGCAGCAATATTTCGCGATATCGGACAAAGCGACTTTCGCTACGGTCGCGCGGCCGGTCCAGATCGATCTCTATCAGCTTCGCTGCCTTCCCCTTCTCGCGCGGCAGCACCAGCACCTTGTCGGCGAGGTAAACGGCTTCCTCGAGATCATGCGTGACGGTGATCATCGTCACGTTCTCCTCGCGCCAGATGCGCGCCAGTTCCTCCTGCATGGTGATACGGGTCATGGCGTCCAGTGCGCCAAAGGGTTCGTCGAGCAACAGGATCTCGGGCTGCACTGTAAGGGCCCGCGCAATGCCGACGCGCTGCGCCATGCCGCCGGACAATTGCCTGGGATAGGCCCCCGCGAAGTCGGACAAGCCGACGAGCGCCAGCGTGCGACGGCCTCGCTTTTCTGCCTCGCGACGCGCAATGCCGCACACCTCGAGGCCGAAAGCGACGTTGTCGAGCACGGTGAGCCACGGCAGGAGCCGCGGCTCCTGGAAGACGACTGCCCGTTCGGCGCCGACGCCCTGCACGGGTGCGCCGTTCACACGGACCTCGCCACCGTCGCCGCTCTCCAGGCCCGCCAGAAGCCGCAGCAGGGTCGTCTTGCCAGAACCGCTGGCGCCGACGATCACTAGGCTTTCGCCGGGGCGGACGTCGAGGTCGAGCCCCAGCAGGACATCGAGCTTGCGGCCATTGATGTCGAATGATTTTGACAGCGACCGGATGCTGACCGCACCGCGTGCGGCCGTCGGATGGGTGATACTCATGACAGCCAGCCCTCAGTTCGACTTCGAGGCTGTCGCGGGATCGAACAGAAGATCCGCCGCCTTATATTTGCCCTTCGGCAGTTTGCCCTCACGCTCCAGCACGTCGACCCAGAAGTCGAGATCGTGCGGCTTGGTTTCGGCGCCGGGGCGAAGGCCGAAGCCGGTCCAGTAGCTGGCCAGTTCAGGCTTCTCGCCACGCTGCTGGAGGATATCGGCGAAAACTTTGCGGGCCTCTTCGGGATGCGCGTTCGACCAGTCGGACGCGCGCGCTGATTCCTCGACGAAATGACGGGCCGCGTCCGGGTGCGCCACGATGAAGTCGCGGCGCAGGACGGCAAAGCCGCCGGCGATCTCGCCAAGCACGTCGGTATCGTCAAAGACCGCGCGCACGCCGCCATCGGCCCTCAGCTTGCCGTCGAATGTCGCCTGCCAGTAGCCGACTGCGGCGATGTCGACCTGATGCGAGCGGAGCGTCTGCTCCAATTGCGGACCGGGCACCACGACGAGCTTCGCGGCATCCTGCGGCAGGTTCACCGAATGCAGAGCTTCCCGCACGGTATAATCGAGATGAGCGCCCAGCGTATTAACCGCGATCGTCTTGCCGGCAATATCCTTGATAGAGTGGATGGGGCTGTCGTCGAGCACATAGAAGACGCTCTGAACCTTGTCGTTGATGCCCTGCGTCGGATAGGCGGCCAGGAACGGATTGCCACTGGCGATCGAATTGATCACCGCCGACGTCGCGGCCGAGCCGATATCGACATTGCCGGAGGCCAGAGCGAACAGGGAGGCCGGTCCGCCGCCGGCATAGCCGACATTCTCCAAGGAGATGCCATAAGGCTTGAAGTAGCCAAGGGCGTCGGCGAGTTCATGCGGCGAGATGCTGCCCTGGCTGGCCAGATAGCGCAGCGTGACGGGCTCGCGATCCGCGGCAAATGCGCTGACGCTCACTCCTACGGCCATGACGCCCGCGACCAATACGGAAAGCCCACGGGCACGGAGACGGTTGCTCATGATAGTCTTCCTTTCAAATAAGAGGGATAGGATTCAGGCAGCCACGCTGCTCCAGCGGCACAGTCGCCGTTGCAGGAGCACAAGCGCGTAGTTGGAGATCAGGCCGAGGGCGGCGAGGATGACGATCGCCGCGAACATGGTCGGTATCTCGAAATTGTACTGGGCATTCATCACCTGGAAGCCGATGCCCTTGTTGGCGCCGATCATCTCGGCCGCGATCAGCAGGAGCAGCGCCGTGGTAGCCGACAGGCGCAGACCGACGAAAATGGTCGGCACCGCGCCCGGCAGGACGACCCGGCGAAATACGGTGGCGGAGCCCGCGCCATAGACCCGCGCCATCTCGATCAGCTTTGGGTCCACTTCCTTCACGCCGCCGATCGTGTTGAGCAGCAGCGGAAAGAGCGTCGCCCAGAAGATGACGAAGACCTTTGAAGCCTCCCCGAGACCGAGCAGCAGGATGAACACCGGATAGAGGGCCAGCGCCGACGTCTGGCGAAAGACCTGCAGGATGGGATCCAGCGCCCTCTCCACGGGCCTTACCTGACCCATGACAATGCCGAGCGGGATCGCTACCGCCACAGCGGTGGCGAAGGCGATACCGGCCCGTTGCAGGCTTATGGCGATGTCGCCGAGCAGCTTTCCGCCGACGATGCCCTCCCACAGGGCGACCGCGATACGGTCAAGCGGCGGGATGACCGCCGGATTGACCAGTCCCGTCTCGGTCAACACCTGCCAGGCGACAAGGAACGCCATGACGACGCCATAGCGGGCAAACAGCGGGCCAAGTCGCTGCACGGACCATTTCACACCCTGCGCGACGGTATCGTGCAAAGGTCTCTGTTCCTGCGGGAAGAACCCCCGCTCGCTTCGCTCCAGGCTCATGACGGCCTCCTTCTGGCTGAATTCATTCGGCGGCGGGCGCGAAGGCCCTTGCGGTCCACGGATTGACCGGGCGCGGCAGACCGAGATTCTCGCGCAGCGTTCGGCCTTCGTAAGCGGTGCGGAAAAGTCCGCGGCGCTGCAATTCGGGGATGACGAGGTCGACGAAGTCGTCCAGTGCGCCCGGCAGCCATGGCGGCAGGATATTGAAGCCGTCCGCCGCACCATCAGTGAACCACTGCTCCAGTTGGTCGGCCACCTGCCCGGCGCTGCCGATCACCGTGTAGTGCCCGCGCGCTGTCGCGATCCACTGGTAGAGCTGGCGGATCGTGAATCCGTGCTCGTCGGCGATCTGGCGTATCAGGGCCTGCCGACTCTTCATGCCTTCGGTTTCAGTGCTTGGTGGCAGCGGACCGTCAAGCGGATAGCCCCGGAGATCGAGCGTCTGGCCAGCGAGGCCGTTCAAAAGCGCGACGCCGTCTTCGGGCAGGATCAGCGAGGTCAGTCGATCGTGTTTCTCGCGCGCTTCCGCTTCCGTGCGCCCGACGAAGGGGGCGACGCCCGGCATGATGAGAACGTGGCGAGGATCACGACCGGCTTCGGCGACGCGCTGCTTGATGTCGCGGTAGAAGTCGCGGGCGGATGAAAAACTCTGGTGCGCGGTGAAGATGACTTCCGCAATCGACGCGGCGAGGCCCCTTCCATCCTCGGATTGGCCCGCCTGGACGACGACGGGATGACCCTGAATCGGGCGCGGCGCATTGAGCGGGCCCTTGACGTTGAAAAACGCACCCTTGTGGTCGATGTCGTGGACCTTGGCCGTATCGTAGAAGCGTCCCGTCGTCTTGTCGCGAATGAACGCATCGTCTTCCCAACTGTCCCACAGGGCCTTGACGACGGTGACATGCTCATGCGCCCGCTTATAGCGTTCTGCATGTGGAGCCTGGGTCTCGCGGTTGAAATTGCGGGCGGTATCGTCGCCTGCCGACGTCACGACGTTCCAGCCCGCGCGACCATTGGAGATAAGGTCCAGCGAGGCGAATTTACGTGCGACCGTATAGGGTTCCTCATAGGTCGTGGACGAGGTTGCGATGAAACCGATATTGTTGGTGAACGACGCGAGTGCCGAAAAAAGCGTGACCGGCTCGAAGCCGACGATTTTCGCATTTCCACCCTCACGCCCTCCGAGGCCGACCGAAAGATTGTCGGCCAGGAAATAGGCGTCGAACAGGCCGCGCTCGGCAGTCTGCGCCAACCGCTTGTGGAATTCGAAGTTCACGGCGCCGTCCGCAGGTGCGTCCGGGTGACGCCAGGCGGCGATATGCTGACCGCCGCCGGGGAGAAACGCTCCAAGTCGGATTTTTTTGCTCATGACTGTCTCCTTTGCACGCAATTCGGTGTTCGCCGGCGCTGCCGGCGTTACGAGATTTGTCGATGGAAGTCTGAAGTCAGGCGGCGAGACTGACCGGATCGGCGCCGAAGAGCCTGCACACCTCGGCCACGGCCTGCGACGCCCGGCTGCGGATCGCCTCCGAAGCCAGGACGCCATCGGCGAAATCACGGTCCGAGGCGTAGATCGCGGTTGGCATCGTCAGAGCCTCGAAGAAGCCGAAAAGGGGTCGAAGCTGGTGCTCGACGATGAGGGAATGACGATCTCCACCCCCGGTGGCGACCAGGATGACCGGCTTGCCGCGCAACGAAACCGGGTCCAGCAGGTCGAATAGATGCTTGAACAGCCCGGTATAGCTTCCCTTGTAGGTCGGAGAGCCGACCACCAGAACCGATGCGTCCAGCGCCTGTTCCACCAGATTTCGCGCGCCCGGGTCGAGCTCGGAATATCGCCGAGCCTTCGCCAGCGAAGGGCCGAAATCATCGATGTCATACACGGCCGTCGAGGCGCTGAGAGCATTGGCTCCCAGTTTCGCAATGTGCTCGACGAAATGCCTTGTTTTGGAAGGACGACTGATATTTCCCGAAATGCCGACGATGGAAAGCTGAGACATGAGAGGCTCCCTTCAAATTACACTTAGTCTATAAACTTTATAGACAATAAAGAGCCTATCTCATTCCAATTTCAAGTCGGAAAGCGGAACCCATTTGCGCAAATACGCGACACCGCAGAATCATCTCGTACGGCTTCGTGGTGGCGGGGCGCTGCTCCTGAATCCTAATGTCTATAAAACCTGTAGACATTATTGACATTATAGAAGCGAAGTCCATACTCCATGGCCTGTACGGTAAAGATCTCAATGGAGCTCTGCGGGCATGACGAGACTTCCGGGCAGCTCAATAACGCGCCGGGCGGCATCAGTATCCGGCTATGCGGACCGCGTTTCCGAAGCCCTGCCCCACTGGTTCGCGTTTGCCTTGGCCGTCGGGTTCACCTTCGCCGTCGTCTTCGACCTGGTGGGCTCGCCACAGCCCGCCGTCGTGGGGACGATCCATGTCGCTCATATCCCGGGAGAGGAATGATGACGATCGAACTTGCAATCCAGCCGACGACCTCCGGCCTCTCATCACTTGAATTGGCCCGGTCCGGCAACCGGGTCGAAAATCTCTATGGCCGTCAAGGCGCTTTGAGAGGCTTTGATACTATCGTAGTCGATCATCCCGGCGGCGCCCTGACCAATTTCGACATTGCCGCTGCCATCTTGCGCAACACCCCATCCAAGGTCGTGCTGACCCACTGGGCCGGGGTGATGGAGCCGCAGGAGGCCGCCCGGCAGATTGCGGTTCTATCGCGCCGCAGCAACGGTCGATTGGCGCTTCGCATATCGCCAAGCGGGCTCGGCGCGGAGACGATCGGTCCTGGCAGCAGTCAGAGCGCGTGGGAACACACGGATGAATATCTCCGGCTTTTGAGACGCGCCTGGTCGAACGAAACGCCGTTCGATCATGAGGGGCCTTTCTATAGTCTGCGCGGCTGCTATAGCCCCGAAAAGCCGTTCGATCGCGACGCTATCCCCGTCTGGATCGATGGGGTGACGCAGGACGGACTAAAAACCGTCGGACGGCATGCGGACATCGTGGAACTCCAATCGGTCGCGCCGGACGAAGTCGGATTTCTGGTCAACAGAATCGATGGCGCCGCACGTGAGGTCGGGCGCCCGAACCGCGTCCGGTTTGCATTCTCCGCGAAGCCAAAAATTTTCGCCCCGTCCGATAAAGCCGGCTACGGCGACAGCATTCTGGCAAAGTACATCGAGACTGGCGTTTCGACATTCATCCTCAGAGGCGATGTCGACGCTGCGAGCCTCGCCACCATCAAACACGATATGGAACAGGCGGCCATTGTTACTTCGTCGATCCCCGCCGGGCTTTGCGGCTATCATGGATGGCAAGTCGGCGGACAACTCTGAGAGTCCGGGGCACTGTCCTGGCGCTCAGGAAAAAACGATCCAAAGCGCCAGGACGAACGACAGGTAGATAAAAGCTGCTAACAGAAGATCCCAGGGAGGATGGCGCAAACGCATCCTATGTGATCTAGGCTGACCGGCTTATCGATATTTCGCCAGAAAGCTGTGAAGCAAGCGCCGCGCATTGCTCGCGGATTTCCGGAATCGCATCGATCTCGAAGAATGCACCTCTCGTCACCGGTCCAATAGCGAAGAGTTTTGTTGACGCAGCCCCAGTGCGGTCCACAGCGGCGCAATTCGCCGTTACGTCGATCCCCAGTCGCAATGGGTCAGGTCGGATCAAGCCCTTGGCAAAGAGCTTCTGCAGCAGCGGAAGCGAGCTTCTGGTGATATCCTTGGCGACGCCCGTGCAATCGATGACGTGATCGGCGACAATTGTATCCGTTTCGGTGCGGTTGCGCGGGCGCACCGTCAGCGTCGTCTGGCCTGCCTCGTTGTGCGAAGCCTCCAGAACCTTAGCTGCGACGAGCTTCAACCGCCCTTCGGCAATCGCCTCCTCCGCACGTGCCCTGACGTCGGGCGCCAGCCGGTGGCGGTGAATGTCCCACCAGGCCTTGGTATGTTCGAGGAAGCGCCGTCTGGCTGACAGCGGCCACTCGCGCCAGATTCGTTGGTTGAACGGCCGCAATCCGTCAATGACGTCGCGCCAGTCGCCGCCCGCCCGCTTCGTTTCCTCGACGAGTTCGCCGAACCAGCGCACGAAGTAGGACAGTTCCGTTCCAAGCGGGACGTCGGCGCTGTCCAGGTGCAACGGATTTCGAAGCGCGACATGAGCCTGCGGCAGGAGACCCCTTCTCGATATGACGATCACCTGACCCCTGTGCCCCTGGTGCTCCAGGGACAGCCAGGCATCGATCATGGACAGCCCGCTTCCAAGGATGACAATTCGCCCGTTCGGGTCGATGTCGGCCTTCCGGCCGGAGAGCCGTTGTCCGAAGGCCTGCTCCGGCGCCGGGTTCGGATCGTGGCCGACCGCCAGAATCGCGGCATGCGCGGGCAGGCTCACGCCTGAAGCGAGCAGAACCTCGACGCCGGAGGATGTCGTGTTGATGTCGATGCATTCGTCGGCGATACCTCGCACCTGGCCGCCTGGCAGGGCGCGAATATCATCGAACAGAGCCGACAGATACCGGCCATACAGATCGCGAGGCAGGAAGGAATGCGCATAATCATGCGTGACGAGTTTCTCAGCCTTGATCCATGACCAGAAGCCGCGGGTATCCTGAGAAAAGGCGCCCATCATGTCCGCCCGCACATTCAGGCGGTGGTCGGCGAGACGCGTTGAATAGGCAAGTCCCCTGCCGAACTCTCCGCTCTTCTCGACCACGGCGACCCGGACGTTGTCGCTGAACCGGGCGAGATTGGCGGCGAGAATGACGCCAGTCGCGCCGCCTCCCACGACAACCACCGACCTTTGGAGGCGGCCGTTCATTGTCCAGCCTCCTGCAAGTGAAAGCGTTTCTTCAGAGGGCTCCAGCCATCCGATCGTCGCTTGGTGCGACTTCCAGTATGTCGCGCACGTCCGCCAGCGTGCGGTTGTCCAGCACGTCGGCGATCGCCTGCCGGACTTCGAGCATCAAGTGCCGGACTTTGCATGTCGCTTCATCACAATCGTCGCATGGCTGATAGCGCGTGCGACTTGCGCATGGGATCGGAGCGAGCGGGCCGTCCAGGATTCGAATGACATGCCCGACCTTGATTTCGTCTGCGGGCCTGGCAAGTCGATAACCGCCGTCCTTGCCCTTTCGGCTTTGAACGAACCCTGCATTGCGCAGTTCGCCCAGGATTGCGTCGAGAAATTTCTTCGAAATGTTGTTCGACGAGGCGATCTCGCCCACGAAGGCCAGTTCGCCTGGCTCGAGACTTGCCAAATGATTGAGGGCCTTGAGACCGTATTTGCCTTTACGCGTGAGCATTGCTTTGAAAACGGAACGTGTGCGAGAGGAAGCCTGTATCGGCTGAAGAACGATATCCAGCACATAAAATCCATCGATTTTATAAACAATACCCTAAGCATTGAATTTATGGCGATTTCCTGACGCCTCGACCGGGACACGTCGCCCGAATAGTCTCGCAAGCGGCTGAGGGAACAGCCAAGGCATGCGAATTCGACCGGATCAATCTTGCCTGGCATGGCCAATGCTCTATCTAATGTCTACTTATACGATAGAGTTAAAGGGGAATTTGGCAATACCCTTTGAACCCGGCATCGCGATCAAGGCTCGATGGCGGTGAAACCGGGGTAGGCAGACACTGCAAGACAAAGAACCGCCGGTCCGGAGCGCCGGCTCTTTGGAGGAGTTGGGATGAGCAAAGCTATCTTCGCCGCGATCGTGGCTGCCGCCTTCCTCTTCGTCGCGTATATGGCGACCATGAGTCACCAGCCGGCCAAGAGCCACAGACGGGTCGCTGTCTCGGCGACTGATGGATAACGCAGGGAGGCGAAGATGTCCCTGCTCGACTGGGCGACAGCCGTTATCGCGCCAATCTCGGCGATAGTCGTCGTACTTGCACTATTGTATATTACAAATAAAATATAGTTATATTTTAGGGAAATATTTGAATTCTGATTATTATTATCAGGAAAATCGAAATAAGCGGAGAAGATCCATGAGAGCCAGAACTGCAACCGTTGGCGATCTCGAATGGATATTTTCCGACATCTCCAGCCGTCTATCCCAAGAATATGCTGAATCCGGCCGCCAGATACAGGCCGTCCAGGACAGCCTGATGATGGATTTGAAGGAAGGGCGCGCGCATGCGCTTCTCGACGAAGATGATGTTCAAGCGGTCATTACGTGGCATGAGGTTGACAGTTCAACACATACGCTGTTTGCCGCTCGGGACGAATTCTTTCGAGCCTCGACCGTCCGCTTTTCCTACGGTCACATTCGGCACGTTCAGCGTCTCACCGGCAATCTGCCCATTAGACACCGCAGTTGGCTCGATCGTTCCGAAGTGGCGAAATGGTTCAAGATCTTGGGCTTTCGTGTTCGATCTCAAAACAAGAACTCGACTGTGTTCGAGTTGGCTCCGCAGCGAGACGACTTCGCCCGTGAGGCGGAATAGCAACGGGAAGCTTGCGCCTGTCCGGGATCAGCGCCTATGGCACAGAATTGAGGGTGTGATTTAAGGAGTGTTCGGTTCTCGTCTAAGACGAAGGAACGAACATGAATACGAAGACGACTGGCGGCAAACGCTCCGCCGAG
>Ga0164243_10016571_pt1 | contig 10104 bp, 8 predicted proteins | sample OricompcompostOP_FD_108781 | JGI IMG/M metagenome (GOLD analysis project Ga0164243, IMG submission 108781) | Organic Plus compost microbial communities from Emeryville, California, USA - Original compost - Organic plus compost (OP) | ecosystem: Engineered > Solid waste > Mixed feedstock >... | reverse complement strand
GGCGCAACGACGTCGCCCTGTTCCAGCGCATCCTGCCCTGGGATCACGCCGCCGGCGTGCTGTTCCTGACCGAGGCGGGCGGCCATGCCGCGCATTGGGATCGCAGCCACTATCGCGTCGGCTCGGGCGCGCCGGGGCTGCTCGTCGCGGCGAGCCGCGCGCATTGGGACGTCGCCGCGACGGCGCTGCTCGACGTGGTGCGCGAGGTCGCGGTGCCGGAGCCGCTCGCCGCATGAACCTGGTCCGTTCGCTCCTGCCCGCGGGCCTTGCGCTCGCGCTTCTTTCCCAATCCCCGCTTTTCGCCCAGATCTCCTCGCCGGTGCCGGCCCAGACCGGCGCGGCGGGCGATACGGGCACCGCGGCGCCCAGCATCGCGGTGCCGCAGACCAATTTGCCGCCGGCCTATTATCCGCCCGTGCTCGACACGCCGGCGAGCGAGGAGGCCGCCGATCGCGCCGCCCCCGACGCCGCACCCCAGCCGCGCGATTCGGAGGCGCCAGCGGCGCCCAGCGAATATGAGGCCTATGTGTCGAGCGTCGCGGGCAAGCCGCTCAGGCGCTTCGGTTCGGAGCTGCTGGTGCCCGAGGCGCGCGACTATGTCGCGCCGCCGACCGTGGCGGTTCCCCTCGACTATCGCATCAACCCCGGCGATCAGCTCCGGCTCGGCCTGACCGGATCGGTGCAGGCCAACAATCTTCGGCTCACGGTCGATCCCGAGGGGCGGATCTTCGTGCCGCGGGTCGGCGCCATCCGGGTGGGCGGGGTGCGCTATGGCGACGTCCACGACGTGATCGCGCAGCAGGTGTCGCGCCAGTATCGCGGCTTCGACCTGGAGGTTTCGGTCGCGCGGTTGCACGGCATCACCGTCTATGTCACCGGCTTCGCGCGCCAGCCCGGCTCCTATACGGTCAACAGCCTGTCGACCCTGGTGAACGCCGTTCTGGCGGCCGGCGGCCCGACCGAGGGCGGCAGCTTCCGCTCGATCCAGCTCCGCCGCGGCGGCGAACTGGTCTCCGATTTCGACCTCTACGATCTGCTGCTCAAGGGCGACAAGACCGGCGACGCGCTGCTGCAGAACGGCGACGTCATCCATATCAACCCCGCCGGCGAGCAGGTGGCGGTGATCGGCAGCGTCAACCGCGAGGCGATCTTCGAGATGGCCCCGGGTGAGACCGTCGACGACGCGATCCGCTATGCCGGCGGGATCAGCACCGTCGCCGACGATACCCGCGTGATGGTGCTCGACGCGCTGGGCCGCGCCGATGGCGGCTGGCAGCAGATCGAGGCGGCTGAGGCCCGCATCCGCGTCGCGCGGCGCGGCGAGGTGGTGCGCGTGCTCTCCGACATCGGCATCGCCCGGCCGCTGGGCCAGCAATCGGTGCTGGTCACGATCAGCGGCGAGGTGGCGAAGCCCGGCCGCTATTATGTCCGCCCCGGCACCCCGCTCGCGCAGGTGGTCCAGCAGGCGGGCGGGCTCACCGCCGATGCCTTTCCCTATGCCAGCATCATCACGCGCGAGACGGTGAAGGCGCAGCAACGCGAAAGCTTCGCGCGCGCGGTCGACGATATGGAGGTGCTGCTCAGCACCCAGCCGCTGGTCTCGGCCAACCGCGCCGAGCTCAGCTCGCCATCGAACAAGGCGATGATCGATTCGGTGATCACGCTGATGCGCGAGCGCGAGCCGAGCGGCCGGCTGGTGTTCGACCTTCCGGTCAACGCGACGGCGCTGCCCGGCGACCTGATCGTCGAGAACAACGACATGATCCATGTGCCCAGCCGCCCGGTCACCGTCGGCGTGTTCGGCGCGGTCGCGAGCCCGGCCTCCTTCGCCTATCGCGACGGCATGACCATCGGCGACTTCGTGAAGTCCGCCGGCGGCATCCAGTCGCTGGGCGACAAGGGCGAGATCTTCGTGGTGCGCGCCAACGGCACGGTGCTGGCGCGGGGCAGCCGGGCGTTGAAGGCGCGCGCGCTGCCGGGCGACCTGATCTATGTGCCGGTCGACGCCAATCGCGGCGAGTTCTGGGCGCGGTTGCGCGACATCACCAGCAGCCTGTTCGGCGGGCTGGTGGGCGCGGCGAGCATCAAGGCGCTCGCCGAATGACCCGTATCGCCGACTATGCCGGCGACCGGCGCTGGCGGTTGCGGTTCTATGCCGTCGCCGCGCTGGTGCTTGCGGTGCTCTGTATCCTGCCGCGGCCCTATGAGGCGCGCGCCAAGATCGTGCCGCAGGACGCCAACTCGATCGGCCTCGGCTCGATGATGAACGCGCTGGGCGGGCAGCTTCAGGGCTTCGCCGCACTGCTCGGCGGCGCGCGCCAGCCGGTCGACCTCTATCTCGCGGTGGCGCGCGGCGACGAGGTGGCCGCCGCGGTCATCCGCCGGCTGAAGCTGGAGGAGGAATATGGCTCCCCGCGCGCCGCGCGGCTGGCGCTGGCGAAACGGATCGACATCCATTCGCTGACCGGCGGGGTGATCGAGATCACCGCGCGGACCCATGACGCCGAGGAGGCCGAGCAGCTGACGAGCGCCTATGTCGAGGCGGTCACCGAGCGGCTGAATGCGCTGGGGCGCGAGCGGGTCGAGCGCAAGAGCCGGGTCGTCAAGGCGCGCTTCGGCGAGGCGGCCGATCGGGTCGCCAAGGCCGAGGCCGAGCTGGAGGCGTTCCGCGCCCGCAACAATCTGGCCGCGCCCGAGGCGCAGCTCGGATCGGAGCTGGCGCTCCGCGCGAACCTCCAGGCGCAGCTCCAGGCGAAGCTGGTCGAGCTCCAGACCCTCCAGCAGTTCCAGGGCGCCGAAAATCCGCAGCTTCAGGCGGTGCGCTCGGAGGTCGCGACGCTGCGCGGGCAGATCGCGCGGACCAACGCGCCGGGCAGCGGCGTGGCCGGGCCCAATGTCGCCGGCCTCTCGCGCGTGTCGGGCGAATATCTCGACCGCTATCGCGACTATCGCTTCGCCCAGGCGCTCTACGACGTCTATTCGCGCTCGTCGGAAGAAGTCGCGGTGGAATCGCTCGCCGCCGAGACCGCATCCGACGCCCAGGTGATCGAGGCGGCGCGGCTCGACGCCGACCGCAAGTTCAACATTCCCGCGGTCGCATTGCTCGTGCTCGTCGTGCTGCTCGCCTTCTTCGTCGAGGTCTATGCTCCCGCCACCGGGCTCCGCCTGCCGCTGGTCGGCCGCCGGGAGGCGTAGCCATGTCACGAACCGCGGCGGCGTCAGAATTGTCGCCCGAACTGTCTATCGTCATTCCCTGCTTCAACGAGGCGGAGAATGTGCGCGCGATCACTGCCGCGGTGACCGCGGAGGCGGTGCGGCATGTCGCGAGCCATGAGATCATCCTGATCGACAACGGCTCGACCGACGGCACCCGCGAGATCATCCGTGCGCTCTGCGCGGAGGACGCGCGCGTCCGCGCGATCTTCAACAACCGCAATTACGGGCAGATGCGCTCGCCCACCCATGGCATCTATCAGGCGCGGGGGCGGGCGGTGATCGGCATGTGCGCCGATTTTCAGGATCCGCCCGCGCTGATCGGCGAGTTCGTGCGGCTGTGGCGCGGCGGCGCGAAGGTGGTGCTGGGCCAGCGGCGCAGCGAGCGCACCGGCGCGCTGCTCGGGCTCGCCCGGCGGATGGGCTATGGCTTCCTGGCGCGCTTCGGCGATTATCCGGTGGTGCCCGACGCGACCGGCTTCGGCCTGTTCGACCGTGCGGTGGTCGATACGCTCAAGGGCTGGAACGAGCCCGAGCCCTTCTTTCGCGGCATGGTAGTCGAAAGCGGATACACGCGCGCGCTGGTGCCGTTCGACCGGCCCGAGCGCGCCGCGGGCGAGACCAAGAACGGCATCGCCAGCCTGACCTCCTTCGCGCTGTCGGGGCTTGCCGGCTCGGCCAAGGCGCTGCTGCGGCTGCCGATCATCCTGTCCGTCTGGGCGGCCCTCGCCGCCGGCATAGTGCTGATCGCGGCGCTCTGGGCGGCGTTTGCGGGCGGGCCGGTCTGGGCGTTGCTCGCGCTGGCGCTGGCCTTCGCGATGTTCGCGACCCTGCTGCTGTTCATGGGGCTGATGGGCGACCAGATCCGCCTGCTCGCCGAGCGCACGCGCAACGTGCCGCTGGTGATCGAGGAATGCCGGATCAACTTTCCGGGCGATCCCGCGCCATGACCGCGCGCACCCGCCCGCCGCTGATCGAGACCGGGCTGATGCTCGCGGTGGTCGCGAGCGTCGGCTGGGCGGCGGTGCATTTCGCGGAGTTCGGCTATCTGCCCCAGCCCTTCGTGTTCGATACCAATGACACCTTCATGGACTGGTTCAACACCGCCTTTTGGGCGAACCGGCCGGGCGCATACGACGTGTGGCGCAGCATCTATCCGCCGCTTTCCTTCGTGTTTCTCGACTGGTTCAGCCTGCCGGGCTGCTATCTGGATTCGCCCTTTTACGCGCGCGATTGCGACTGGCTGGGGCGCGCCACCATCGCCGCATTCTACCTGATCGACGTCGCGCTGATCCGGGTCGCGATGAAGCGCAACGACGCCGCGACCGCGCTGCCGCGCACCGTCGCGCTGGCGCTCGGCCTGCCTTTGCTGTTTACGCTCGAACGCGGCAACCTGATCCTGGTCGCGCTCGCCTGCTTCATCGTCGCGCACGGGCCGGTGACCCGTTCGCCCGTCTGGCGGCATCTGGCGACCGCGGCGACGATCAACTTCAAGCCCTATCTGATCGTGCCGGTCGCCGCGCATGTCATCCGGCGCGACTGGCGCGCGCTGGAGCTTGCCGGGCTCGCGACCCTCGCGCTCTATCTCGTCACGCTGGCGCTGGTGGGGGCGGGCACCCCGATGACGCTCGTCGCCAACACCGCGAACTGGGTGCAGTTCATCAGCGGACAGGTGTGGAACGAGGTCAATTATTCGACCAGTTACGCGCCGCTGCTGCTCATCCGCGAATCCCAGATCCCGGTGCTGCAGTTCGTCTCCTCGCGGCTGGTCGAGGGGATCGAGACGGCGGTGCCGCTGGTGATCCACGCCACCCAGGCGGTCGCGCTCGCGGCGCTCGCCGCCGCATGGTTCCAGCCGAAGGCGCTGCCCCACGCCCGGCTCGCCGCGATTCTCATGGGTGCCTATCTCGTCACCCAGTCGCCCGGCGGCTACACCCAGGTCTTCCTGCTGTTCCTGGTGATGCTGGAGCGGTGGAAGGGCACGGGCCCCCGCATTGCCATCGTCACGGCCTATCTGCTGTGCATGGTCGGCGACTGGCCGCTGGCGACGGTGCTCGATCTGTCGCTCAATAGCTGGCTGAGCGGCCGGCCGGTCTCGCCGAGCTTCGGGCTCACCGTCGGCCATTTCGTGCGTCCGGGGCTGATTGCGCTGATCGTCTGGGCACTCGCGCTCGATACGGTGGTCCGCGCGCTTCGCGCCCATGCCGAGCATCGGCCGGTTCTGGGGCTGGCGGCTTCATGATTCCGGCGGAGGATCTGGCGGCGATCGACGCCGCGCTGGCGCCGCACTGGCCCGCGCTCGATGGCGCGCGGCTGTTCGTCACCGGCGGCACCGGCTTTATCGGCCGCTGGATGCTCGAGGCGCTGGCGCGCGCGCCGGTCCGGGTGGAGGCGGTGCTGCTCAGCCGCGATCCCGAGGGCTTCGCGAAGCGTGCGCCGCATCTGGCCGGGCGGTTCACCCTGGTCGCGGGCGACATCATGGATTTTTCGGCGCCCGACGGCGGCTTCACCCATGTCATCCACGGCGCGACCGACGCCAGCGCCGCGCTCAATGCCGATGATCCGCGCCGCATGTTCGACACCATCGTCACCGGCACCGGTCGCGCGCTCGACCTCGCCCGGCGCACCGGCGCGCGAATGCTGATGATGAGCTCGGGCGCGGTCTATGGCGTGCAGCCCTGGGACATGACCCATGTCGACGAGGATTTCACCGGCGGCCCCGACCCGCGCGATCCGCGCTCGGCCTATGGCGAGGGCAAGCGCGCCGCCGAGATGCTGTGCGCGATCGCCCATCGGCAGGCGGCCGTCGATATCGTCACCGCACGCATCTTCGCGCTTCTGGGCCCGCTGCTCTCGCTCGACATCCATTTCGCCGCGGGCAATTTCATCCGCGACGCGATCGCCGGGCGTACCATCCGGGTGGAGGGATCGGGGCAGGCGGTGCGATCCTATCTCTACGCCGCCGATCTCGCGGTGTGGATGTGGACGCTGCTGATCGCCGGAAAGCCCGGCGAAACCTATAATGTCGGGTCGGAGGAGGCGGTCTCGATCGCCGATCTCGCGCGCCGCACCGCCGCTTTGCTCGGCGCGCCAGGGGTCGAGATTTTGGGCCGCCCCGATCCGGGCTGGAACCCCGGCCGCTACGTGCCCTCGACCGCGCGCATCCGCCGCGACCTCGAACTCAACGCCACCGTCGGTCTCGACGAGGCGATCCGCCGCACCGCCGGCGCCAACGGATGGAAACAATGACGGAAATGAAACTCAGCGCGTGGTTGGCCGACTGGCTGGCCGACAACGGCATCGAACAGGTCTTCATGCTGACCGGCGGGGGCGCGATGCACCTCAACCACTCGCTCGGCACCCATCCGAAGCTGAAGGTCACCTTCACCCATCACGAGCAGGCGCTGGCGATGGCGGCGGAGGCCTATGCGCGGCTGACCAACAAGCCGGCGGTGGTCAACGTCACCTCCGGCCCCGGCGGCACCAACGCGATCACCGGGGTCTATGGCGCCTGGGTGGATTCGATCCCGATGCTGGTGATTTCGGGGCAGGTGAAGCGCGAGACCACGGTGCGCTCGACCGGGCTCGCCCTGCGTCAGCTCGGCGACCAGGAACTCGACATCGAGGAGCTGGTGCGCCCGATCACCAAATATGCCGCGATGGTCAACGACCCCGCCGATATCCGCCGCGAGGTCGAAAAGGCGCTGCATGTCGCGACCACCGGGCGGCCGGGGCCGGTGTGGCTCGACATTCCGCTCGACGTGCAGGCGGCGAGGATCGACCCCGAAACGCTTGCCGGCTTCGAGCCCGAAGCGGTCGAGGCGCCGTGGCGGGGAACCGATGTCGACGCGGCGGCGCGCGCGATATTGGCGCGGCTCCAGGCGGCCGAGCGGCCGGTGGTGTTCGCGGGCGCGGGGGTGCGGCTGAGCGGCGCGCATGACGGCTTCCTGGCGCTGATCGACAGGCTCGGCGTGCCGGTGGTGACCGGCTGGAACGCGCACGACGCGCTGTGGAACGATCATCCGCTCTATGCCGGGCGGCCGGGCACGGTGGGCGACCGCGGCGGCAATATGGTGACCCAAAGCGCCGACCTACTGCTCATCCTCGGCAGCCGGCTCAACATCCGGCAGGTGAGCTACAACTGGGGCAGCTTCGCGCGCGAGGCGTACAAGATCTGGGTCGATATCGACCCGCTCGAGCTGCAGAAGCCCACGGTCAAGCCCGACATGCCGGTCGTCGCCGATCTGGCGGACCTGATTCCGGCGATGCTCGCCGCCGATTATCCCGGGCCGGGCGCTGCGCATCGCGACTGGCTGGCCTGGGCCAAGGAGCGCGTCGCGCGCTTTCCGACCGTGCTCCCCGAATATCGCGATCACGGCCCGGCCAATCATCCCTATGTCGCGATGGACGCGCTGTTCGAGGCATTGGACGACGACGACATCGTCGTCACCGGCAACGGCAGCGCCTGCGTGGTGAGCTTCCAGGCCGCGCGGCTGCGGCGCGGGCAGCGGCTGTGGACCAATTCGGGCTGCGCCACCATGGGCTACGACCTACCCGCGGCGATCGGGGTGAGCGCCGCGACCGGCGGCGACAAGCGCGTGATCTGCATCGCCGGCGACGGCAGCATCATGATGAACCTGCAGGAGATGCAGACCATCGCGGGCTACAACATGCCGGTAAAGGTTTTTCTCATCAACAATGCGGGTTATGTCTCGATCTTCCAGACCCATCGCAACTTCTTCGGCGGGGTCGAGGTGGGCGGCGGCCCCAAGAGCAACGTGACCTTCCCCGATTTTTCGAAGGTCTCGGCGGCGTTCGGCTTCGCCTATGCCCGCGCCGACGGGCATGGCGATCTCCAGGCCGCGATCGCCGCGACGCTCGCGGCGCCCGGCCCCGCGCTCTGCGAGATCATGGTGGACGAGAATGTGGTGTTCGCCCCCAAGCTGGGATCGAAGGCGCATCCCGATGGGCGTATCACCTCGCCGCCGCTGGAAGACCTGTCGCCCTTCCTGCCGCGCGAGGTGCTGCGCGAGAATATGGCGATTCCGCTGCTGGAGGAGTCATGAACCGGATGGCGGGCACGACCGGGCGGCCGTTGCGGTTCCTGATCGCGGGCGCGGTCAACACCGCGTTCGGGCTCGCCATCTATCCGCTGCTGCTCTGGGCGGTGCCTGCGTTCAGGACGCATTATCTGGTTGCGCTCGGGGTCGCGCAGGTGCTGGGGCTGTGCTTCGCCTTTCTCACCCACAAGCTCGGCGTGTTCCGCACCCGCGGCAATGTCGCGCGCGAATTCGGCGCCTTTTCGAGCTTCTACCTGTTCAACTATGCCGCCAACTGGGCGGCGCTGCCGCTGCTGGTCGAGATCGGCGGGATCCACCCGGCGGTCGCGCAGGTCGGCTTCGCCGTCATCCTGATCGTCGGAAGCTGGTTCTGGCACAGCCGCGTCACCTTTCGCGATTCCGGAGCGGGCCGGTGAGCCGCCCGGCGATCACGGGCCGCAACTGCCCGCTGTGCGGGAGCGCGGATGCCGCGGCGGAGATACGCAGCCCGGTTCCGGCCGAGGCGGAGGACATGGCGGCGCTCGAACCCTTCTGGTTCGGCATCGAAAAGGCGCGGCGCTTCTTCACCTATCACCGCTGCCGCGACTGCGGGCTGCTCTACAATCGCGACTTCTTCGACGAAGCGCAGCTCGCCGCGCTCTATTCGTCGATGCCCCCCAATATGGACGTGGTTGGCGACGATGCGATCGCCGCGACGCAAAAGGGCTATTTCGACGCGGTCGCGGCGCTGGGCCTGCTCGGTGGCGATTATCTGGAGATCGGCCCCGACGTCGGCCATATCGTGCGCCAGGCGGCGACGCGCGGCCGGTTCGGGCGCTTCTGGCTGATGGAGCCCAACCGCGCGGTGCACGATGTCCTGCGCGCCGCGGCGGACGGCCGGCCCGCGACGATCCTGCCCGACATGATGGACCTGTCGGCGGTGCCCGACGGCACGGTGGGGCTGGCGGTGATGGTGCATGTGCTCGATCACCTGCTCGATCCGCGCGCGATGCTTGCCGCGATCCGCGCCAAACTGCGCGAGGACGGGGTGCTGATGATCGTGACCCATGACGAGGGTTCGGCGCTGCGCCGCCTGCTCGGCGCGCGCTGGCCGGCCTTCTGCCTGCAGCATCCCGAGCTCTACAATCCGGAGACGATCCGCCGGCTGCTCGAACGCGCCGGCTATGCGGCGGTCACGGTCCGGCGTAGCACCAACCATTTTCCGATCGACTTTCTCGGCCGCCAGGCGGCGCAGGCGATCGGGCTCAGGTTCAAGCGGCTGCCGCTGCCCAGGCGCGCCGTGGCGCTGCGCCTGGGCAACATCCTGACGCTCGCGGCGCCGGGTCAGGCCGCCGCTGAGGGCGCCCCCGCGCGATTCGAAAGCGCCGCATAATGCGCGATCTGGCTGAGCGTGACCGCGCGGGCATCCTCGCCCGCGGCGACGGCCTTGTGCCAGTCGACGATCCAGTCGATCGCCTGGGCAAGCGACAGCGCCGGATGCCAGCCGAGCGCGGCGCGCGCGCGCGAGCAATCGAGCCGGAGCAGCCCGGCCTCGTGCGGGCGCGGCCCTTCGTCGAGCGTCGGCGGCAGCGCGCCGTCGTGCCAGGCGGCGCGCATCCGATCGACGATCCAGCCGACCGGCCGGGCATCGTCGTCCGCCGGGCCGAAATTCCAGGCGTCGGCGAAGCGCCGCTCGCCGGTCATCAGCCGCTCGGCGATCATCAGATAGCCGCCCAGCGCCTCCAGCACATGCTGCCAGGGGCGCACTGCGCCGGGCGATCGAATGAGCGGGGCGGCGCCCGCCTCGAACGCGCGGACCAGATCAGGCACCAGCCGGTCGGCCGCCCAGTCG
>Ga0164243_10016569_pt1 | contig 10105 bp, 6 predicted proteins | sample OricompcompostOP_FD_108781 | JGI IMG/M metagenome (GOLD analysis project Ga0164243, IMG submission 108781) | Organic Plus compost microbial communities from Emeryville, California, USA - Original compost - Organic plus compost (OP) | ecosystem: Engineered > Solid waste > Mixed feedstock >... | reverse complement strand
CGCCGCGATCGGCACCGCGTTCGGTCAGTACGGCGGCGTCTGGGCCCAGGACGAGGTCCGCAAGGCCGCGGGCATCGCCGGCGCCCGCGTGCTGGAGGACGCCAAGCTCTCCGTCCCGGAGTCGGTCGTGCGCTTCGCCGAGCGCCACCCGAAGGACGACGACGAGATCACCGCCCAGCTGACCGCGGTCCTCGAGCAGCTCGCCGCCGCGGCCGCGGAGCCCGTCGCCGCCTGATCGCCCCGTCCCGGTGCGGTCGCCCCCGCTGGGCGGGCCGCGCCGGGGCCGCTCGCGTCGATCCGCCCCGAACGGACGTTCGCGTGGCGTACGCTGGAGGACGTCGTGTCGCTCGACGCCTTCACCCCCGCCGTCCGCGACTGGTTCGCCGGCGCCTTCGCGGGGCCGACCGCGGTCCAGGAGCAGGCCTGGCCGCTGATCTCGGCCGGCGAGCACGTCCTGATCTCCGCCCCGACCGGGTCGGGCAAGACGCTCGCCGCGTTCCTCTGGGGGCTCGACCGGCTGGCGGCGTCGCCCCTGCCCGACGATCGTCGCCGCGTCCGGCTGCTCTACGTCTCGCCGCTGAAGGCGCTCAGCCACGACGTCGACCGCAACCTCCGCGCGCCGCTGCGCGGGATCCTCGCCCGCTCGCCCGACCACGAGATCCGCGTCGGCCTGCGCACCGGCGACACGCCGCAGCGCGACCGCCAGGCGATGCGCCGCCGGCCGCCCGACGTCCTGATCACGACGCCGGAGTCCCTGTTCCTGATGCTGACCTCCGGCGCGCGGGAGATCCTCACCGGCGTCGAGACGGTGATCGTCGACGAGATCCACGCCGTCGCCGGCACCAAGCGCGGCAGCCACCTCGCCCTGACGCTGGAGCGGCTCGCGCAGCTGCGCCGCGACGCCTGGGCCGCCGACGGCGCGCCCGACGGCGCCTGGGCCGGCGAGGAGGTCCAGCGGATCGGCCTCTCGGCGACCCAGAACCCGCTCGAGGAGGTCGGCCGCTTCCTCGTCGGCCCGTCGCGGCGCTGCCGGATCGTCGACACCGGCGAGCGCAAGGCGATGGACCTGCGGATCCAGGTGCCGGTCGAGTCGCTGACCGAGCTGGACGGGATCGGGGCGGCGGTCGGCGGCGGCGCGCGCCAGGCCGAGGTGGGCGCCGGTGGGCGCGATCCGGCGCCGGGCGACGCGGCGCTCGACGGGAGCGCGGACGCCGACGGGGCTCCCACCGATCCGCCCGCGGACGGCTCCCCGCGGCCGGGCCAGGCGCCGGAGGACGGTGGCCCCGGAGCCGACGGCGCGAAGGAGGACGCCCACGCCGGGCCGGTCGTCGATCCGCTCGACCCGCTGCCGGGGGGCGGCGAGGCGACGCGCAACTCGATCTGGCCGGCGATGTACCCCCAGATCCTCGACCTCGTCGAGCAGCACCGCTCGACGATCGTCTTCGTCAACAGCCGCCGCTCCGCCGAGCGGCTGGCGCTGCGCCTGAACGAGCTGGCCGAGCGCCGCGCCCTCGACGCCGAGGCGGCCGCCGCGGCTGGGGATCCCTCCTCCGACCCGGACGCGCGCTGGGACCCGGACGCCCCGGCCGATCGGCCCCCCGGGGAGCTGCGGCGGCTCGCGCCCGACCTGGAGGCGACGCTGCCCGGTCCGGAGCGCCACGCGCGGTTGGCGCCCCGGCCGGTCGTGCCGCTGGAGTCCGCCGGCGTCGCCGGCAGCCACACCGCGGTGGTCGGCGCCAACGGACCCCGTTCCCGCCCGCCCACCCCCGCCGGGCCGCACGCGATCGAGGTCGCCCGGGCCCACCACGGCTCGCTCAGCCGCGAGGAGCGCGAGACGGTCGAGGAGCTGCTGAAGGCCGGCGAGCTGCCCTGCCTGGTGGCGACCAGCTCGCTGGAGCTGGGGATCGACATGGGCGCGGTCGACCTGGTCCTGCAGATCGAGTCGCCGAAGTCGGTCGCCGCCGGCATGCAGCGCATCGGCCGCGCCGGCCACGGCGTCGGCGAGGTCGCCAAGGGCCGGATCTTCCCGAAGTTCCGCGCCGACCTCCTGGAGTGCGCGGTCGTCGCGCGGCGGATGCGCGAGGGGCTGATCGAGCCGATCGCCGTCCCCCGCAACGCGCTCGACGTGCTCGCCCAGCAGATCGTCGCGATCGCCGCCGCCAGCGACGACGGCCAGGGAACGGCGGGCGAGGACGAGGGCCTCGGCGACGGGATCGCCGTCGACGACCTCCACGCCCTGGTCACCCGCACCCACTCCTACGCCGAGCTGCCGCGCGAGCTGCTGGAGCGCGTGCTCGACATGCTCGACGGCCGCTACCCGTCGCAGGAGTTCGCCGACCTGCGCCCGCGGATCGTCTGGGACCGGCTCGGCGGCACGATCCGCCCCCGCCGCGGCGCCCGCCGGCTGGCGATCGCCAACGCCGGCACGATCCCCGACCGCGGCCTCTACCGCGTCACCCTGCCCGACGGCCGCCGCGTCGGCGAGCTCGACGAGGAGATGGTCTACGAGGCCCGCGCCGGCCAGACGTTCCTGCTCGGCGCCTCGACCTGGCGGATCGAGGAGATCCAGCGCGACCGAGTCGTCGTCACCCCGGCGCCGGGCGTGCCCGGCGCGGTGCCGTTCTGGCGCGGCGACCAGCGCGGGCGGCCGATCGAGCTGGGCCGGGCGATCGGCGCCTTCGCCCGCTGGGCCGTCGACCAGCCCGAGCAGGCGCTCGTCGACGACTACGACCTCGACGAGCGCGCCGCGCGCAACCTCCTCGACTTCCTGCGCGAGCAGCAGGAGGCCACCCGCGTCCTGCCCTCGGACCGGGCGCTCGTCGTCGAGCGGTTCCGCGACGAGATCGGCGACTGGCGGCTCTGCCTGCTCTCGCCCTTCGGCGGGCGCGTCCACGCCGCCTGGGGCCTGGCCGCCGCGCGCCGGATCCGCGAGGAGCGGGGGATCGAGGCCGACGCGATCTGGTCCGACGACGGCATCATCGTCCACCTGCCGGAGGCCGACGAGCCGCCCTCGGCCGAGCTGCTGCTGCTCGACCCGGACGAGGCGGAGGACCTGATCGTCGCCGAGCTGGGCTCCAGCGCCCTCTTCGGCGCGCGCTTCCGCGAGAACGCCGGCCGCGCGCTGCTGATCCCGCGCGCCCAGCCGGGCCGGCGCACGCCGCTCTGGCAGCAGCGGCTGAAGGCCCAGACGCTGCTGGAGGTCGCCAGCCGCTTCCGCGACTTCCCGGTGATCCTCGAGACCTACCGCGAGTGCCTGCGCGACGTGCTCGACGTCCCCGGCCTGCTCGGGCTGTTGCGCCAGATCGACGCGCGGGAGGTCGCGGTGGTGGAGGCGGAGACGGCCACCGCGTCGCCGATGGCCTCCTCGCTGCTCTTCGACTACGTCGCGACCTACATGTACGAGGGCGACGCGCCGAACGCCGAGCGGCGCGCGGCGGCCCTCTCGCTCGACCGCGACCTGCTGCGCGAGCTGCTCGGCCAGGACGAGCTGCGCGAGCTGCTGGACGCCGGCGCCCTGGCGCGGCTGGAGGCCGACCTGCAGCACCGGTCCGCCAAGACGGTCGCCCGCTCGGTCGACGGGCTGGCCGAGGTGCTGCGCCGCGTCGGCGACCTGACCGTCGAGGAGGTCGCCGCGCGCGTGGCCGCCGACGGCGTCGAGATCCCCGACGAGGGGCTGCCGACGGTCGAGGCGGTCGGCGGTGGGCGGGCGCTCGATCCGGCCGCGCCGGCGTTCGCAGCGCAGCTCGCCCGCGCCGAGCAGTGGCTGGCGGCGCTCGCCGACCAGCGCCGCGCGATCGCCCTGCGGGTCGGTGGCCAATCCCGCTGGATCGCCGCCGACGACGCGGGCCTCTACCGCGACGCGCTCGGCGCGGTCCCGCCGGGCGGCCTGCCGGAGGCGTTCCTGGCCGACGTCGTCGACCCGCTGCGGCGGCTCGTCGTCCGCTACGCGGCCACCCACGGGCCCTTCACCGACCACGAGCTGCGCGCGCGGCTGGGCGTCGACCCCGGTTCCGTCCTGCGCGAGCTGCTGCGCGAGGAGGAGCTCGTCCGCGGCGAGATACGACCCGATCCCCCCCGCCCGACCGAGACGGAGTGGTGCGATCCCGACGTCCTGCGGCGGCTGCGGCGGATGTCGCTGGCAGCGCTGCGGCAGGAGATCGAGCCCGCCGACCCGCGGGCGCTGGTCGGCTTCGCCACCGGCTGGCACGGGATCGACCGCCATCGGCGGATCGACGGCCGCGACGGGCGCGGGGTCGAGCGGCTGCGCGAGGCGCTCGTGCCGCTCCAGGGCCTGGCGCTGCCGGTCGAGCTGTGGGAGCGCGACGTGCTGCCGCGGCGCCTGGGCGGCTACCAGCCGGCCTGGCTCGACGGACTGTGCGCGTCCGGCGAGGTCGTCTGGGTCGCCGCGGGTGGCACCGGCTCCGGGCGCGTCGCGCTCTACTTCCGCGACGACGCTGCGGCGATCGGCCCGCCGGTCGGGTCGGCGCTCGCGGCGCTGCCCGCCCGCGACGCCGCGCCGTCCGCGCTTGCCGGACCGCTGCACGCGGCGCTCCGCGAGCGGCTCGACGGGCGCGCGCTCTTCTTCGACGAGCTGCTCGACGCCGCGCCGGAGGATCCGGTCGGCCTGCGGGACGCGCTCTGGGACCTGATCTGGGCCGGCGAGGTGACCTGCGACCTGTTCGCGCCGCTGCGGGCCGGCCGCGGCGCGCTGCGCCCGGCGAAGCCGAGCGCGCCGGCACCGGCGTCCGCCGCCCGGCACGGCGCGTCGCGGCCCGGGCGGCGGCGCTTCGGCCCGCGTCCGGCCGCCACGGCCCGAGCCGCGACGCAGGGCCGCTTCTCGCTGACGGCGCCGCTCTTCGCCGGCCCCGAGGCCGCCGACCCCGGCGCGCGTCGCCGGACCGTCGCCGAGCTGCTGCTGGAGCGCCACGGGATCGTCACCCGCGAGCACGTCCGGGCCGAGCGGATCCCCGGCGGCTTCGCGACGCTCTACGACAGCTTCGGGGCGCTGGAGACGCTCGGCACCTGCCGCCGCGGGTACTTCGTCGAGGGCCTCGGCGGCGCCCAGTTCGCGCTGCCCGGCGCCGTCGAGCGGCTGCGCGCCCAGCGCGTCGAGCCGCCGGGCCCGTCCACCGACGCCGCCGGGCGGCCGCTGCCCGTGCTGGTGATCGACGCCGTCGACCCGGCCCAGCCCTACGGCACGCTGCTGCCCTGGCCCGATCCGCCGGAGGGCGACCCGGAGCGGCCGGCCGACGCGAAGGCGCCGGCGCCGCAACGGGCGGTCGGGGCGAAGGTCGTCCTCGTCGGCCCCGACCCGCTGCTGTTCGTCGAGCGCTCCGGCCGCGGGATCCAGGTCCTCGTCCGCTACGACGACGAGCGGCTGCCGATCGCGCTGGCCGAGCTGGTCCGCGCCGTCGCCGACGGCCGCGTGACCGCCGACCCCCGCAAGGGCCTCCAGCTCGAGCGGCTCGACGGCGTCGCGGCCCTCGGCCACCCGCTCGAGCCGCTGCTGGAGCCCGCCGGCTTCCGCCCCGCCGCCACGAAGTACGTCGCCCGCCGCTGACCGCGGCCCGGCCGGTCCGGCACCTGCCGTGTCCCCGTCCCGACGGGCCCGCGGCGGTCGTGCGGCACGATGTCGGACGCGATGGCGTTCTACGAGCCGCTGGACCACGACACCTTCACGAGCACCCCGGCGACGGCCGGGCCGTGGGGGCCCGACGCGCAGCACGCCGGGCCGCCCTCGGCGCTGCTGGCGCGCGCGATCGAGCGCGCCGACGGCGGCGGCGAGGGCTGGCGGCTGGCGCGGATCTCGGTCGACATCCTCGGCTCGGTCCCGCTGGAGCCGCTGCGGATCGAGGTCCGGACCGTGCGCCCGGGCCGGTCCGTCGCGCTGCTGGAGGCGGTCGCCTCCGTCGACGGCCGGCCGATGCTCGTCGCCCGCGGCTGGCGCCACCGCCTCGGTCCCGACAGCGCGCCGGCCACCGTGCCACCGGTCGACGAGGCGACGGAGCCCGCCGACCTGCCGGCCGAGCTGGTCCGCACCGAGATGCTGGGGATGCACGTCGACGGCTACGTGTCGGCGATCGACTGGCGCTACCAGGAGGGCCACTTCGAGCAGATCGGGCCGAGCCGGGCCTGGGCCCGCCAGCGGATCCCGCTCGTGGCCGGCGAGGAGCCCTCCCCGTGGCAGCGCGCGCTGGTCGTCGCGGACTCCGGCAACGGGATGAGCTTCGTCGCCGACCCGAGCCGCTGGCCCGCGATCAACTCCGAGCTGACCGTCCACCTGTTCCGCGACCCGGTCGGCGAGTGGATCCACCTCGACGCCCGGACGCACGTCGAGCCCGGTGGCGGCGCCACCGCCACGACCGACCTCGGCGACGTCCGCGGCCCGGTCGGCCGCGGCGCCCAGGCGCTGCTCGTCCGCGACCTGCGTCCCGACGCCGACGGGTAGCCGGGACGACCGTCAGGAGCGGACTACGATCCGCCGGTGGCCCGCGCCGAGCGCCCCACCGTCCTGATCCTCGGCGGCACGACCGAGGCGCGCGAGCTGGCCGCGCGGCTGCTCGCCGATCCGGTGCCGCCGCGCGTGGTCACCTCGCTGGCGGGCCGCACGAGCGCGCCGGAGCCGGTCGCCGGCGAGGTCCGCCGCGGCGGCTTCGGCTGCGCCGCCGACATGGCCCGCTGGCTGGCGACGGAGCGGGCGTCGGTCGTGGTCGACGCGACGCACCCCTTCGCCCGCGTCGTCTCGGCCGAGGCGCTGGCCGCCGCCCGCCGGGCCGCCGTCCCGCTCGTGCGGCTCGTCCGGCCGGGCTGGTCGCCGCAGCCGGGCGACGACTGGCGCTGGGTCGACGGGGTCGACGAGGCGGCGGCGCTCGTCCCGTCGGTCGGCCGCCGGGCGCTGCTCGCCGTCGGCCGGCAGGAGCTGGCGCCGTTCGCGTCCGTCGACGGCGTCCGCTTCCTGATCCGCTCGATCGAGCCGCCCGCCTCGCCGCTGCCACCGGATCGCGAGGTCCTGCTCGCCCGGGGCCCGTTCGACCTCCGCGCCGAGCGGGAGCTGCTGCGGGAGCACCGGATCGACGTCGTCGTGACGAAGGACAGCGGCGGGACCGCCACGCGCGCCAAGCTCGACGCCGCCCGCGAGCTGGCGATCCCCGTCGTGATCGTCCGCCGCCCGCCGACGGCCGGCGGCGCCGGGGCGGTTCCGACCGTCGACGCCGCCCTCGCTGCCGTGGCCGCCGCCACCTGACCGCGCCCGGCTCGCCGCGAGCCCCCGGAAACGACCTGCCCGCCCGCGGCAGGTTCCCGATGGCACCCAGGAGGTGCCATCGGGAGCTCGTCCCCGGGACGGGTGCTCGGTCGTGCGACCCTGTCGGAGGTGCCCGAGGGCGACTCGATCCACCACGCCGCCCGCCGGCTCTCGGCCGTCCTGCTCGGCGGGCCGTTGGAGCGCGTGCTGACGCCGAGCCCGCGGACGCGGCCGCGCGGGTGGGACCGCCGGCTCGCCGGGCGCGAGGTCCTCGCCGTCGAGCCGCGCGGCAAGCACCTGCTGGTGCGGTTCGAGGGCGGCCTCGTCCTGCACAGCCACCTGCGGATGACCGGGAGCTGGCGGGTGCGGCCGGTCCCCGACGCCCGCCCCGGACGCGGCGGCTACCCGCCGCGGGCGTGGATCGTCCTCGGCCGCGGCGACCGCGACGCGCTCCAGCTCGGCGGACCGTTCCTGGAGCTGCGCACCAGCGCCCAGGTCGCCGCCGACCCGCGGCTGCGGGCGCTCGGCCCCGACGTCTGCGCCGACGGGTTCGACGCCGATCGCGTCCTGCGGCGGCTGCGCCAGGACGACCCGACCCGCCCGGTCGGCGACGCGCTGCTGGACCAGCGGACCGTCGCCGGCATCGGCAACGTCTGGAAGAGCGAGGGCTGCCACGCCGCGGGGATCGACCCGTGGCGCCCGCTCGGCGAGGTCGCCGACGACGAGCTGCGGGCGGTCCTCGACGCGATCGTCCCCGCGATCCGGCGCACCGCGCGCGAGGGGGTCGGCCTGCGCCCCGACGCCGTCTACGGCAAGGAGGGCCGGCCGTGCCCGCGCTGTGGCACGGCGATCCGCAGCCGCGGGATGAGCGACGACAACCGCACGACCTGGTGGTGCCCGGGATGCCAGCGATGAGCGACGGCGCGGCGGCGAGCTGGCCCGGCGCGGCGGCGCGAGCGGCGGGCCGGACGCTGCGGATCGGCCACAAGGGCGCCGCGGCCGTCGTCCCCGGCAACACGCTGGAGGCGCTCGAGCGGGCGGCGGCGCTCGGGGTCGACGCGGTCGAGTTCGACGCGCTGCCCGACGGCCGCGGCGGGCTGCGCCTGGCCCACGACCCGGTCGACCTCGCGGCCCGCCCCGACGCGCCGACGCTCGAGCAGGCGCTCGACCGGCTGTCCGAGCCGGACCTGGCCCACCTGGGGATCGACCTCGACTCGAAGTGGCCCGGCGACGAGGAGCTGATCGTCGCCGCGCTCCGCGAGCGCGGGATGCTCGACCGCGTCCTCGTCTCGACGATGGAGGTCGCGACGCTGCGGCGGCTGCGCGAGCTGGAGCCCGCGCTGCGGCTGGGCTGGTCGGTGCCGCGGGCGCGGCGCAACCACCTCGCGCACCCGGCGACCCGGCCCGTGGCGATCGCCGCGATCCTCGCCGCCCGGCGGATCCTGCCCGCCCGGCTGATCGCCGCGCTGCGGGAGGGCCGGGTCGACGCGATCATGGCCCACCACGCGCTCGTCACGCCGGCGTTCGCCCGGGCGATCACGCCCCACGGCGAGCTGCACGTCTGGACGGTCGACGACGCGCCGCGCGCCGCCGCGCTGGTCGCGATGGGCGTCACCGGCGTGATCTCCAACGACCCGCGCCTGATCCCGGGCTGACCGCCCCGGCCACCGCCGCGGCGCTGGGATCCGCCGACGTCGTGCGTGACGGATCGCGGGGTGCTCCGTAGTGTCCCCATGAGCGAGACCGCGACCGCCGCGCTGGCACCGCCGATCGCCCGCCCCCGAGCCATGGACGTCGAGGCGCTCTATCGCAGCTGCGTCGACGACCTCTACGCGTACGTGCGCACCGTGGTGCGCGACCCGACGACGGCGGAGGACGTCGTCGCCGTCGCGTTCGAGCGCGCGGTGGGCCGGGCCCGGCGGTTCGATCCGCGGCGGGGATCACCCCGGGCCTGGATCTTCGGGATCGCCCGCAACGCCGCGATCGACGAGCTGCGTCGGGGCGGCAAGCGGGCCGAGCTGACCCACGACCCGCCCGACGAGCGCCAGCCCGACCCCGCCGAGGCGCTCGCCGCCCGCGACGAGGCCGCCGAGCGGCGCGGCGCCGTCGCCGCGGCGATCGCCGGCCTGCCGGGCCGCGACCGCGAGCTGGTCGCCCTGAAGTTCCACGCCGGGCTCTCGAACGCCGAGATCGCCCGGATCCTGGGCATCACGCCGACGAACGTCGGCAGCCGCCTGCACCGAGTCCTGGCCCGCCTGAGGGAGGCCTGCCATGTGGAAGCGTGAGACGACGCTGGAGCCGGAGGTCCTCGCCGAGCTCGACGCCCTGGAGGCCGCGCTGCGCGGCGACGAGGCCGCCGACGAGGAGCTGCGGCTGCTGGTCGCCGACGTCGCGGCGGCCAAGCCCGTCCCCGACGAGGCCGCCCGCGCCCGCCTCGACGCCCGCGTCGAGCGGACGCTGCGGCCGGACGGCCGAGCGCCGAAGGGCCTGTCCGTCGCCGACGGGATCGACGTCGGCACGGCGAGCGGGGGCGCGGCGCCCGGAGCGGGCGGACCGCCGTCCCGCCCTCGGCGCCGCTGGGCCGTGCCCGGCCCCGCCAGCTGGCGCCCCGCGGTCGCGCTCGTCGCCGTCGCCGCGATCGCCGTGCCGGTCGTCGTCGTGGCGACCAGGGGCGGGGACTCCGACGACCTGCCGACCGAGATGGCGCTCTCGACGGAGGCGGCCTCCACCAACCGGGCGCAGCCCGAGTTGACCGAGCGGCTCAGCCGCGAGTCCGCGTCCGGCGCTGCGGCCGCCAAGGCGCGCGTCGGGGAGGAGCAGGCCGCTCGCGACGACGCGGGCACGACCGACGGCGGGGGCGGG
>Ga0164243_10016568_pt1 | contig 10106 bp, 7 predicted proteins | sample OricompcompostOP_FD_108781 | JGI IMG/M metagenome (GOLD analysis project Ga0164243, IMG submission 108781) | Organic Plus compost microbial communities from Emeryville, California, USA - Original compost - Organic plus compost (OP) | ecosystem: Engineered > Solid waste > Mixed feedstock >... | reverse complement strand
GTTTCCGGGTCGGCCACTTCTTTGACCAGCAGCAGCTGAGCGGCTTCCAGCAGCGGGACCAGCAGGGAGTTCAGGATGTAGCCGGGCTGCTCCTTATGCAGCGGCAGGGCCACCATGCCGATCGCTTTGGCGAATTCGATGACGTCGTTGAACACCGTCGTGTCCGTGCCGGGATGCTTCATGATTTCGCCGGTGTTGTTTTTCCAGATTTCATTGGCAAAATGGAGCGCCAAAAACTTCTCCGGCCGCCCGGTTGCTTCGGCGAACTGGCTCGGCAGCAGGGTGGAAGAGTTCGTGGCAAATACGGTCCGTTCCGGGGCCACCTTGCTCAGCTCCTGGTAAAATTCGGTTTTAATCTGCACCACTTCGGGGATCGCTTCGATCACCAGATCGGCCTGTGCAACCGCTTGGGCCAGGTCGTTGTTGAAGGAGAGGCGGCTAAGAGCCGCGGTAAGTTCTTCCTCCGAGGCGCCAAGATCGCTCTGATAATGAGGCATCAGATCGTGGATCCGGCTTTTGGCCCGGTCCAGTGCCTCATCGTTAATGTCGTATACGGTGACTTCAAAGCCCTTGAAGGCGGTCTGAAAAGCAATTTGGCTGCCCAGCACGCCGCTGCCGGCGACCGTAATATGTTTGAAATTCATGATGCATTGCTCCTTTTCTTAGATGTGATTATTGTCGTCTTCGGGTTATCCATTCATACGCAAAGCCCAAGGTGGAGAAGGCCCGCGTGGATTGCCGCCAAGATCGCCCGCCAGCCGATATAAGATATCCCAGCAGCAAACAAAATTTTAAAAGTAAGTACTCACTAACTTATTTTCAAACCGATTATGCTCCTTTTTTCCTACCAAGTCAACAGCACAAATCAGGCAAAATTGTTCTTGCCTTTTTCACATGGCGGGGATACAATGTACCCATACAACTTGTACGTACATGTTCTGATAAATTGTGTATTACTATATATAAGTATGTACAAGTGAAAATATCAGTTTACGCACAGCAAGTGGACGAAACCGAAACATGGGAGGCTATAATCATGAAATTGAAACCGCATTCATTTTGGTTTGTAACCGGCAGCCAGCACTTATACGGACCCGAAACGCTGGAACAGGTAGCCGATCATTCCCGGATCATCGCAGAGCAGCTCGGACAGGATACAGCTGCGATTCCGTATCCGGTCGTTTTTAAACCGATCGTGAAGACGTCCGACGAGATTTACCAGCTGATCGTTGAGGCGAACAGTGACGAATCCTGTGCCGGCATTATTACGTGGATGCATACGTTCTCCCCGGCGAAAATGTGGATCCGCGGCCTGACGCAGCTCCAGAAGCCGCTGCTTCACCTGCATACGCAGTTTAACCGCGACATCCCATGGGAAACGATCGACATGGACTTTATGAACCTTAACCAGGCTGCCCATGGCGACCGCGAGTACGGTCATATCGGAGCCAGACTGGGCATCGCCCGCAAGGTGGTCGTCGGCCACTGGGAAGACGGAGACGTGCGCCGCAGTATCGGCGGATGGATGCGCACGGCGGCAGCCTTCGCGGAGAGCCGCAGCCTGAAGGTAGCGCGCTTTGGCGACAACATGCGCGAAGTAGCCGTTACGGAAGGCGACAAGGTTGAAGCGCAAATTCAGTTCGGCTGGTCGGTCAACGGCTACGGCGTCGGTGATTTGGTCCAGGTGCTGAACGAAGTGCAGGACAGCGAAGTAGAGACGCTCCTGAAAGAGTATGCAGAACAGTACAGCATTACGCAGGCGGGCTTGTCTGCCGGTCCGGTGCGCGACGCCATCGCCTATCAGGCGCGGATCGAAATCGCCATGCGCCGCTTCCTGGAGGAAGGCGGATTCGGGGCCTTCACGACGACGTTCGAAGATCTTCACGGACTCCGGCAGCTTCCGGGTCTTGCCGTGCAGCGGCTGATGGAATCCGGATACGGCTTCGGCGGCGAAGGCGACTGGAAGACGGCTGCACTGACCCGCGTCCTTAAGGTTCTTGCAAACAACAAGAGCACCTCGTTCATGGAGGATTACACGTACCATTTCGAGCCGGGCAACCATATGATTCTCGGAGCGCACATGCTCGAGGTATGTCCGACGATCGCGGCCACGAAGCCGACGATTGAAGTGCATCCGCTCGGCATCGGCGGCAAAGAGGATCCGGCCCGCATCGTGTTCGACGGCCAGGACGGTCCGGCGGTCAACGCTTCCCTCGTCGACCTTGGACACCGCTTCCGCCTTCTGGTGAACGTCGTGGACGGCGTGAAGGTCGACAAGCCGATGCCGAAGCTTCCGGTGGCCCGCGTGCTGTGGAAGCCGCAGCCGTCGCTCCGCGAATCGGCCGAAGCCTGGATCCTGGCCGGCGGCGCGCATCACACGGTGCTGTCCTATGCCATGACGGCCGAGAACCTGACGGACTTCGCCGAAATGGCCGGCATCGAAGCCGTGGTCATCGATAAAGATACGTCCGTGCAGCGCCTGAAGAACGAGCTCCGCTGGAGCGAGGCGGCTTACCGCTTGAGATAACCGGACCGATGTCTGTGTTCACCCGGCCTTGTGTTACAATACTCAAAGAGAACGAAGCCTTCCGGGATGAATCGGCAGATCCAGCCCGCAAGGCCGAAATACAGAGCATGCCGCTGAGGTGAATGATGAATAACAGACGGATTCCCAAATATATTCTACTGAAGAACGAGCTGCTGTCCTGGTTTGAATCGGGCAAGCTGAAGCCCGGGCAGCAGGTTCCTTCTGAAAATGAAATTGCCGAACAGTTCGGCCTGAGCCGCCAGACGGTGCGCCAGACGTTCAGCGAGCTGGAGAAGGAAGGCTGGCTTGAACGGATTCAGGGCAAAGGCACCTTCGCCCGGTTTCCGGGACGCCGCGAAAGCGAGCTGGTCAAGACAATCGGCATTATGACGACTTATATATCGGATTACATCTTCCCGCACATCGTACGGGGTGCGGAAGCCGAGCTGCGGAGCAGAGGCTACCGGCTGCTGCTGTCCAGCACCGACAATAACAAGGACAAGGACATGGAGAGCCTGAAGCTGATGACCAGCCAGCCGCTCAGCGGACTGATCATCGAACCGACGAAGAGCGCGGAGGGCAACCCGAACCTTGGCTACTATTTGGAGCTGCAGGAGAAGGGCATTCCTTACCTGATGATCAACGAGAAGTACCGGGAGCTCGAGTGCCCGCTGCTTCGGGTCGACGATGAGCTGGGCGGCTACAAGGCAGCCGACCATCTGCTGGCGAACGGGCATACCCGGATCGCCGGATTCTTCAAGCGGGACGACCTGCAGGGCGTCAACCGGTTGAAGGGCTTTCTGGCCGCCCACAAAGCGCGCGGCGTCGCCGTCGCTCCGAAGCGGGTCGTCACGTATACGACCGAGCAGAAGAACGACCTGCCGTTCCGGCAGGCGCTGCAGCTGCTGAGCGGAGCGGCGGAGGAACGCCCGACCGCATTCGTCTGCTACAACGACGAGCTGGCGGTCAGCCTGATGGGGGCCGCGCTGCAGCTCGGACTCCGAGTGCCGGAGGACGTATCGTTCGTCGGCTTCGACGACTCGATGCTGGCCTCGGCTTCCGGAACGAAGCTGACGACGCTGACCCATCCCAAGACGGCCATGGGCCGGGATGCGGCCAGCCAGCTGATCGCGATGATCGAAGAGGGATTGGCTCCCGGAGATACCCTGTACGAACCCGAGCTGGTGGAGCGGGACTCGGTTGTAAACCTGAACGTTAACGTGTAAAAAGGCAGATGAAAGTCCGGTTATGCGGACTTTCATCATACAACTTGTACGTACAACTATAGTGGGAGAGGAAGTGTCTGCAATGCTGGAAGCACTGAAACAGCAGGTGCTGGAAGCGAATTTGGACCTGCCCAAACACGGGCTCGTCACGTTTACCTGGGGAAATGTCAGCGGCATCGACCGCGAGAGCGGGCTGTTCGTCATTAAGCCGAGCGGGGTGCCTTACGAAGAATTGAAGGCGGAGGACATGGTCGTCGTCGACCTGGAAGGCCGGGTGGTTGAAGGGAATTTGCGCCCGTCGTCCGATACGCCGACGCATATGGTGCTGTACCGCTCCTTCCCGGAAATCGGCGGCGTGGTGCATACCCACTCCCCGTGGGGCACAAGCTGGGCCCAGGCCGGGCGGGCGCTGCCTGCTTGCGGGACGACGCATGCCGACTATTTCTACGGTGAGATTCCGGTTACCCGACCGATGACGAAGGTGGAGATTGAAGGCGCTTACGAGCTGGAGACCGGCAACGTCATCGTGGAACGTTTTCACGAGCTGGGATTGGACCCGCTGGAGGTGCCGGGGATTCTCGTGCATGCGCATGCCCCGTTCGTCTGGGGCAAGGATGCGCATAATGCGGTGCACAATGCGGTGGTGCTCGAGGAAGTGGCCAAGATTACGGCCCGGATGCTTCAGCTGAACCCGGAGACGCCGCCGATGGACCAGAGCCTGCTGGACCGCCACTTTTTGCGGAAGCATGGAGTTAACGCCTACTACGGGCAGAAGTGATATCGCACAGCACTTATAAATTTTGAAAACGCGGAGGAATCCAAAATGGGGAAAAAGTATACCATCGGAGTGGATTATGGGACCCAGTCCGGACGTGCTGTACTGGTGGATTTGTCGAACGGCCATGAAATCGCCGACCATGTGACGCCGTATCCGCACCATGTCATCGACGAGCGGCTGCCCGGATCGGGCATCAAGCTGGAGTATGATTGGGCGCTGCAGCATCCGGACGATTACCTGGAGGTGCTGAGAACTTCCGTGCCGGCCGTCGTTCGTGAATCGGGAGTCAATCCCGAGGATATCATCGGCATCGGCATCGATTTTACCGCCTGTACGATGCTGCCTGTCGACGAGGCCGGCGAGCCTCTGTGCTTCCAGGCCGAGCTGGCGGACCAGCCGCACAGCTGGGTGAAGCTGTGGAAGCATCACGCGGCGCAGCCGGAAGCCGACAAGATCAACCGCATCGCCGAGGAGCGCGGTGAGGCGTTTCTGGCCCGGTACGGCGGCAAAATTTCGTCCGAGTGGATGATCGCCAAAATTTGGCAAATCCTGGACGAGGCGCCGGACATCTATGAGAAGACGAACATGTTTCTGGAAGCGACGGACTGGGTCATCTCGCAGATGACAGGCAACATCGTCCGCAACAGCTGTACGGCGGGCTATAAGGCGATTTGGCATAAGCGTGACGGCTATCCGTCCAAGGAATACTTCAAAGCGCTCGATCCGCGCCTGGAGCATCTGACCGATACGAAGCTGCGCGGCGAGGTCATCCCGCTCGGAAGCAATGCGGGAGGACTGCAGCCGGCCATGGCGGAGATGATGGGCCTTAAGCCGGGCATCGCGGTGGCGGCAGGCAACGTGGACGCCCATGCGGCCGTGCCGGCGGTCGGCGTCGTGACGCCGGGCAAGCTCGTCATGGCGATGGGCACGTCGATCTGCCATATGGTGCTCGGCACGGAGGAAAAAGAAGTCGAAGGCATGTGCGGCGTCGTAGAGGACGGCATCATTCCGGGGCTCTTCGGATACGAAGCCGGTCAGTCGGCGGTCGGGGATATTTTTGAATGGTACGTGGAAGAATCCTTGCCTGCCTATGTGAAAGAAGCCGCGGCGAAGGAAGGGCTGAGTGTTCACCAATGGCTGGAAAGGGAAGCTTCTGCCTACAAACCGGGCCAATCGGGCCTGCTCGCGCTCGACTGGTGGAACGGCAACCGCTCCGTTCTGGTCGATACCGACCTGACGGGGATGATCCTTGGCATGACGCTGCTGACAAAGCCGCAGGAAGTATACCGTGCCCTGCTTGAAGCGACCGCCTTCGGCACCCGGAAAATCGTCGATGCGTTCCAGGAGAGCGGTGTCGATGTGGATGCGCTCTACGCCTGCGGCGGCCTGCCGCAGAAAAATCGCCTGCTGATGCAGATTTACGCCGACGTGACCAAACGCGAGATTTTCGTGGCAGATTCCAAGCAGACGCCGGCGCTCGGGGCGGCGATTTTCGCCGCGGTGGCTGCAGGCAAGGAAGCCGGCGGCTACGACGATGTCGTGACGGCGGCGCAGCAAATGGCGCGCGTTAAGGAGGAGACGTTCAAGCCGATTCCGGAGAACGTTGAAGTATACGAGAAGCTGTATCAGGAATACAACCTGCTGCACGATTACTTTGGCCGCGGCGAGAATGATGTGATGAAGCGGCTGAAGAAGATCAAGCTGTCCACGGAAGCGGAGCTGAAGCCCGTCCGGTAATAATTTAGCGCAAGTTTTTCTTGCGAAATCCGGAAGCGGAGGCTCAAAACTTATACTATCTGATCTCATAACAAAAACGCCTATCGACGTATCTTCACAGAAGGCAGACCGCATTTAGCGGAAGTTTTTCTTGCGAGATCCGGAAGCGGAGGCTCCGAAACCTATACTTTCTGATCTCTTAACAAAGGACCGTCCTGTTTTCAGGAACGGTCCTTGTTTAGACGTATGGCCTATTAGGTAACTGCAGCCGTCTTTTAGGAAGAACGGATTTCCAGCACCTCGTATTTGATCAGCCCCATCGGTGCATCGACGGTCACGATGTCCCCGACCGTTTTACCGATCAGCTCTTTGCCCAGCGGGCTTTCATACGAGATTTTGTTCTGGTAGACGTCCGCTTCCGCCGGACCAACCACGCGGTACTCGAGATCTTCCTTGAACTCGATGTCGTGCAGCTTCACGAACGAGCCGACACTCACGGCAGATGAGTCTGCCTTATCGGCAATGCGGGCTTTGGTCAGCATTTTCTCCAGCTGCAAAATGCGGGTCTCCATAAAAGCTTGGTCATCTTTGGCGGAGTGATATTCGCTGTTCTCCTTCAAGTCGCCGTAGCTGATCGCCAGCTTGATGCGTGCGGCCAGCTCTTTGCGCTTGACGGTCTTCAATTCCTCAAGCTCAGCCTCCAGTTGGGCCAAGCCTTCGGGGGTCAAAATAATTTCGTCATTGGACATAGTTCACAACTCCTCTTCATTACATTTTACACGATATCCATATTTCATGCGAAACATTCGGCGTAAGCGCGTAAATTGAAGAGACGGCAAGCTCAGTCGAGTATTAGTCTTCCTTAACATCATACAATACGCGGGCGAGCAGATCCTGGCTGTAGTTGCCGAAATTTTTGCCATAGATGGTCAGGCCGCGCTTGTTGACCGACTGCTCGGTGACCGAGAGGCGGAAGGTAAGCTCGCTCTTGTAATCCAGCTGAATTTGGTCCAGCGTCACGTCGGAAATCCGGCAGCCGTCGATGAAACTGCCATCGTTGTTGATGCGGATCAGCTTCAGCATGCCGTATTGGTTCAGATGCGGCGGCCACCAATCCGGGTTAAACGTGCCGCGGGCATCCCCGAAGTCCCCCGGGCTGGTCCAGGAACCGATTTCGATCCCGTTTAAGTGAAAATAAATGTCCGACGGGTAGTTATCGTTATATCCCGGTGCTTCCGAGCTGAGCTCCATGGAAAACTGGATTTCGCGGAACGTCTGGTTCGGCTTCAAATAATTCGGAATCCGGTATTCCAGAAACCCCTCCGCCAGCCAAATGATCTCGGCGTCGATCCGCTGCGGATCCGCAAAATAGCGCGGGTCGTCAAAGTCGCCGACGATGCTGTCCTTGGTGGCCAAACCACAGGTGGGAACCGCCTGATAGTTGCTGTAGTGGCCGACTTGAATTTCAACTTCATACAGGTTTTCGACGTCCCTGCTGCGCAGGTCAACCATCAGTTTGTCCTTATTCAAGTAACAAATCTTCTGAATGCCGTGTTTGCCGACGCTGGTATTGATCTCAATCAGACCGCTTTCCTCCAGCTTTTTGATGTGCATCGTAATCGCACCGTTGCTGAGGTTCAGCCGGGTGGCCAGGTCGTTCAGGTTCAGCGCCTGGTTTTTCGCGAGCAGTTCGAGAATTTGGATCCGGATTTCCGAGCTCAGGGCCTTGAAAATGTCGATCCCGCTCATCAGATTTTTAATATAGATCATGGAATTGAATACCTTCTTCCGATTGTAGAGGTGGTGTTCTTTTATTTTAAATAATTATAAACTAACTAAATCGTTAATGAAAGCATGCATTCCTTTTTTGTAGGTTTATACGAAATAGTCATAGCATATTCTACAAATCCCCGAGGGATCTTTAGGTATTTTTAAAGTAAAATAAACTAGCATTTTCCTTGATTTTATAAGGATTTTTAGAGTTTATACATCGCGCCGGACATAGAAATTTCATTTTGGTTTAAAAAAATATAAATAGATTTACATTTATTTATTTACAGCATACTTCATCTATGTTATTTTATACTTGTAAACGGATTCATACAATTTATCTCAACTTATTTTATTATTTTCTAAAATGGAAGGTGATATCAGTGGCATCAGCAGCAAATAAGGCCAGGGTGGTCGTGGACAAGGCGTTTCGGATCGCCGAAGTGGATAAGCGCATCTACGGCTCGTTTATTGAGCATTTAGGCCGCGCCGTATACGGCGGCATATATGACCCGTCCCATCCCGAGACGGACAGCCTCGGTTTCCGGGAGGACGTAAAGCAGCTGGTCCAGGAGTTGGGCGTGCCCATTATCCGTTATCCCGGGGGCAATTTTGTGTCCGGCTACAATTGGGAAGATGGCGTCGGTCCGCGCGAGTCGCGTCCAAGAAGGCTGGAGCTGGCCTGGCGCACCGTCGAGCCGAACGAAGTCGGGACGAACGAGTTCATGGCATGGGCCAAGGAGATCGGCTCCGAGGTCATGATGGCGGTCAACCTGGGAACGCGGGGCGTGGATGCGGCAAGGAACCTGCTCGAGTACTGCAACCATCCAAGCGGAAGCTACTGGAGCGATCTGCGGCGCAGCCACGGCTATGATCAGCCCCATAAGGTCAAAACCTGGTGCCTCGGCAACGAAATGGACGGACCTTGGCAGATCGGCCAGAAGACGCCGCAGGAGTACGGACGCCTGGCTTATGAGACCGGCAAGGCCATGAAGCTGGTGGATCCCGATATCGAGCTGGTATCATGCGGCAGCTCCAGTACGGGCATGCCGACCTTCCCGGAATGGGAAGCCATTACACTGGATCATACATATGACGTAGCCGACTTCGTATCCCTGCACCAGTACTACGGCAACCGGGACGGCGATTCGGCAAACTTCCTGGCGCGTACGATGGACATGGACCATTTTATCCGCACCGTCATTTCCACCTGCGACTACGTGAAGGCGAAGAAGCGGAGCAAGAAGACGATGTACCTGAGCTTCGACGAGTGGAACGTCTGGTACCATTCAAACGATGCGGATACGAAGATCGATCCCTGGACCGTCGGTCCGCCGCAGCTGGAGGATGTCTACAACTTTGAAGACGCGCTGCTGGTCGGCGGGATGCTCATCACCTTCCTGAAGCATGCCGACCGGGTGAAGATGGCCTGCCTTGCGCAGCTGGTCAACGTGATCGCACCGATCATGACCGAGACCGGAGGGCGCTCCTGGAAGCAGACGATTTTCTATCCATACCTGCACGCTTCACGTTACGGACGCGGGGTATCCCTGCAACCGATCGTGGATTCGCCGAAATACGACGCCCAGGATTATACCGATGTGCCTTATTTGGAGACGGCGGTCGTATATAACGAAGAGGAAGAAGAGCTGACCATCTTTGCGCTGAATCGCCATTTGGAGGAGGCGCTCGACGTGGAATGCGACGTCAGAGGCTTTGAAGGCTACCAGATTGCTGAGCATATCGTTCTGGAGAATGATGATTTGAAAGCGGTCAATACTGCGGCTGAAGAGAACGTTAAACCGCATTCGCGCGGCAGTGCGGCATTGAAGGACGGGTTTGTGAGCACCCGCCTGTCCAAGGCATCCTGGAACGTGATCCGGCTGAAAAAAGCTTAATTAGGGCAGGTCCTTGCTGCCTGGCTGGCCGGCGAGTTCCGGCATACCAGCTTCATAACCCATTGGCATGGACGTAACCCATAACATCATAGACTCGCATGACTGCATCTGCCGATTCCTCTTTGACGTTTGGCAATGGAAAGATCGTGCCAAGAGGAACGGCAGATGTTTTTTGTGGGACGAAACGACCC
>Ga0164243_10016567_pt1 | contig 10106 bp, 12 predicted proteins | sample OricompcompostOP_FD_108781 | JGI IMG/M metagenome (GOLD analysis project Ga0164243, IMG submission 108781) | Organic Plus compost microbial communities from Emeryville, California, USA - Original compost - Organic plus compost (OP) | ecosystem: Engineered > Solid waste > Mixed feedstock >... | reverse complement strand
TATCCCTGCATGCTGATCGTCGTCGCCATCGGCGCGGTCATCGTCATGCTGATGTTCGTGGTGCCACGCTTCAAGGAGATGATCACGCAGGCCGGTACGCAGATTCCCCCCGGCGCCGCCTTTGTCATCGGCGCGTCCGACTGGCTCATCGCTAACGCCGCCACGCTTCTTGCGGCCATCAGCGCCGGAGTCGTTGCGATCGCGGCGGGCTGGAGCCGCGGAGTTGGACGGCGCACGATCGAGACCATGCTGCTGCGCGCTCCGCTGATAGGCAGCATCACGCGCCTCGGCATCACCATCCGCTTCTGCCGCATGTTCGGCGTGCTGATCGAGAACGGCGTCGAGCTGCCAGCCGCGATGAAGCTCGTACGCGATGCCATCGGCAACGGCTTCGCCGCGAGCGTGATCGACGAAGCGCATGACGCCCTGCGCAAGGGCAAGAGCTTCCTCGAGCCCATGGCGCAGTCGGGAATCTTCCCGCCCGTGCTCATTAACATGCTGCGTGTCGGCGAGGAGAGCGGCGGGCTCGCAACGTCTGCGTTCCACATGGCCGACATGTTCGAGGACAAGCTCGAGACGCTCGTGCAGCGCGCATTCACGATCCTCGAGCCCGTCATCATCCTCGTGGTGAGCGCTTTCATCTCGGGGATCATCATTTCGATCATGGGGGCCGTCATCAGCGTGAACGACCTTGCCATCTAGGGGAGCATGAATTCGATGAAGCGACTGGGTGAGATGTTGCGGAGGATAGCGCAAGCCTCGGGACGGCGGCGCCGAACGGGCGCGCCGAGGGAGGGAGAAGCCGGCTTCACCCTGGTCGAGCTGCTCGTCGTCATGGTCATCCTCGTCCTTCTGGCGAGCCTCGTCGCGCCGCGGGTCATGGGCTATCTAGGCAGCTCGCGCACCAAGACGGCGAAGGTGCAGCTGGAGAGCCTGCGTACCTCGCTAGAGCTGTTCAAGCTGGACAACGGCCGCTACCCGAACGAGCGCGAGGGGCTTGTCGCCCTCGTCGCCCGGCCCGCTGAGCTCAAGAATTGGAACGGCCCCTATCTGCAGAAGGACAAGGTCCCGGCCGATCCCTGGGGCAACCCCTATCGCTACCGTGAAACCGGCGCCGGCGGCGTCATCGAGATTTTCTCACTCGGTGCCGACAACCGCGAAGGCGGTAACGGCGAGGATGAAGATGTGTCGACGTCGATGTGAGGAGGCGGACAAGGAGCGTGCCAGCGATCGCGCCGACGCCGGCTTCACCTTGTTCGAGGTCCTCGTCGTGATGGCTGTGCTGATGATGGCGATGACTGCGGTTTCCGCGCTGTACCGCTCGCCGTCGGCGGGCCTCGTGCTGAAGAGCGCGGCTGCGTCCATGAGCTCGCGCCTGCGCGATGTGCGCGCGGCGGCGATGGCGACTGGGAGCGAGCGCGTCGCCAACATCGACGTCAACGAGCGGCGGGTCAGCTTCGGGGACGGTCGGGCGCCGCTTGAGCTCGATCGCGCGCTCACCTTGTCCGTCACCGCTGCCGACAGTGAGCGGCGGACAGCGGCTGTTGCCGGGATACGCTTCTTTCCCAATGGCAGCTCGAGCGGCGCAACGATCCTGTTGCAGTCAGAGAGGCTGAAGTATGAAGTCCGGGTCAATTGGCTTACGGGCCGCGTCTCAACCGCCGAGATCCAATGAAGCTCGCCACGCTGAGGGTGAGGCGGGCTTCACGCTGATCGAAACGCTCGCAGCGCTGACCATTCTGGCCGTCGCGCTCACCAGCCTGTTCCAGTCGCAAGGAATGGGCCTGCGCACGTCGGCGACCGCGGCCGATTATGCTAAGGCGCGCATTCTCGCCGAGTCGCTGCTGGCCGAGACTGCCGTACAATGGCGCGGCGGCGTCCGGCGCCAGAGCGGGAAGGAAGGCGGCTTTGCCTGGTCCATCGATGTCGAGCGCGCCCCCGGGGCGCCGCCAGCGCACAAGACCAAATGGGGCCTGCACCAGATTAGGGTGAGCGTTGCCTGGCCCGGCGGACGCAGCGTCGTGCTCGAGACATTGAAGCTCGGGCGGGTCGAGGGCTAGGCCGTGGCGCGCGCATCCGACAACCCCGAGGCCGGCTTCACGCTCATCGAGCTCCTGGTGAGCTTGACGGTGCTGGCCGTCATTCTGGGGCTGTTGACCGGCGGCCTGAGGATCATCTCTAAGGGCTGGGATGCGCACGCCGAGCAGATCGACGTTCTCGATATGATGTCCCGGGCGGCCGACATTCTGCGCCGCGACGCGTCCGGTCTCAGTCGGGTCGTCTTCGCGCCCACCGAGGAGAATGCGCGTCTGCTTTTCAGAGGTGACGAGAATCACCTGTCGTTTGTCGCCCACGAGCCGCCGTTTCCGACCGAGCCGGGACCCTACTACGTCGACTATTCCATCCTCTCCGGCGCTGGCGGCTTCGATCTGATACGGTCGCGCGCACAGTTCGTGCCGGGCATGACCATGTTCCCCGGCGCCAGCCCGGCCAATCAGGTCCCTCTGGTCCAGGGCCCCTTCCAGTACCGCTTCAGCTACGCCGCACGCGAGAAGGGTAAGATGGTCTGGCACAGCCGGTGGCCGCACGACCGGCGCATCCCGGAGCTCATTCGGCTGGATGTGATCGAGAGGCGCTCGGGCAATTCCGCAGCGCCGGCGATCGTCGTGGCCGTCCCCGCCGATGCTGAGGTCGGCTGCATCTCTAAGTCCGGCCCTTGCAGCAGCGGCGGCGAGCTGAAGGCCCGCGCGTCGCGCCAGGAAGCGGCGAAGGACAAGGCAAAGTCGAAGACCGGACAGCCAGGAGGAGCCGCAGATGTCAATGCGGATTGACGAGCCTCGGGTGGAAAGCGCGAACGCTGCAGGAGAGGCGCGCGAGAGCGGCATGGCTCTCATCGTCGTGCTGTGGGTTGTCGCCTCGGCGGCGCTGCTCGTATCGGCGTTCAACGCGATTGCGCGCAGCGGAGCGAGCTTCGCCGCCTCCGAGGTCGAGCTGAGCAAGACCGAAGCGCTGCTCGATGCCGGCGTCGAGATCGCCGCAAGCCAGCTGCTCGGCGGCAAGGAGCAGCGCGGCTGGCAGCCCGACGGCAGCCGGCATGTCGTGGCCTACGGCGGCGCCGACCTCGTCATTTCGGTCCGCGATCCCAACGGCCTTGTCGATCTCAATTTGGCGGACGGTGACGTGCTGCTCGGCTTGTTGCAGTCCAATGGCGCCACGGAGACCGAAGCCAAGAAGCTTCGGGATGTGATCCTGGCGGCGCGCGGCGAAAACGTCGACAAGAAGGATGCGGCTAAGGCGAAGGAGAAGGCCGACAAACGGGGCTTCGATAAGCCTGGCAGCCAGCAAGGAGCTGGCAGCTCCGCGGCGAAGATGCCTGCGCAGCCGACGGCGGCTGCGACGCCTCCATCCGGCGACGCTGCGGCGACCGAGGGCGAAGGCGGGGAGGAGAAGCGGCGGAAGATCGTCTTCATCGATCCCGATCAGCTCCGTTACCTGCCGGGCATGCCGCTGAGAGTCTACAAGGCTGTGGCTCCGCTCGTGACCGTCTACAGCAAGGATGGCCGCATCAACGTGGCAACCGCTCCCGATGCAGTTCTGGCGTCAGTCCCGAACCTCAGCCGCATCGATGTGGCGCGCGTGCGCGATGCCGTGCGCTCGCGCCTTCCGAACAAGTTCGCGCTCGACGATGCCAAGAAGCGCGGCGGCGACGCGCTGTCCGATGAGGCGGGCCCGGCCTTCATCGTGACGGTAATGCTCGAGAGGCAGCGCTTTCGCGCGGCGCGCGAATACGTCATTGCCGTCGGCCTCGACGACAAGGCGCCCTACCGGCTGGTCGCGAAACGTACCTTGGCTTTGGCAAACTGAGAGGTGCAATGCCCCATATCGACGTTCGGCGCCTTTACGCCTGGTGGATCGATGAGCTTGCCAAGACGCTGACGCCTGCCCGGAAGGCGCAGCGCGGGTGGAAGACGCTGGTGTCGAGCACGGCAACGGGGATCGAGGTCCGCCACAAGCATGGATCCTCGGTGGTGCAACTTGGAACCCTTGGCCCAGATGCGAAGCCGTCCGAAGTCGCCGGTCTGAAGAAGCGCGTCGCGAGGTCCGTCGAGGCCAACGCCAAGGACGTGCTCCTGCGCCTGTCGGAGGCGGATGTCGTCGAGCGCGTCATACAGATCCCCAAGGCTGCGACCGATGTCATTGGTCCGGTCGTGCGCAATCAGCTAGAGCGGATTGCGCCCTGGCCGGAAGCGGAGACGTGCTTCGGCTATCGGATCGTGGGGGTGAACGAGAAGTCGCCCGGCCACCTCGACGTCAGGATCGTCGCGACGTCGCGCAAGATCATGGACGCCAAGCTGGCGGAGGCGCGCAGCTTGGGCTTGGAGCCATGGTCCGTCGAGTTCGCGTCGGCCTCCGATCCCGAAGGGCAAAATGCAAGCAGCCTGGTCGAGCTCATGTCGATGGCGCCGGATCCCAAGCGCAGGACGGCTGAGATTCTACGGGGCGCGTTGGCGGCGCTCGTCGTTGGCTGCGCGGCGATCGGCGGCTTTGGCGCATATCTCGTCTGGGACCGGCAATCGCAGCGTGATGAGCTTGCCGAAAGGATCGCGTTGGTCAGCGCGCGCGTGGAGGTGAGCCGCCAGCTCACACAGCGGAACGCCGAGCTCCGGCGCCAGCACACGCGTCTCATCGGCCAGAAGACGGCCAGCCCGGCCGTGATGGTGCTGATTGAGCGCCTGAGCGAAGCCTTGCCCGACACGGCCTATCTGACGGAGCTAGAGATTCACGACCGGGAGGCGCGCATCATCGGAAAATCGGAAAACTCGACCGGGCTCATTCCCGTCCTCGAGGAGACTTCAGAGTTCGGGGACGTTCGCTTCTCGGCGCCGACCACGCGCGAAGAAGGAGAGAGCATGGAGACGTTCTCCATCATCGCCAAGATAGAGGGTCGTGCGTTGCGGGAGGGCAGCCCATGACGTCGTCCCGCTTAGGCGCAAGCGCGCTGCCGCTCGCGCTGCTGGCAGCGGTGATCACGAGTCTCGCCGGCACGGCCGCAGCGCCCTACCTCCTCTTGCATGGCCTCGATCAGGAGATCGCGGCCAGCGAGCAGACGCTTGTGCGCCTGCGCAAGGAAGTTGCCAGCGAAAGCAAGCTCAGGCAGGAGAACCTTGATCTCGTCGCCCTTGGGCAGGAGGCGAACCTGCTGCTAGAAGGCAGCACCGCCGGCATCTCCGGCGCCGGCCTGCAGAAGCTGATCAGTGACATCGTCGTCGAGCACGGCGGCGTCGCCTCCAGTCTCCAGCTGCTACCGATCGAGCAGCAGGATAAGCTCGAACGCGTCGCGTTGCGTTTGTCAATCAGCGTCGAAATCGACGGCCTCAGGGACATCGTGCACGCCATCGAGACCGGCAAGCCGCTGCTGTTCATCGATGATCTGACGGTGAGAACCGGAGAGCAGGATGACGGCGAGATCGACCCCTACTATCGCGGGCCGCTGCAAGTCGACCTGCAAGTCAGCGGCTTCCGCTTGCGGGACAAGGCGGGGGCGGCGTGAGATGAGAGGTGTGAGGTGAAGACGACGCATCTTCTCGTCTCGGCGTGCATGGTGCTAGGCCTGCTGGTGTGGCTCGACAATTCCGGCGACGATCGTTCCGGGAGCTCTACTGTCGCCGAGTCGTCAGAACAAAGTGCGCGCGCGGCCGCCGTGACGGTGGAAGCGCCGCCGGCTGCATCTCGAGAGGCTGGCGACGCCGCCGGAGCGGATGGCGCCGCTGTAGGCAACCCGCTCGCAATTGTCGACACCGAGAGGCTGACCGCCACGGTCGAGCGGCCGTTGTTCGCGCCGAGCCGCAGCCGGCCGCCCCTCGAGGAGCCCGTGCAGGTTGCTGCCGCCCCGCCCCCTCCTCCGCCCCCGCCGCCGAGCTTCGACTTGCTAGGTGTCGTCAGCGATGATGGACGCGCCATTGCGCTACTGCGCAGAATTACAGACGGGACGAGCTTTCGCGTCGAGGCCGGCGACATGATCGGTGGCTGGCGCGTTGCGAGCGTCGAGGCGAAAGCCGTCCGGCTCGAGCGGCAGGACGGCACGTCGCGGCTGGTCCCTTTGACGCAAGAGCGCGCAAAGCCAACGCCGGCCGCCTCGCCTTATGCCGACGAGCCGGAATGAAATCGCGGCCTCATGCCAAGGCAGCGCGCTTCGTTGGAGAACGTCAGTCTGCTGCACCCGCGAACTGCTGCATGAAATCTTGATCCGGTCCGCGCGGCACGAACTTCGACGATCCCGCCCCATAGTTCGCGTTGAGGATCATGACGCTTTCGATCCCGCTCGTATTGTCCGGAGAGCGAACGATCATATGGTTCCGGTTACGCAGCAGCCGAGCCAGGACCTCTGGAAGGCTGCCCGACAGATCTGTCGTGATCGTCTCCGCCGCGCCAACGTGCTCGATGCCCTTGATCTTGAAACCGTATTTACCGGCGAGGCTTTGCAAAATCTCGTTGACGCGCGAATTTTCGGCACTGATCGCGATGGTGTTGCGAGGATCATCCCCGGTTATGCGGACGTCCGCAGCATGGGCAGCGCCCGAGAGCGCGATAGAGGCGATCGAGAGGATGAGACGGCCTGTCTGTTTCATTGTTCGAGCCTCGTGTTCGACCCTCGGAAAAGCTAGTAGCACCCCGCCTCGATCATGCAACTCGTATAGCGCCAATTGTCGAAGCCCCACTTCTCGTATTTCCAGACGTCCCAGCCTCGTCCCAGCGTGAAGATACACCTTTGCTGCTGCTTCATGCACCCTTGATAGTTTGCGCAAATCCCGGGGTGCGTATGGCGCCTGTAGTAGCCGACGCTGGCATCCCAGCCAACCATCGGCCGGCAATGGAAGCCATGAACTCGGGTAATGTCCCCCGCGTAACCGCCATTTCTCGTTATCGTCAGGGACATTGAATTCAAAGGCAAGGCAAACGCCTGAGTTATTAGCGTGACGAGAATAAGAATGCCAAACAAGCCGCTTCTCATCAGATCCCCTCCCGAAGATACGATTGATCGTCCTCCAAATTCATCTTGGATGCCACAGAAAAGTTTCCGCTGGGTCCCTTATAGCCGCCGATAAGGCAAAGGAGACAATGTCCATCTATCGGACATACTCCGATCGGCGTCCGGTGAAGTTTATCTTTTTAGTCAGGAAAGCTAACCACTTTAAACCACTCGCATTATCACGGTGGCGAGGATAATAAGACAGCCCAAGGGAACTCAAATAATCTATTCATAGGTCAAGATGATAGTAAATCTTGCTCGTATGCGATCATAACCGCACTTTTTTAGCATGACCATTCTCGAGCTAGCTTTTTTAGGCGCAAAAACGCCCAGGTTGCATTATAATGTGATGACTGAATTAATTTAAGTTGACTGGACCTTTTCGAGCGTTTCGGTCGGCAGGTCCAATAGTCGATAAAAAGAATAAAGCGTTAGGAGGAGCGCCTATGTCCAGTAACGCTGCCGGCGTCATTGCGCCGGCAAAAGTAGAAGTGTGGGACACTCAATACTTTCCTCAAAGCCAAGCATTTCCGGCCTTCCGCGAGGGCCTGTGCAATGCATTCATGCCATGGTCGATCAATTCCGAGCCGGAAGGGGGATTTGAAGGCCGCATAGATAGCATCACTGTGGGCGGCGGCTCGGTCGGGCACGTGCGCATGACGCCGCTCGTGGCGGTCAGGGGCAGAACCGATCTTGCGCACTCGTCCACCGAATGTGTCTACGGCAACTTCGTGTTGGCGGGGCAGCTGACGATCGAGCAAGGCGGCCGGGTCAACACCGCTGGCCGCGGTGATGTCATTCTCTACGACAGCTCGCGGCCGACGATCCTGCGGGAGGAGGGTGACAGTCACTACGAAGACGTGCCGTTCATGATCCCCAAGAGCCAGTTGTCGGGGGTCAAGAACATCGAGGACGTCTTCGGCAACGTCGTATTGCGGAGCGACAACCTCATCCGTCCACTTTCGAGCTCGCTGACGTTCCTGGCCGAGCACATGTCCTCGCTCACGCACGACGAGGCATCGGCCCTTTTCGACGCTTGCGTTACGCTGCTTCCGGTTGCCGTCTCGTACGCGGAGCGGAACCGGACCGAGCAGGAGGACATGCCGCAGGCGAGTCCTCTGCTTCGGGAGATTCTGGATTTCATAACCCAGCACATCTCCAACGCCGATCTTTCGCCCCAGATGGCGGCCAAGAGCCTGGGAATATCCATCCGCTACGTCCACAAGCTGTTCGCCGCCAACGGCACGACCTTCGGCACCTACGTGTCGTCGAAGCGCTTGGAGCAGATCCGCAAGGACCTGAACTTGCACTCGTGCCGCAATCAGCCGATCTCCGCGCTGGCCTACCGGTGGGGGTTCAACGATCTGTCGACCTTCAACCGCTCCTTTAAGCAGCGCTACGGGGTCACGCCCAGTCAATACCGGGCGAGCGTCGCCCGCTGAAGGGACGGCACGGCACGTCACGCATCTGCAAAGAAAGATCCGCCCGGCGAGGTGCCGGGCAGACAGCTGAGCAAGCAGCTTGCCGTTACGAGCCCGGCTCAGTGGCGCGAGTCCGCGAGGTTGCGGCCTGGGCCCCCGCCGTGCGCTTGATCGTCGTCACGGCCGTGGCCGCGTACGCCCTTCCCCACGTTGCGGTCGATCCACTTCAGGATGAGATCGGCGATTTGATCGCTGTTCTTGTCCTGCATCAGCATGTGGCTGTTGCCGCGAATGCCGATCGCCGGGAGATGGACCATCGTGGCGTTGCCGCCGATGGCGTTGATCTCGTCGACGAGCCGCTGGCAATCCTCGAACACGCCTTGCCAGGTCGTGCCCTCGAGATAGTCGCCGTAGATGATGAGGATCGGAATCTTGGCGAGCGCCGCCATGTCCTCTTCCGATGGCATCCCGGTTTCGGTCTCGCCGAAGTTCTCATGGCACGTGCCGCCGGCCTCGATGTTGATGAGGGCCTTGGCCGATTTCGGATTGAGCCGGTAGGCGTGGAACGGATAGAGGCCGGACTGGGAGTGGCCGACGAGCACGGCGCCGCCGACCTTTTCGCCGAGCTCCGCGAGATCCGGCCAGGTCGGCAGGAAGGGTCCGAAGCCGGCAATGAGGTCGGGGACCGTCTGTTTATAGAGCTCTCCCGCTGCTTCGATCGGGAACTGTCCGTCCGGATGCGGCGTGCCGAAGCTCGGGCCGAAGCGGAAGATCGACCACGCGCTCTGGTGACTGACCTGATTGATGCTGGGTTGCTCGGAGGGCGGCAACTGGCCTGCGCGCACTTGGTTGAAGCGCGTGGCGTCGAAGCCCGAGCGCGCCCGCCCGGCCTGGTCGGTCAGGTAGACCGGGTGGCCTTTGCGCAGGAAGTACTCGTCCCAGCCCATGCGGCCGTCAGGCGTCGTCTCCCAGGTCTTCGAGCTCAGGCAGCAGCCATGCGTGAAGATGATCGGCACCTTCGGTCTGCCGACCGGCACCTGATACTGGACGTACATCTGGTCCAGCGTGATGTCGTTGTTGGGGGAGCGCGTAACGACGCGCCCACCGACGAAGAAGCTGCCCTGCTCCTGGATGGTCAGCGGCTTCGGCTTGTTGGGAGGGCCGTGGGCAGCTGCCGACAAGCTGGCCACGGTCAGGGCGACGGCGCTCAGAGGCAGCAGCCTCATTACGACGGATTGCGTCCCACGTCTTGGGGTCATTGATCCTCCAACGGTCTGGTCTTGCGAGCACCTGCCAGCGTCCCGGGGGCACGGAAAACGTCGCGTTCCGAGCCGCTTGCGATGCCAAGCGATTAAAGGACAGCCGCCCGCGGCAGGCTTGGCGAGCAAGGAACAAGCATTGCAGTCAGCGAACGCCGGTATCGAAACGGCGCATGACCAGGGGCGAGCGGAGGTAGCCTGTCGCCGCCGGCCCCAAAAAAAGCCCGGGGTCCGGCAGAAGCCGGACCCCGGGCGTCCCGTCGCGTGGCAAGGCGATAGGGAAGAGCGCCTACATTTGCGGCGGCGATAGCGCCGCTCGCGTTTCAGTTGTGAGCCCCATGGCCGTGCTCTCCATGCCCGTGATCATCGCCGTGGCCGCGTCCAGGCTTCTCGCTC
>Ga0164243_10016566_pt1 | contig 10107 bp, 6 predicted proteins | sample OricompcompostOP_FD_108781 | JGI IMG/M metagenome (GOLD analysis project Ga0164243, IMG submission 108781) | Organic Plus compost microbial communities from Emeryville, California, USA - Original compost - Organic plus compost (OP) | ecosystem: Engineered > Solid waste > Mixed feedstock >... | reverse complement strand
GGAGCCGCGACCCTTCCCTCTCCGAGACACGCCGAACAGCACGCATCCCTGCGGGGCTCGGGAGCGGCCGTCCTGGCCGCTCACGGTCCCGGAGAGGGAAGGGTCACGCCTCCTGCCGATTCCGTGGTTCCCTCCAGTGCGTTCCCTCCCTGCCCCACCGTCTTAAATGAACCTCGCTCGAATCTGGCAGGCGTGCGGTCCCCCTGCCTTCCGGGACCGTCAGCGGCCAGGGATGGCCGCTGTCGAGCCTACAGGGAGGTACTTGCGGCGTGTCCCGGAAGGCAGGGGGACCGCGCGCCACACGCCGAAGGTCCACCATGTTGTGGTACTGAATCCCGCCCCGCTTCCCATCAGTTTGCGCGCTAAGCCAACGCACGCCGGGCCGCAATCCCCGACGTCTCACCCCAGCAAGAACCGCTCGACCGCCTTGGCGAAGCCCTCGTCCTCGAAGCTGTCGGTGACCGCGTTGGCCTGGGCCTTCACCGCGTCGCTGGCGTTGCCCATGGCGATGCTGAAACCGCTCTGCCGGAACATCAGCACGTCGTTGGGCATGTCGCCGATGGTGGCGATCTGCTCTGCCGGGACGTTGCACCAGCGCGCCAGTTCCGCCACCACCTCGCCCTTGTTGGCCTGCGGATGGGTGATGTCGAGGTAGTACGCCTGCGAGCGCGACACCGACGCCCGGCCGGCCAGCGCCGCGCCCAGGCCCTGCTCGGCCCGCGCCACCAGCGGGTGGTCGTCGCTGACGCCGACCACCTTGATCGCCCGCGCATAGGCGTCATCGTCGAAATCCGGCACGACGCGCGGCGCGAACTGGAGCGTCCACTGTTCGCGGGCGACATGCGGCGCGCCGGCGTCGCGCACCAGCCAGTCGCTGTCGGTGAGCAGCCAGGCGTCCAGGCCGTGGCCGCGCAGGCTGTCGACCACCGTGCGCGCGACCTCGGAGCCCAGGCCATGGCTTTCCACCACCGACAGGTCCGGTCGCGTCACCAGACCGCCGTTGAACGCCGCCAGCGGCAGGCTCAGGGCCAGCGGTTCGATCAGCATCGCCATGCCGCGCGGCGGCCGGCCGCTGGTGATGGCGAAACCGATGTCGCGCCCGGCCAGCGCGCGCACCGCCGCCACCGCCCGCGGCGTCAGTTCCTTGCGGGCATTGACCAGCGTGCCGTCGACATCGCTGAGCAGCAACCGGATCGGCGCGCTCATTGCCACGGCCCCCGGCACACCGAACGGCCGTCCAGCGGCCGCCACAGGCGGCCGCCGTCGCGCCGGATCAGCGCCGTCGCCGACGCCGGGCCCTCCTCGCCGGCCTTGTAGTTGGGAAAACCCACCGGCCGGTCGCGCCAGGCGTCGAGGATCGGCTGCACCACGCGCCAGGTTTCCTCGACGCTGTCGGCGCGCTGGAACAGGCTCTGGTCGCCGATCATGCAGTCGTAGATCAGGGTTTCGTAACCGACGTTGGGCTCCTGCGCGAACCAGTCCTTGTAGCGGAAATCCATGTTGACCGGCGCCAGCTCGATGGCCGGGCCCGGCCGCTTGACGTCGAACTGCAGGGCGATGCCCTCGTCCGGCTGGATGCGCAGCACCAGCCAGTTGGCGCCGAGCACATCGACGCCGGTGTTCTGGAACAGCGCGTACGGCGCCTGCTTGAAGCGCACCGCGATTTCGGTGGTGCGGCGCGACAGGCGTTTGCCGGTGCGCAGGTAGAACGGCACGCCGCCCCAGCGCCAGTTGTCGATGGCGATGCGCAGCGCGCAGTAGGTTTCCACGGTCGAATCCGGCGCCACGTCCGGCTCCTCGCGATACGGACGCACCGGCTGGCCCAGCACCGTGCCGGCGCCGTACTGGCCGCGCGCCGCGTCCTCGGCGGTGAGCGGCCGGATCGCCGTGTACACATCCACCTTGCGGCTGCGGAACGCGTCGGCAGAGAACGAGGTGGGCGGCTCCATGGCGATCATGCCGAGCAGCTGGAACACGTGGTTCGGCATCATGTCGCGCAGGCAGCCGGTCTGCTCGTAGAAATGGCCGCGCCGCTCGACGCCCAGAGTTTCCGCCACGGTGATCTGCACGTGGTCGATGTGGTTGCGGTTCCAGATCGGCTCGAACAGGCCGTTGGCGAAGCGCACCGCCATGATGCTCTGCACCGTTTCCTTGCCGAGGAAGTGGTCGATGCGATAGATCTGGTCCTCGCGCAGGGTTTGCAGGATATGAGCGTTCAGCGCCTGCGCCGAGGCCAGATCGTGGCCGAACGGTTTTTCGATCACCACCCGCCGCCAGCAGCCGCGCTCCTCGGTGAGCCGCGCCCGGCCGAGCCCGTCGATCACGATCTCGAAAAAGCGGTCGGCCACCGCCAGGTAGAACAGGCAGTTGCCGCCGGTGCCCCGCTCGCGCGCGCTGTGCTCGATCTGCTGTCCCAGCCGCCGGTAGGTGTCGGGATCGTTGAGGTCGCCCTGGATGTAGGTCATGCGCTCCTGGAGCCAGTGCCAGGCGTCCTCGTCGACGGCGTCGATGCGGAATTCGCTGGCCGGCACGTCGATGAAGCCGCGCAGCGTCGACAGCAGCTGCTCGCGCCAGCGCGGTGTATCGAGGTCGGCCCGGTCGACGCCGATCAGCGCCAGGTTGTCCGACAGCAGACGGCTGCGGGCCAGGTTGTACAGGGCCGGCACCAGCAGGCGCCGGGTGAGATCGCCGCCGGCGCCGAAGATCACCAGCGCGCAGTGGCCGGCCGGCGGCGGTGGCTTGAACTCGCGGGCCGGGTCTGGACAGGCGCGGCCGGGCTGCGTTGTGGTCATCGACCGTCTCCGCTCAACGCGCGGCGCCGGGACCGTCGGCCGGTTCGAAGCTGTGTTGCTGCTCGACGTGACCGCCGAAGCCGAAGCGCATCGCCGACAGCAGTTTTTCGCCGAAGGTGTGCTCCTGGCGCGAACGAAAGCGCGCGAACAGCGCCGCGGTCAGCACTTCGGCCGGCACCGCCTCCTCGATCGCCGCCTGGATGGTCCAGCGGCCCTCGCCGGAATCCTCGACATAACCGCTGTAGCGGGCCAGATCGGGGCTCTCCGCCAGGGCGCTGGCGGAAAGATCGAGCAGCCAGGAGGTGATGACGCTGCCGCGCCGCCAGACCTCGGCGATGTCGGCCAGGTTGAGGCTCAGGCGCTCATCCTCCGGCAGGTCCGCGGAGTTCTTGTTGCGCAGGATGTCGAAGCCTTCGGCGTAGGCCTGCATCAGGCCGTATTCGATGCCGTTGTGCACCATTTTCACGAAGTGGCCGGCCCCGGCCGGGCCGGCGTGCAGGTAGCCGTGTTCGGCGCGCGCGTCGCTGTCCGGGCGGCGGGTCTGGGTGCGCGCGATATCGCCCGGCCCCGGCGCCAGGGTGCGGAAGATCGGGTCGAGGTAGTTCACCACCTCGGTTTCGCCGCCGATCATCAGGCAGTAGCCGCGCTCCAGCCCCCACACGCCGCCGGAGGTGCCGACATCGACGTAATGCACGCCCTGCCGGCGCAGCTCGCGGGCGCGGCGCATGTCGTCCTTGTAGAAGGAATTGCCGCCGTCGATGATGATGTCATCGGCGGACAACAGCTCGCCCAGCTGCGTCACCACGGTTTCGGTGATGTGGCCGGCCGGCAGCATCACCCACACCACCCGCGGCTCCGGCAGCGTCACCACCAGCTCCTCCAGCGCGTAGACGCCGCGCGCGCCCTCGCCGGCCAGTTCGTCGACCACCGCCGCGGTGCGGTCCCAGACCACGCAGGGATGCCCCGCCCGCAGCAGGCGCCGCGCGATATTGCCGCCCATCCGGCCCAGCCCCACGATCCCGATATGCATGTCGTTTTCTCCTTCTCCGGCGCGCCCGGCGCCCTTGTGTTGTCCGACTCGACGGTCTTTTTCGATGCCGATCCGCCGGCTCAGACCAGCGCCTGGCGCAGGCTGGCGGCGAGTCTGGGGAGATCGCGCTCGAGTTCGCCCAGATGCACGCGCAGCACCCGCCGTCCGCGCTCGCCCAGCACCTCCAGATCGCCCTGGGCCTGGGCCGCCTTGACCGTGCCGAAGCTGTAGCCGTGGCCGGGCACGACGATGTCGTGGGGATCGGCGCAGGTGATCTGGATGAACACGCCGGTGTCCGGCCCGCCCTTGTAGAGCTGGCCGCTGGAATGCAGGAAACGCGGGCCGAAGCCGAGGCAGGTCGCCACCCGCAGCGCGTCGCGCAGCTGCGCGCGGACCTCCTCCAGCAGCGCGCCGTGCGCCGCGTTGCGCTCGATGAAGGCCAGCAACGCCAGATAATCGCCCGGCTGCAACCGCGCTAGATGGGTGCGCAGGCAGTCGTCCAGCGTCGCCGGCCGGCCCAGCGCGGCACTGTTGGCGGCGTCGGCGAACACGGCGATGCTGCGGTCGGCCAGCAGCGGCGTCGGCGCGGGCGGCGCGCGCTGTTCCTCGAAGGCGGTCATCAGCGCCCGCGTCCTGGCCTTGCTCGCCTCCACGTCGGGCTGGTCGAAGGGGTTGATGCCGAGCACCGCCCCGGCCACCGCCACCGCGATTTCCCAGCGGAAGAATTCCTGGCCCAGCGCCGCGGCGCTCTCCACCTCGACCCGCAATACCGGCTGGCCGGCGGCCGCCAGCGCGTCGACAGTGGCGCCGAGCCCGCCGTCGGCGCCGCAGGCCAGATGCACGAACACGCGATCATCGCCGTACACCTCGGCGGCGCCCGCCGCCTCGTCGGTCACCGGAATCAGGCCGCGGCCCTGCTTGCCGGTGGATTCGGCCAGCAATTGCTCCAGCCAGGCGCCCAGGCTGGCGATTTCCGGGGCGGCGAACACCGTGACCTTGTCGCGACGAAAATCCCGCGCCAGCACGCCCAGCGCCACACCGAGCTGCACGCCCGGGTTGTGCGAGGGCGGCACGTCCGGCCCGCAGGCGATCACCATCGACTGGCTGGCGCGCAGCAGCGCGGCGCTGTCGATACCGACCGCGGCGGCCGGCACCAGGCCGAATTTCGACAACACCGAATAACGCCCGCCGATCTCCGGCACGCCGTAGAACAGATGCGCGAAATTGTCCGAGCGCGCGCTCGCCTCCAGCTGCGAACCGGGATCGGTGATGGCGACGAACTGGGCGCCGGGGTTTTCGGTGAGCCGCGCCACCTGCGAAAAGAAATAGCGGTGCAGGATGTCCGGTTCGAGCGTGGTGCCGGATTTGGAGGCGACGATGAACAAGGTGGCGCGCAGGTCCAGCTGCGCCTCCAGGCTGCGGATCTGCTGCGGATCGGTGGAATCCATGATGTGCAGGCGCGGCCAGCCGGCGCGATCGCCCAGGGTGGCGAACAGCACCTCCGGCCCGAGGCTGGAGCCGCCCATGCCGAGCAGGCACACGTCCTTGAAGTTGCGCGCGCGCACCCAGTCGGCGAATTGCTTGAGTTCGGCCACGGTATCCAGCTCGCGCTCGATGACGTCGAGCCAGCCGAGCCAGCGCGCCTCGTCGCGGCCGGTCCAGAGCGTGGCGTCGCGCGCCCACAGCCGGCGGATGTTGCCGGCCTCGCGCCAGCTGTCCAGTTCGGCCCGCACCGACACCTCCTGCGCCGGCGGCGCGCGCAGCACCATCGCCACTTCGCCGCGCAGTTCGGCGCGGCGCCGCGCCACCGCGCCCAGCAGGCGGTCGAAGGCGACGCTGAACTGGCGCACGCCGTCCTCGACCAGGGCGTCGGTCACTTCCCGGAGCACGATGCCGTGTTTGGCCAGCTCCGCCAGCGTGGCGCTGGCGCCGGGCAGGTCGGATTCGATGGCGCCGGGCGAGACGCGGCCGTGCTCGCGAAACGCCGCCAGCGTCGCCGGCGGCATGGTGTCGACGGTGTCGGCGCCGACCAGCGCCTCCACGTACATCGTGTCGGGCAGGGCCGGGTCCTTGGTGCTGGTCGAGGCCCACAGCAGGCGCTGCGGGTGCGCGCCCTGCGCCGCCAGCCGCTCCCAGCGCGGCCCGGAAAACAGCGCCTTGAAGCGGGCGTAGGCCAGCTTGGCGTTGGCGATGGCGACCTTGCCGAGCAGCGCCTCCAGGGCCTGCCGGTCGCCGCCGTGGTCGATCTGCTCGCGCAGGCGCCGGTCGATGGCGGTGTCGATGCGGCTGATGAAGAAGCTCGCCACGCTGGCGATGTGGTCGATGCCGGCGCCGCGTTCGAGCCGTTCCTCCAGCGCCTCCAGATACGCCTGGGCCACCATGCGGTAACTTTCCAGCCCGAACAACAGCGTGATGTTGATGTTGATGCCCTCCGCCAGCAGCTGCCGGATCGCCGGCAGGCCGGCGCCGGTGGCCGGCACCTTGATCATCAGGTTGGCGCGGTCCACCGCGCGCCACAGCCGGCGCGCCTCATTGACCGTGGCCTCGGTATCGAACGCCAGGTAGGGCGACACTTCCAGGCTGACATAACCGTCGGCGCCGCCGGTGGCGACGAACACCGGCCGCAGGGCGTCGGCGGCGCGGCGGATCTCGGTGATCGCCAGGCGCTCATACAGCAGCCCGGCCGGGCGGTCGCCCTCGGCCAGCGCCTCGCGCAGGTCCTGGTCGTAGGCGCCGGTATCGGCGATGTCCTTTTCGAACAGGCTCGGGTTCGAGGTCATGCCGCGCAGCCCGTCCTCCTCGATCAGCGCGCGCAATTCGCCGGATTCCACCAGGCGCCGGCTGACGAAGTCGAGCCAGGGCGCCTGGCCGTTCTGTTCCAGTTGTCTGAGCGTGTTCATCGCTTATCTCCGCTCCCGTCTCAATGCCGGAGCGTGCCGGCCGGCGCCGGCGCCGACTGCAATAGTTCGCGCACGCGCGCGGCGACGCGCTCCGGGGTGAAACCGAATTTGGTCTGCAACGCCTTCAGCGGCGCCGAGGCGCCGAAGGTGTGCATGCCGATGATATTGCTGGCGTGGCCGACATAGCGCTCCCAGCCCAGCGTGGCCGCCTGCTCGACCGCGACCCGCACGGTCAGCTCGGGCGGCAGCACGCTGTTGCGATAGTTTTCGTCCTGCAGCTCGAACAATTCCCAGGACGGCATGCTCACCACCCGGCAGCGGATGCCCTCCTGCGCCAGCGTGGCGCGCGCCTCCAGGCACAGCTGCACCTCGCTGCCGGTGCCGATCAGCAGCGCCTGCGGCTCGCCCTGCTCGGCCTCGGCCAGCACATAGGCGCCGCGCGCCACGCCGCCGGCCGGCGCGCAGCGGCTGCGGTCGAAGGTCGGCAGCTTCTGCCGGCTCAACACCAGGCAGGCCGGCTGGCGCTGCATGCCGAGCACCACCCGCCAGCACTCCGCCACCTCGTTGGCGTCGGCCGGGCGCAGCGTGATCAGGCCCGGCACGGCGCGCAGCGAAGCCAGCTGCTCCACCGGCTGGTGGGTGGGGCCGTCCTCGCCCAGGCCGATCGAATCATGGGTGAAAATCCAGATCACCGGCACTTCCATCAGCGCCGACAGCCGGATCGGCGGGCGCATGTAGTCGGAGAAAATCAGGAAGGTGGAGCCGTAGGGGCGCAGCTTGGACAGCGCCATGCCGTTGCAGATGGCGCCCATCGCGTGCTCGCGGATGCCGAAGTGGAAATTGCGGCCGGCGTAGTTCACCGCCTCGAAGCTGCCGGCGCCGGCGTCGGTGTTCAGGGTTTTGGTCGAGGGCGCGAGGTCGGCGGCGCCGCCGATCAGCCACGGCAGATGGGGGGCGATGGCGTTGAGCACGGCGCTGGAGGATTCCCGCGTCGCCATGCCCTTGGGGTCCGGCGGGAAGGTCGGGATGGCCCGGTCCCAGCCGGCCGGCAGTTCGCGCTTCTGCATCGCCTCGAACTGTGCGCCCAGCTCCGGGTGGGCCTGGCGGTAGCGTTCGAACAGGGTGCGCCACTCCGCGCTCAGGGCCGCGCCGTGGCGGCCGATCAGCGCGGAAAAGTGTTCGTACACACCGTCCGGCACCAGGAATTTCGCATCCTCCGGCCAGCCGTAGAAACGCTTGGTCAGCCGCACCTCCTCCTCGCCCAGCGGTTCGCCGTGGGCCTTGGCCGAACCCTGCAGATGCGGCGCGCCGTAGGCGATCTTGCTTTCGACGATGATCAGCGTCGGCCGGCTGCGCTCGCGCTTGAAGGCGGCCAGCGCCGCGGCGAAATCGACCGTGTCGTTGGCGTCGCGCACCTGCAGCACATTCCAGCCGTAGGCGAGAAAGCGGGTCGCCACGTCCTCGGAAAAGGCCAGGGTGGTGCTGCCCTCGATGGTCACCTGGTTGGAATCGTAGATCCAGCACAGATTGGACAGGCGCAGGTGGCCGGCCAGGGAGGCGGCCTCGGCGGAGACGCCCTCCATCAGGCAGCCGTCGCCGCACAGCGCGTACACCGAATAATCGACCAGGGGAAAATCCGGGCGGTTGTAATGGGCCTCCAGCCAACGCTCGGCGATGGCCATGCCCACGCTCATCGCGATGCCCTGGCCGAGCGGCCCGGTGGTCGCCTCGACGCCGGTGGTGAGCCGGTATTCGGGATGGCCGGGACAGGCGCTGTCGAGCTGGCGGAAATGGCGGATGTCGTCGAGGGTCACCGCCGGCCGGCCGGTCTGCTGGTAATTCTCATCGACCGCCTGCACCTGGGTCAGGTGCAGCAGGCTGTACAGCAGCATCGAGGCGTGGCCGACCGACAACACGAAGCGGTCGCGGTTGGGCCAGATCGGATCGGCGGGATCGAAACGCAGCGCCGACTGCCACAGCGTGTAGGCCACCGGCGCCACGCCCATGGGCGTGCCGGGATGGCCGGAGTTGGCCTGTTGCACGGCGTCCATGGCCAGCGTGCGAATGGTGTTGATACAGAGCTGGTCGATATCTTCCATTCGAGTGCTCCCCCCGGTTGCCTTGGGTCCGGCGCCTGCGGACCAACCGCGCCGGAACCGTTGCGGAACTCAATCCAGAACTCAATAGAGTCCGGGGCGTTGGACGAGTTCCACGATCGCAGCGGCGGCTCCGGTGTGCGGATGCGCACGGAAAAGCGCGCCGCGTCTATCGCGTCACGGCGAAATCACCGCGTAATCGCCCATCGCCATGTCCCAGCGCGCGTCGCGACGCACGATGCGCCAACCCTCGGCGCGCCGCTCCCAGCCGTCGATGTATTCGCCGTTGGTATCGAGAAACAGATGGGCCTTGTCGCCGCGGCCCTGATGGCGCGCCTGCACATAGGCGCGGCTGAGTGCGCGATCGCCGTCGACTTCGACCTGGATGCTGCCGAGCAGATGTTGCGAAGGCCCGCAGTTGTCGAGGAATCGGCTGAAATTCCAGCGCAGCATCTCGGCGCCGGCGCGCTCTTCGCCGTCGCCGTAGTTGAAGCGGATATCGTCGGCGAACACCTCGCCGATGCGGTCCCATTCGCGCCGGTCGAGAATGCGGGCGAACAACCCGAGCCGGTGGTGAATTTCACGTTCGGCGAGCAACACTTCAAGATCCATACTGCATACCTCTTGGTTTTATCTTGAGCACGCATCGTAAACCAATTTACGATCATCACCAATTGTGAGCCAGGCAACCGCCCGACCATTGAATACCGGCAAAAATCGGTGAAATACCTATCGATTTCAATCAGTGGGGCAAAGGGCTTAGCCATCCACCATCAATTCCCCTAGAATCACGCCCCATCGCGGAACAAGCCGCACGACAAAAAAAATGTATGAGGAACGCCACCGGATGCGCTCGCGATATCTCACGCTGTTCATTCTCCTTGGCCTGGTGCTGGGCATCGCGGTCGGTTACGCCTGTTTTCGGCTGGCGCCCGATTCCGCCGCCGATATCGCGCAAACCGCCGGCCTGTTGCCGACGATTTTTCTGCGACTGATCAAGATGATCATCGCGCCGCTGGTGTTTTCGACGCTGACGGTGGGCATCGCCCGGATGGGCGATATCCAGACCGTCGGCCGCGTCGGCGGGCGCACGCTGGGCTGGTTCGTGTTCGCCTCGCTGCTGTCGCTGTCGCTCGGGCTGTTGCTGGTGAATCTGCTCGAGCCGGGCAAGGTGATGCATCTGCCGCTGCCCGAGGCCAACGCCCACACCGATGTCGAAACCACATCGCTGAGCATGCAGGGTTTCATTGCGCACATGGTGCCCACCAGCATCATCGACGCGATGGCGC
>Ga0164243_10016565_pt1 | contig 10107 bp, 6 predicted proteins | sample OricompcompostOP_FD_108781 | JGI IMG/M metagenome (GOLD analysis project Ga0164243, IMG submission 108781) | Organic Plus compost microbial communities from Emeryville, California, USA - Original compost - Organic plus compost (OP) | ecosystem: Engineered > Solid waste > Mixed feedstock >... | reverse complement strand
GTCAGGCGGGGATGACGAAGTGGAGGACGCCGTACGACGCGGCGGCGGCGAGGCCGGCCATGGGGAAGGTGAGGACCCAGGCGGCGAGGATCGAGCGGGCGACGCCCCAGCGGACGGCGGAGAAGCGCTTGGTGGCGCCGGCACCCATGACCGCGGAGGTGATGGTGTGCGTGGTCGAGATGGGGGCGTGGAAGGCGAACGCGGTGGTGTAGAGGACGCCGGCGCCGACGGCCTCGGCGGAGAAGCCGCGGGCGGGGTCGAGGTGGATGATCCGGCGGCCGAGGGTGCGCATGATCCGCCAGCCGCCGGAGTAGGTGCCCGCGGAGATGGCACCCGCGGCGGCGAGCACGACCCAGAGCGGCAGGTCCTCGCCGCCGTACGTCGCGGGGTACGCCGTGATCAGCGCCAGGAAGATCACGCCCATCGTCTTCTGGGCGTCCTGGAGGCCGTGCCCGAGCGCCAGGGCCGCGGCGGAGAGGGTCTGCATCATCCGGAAGCCGCGGTGCACCCGGTGCGGGTTGCGGCGCCGGAAGATCCACATGAACGCCAGCATCAGCGCGAACGCCGCGCAGAACCCGACCAGCGGCGAGGCCACCATCGGGATCAGCACCTTGTCGACGATCGTCTCCCAGTGCACCGTCGCGCCGCCGGCGAGCGCCGCCCCCACGAGGCCGCCGATCAGCGCGTGCGACGACGACGAGGGCAGGCCGAAGTACCAGGTGATGAGGTTCCAGACGATCGCGCCCAGCAGCCCGGCCATCACGATGACCAGGCCGTGGTTGCTGTCGGGTGGCCCGATCGTGTCCTTGACGGTGTTGGCGACCTCCTGGCCGAGCAGCGCGCCGACGAAGTTCATCACCGCCGCCAGCACCAGCGCGACCCGCGGGGTGAGCGCGCGCGTCGAGACCGAGGTGGCGATCGCGTTCGCCGCGTCGTGGAAGCCGTTGGTGTAGTCGAACGCCAGCGCGATGACGACGACGGCGATGACGATCGCCAGGTCGAGGGACACCGGGTCAGCTCTCCTTGACGGCGATCTGCTCCACGATGTTGGCGACCTTCTCGAACGCGTCGATGGCGCCTTCCAGCGACTCCACGACGTCCTTGAGCTTGAGGACCTCGATGGTCTTGTAGTCGCCGGAGAAGAGCTGGGCGAGCATCCTCCGGTGGTTCTTGTCGCCGGTGTTCTCGAGCCGGTTGACCTCGATCCAGTACTCCTCGAGCGACTGCATCGACTGCAGGTTGGGCATCGCCTCCGCGGTCAGCTCGGAGCACCGCTGGAGCACCTCGACCTGCTTGTACATGTCGTGCGGGATCTCGGTGATCTCGTACAGCAGGATCGTGTCGACGACCTCGTCCATCATGTCCATGACGTCGTCGAGCGACGACGCGAGCGCGTAGATGTCCTCGCGGTCGAACGGCGTCACGAACGTGCTGTTGACCCGCCGGATCAGCTCGTGGGTGGTCTCGTCGGCCTCGTGCTCGGCGGTGCGCATCCGGGCCGCGACCGCCTCCTTGTCGGAGGTCTCGGACAGCATCTCGGCGAGGAGCTCCGCGCCGGTGACGAGGTGCTTGGCCGACGTCGTGAAGAGGTCGTAGAACGCAGTGTCGACCGGGCGGAATCGCAAGGCCACGGATGTTCTCCTGGTGAGGCTCTCGTGAAGGCGGAGCGAACGCCCCTCATGCTAGGGGGTACGTCGTCCGCCACCGCAAACGCGGGTGCCGCTCAGGCGGGCCCCCAGCGCCGGCTCTGCGCCCGGATCAGGCTCTCCTGCAGGTCGACGCGGCCGTCGTTGCGCACCCACCGGCCGTCGCGGTGCAGCTCCCAGGCGGAGGTGTCGGGTGCGAACGCCAGGTCCAGCAGCGCCCGCACCTCCTCGCGGGTCTCCTCGCTCGGCAGCCGCACCAGCACCTCGACCCGCCGGTCGAGGTTGCGGTGCATCAGGTCCGCGGAGCCGATCCAGGCGACCGGGTCGCCGCCGTTGTCGAACCAGTACACCCGGCTGTGCTCCAGGAACCGCCCGAGCACCGACCGCACCGTGATGTTGTCCGACAGCCCCGGCACCCCGGGCCGCAGCGCGCAGATGCCGCGCACCAGCAGCTCGACCGGCACGCCGGCCTGCGAGGCGAGGTAGAGCGCGTCGATGATCGCCTCGTCGACGATCGCGTTGGCCTTCATCCGGATCCGTGCCGGCCGCCCCGCGCGGTGGTGCGCGACCTCGGCGGCGATCTGCTCGAGCAGCCCGCTGCGCACCGAGTCGGGCGCGACGAGCAGCTCGTCGTACCTCGGGTTGCGCGACCACCCGCTGAGGTTGTTGAAGAGGTGCGCGACGTCCTCGCCGATCCGCTCGTTGGTGGTGATCAGCCCGAGGTCCTCGTACATCCGCGCGGTCTTGGAGTTGTAGTTGCCGGTGCCGATGTGGGTGTACCGCCGGATCCCTTCGGGCTCGTCGCGCACCACCAGCGCGAGCTTGCAGTGCGTCTTCAGCCCGACCAGGCCGTAGACGACGTGGCAGCCGGCCTGCTCGAGCTTGCGCGCCCACCGGATGTTGGCCTGCTCGTCGAACCGCGCCTTGATCTCCACGATCACCAGCACCTGCTTGCCGGCCTCGGCCGCGTCGACGAGCGCGTCGATGATCGGCGAGTCGCCGGAGGTGCGGTACAGCGTCTGCTTGATCGCCAGCACGTGCGGGTCCGCGGCCGCCTGCTCGAGGAACCGCTGCACGCTGGTCGCGAACGAGTCGTACGGATGGTGCAGGAGTACGTCGTGCGCGCGGGTCGCCTTGAAGACGTCGACCGGCGCCGCCGACTCGACCTCGGCCAGCCGCGGGTGGGTGGTGGGCACGAACGCGGGGTACTTCAGGTCCTCCCGCGCCAGGTCGGCGATGCCGTGCAGCCCGCGCAGGTCGAGCGGGCCGGGCAGCCGGAACACCTCGTCGTCGGTGATGCCGAGCTCGGAGACCAGCAGCTCGAGCACCGCGGGCGCGATCGACTCCTCGACCTCGAGCCGCACCGGCGGCCCGAACCGCCGCCGCAGCAGCTCCTTCTCCAGCGCGGCGAGCAGGTTCTCGGCGTCGTCCTCCTCCACCTCGAGGTCCTCGTTGCGGGTGACCCGGAAGGTGTGCGACTCGAGCACCTCCATGCCCGGGAACAGCCGCTTGAGGTGGGCGCCGATGACGTCCTCGAGCGGCACGAACCGGGCGTCCGGCAGCGGTACGAACCGCTCGAAGATCGGCGGCACCTTCACCCGCGCGAAGTGCTCCTTGCCGGTCTTGGGGTTGCGCAGCAGCACCGCGAGGTTGAGCGACAGCCCGGAGATGTAGGGGAACGGGTGGGCGGGGTCGACCGCGAGCGGCGTGAGCACCGGGAAGATCCGGTCGCGGAAGAGCCGCTTGCACTGCTTCTGCTCCTCGCGGGACAGGTCGTCCCAGCGCACCAGCCGGATCGACTCGGCCTCGAGCGCGGGCACGATCCGTTCCCGGAACACCGCGGCGTGCCGGGCGCTGAGCCGGCGGGTCTCCCGCCAGATCGCCTCGAGCACCTCGCGCGGCAGCAGCCCGGAGGCGGCCCGCACGGCGACGCCGGCGGCGATCCGGCGCTTGAGGCCGGCGACCCGGACCATGAAGAACTCGTCGAGGTTGCTGGCGAAGATCGCCAGGAACCGCACCCGCTCCAGCAGCGGCAGCCGCTCGTCCTCGGCCAGCTCGAGCACCCGCTCGTTGAACCGCAGCCAGGACAGCTCGCGGTCGAGGAACCGGTCGTCGTACTCCTGCACCGCGGCGAGCGCCGCCGCGTCCGGCTCGTACGGCGCCGCCACGTCGAAGGTCTCGTCGGGCACCCCGGCGTGGTCGTCCGGCGGGACCGGGACCATCTCGAGGGACATGCCAGCAGTCTGGCACCGCCAGGTGAACGGCGGCTGTCCTCACGCCTGCACCGCGGCTAATCTCGGCCGCGTGAGGAGGGTCGACGAGGCTGCCCTGTCCCGGTCCCTGCGTGCGATGACGCGCCTGCCCGACCCGGTCCAGCGGGTGCTGGCCGGTCCGCCGCTGACCATCGACGGCCAGCGGCTGGCCGTGGAGACGCAGCTGATGCTGCGGCTCAAGCGGGTCGCCCGGCTGCCCGACGTGGCCCGGCTGCCGGTGCCCGAGGGGCGGATGGTGACCCAGCGCGAGACCCGGATCGCGGGTGGACGGTTCCCCATCGGCCACGTGCGCGACCTGGACGTCGGCGGGTGCCGCGGCCGGCTCTACGTCCCGTCGTCGGCGGGCCGGGAGCCGGGTGGCCTGCTCGTGTACTTCCACGGCGGCGGGTTCGTGCTCGGCGACCTCGACACCCACGACGCGCCGTGCCGGTTCCTCGCCGAGCGGGCCGGCGTCCGGGTGCTGTCGGTGGACTACCGGCGTGCCCCCGAGCACCCGTTCCCGGCGGCGTACGACGACGCGGTCGCCGCCACCCGCTGGGTCTTCGAGCACGCCGAGGAGGTGGGCGCCGACCCGGCCCGGATCGCGGTCGGCGGCGACTCGGCCGGCGGCAACCTGGCCACCGGCGCCGCGATCGCGGCCGCCCTGGACGGCCTGCCGGTGGCGTTCCAGCTGCTGATCTACCCGGTCACCGACGCCACCCACCCCACCCGCAGCCACGAGCTGTTCGCCGACCGCGAGCTCTACCTGACCCGCGCGTACCTGGAGATGGCCAACGAGTGCTACCTGCCGTCGGTCGACGACCGCACCGACGGGCGCGCGTCACCGCTGTACGAGAAGATCCCGCACGACCTGGCGCCGGCATACGTCGTCACTGCAGGGTTCGACCCGCTGCGCGACGAGGGGGAGGCCTACGCCCGACTGCTCCGCGAGCAGGGCGTGTCGGTGGAGATGCGCCGGTTCCCGGACCTGATCCACGGCTTCGTCAACATGCTCGGCGTGGGCCGGCGCAACCAGGCCGCCACCGCCGAGATCGCGGTCCGCCTCCGGGCCGCCCTGGCTCCTCAGAGCTGAGGCCGCCACTCCCGCAGCTGGGCCACGAACTCGTGCGGGTCCACCATCGAGGCGTCGACGGTGAACGGGTCGAGGTGGCGGCGCAGGAACCGCACCTGCCAGCCGGGGTCCCCGGGCTGACCGGTCATCTCGACCTCGGTGCTGCTCGAGCGCAGGTCGAACCGGTAGCTCGCCGATCCCGTGCCGGAGTCGATGTAGACCATGCCCCGGCCCACCGACACGTTCCAGTGCTCGACCCGGTTGTTCCAGGCCAGGTAGCCCAGGAGCACCGTGAGCGCGAGCATCAGCAGCGTCACCGGTGAGGCCGGCCCGCGGTTGACGAGCGCCAGCACCGCGACCATGCCGCTGACCACGGCGACACCTCCGAGCACGAGGGGTACGACGGAGTGGTCGCGGCCGTCGCCGCCGGGCCCGGCGGCGTCCTCGCCCACCTCGTCGAAGAGCGAGAGCCGGTTCGGGTCGACGGGCTCGGCCAGCTGGGCGCGGAGCGCGGCCACCTCGGCGGCGAGCTCCGCGGCGCGCTGCTCGGCGGCCAGGGCGCGCTGCTCCAGCTCGTCGCGCTCGGCGCGCAGCCGGCGCAGCTCGGCCTTCCCGGACGGACGGTCGGCGGGGGTTCGGTCTCCGGTTACAGGTTCGGTCGCCACTGCCGCATCGCCTCGGTGAACGGCTCCGGGTCCACCGCGCGTGCGTCGATCGCCACGGGCGAGAGGCCGCGACGCACGACCAGCATCTGCCAGTCACGGTCACCGGGTTCGCCGTGCACCTCGACCACGGTCTTGTCGCTGGTCAGGTCGAACTTGTGCTGGTTGTCGCCGAACCGCACCTCGAGCATCCCGTCGGCCAGGGTCACGCTGGTCGACATCGCGCCCAGGCGCAGGAAGACCAGCAGCGCCACCAGCGCGATCACCGCGGCCACGATGCCGGGCGGGGTCACCAGGTCGCCCTGGAGCGCCATGATCCCGACGAACAGTCCGCCGAGGCCGGCGATCGCACCCGCCACCAGGCCGATCCCGCGCTTGGCGTTGGCCGAGTGGTAGCTCATCAGCCCGGAGTCGGGGTCGGTCTCGAGGGTGCCGTGCTGCTGCACCGCGGCGAGCACCGACGCCGCGGCGCCGTTCTGCCCGGACTCGGTGGGGTAGGCCTGCTCCGCGGTGAGGTCCTGCGGCTCGTCGACGGTCTCGAGCCGGGCCGTCTCCGGCGCGGTCTCGAGCTCGGCCGGGTCGAGGACCCGCTCGGCGGTGCGCTCCTCGGGCGCCTCGTCGTACTCGTCCTCGAGCGAGGCCTCCGGCTCGTCCTCGGTCTCGGGTTCCGGCTCGGTCTCGGGTTCCGCCTCGGCCTCCGGCTCCTCCTCGACCTCGGTGTCCTCGAGGAGCTCCTCGGCCGTGGTGGCCTCGACCTCGTCGAGGTCGTCCTCGTCCTCGGGCTCCTCCTCGTCGAGCTCGTCCTCGAGCTCGTCGTCCTCGAGCTCGTCGTCCTCGAGCTCGGCGTCGACCTGCTCGTCGACCTCGGGCTCCTCGACCAGGAGGTCCTCGGACTCCTCAGCATCCTCGAGCTCGGCTTCCTCGAGGAGGGCCTCGGCGAGCTCGGTCTCCTCGAGGAGGGCCTCCTCGAGCTCGGGGTCGGTGAGGACCGCGTCCTCGGCGACCTCGCGCTCCTCGGTGAAGAGCTCCTGGGCCTGCGGCTCGGCCAGCGCCTCGGTAGGTGCCTCAGTGGGTGCCTCGACCTGGGCCTCCGCCGGCGGCTCGGCCGGGGGCGGAGGCAGGGTCTCGGTGACCGCGGCGGGCTTGTGCTCGACGAGCGCCTTGGCCGTGCGGAACCAGCCCCGCTTGGGCTTGGCCTCGGTCTCGGCCGGCTCCGCGGGCGGGGGCGGCGGCAGCGTCACTGCCGCGGTGGTGGGGGCCTCCGGCGGGGGAGGCGGGGTGGTGTCCTCGACGACACCGGGCGCCGGCGGAGGGTGGTCGTCCTGCTCGGGGACCGGCTCGGCCACCGCGACCGGCTCGCCGTTGCGAGCGGCGGCGACCAGGCGGGCCCGGGCCTCGGCGAGCTGGATCGCCAGGTCGGCGGCCCGGGTCTCGGCCTCGGCGCGCGCCTGCGCGTGCCGGGCCGCGGTGCGCTCGGCGTCGGCGCGGGCCTGGGCCTGCTCGGCCGCCTCGCGCTTGGCCGCGGCCAGCTGCTCCTGGGCGAGCCGGAGCGCCTCGCGGTGCTCGCTCATCTGCGCCTCGGCCTCGAGCTGGGAGTCGCGCACCCGGCGCTCGGCCTCGCGGCGCTCGGCGGCCGCGGACGCGGCCAGCGCCGCCTGGGTGCGGGCCGACTCCTCGGCCTCGAGACGGGAGCGGGCGGCCTCCTTGGCGGCCTCCTCGAGGGACCGGCGGGCCTGGCTGGCCAGCCGCGCCTCCTCGGCGTACGCCGCCGCCTGCTCCTGACCGGCCGCGGCGGCCCGGTTGGCCTCGGCCACGAGCTCGATCTGCTCGCGGGCGATCGCCTCGGCCTCCTGGCGGGCCCGGAAGGCCTGCTCGGCGAGCGAGGCCTGCTCGGCGGCGGCCTGCTCGGCGGCCTGCCGCTCCTCGAGCGCGCGGGCCGCGAACTGCGCGTGCTCCTCGGCCTGCGCCGCGGCGGCGTCGGCGAGGGTCTTGGCCCGGGCCTCGGCGTCGGCGGCGGCCTGCTGGGCCTCCTCGGCGAGCTTGGCGTGCCGGGCGGCGGCCTTCTCGGCGAGGGTGCGGGCGCGGGTCTGCTCGAGGGCCGCGCTCTGCAGGGTGCTGCGCTCCTGCTCGGCGGCGATCACGAACTGGCGGTACTCCTCGGCCGCGGCGCTGGCCGCCTCGGAGATCTCGCGGGCGCGCTCCTCGGCGCGGGTGCGCTCCAGGAACGCCTGCTGGGCGAGCGCGGCCTGCTCGGAGGCGGCCTCGTCGGCGAGGCGGCGGGCCTCGGTCTGCTCCAGCGCGGCCTGCTCGGCGGCCCGGCGCTCCTCGAGCGCGGCGGCCGCGAACGCGGCGTGCTCCTCGGCCTGCCGGCGGGCGGCCTCGGCGGTCTCGCGGGCGCGCTCCTCGGCGAGGGTCGCGGCCTCGTGGGCCTCGCGGGCCAGCTCGGCGTGCCGCTGGGCGTCCTGCTCGGCGGCCTCGCGGGCGCGGACCTGCTCCAGCGCCTCGGCCTGGGCGCGCTGCCGCTCCTCCTCGGCCTGCCGCACGAACGCGGCGTACTCCTCGGCCTTGGCGGTGGCCTCGTCGGCGACCTCGCGGGCGCGCTCCTCGGCGCGGGTGCGCTCCAGGAACGCCTGCTCGGCGAGCGCGGCCTGCTCGGCGGCGGCCTCGTCGGCGGCCTTGCGGGCCTCGGCGGCGGCAGCGGCGGCCTGCTCGGCGGCGCGGCGGTCGTCGAGGGCGATCCGGGCGAACTGGGTGTGCTCGTCGGCCTGCGCGGCGGCGTCGTCGGCGGCCTTGCGGGCCCGGGCCTCGGCCTCGGCGGCGAGCTGGTGGGCCTCCTGGGCCAGCTGGGCGTGCCGGGCGGTCTCCTCCTCGGCGGCCAGCCGGGCCTGGGTCTGCTCGCGCGCGATCCGCTCGAGCTCCTCGCGCTCCTCCTCGGCCTGCCGGACCAGGGCGGCGTACTCGTCGGCGGCCTTGGCGGCCTGCTCGGCCAGCGCCAGCGCCCGCTCCTCGGCGGCGGCCCGCTCGGCCAGGGCCTGCTCGGCGATCTGGGCGTGGTCGCGAGCGGCGCGCTCGGCCTCGGCCCGGGCGGTCTGGGCCTCCTCGGCCAGCATCGCGGCCTTGCGGGCGGCGTCCTCGGCGGCCTCGCGATCGGCGAGGGTGCTGACCACGCGCTCGGCCAGCTCGGAGGCGTGCCGCTCGGCGGACTCGCGCTTGGACGCCTCGGTCTCGGCCAGGGAGACGTGCTCGCGGGCCGCGCGCTCGGCGGCCTCGCGGGCGCGGGTGGCGCGCTCGGCGAGCTCCTCGGACTGCTGCCGGGCCCGCGCGTGCTGCTCGGCGGCGCGCTCGGCCTCCTCCCGGGCCTGGTGGGCCTCGGCGGCCGCGTCGGCGTACTCCTTGGCGAGCCGGTCGGCCTCGGCGCGGGCCTGGATCGCCTCCCGTGCCACCTCCTCGGCGACGAGCCGTTCGGCCGCCTGCTCGGCGGCGGCGAGCTCGGCGTCCCGGCGGAGCTTGACCGCCTGCTCGGTGGCGCCGGAGTACTGAGAGGGAGCAGTCATCGTCAGACCTGTTCACTTGCGAGTGCGATGCGGGTGAGGGCATGGCGCACTCACCCCGACAGGAAGCCGATGCTACCCAGCGGCACTCCCGCGCGTGAACAAGTACCGAAACTCTCGGTGGCCGGGACCGGGCGGGTGGCGGTGGGCTGTGGTCGGCCTGCGGCGCCCGGACCGACCACAGGTCACCGCTGGCCCGGGTCGCGGCTCAGATGTCGGGGCGCCAGTAGCGCAGCGCCGCGGTGAACTCGACCGGGTCGACGTCCTTGGCGTCGATCGTCACCGGGTCCATGCCCTTACGGAGCACCTCGAGCCGCCAGTCCTTGTCGCCGGGCTCGCCGTGCATCTCCAGCTGGGTGCTCGGCGAGACCAGGTAGAAGGTGTGGTGCTGGTCGCCCTGGCGCAGCCGCAGGGTGCCGCGCTCGAGGTGCACCTCGGAGGTCTCCGAGCGCTCGCGCAGGGCGATGAACAGCCCGACGACCGCGACCACCGACAGCACCACGCTGAGCACCACGTGGTCGAGCACGGTGGCCTGGTAGGCCATCCAGCCCACCGCGGCCGCGGCCAGCAGGGCGACGACCCCGGCGGTGGGGCCGAGGACGCCGTACCCGTGGGTCGACTGGTACGACGTGTTCGGACGGCCCGGCATCGGCATCTTCACCGGCGCCGGCGTCGCGACCGGCTGCTCGTCCGGCTCCTCGGTCCCGGTCGTGCCGCCGAGCTGCTCGGGCTCCTGGGGCGCCTCGGGCTCGGCCGGCGCCACCGGCTCCGGCTCGTCGTCCAGGGGCGGTCGGTAGATCCGCTCGGCGGTCTGGTCGACCGGGTCGTCCTCGGGCTCGGGCTCCGGTTCCGGCTCGGGCTCGGGCTCCGGTTCCGGCTCGAGCTCGACAAGGTCGCCCCAGTCGTAGGCGGCGGCGTCGTACC
>Ga0164243_10016563_pt1 | contig 10108 bp, 8 predicted proteins | sample OricompcompostOP_FD_108781 | JGI IMG/M metagenome (GOLD analysis project Ga0164243, IMG submission 108781) | Organic Plus compost microbial communities from Emeryville, California, USA - Original compost - Organic plus compost (OP) | ecosystem: Engineered > Solid waste > Mixed feedstock >... | reverse complement strand
GCGATGTTCGCGAACGCGCCGATCTCCACCACGACTCCCGACCACGACCAGTAGACCGCCGCCAGGTTCAGCAGGAACGACGCCGAGATCCCGACCGCGAACACCACCCACGCGGATGACAGCCTCGCGACCGCCATCCCGAGGATCGCGAGCACGAACGCCGGGAAGAGGTAGCGCTCGTGGACGCGCGTCGGCAGCATGAACCACGCCATCCCCACCGCGAGCATCCCCCAGATCATGAGGTCGACATGCATCCGCTCGCGCAGTCGCCAGACAACCGCCAGCAGGATCGCTGCGTACGCGACCACCAGCATCAGCGTGCCCCACGTGTGCGGCGTCAGCCCGAGGAACGTCACGGAGACATCGCTCCAGCGATCGAGCGAGCCGATCGGGATGATCCACGGATTGAACGCCCCCATCGTGGTGTACGACCAGAGGTTCAGCGCGAAGTCGAGCCGATCGAGCAGCGGCCAGTCCGACGGAATCCCCGGCAAACCGACCCCGAACGGCAGTCCGAGCGCGCAGACCGTCGCGATCGCGATCGCGCCTGCCGCCACGACTCGCGGCGCGAGTGTCCGGAGCGTCGGCATGAGCCGGCGGTCGGAGGCGTCCCACGCGCGGGAGATCGGCAGCAGCAGGACGAACGGCACGAGCAGCGCGAGCTGCGGCTTGATCATCAGCGCCCACGCGAGAAGCGGCATCCCCGCGATCCACGCATCACGCGGCAACAGGGCGAGCCAGAAGGCCCAGAGCACCAGGGCGATCGAGATCGAATCCCACTGTCCCCAGATCGCCGACATGAAGATCGCCGCCGGATTCAGCACGTACGCCGCGGCCGCGATCAGCGCGAGACGATCCGACTGCCGCACGCGCCGCACGATCGCGAACAGCGCGATCCCCGCCGCGACATCCGCGATCGCCGAGATGCTCTTCACCGTGATCAGGAAGGGAACCCCCTCGAAGCGCTCGCCGCCGAGCAGCACGTAGATCCGCGCGGCTCCCCACAGGAACCAGAGATCGCCGGGGAGGTGGTCAGGCGATTCCGCGTGCGTGTAGAACGACGCGAATGGGTGCGTCGTGAGTGTCTGCGCCCATTCGCCGAAGAGGTAGATGTCGAAGCCGAAGCCATCGAAGAACGGGGCCAATCCCAGGCGTATGGCAAGTCCCGCCAGCGAGATGGCGATCAGCCATCGCATGGGCGACATCGCGCGTCCGATCATGGATGTGGTCATTGGCTTCAGTCCGGATCCCCTTCACGCATCCCGGCATGACCCCGACAGGATCATGCATCACGCTCCCAATGGTACCGTGCAGAGCGATGCGACGACGGCAACAAAAAAACCGGAGGGACACGGCTTTGCACTTCGCCGCATCCCCCCGGTGCACGAGATTCTCGCCGATTTCTCCCGGCGATGCCAGCTCGCTACGAGACCAGCGTAGCCTCCAGCGTGATCTCGAGATTGCCGCGCAGGGCGTTCGAGATCGGGCAGGTCTCCTCGGCCGTCTTCGCGATCGCCTGGAACTGCTCGTCGGTCAGACCCGGCACCTTCGCGCTCACGGTCAGCTTCGACGAGGTCACCTGGAAGCCGCCGCCCGGCTTGTTGTCCACCGCAACCACCGACTTCGCCTCGATGCTCTCCGGCGGCGTGCCGTTCGCCGAGAGGGTCGCGGCGAGGTTCATCGCGAAGCAGCCGGAATGCGCGGCCGCGATCAGCTCCTCCGGGGAGGTCGAGCCCTCCGGCTCACCGAAGCGCGTCGCCGCGGCGATGCCGAGCGCATCCCAGGCACCCGTGCCGGCGGTCAGCGTGCCGCTGCCGTTCGCGATGTCGCCCGTCCAGACCGTCGTGACGTTTCGTTCCTGCACAGCCATCGTTTGCTCCTTCGTGGTGTCGCGCGTGATGTCGATTGCCAGACGTCTCGTCCCTACGCACCGGTCGGTGGCGGATCGAGGTAGACCGTCTTGAGCTGAGTATAGAACTCGCGGGCCGCCTTCCCCTGCTCACGTGAGTAGGAGCTCGACCCCTTGTAGCCACCGAACGGCACCTGCGGTTCCGCGCCCGCCGTCTCCGAGTTGACGTGCACGATCCCGGCCTGGATGCCGCGAATGAACGTCATCGCCGTGCCGAGATCGCGCGTGAAGATCGACGCCGAGAGACCGTAGCGCACCTGATTCGCGACCGCAATCGCCTCGTCAAGGCCATCGACCGGGATCACCCCGAGCACCGGACCGAACAGCTCGTCCTGCCCGAGGAACGACTCGTTCGCGACATCCGCGAAGAGGGTCGGGGCAAGATAGTGCCCGCCTTCAATCTCTGGTCGCGTGCCGCCCGTCACGAGCGTCACGCCCTCGGCGCGCGCCCGATCGACCGCTCCCGCGAGCCGCGTCACCGCCTCGTCGGAGATCACCGGACCGATCTGCGTGGCGTCCGCCAGTGGATCGCCGACGGTCAGCGCCGCGATCCGCTCGCCGAGCCGCGCCGTCACCTCGTCCGAGATGCGCCGATCGACGATCGCGCGGCTGGTGGCCGTGCACTTCTGCCCCGCGCTCAGCATCGATCCGTTGATGACCTGCGTCAGCGCATGATCGAGATCGGCATCCGCGAGGACGATCGCCGGATTCTTGCCGCCGAGTTCGAGCTGCACCTTCGCGCCGCGCTCGCTCGCGATCCGCTTGATGCCGTTGCCGACCGCATCCGATCCCGTGAACGAGATCCCGACGATCCGCTCGTCTCGCACCAGCGGATCACCCACCTGCGACGCGCTGCCGGTCACGAGGCTGAAGACGCCCGCCGGCAATCCGGCCTCCTGCAGCACCTCGGCAATGTGAACCGTGGTCAGCAGTGTAAAGCTCGCGGGTTTGAGCACGACCGTATTTCCAAAGGCAATCGCCGGGATCGCCTTCCAGATCGGAATCGCGATCGGGAAGTTCCATGGCGTGATGATCCCGACCGGTCCAAGTGGCTCCCGAATGGTGAACAGGAACGTGTGCGGATTCGCGGACGGATAGTGCTCGCCATCCGGCTGCTGAATCTCGCCCGCGTAGTAGCGCAGGATCGCCACCGCACGCGACGTCTCGCCGATCGCCTCGCGGAGGGTCTTGCCTTCCTCGCGCGTCAGATCACGCGCGACCTCACCGAGCCGCGCGTTCAGCCGTTCCGCCGCCGTGTAGAGGATGTTCGCGCGCGCGATCGCCGAGGTGGAGGCCCATCCCGGAAACGCGTCCGTCGCGGCGGTCACGGCAGCAGCGACATCACCACGGTCGCTCGCGGCGAAGTGCCCGATCAGTTCCGAGGGGCGCGCCGGATTGCGGTTCTCGAAGGTGGCGCCGGAGGTCGCCGCGACCCACTCGCCGCCGATGAAGTTCCCGTAGACCGGGATGCCGTCGATCTCGCGAAGCTGTCCTGTCGTCATGCGATCCTCCTGCCTTCCGCCACGTCTACCTCACCATCATCGGTGAATCTGCCCACGCACCAAACATCCGTCACGCTGAGCGAAGCGAAGGAACCCCCGCGCGAAACGCATCAGCCGAAGGCTGACCATTGCGACACGATAACGAGGTCCCGGCTGCGCTCGCACCACGACGCGCGACGCGCGTCCCTCGCCCCCTACGGCAGCCGATTGTCCGGCCATTCGATCCGCGCCGAGCGATTCTGCAGATAGAGATCCGCCAGCACGATCGCCAGCATCGCCTCGATCACCGGCACCGCGCGGGGCACCACCGACGGATCGTGACGTCCGTAGACGGTCAGCTTCTGCGGCTGGAGATCCGTATCGATCGTGTCCTGCTCGCGCTCGATCGACGATGTCGGCTTCACCGCGACACGCACGACGATGTCCGCGCCTGTCGAGATGCCACCGAGCGTACCGCCCGCGTTGTTGCGCCCGACCTTCACGACACCATCCTCGACCACGAACTGGTCGTTCGAGAACGAGCCGCGCTCCTTCGCGATCGCGAAGCCGGTGCCGATCTCGACGCCCTTCGTCGCGGGGATGCTCAGCATCGCCTGCCCGATCAGCGCGTCGAGCTTGTCGAACGTCGGCTCGCCGAGACCCGGCGGCACGCCGATCGCGCGCGCCTCGACGATGCCGCCGAGCGAATCCTTCTCCTCCTTCGCCTGGAGGATCGCCGCGATCATCTTCTCGGCCGCAACCGGATCGGATGTGCGCACGATGTTCTGCTCGATCTGATCGCGATCGAACGTCTCGGCCGCGATGCCCCCGATTTCCTTCGCGAACGCGAACACGTCAACCCCCGCGTACGCGAGGATCTTCTTCGCGATCGCGCCGGCCGCGACGCGTCCCCACGTCTCGCGCGCGGAGGATCGTCCACCGCCACGGTGATCGCGATGCCCGTACTTGCGCCAGTAGGTGTAGTCGGCATGACCCGGTCGGAACACGGTCCGCATGTTCTCGTACTTCGAGGAATCGGCATCGGCGTTGTAGGTGATCAGCGAGATCGGCGTGCCGGTCGTGACACCCTCGTAGATGCCGGAAAGGATCTCGGCCTTGTCGCGCTCGCCGCGCGGCGTCGTCACCTTGCTCTGCCCGACGCGCCGACGATCGAGTTCCTTCTGGACCTCCTCGACCGTCAGCGGAATCCCCGCCGGAACGCCCTCGATCACGACTCCCAGCGCCGGACCGTGCGACTCACCCCAGGTGGTGAGCTTGAAGATCTTCCCGAACGTGCTGCTCATGGCTCCCCGATTCTCATCATCCGACGATCGCGATCCTCGCGACCGACCCGATCCCTGCGCTCACTCGCCGCCTGCAAACAGGCGCTCGCGATCGATGACCACGGCGTAGACCGTATAGTCGTGCTTCGGGGTCTCGCGAAAACCAATATTCTGATAAAGCGTGCGCGATCGCGTGTTGTTCCCCTGTGTACTCAACGCGATTCGGCGCGCCCCATTGTTCGTCATGCGCTCGATCGCGAAGCGCAGCGACTCACGCCCGAGACCGCGCCCCTGATACGCCGGATGGGTCGCGATGCGATCGAGATGTCCCCAACCGTAGTAGTGCGTAAGCCCGACGTAGGAGACGATCTCGTCGCCGAGCGTGCCGACCCACACCTCGACGCCAGGATACTGGAGGTAGGTCTCCATCTCCTGCCGTGAGTTCCACCACAGCCACGGGAAGGCGGTGTGATCGAGTTGCAGGATCACCTGCAGCCAGCTCTCGTCGCGGATCGGCACACGCATGAAGTCCTGCTGCGCGTGGAATCGCACCGGCGCGAAGCGCGGCCGCGAGAGCTCGAACGTCGTGATCTGCTCGATCTCCTCGAACCCGTGCCGCTCGTAGAAGGCCGCGCGCCGCGTCTCGATCGAGTCGACGTAGATCAGCGCGACGCACTTCATCGCGGCGGCGGCACGCACCACGGCGTGCAGCAGCTCCGTCTCGTGCCGAATCGCGGAGATCGTGTGGATCACGGGAAGATCCTTGCGGTGACGCCACGGCGTCACGAGGATGAATTCGCCCGACTCCGGGTGCCACATTGAGAGCCCCGGATGCTGCACCACGAGGGAGAGGACGTCATCGGCGTCCATCCCGCGCCGCGGGTCGATCGCGAGCCGGCGGACATCTGCCGTCGTCAGCGGGCGAATATCGGTTGTTGCTTCATCGTCGGCGCCCCATATCGACGTCGCTTCGTTCACATGCTGTTTCATGATGCGCCACGTATCGCTTCGAATCCCAGAATCCCGATCGGCGAAACCGGCACACCGGTCACGCCAGGCCGGAGTGCAGTGTAGCCAATATCGAAATAGAGCGGAATCACCGCTGCGTCGTCAATCAGCACCTGCTGAGCCTGTCGGAACGCCGCGATGCGCTCCTGCTCCTCACCCGCCGTCTGCGCTGCGGCGAGGAGCGCATCGAACTCCGGATTGGCGTAGCCGGAGTAGTTCTCGCTACTGTCACTCCCGAAGAGCACGCCGAGCATCGCCTCCGGATCGGGATAGTCCGCGACCCACGTGATCCCGTAGGTCGGGAATCGCCCTTGCGGCAGACCGCTCAGGAAGTCGCCCCACTCGACCCCGACCGGCTCGATCGTGAGGCCGAGCGGCTCCCCGACGAGCTCCTGCAGCGCGACACCCACGTTGTGCAGCGGATCGGCCGGCGACATCTGCCCGGTGAAGACCGTGATCGGCGGCACGGAGGAGGCGTCTCCGTAGCGCGACTGGGCGAGCTCCGCGCGGGCGGCATCGATGTCGATCGGCGGCAGCATCGCCGCCCACGTCTCGCCGAGCATGCCCGGAGGAATCACGCCCTCCGCCGCGACGACATTGCCGCTCCCCGCTGCCGCGAACGTCGCGACCGGGAACATCCGCTGAATCGCACGGCGCACGTGCACATCATCAAGCGGTGCTGTCTGCGTGCCGAGCGCGAGATACGTCAGCGAGAAGAGCGGCGTCTCGATCACCTCGCCGATGGCGGCGCCGCTCGCAGGATCAGTCAGCAGACGCATCGCGTCGGCGGTCATCCCGTCCACGAGATCGATGTCACCCGCCTGAAACAGGTTCACGGGCTGCGTCGCCGCGTTCCCAAGGCGGATCGTGACGCGCTCGATCGCCGGCGTCTCGCCCCACCAGCCATCGCTCCGCATCAGATCAAGCGTGCTGGCAGCGTCGTAGGCCGTCACGCGGTACGGACCGCTCCCGTTCGGGAACACGGTCGTACCCCACGTCTGCGCATCGACGACTGACGCGGCAACGCTGGCGAGCTTCTGCGGGAAGGCGGCATCCGGCACGATCAGCTCGATGGTGAACGCACGATCGGACGTCTGCACGAAGCCACGCAGGGTGGTCGCCGTGCCGTCGAGCACCTCCTGCGCCCCGACGATCCCGCCAAGGTACGTCGCCGCGACGAGCGCGCTGCGATCGCCGCTCGCGATCGACGGCGAGAGCGCCCGCACGAACGACGCGAGCACATCGCCGCTGGTGATCGCGCGCCCGTCGTGGAAGGCGATGTCTTCGCGCAGCACGATCTCGTAGCGCGTCGCGTCAGACGACGGCGTGATCTCGGCGGCGAGATCCGGCGTCGTGCCCATCTCGGGGGTGAACGAGGTGAGCCCGCGGAAGACCTGACGCAACACCGGCAACTGCTGGACATCCCGCGCGAGGGCGGGATCGAACGGCTCCAGTCCGCCAGTCGGCCCCGCGACCCGAAGGCCATCCGTCGGCGACCAGACGTCCGCCGACTGCGCCCTCGCGGGCAGGCGCACGGTACCCGCACCGGCAAGGGCGAGAGTTGCGAGCATGAGCTGACGGCGTGTTGGGCGGGCGATCTGCTTCATGCAGGAAGTGTACTCCCCGATCGCGCGCTTTCGCGCCAGATTCGTGGGGCAATTCCACGCAATCGTGCCGTGGTACCACCCCTGCCCGAACGGGCAAGCGAGATCCGGGCGGGTCGTCCTGTAGAATGGGAAGCAACGTATCGACGATCCACGCCTCGCACAAGGAAATCGTGTCGCCCCATGTCCGATCTGCTCCCGCTCTTCCCACTCGGCACGGTCGTCTTCCCTGGAATGCCGATCCCCCTCCATATCTTCGAAGACCGCTATCGTCGCATGCTCACCGATCGCGCCGAGAGTGACCCGATCTTCGGTGCCGTACTGATCCGCTCCGGCGTCGACACCGACGAGGCACGGCACCTCTCGCCGATCGGCACCGCGACGCGCCTGATCTCGCAGCGGCGCCGCGGCGGCGGGCGCTCGGATATCGTGGTGCAGGGAACGCAGCGCTTCGAGATCCTTGATGTGCGCTGGGATCTGGGCTACGGACTCGCGACGGTCGAATGGCGCGAGGAACACGTCGGGGACGTGCTCGCGGTGCGCGCCACGATGCAGGAGGCGAACGACCTGTTCCATCGTTACGTGCGCGGCGTGACGAAGCTCACCGGGCGCGAGTTCGAGGGCGTCCAGATGAGCGATGATCCGATCGAGGCGTCCTACGACCTGGCATCACGCCTCCCGCTGCACACGTGGGAACGCCAGCCGCTCCTGGAAGAGGACTCGGCCGAGCGTCGCTTCGTCCGGCTGCTCCAGATCGTGCGCCGCGAAGTCGCCTTGCTGGAGCGAGCCGGGGCGGCCGGTCTCGCGATCAACCACCCCGGCTCGCTCGTCAATCTGAACTGATCGGGTGCGCGTCCAGCCAGCGCACCACCGCGCGGGCAACATCATCCGGCCCCTGCGAGGCGGTGTCCACGACGAGATCCGCCTCGGAGAACGCCTTCGCGAGGCGGGTCCGCTGCGTCTCGTAGAGCGAACGCGACCACGTCGGCGAGCGACGCAGGCGCACGGTCTCGAGATCGACATCAAGGGCGACGAGGACATCCGGATGCGAGCGCTGCCAGAGATTGGCGATCGCGCTGTGCTCCTGTCCGCAGACGTGTACGTCGTGCCCGATCATGCGCAGGCGCTCGGCGAGCGTCGACTTGCCGGAGGCACAGGTACCGACGAGGACGATCCGGCGCGGATCGCGATGCTGGGGGGATCCTTGGGGTGTGGTCACGTTCATCCTCCTTCAGACAGGACTCACCGGATGAAACGGGTGCGCCGCGGGCGGCGCGAGGTTTCCCCAACGATACCATGATCTCCCACCGGTCACCCCGATCGGTCAGACCAGCGGGATCTCGGCATGGATGCGCCGGATCACCGGCCCTGTCCCCGCCTGCGGTGCCCGCAGCGACAAGACCACGACGGCCATGTCATCGCCGGGATGATGGCGATCGCGCAGCAGCGCTTCCTCCAGCACGTGATCGGCGATCTCCTGCGCCGGTCGATCCTCCGTCAGCACGCGCGCCGCGAGCTCATCGAAGTCGAACGGCGGCACGCTCTGCTTCCGACCGGAATGCGGGATGCCATCGGTAAACAGCACCAGGCGCACCCCCTCCTGCAGCGGCAGTTCCATCACTGAGGGTTTCGTCCAGCGATAGCGCCCGATCGGCCCCGACTCCGTGCCGATCGCGCGGATCCCCTCCGCATCACGCAGCAGCATCGGCGCCTCGGCATTGCGCGTCACCACGATCGACGGTGTCTTCAGATCGACCGAGAGCAGATCGAGCGTCGCCGACACCTGCCCGTGCCGGAAGGCAAAGAGGTAATCGTGTGTCGCGCGGGCAACGACACCATCCCGTACGCCCTCCTTGACCAGCGCGACGGCCTTGCTGGAGAGCATCAGGCTGAGCGTCTTCGCGGCGCGTCCACTCCCCTGCCCGTCGATCATCACGATCGAGAATCCACCCGAGGGGCGTTCGATCAGCTCGACCGTGTCACCGCTCTCGCGGCTCGCGTACTTCTCCGTCTTCGCGACGGCCAGATCCACCACGCAGGAATCGCCCACAACACTCCCCATCGTTCGCTGCGCCAACCCGATCTCGACGCGAGATGGAGGACGCACATCAACCGGCGACGATTCTCGCACACACGGTCATCGGTGACGCGTGCCACGTCCGGATCTGCTGTCTTCCATTGAGCGCCGGGCGTCTCGAAAACATGTCAAAGCACTGCGATATCAACACCTGATGACGTACGAACGCAACGAGATTAGGCAGAAGCGTCGAGTGCTGTGACAAAACAGCACAAACCAAGCCACATCCCTTCATGATCCTGAAAGAACGTCTCTCTGAAACGCGATGCGGCTAGCTATTGACAGCGGTTCTGCGCCCCCGTATACTGAATGTAAGGTTGATTGGGAAGCGAAATCCTTGATGCTCACAGCCTCTTGATACGGAAAGATGCAACATCCGCGGACGTCGCGGATATGACAAAACGTCGCGGTGCGCCACGATCCGGCGCCGGAATCACCTGGAGATTTGCGCAATGAACGGACTGAAGTGGGTCTAGCCCCGGCAACACAGGCAATCGGCACGGCACCCGCCACATCACAGGAGAGCACCATGAGCGGTCTGAAGTGGGTCTAGTCATCACCCGGGTTGGCATCTCGAAACATCACCTCACAGGGAGCACACAGATGAACAACGGTCTCAAGTGGGTCTAGTCAGCAATCCGGTCGGCTTCTCGAGTCCTCACCACGCAGGGAGCACACAGATGAACAACGGTCTCAAGTGGGTCTAGTCAGCAATCCGGTCGGCTTCTCGAGTCCTCACCACGCAG
>Ga0164243_10016560_pt1 | contig 10109 bp, 11 predicted proteins | sample OricompcompostOP_FD_108781 | JGI IMG/M metagenome (GOLD analysis project Ga0164243, IMG submission 108781) | Organic Plus compost microbial communities from Emeryville, California, USA - Original compost - Organic plus compost (OP) | ecosystem: Engineered > Solid waste > Mixed feedstock >... | reverse complement strand
CGGGCGCGGACCTGATCGCGCTGGAGGAACTGGTCCCGGACGCGCTGCCCGCGTACGAGCGGGTCCTCGCCGCGCGCTATCCGCACCACGAGGTCCGCGGCACCGTCGGCCTGTGGTCGCGGTATGCCAGGTGGCGGTGTACGTGGCGCACCTGCCGTCGGTGCGGATCGTGCCGAGCGGGATGACGTCCCGGGGGCGCGACGAGAGCGCGGTACGGCTCGGGCGGGAGGTGGAGGCGGAGCCGCTGGACCGGGTGATCCTGCTGGGCGACCTGAACAGCACGGTCGACGACCGGGGCCTGGCCCCGCTCACGTCCCGGCTGGAGGTGCCACGGCACGGCTTCGCGTTCAGCTTCCCGGCGGGGCTTCCGCTGGTACGGATCGACCAGGTGATGGCCCGCTCGGCGACGGTGGCCGGGATCGACACGCTCCCGGCCACGGGGAGCGACCACCTGCCGGTGCGGGCCCGGATCTCGCTCGACTGAGGGGGGACACGAAAAAGGCCGTATCGGAAGGCTCCGATACGGCCTGACGACTCGCTGCGTCGCAAGTCGGGACGACAGGATTTGAACCTGCGACCCCTTGACCCCCAGTCAAGTGCGCTACCAAGCTGCGCCACGTCCCGGTGCGCGTCGCGCGGGTGAACCGCGTGATCGCGCGATGAGCACTTTACCGCACACCCGGCGCAGGACCGAAGCCGGGCCGGGAACCGGTACGGGAGTCAAGGCGGGGAGCCGGGGCACAATCGGCCGTATGGGCACCACGGACAGCACAGCCACCGGTAACCGGTCCACCGGCCGCACCGCCGCCGGGCGGGACCGCGACGACGAGGGCCGGGCGCGCAACGCCCGCCCGCGCGACGGGCTCGGGCGGCCCCTGCCGTACGGCGAGGAGGGCGTGCCCCGGCAGCCGGAAGGGGTGGTGCGGCGGCCGGAGGAGAGCGTCGCCGAGGCGCAGCGGCTGCTGGACGAGGGCAAGCCGTTCCACGCGCACGAGGTGTTCGAGGACGCCTGGAAGTCGGGGCCCGCGGAGGAGCGGGAGCTGTGGCGGGGGCTGGCCCAGATGGCGGTGGGCCTCACGCACGCGGCGCGCGGCAACGTGACCGGCGGGGCGCGGCTGCTGCGGCGCGGCGCGGTCGCCGTCGAGGAGTGGGCGGCGGGCGGTGAGCTCCGGGCGCATGGGATCGACGTGCCGTGGGTGATCGCCTGGGCGCGGGAGCTGGCGGCGGAGGTGGAGCGCGGGGAGGGCGTGGCGGTGGACGCGGGCGCGCGGGCGCCCCGGCTGCGGGGCGCCGCCTGACCTGGGTGCGGGACGCCCGGGGGCGTGCGGCAGACTCGGGGCCGTGCGGACTCTTCATGTGATCGGTATCGGCGCCGGCGACCCCGACCAGCTCACCCTGCAGGCGGTCAAGGCCATGCGGGACACGGACGTGTTCTTCCTGCTGGACAAGGGCGAGGCGAAGGCGGACCTGACACGGCTGCGCCGGGACATGCTGGAGACGCATCTCGCGGACCGGGCGTACCGGGTCGTCGAGGCGCGTGATCCGGACCGGGACCGCTCGGCGGGCGGCTCGGCGTACTCCCCCGCCGTCGGCGACTGGCGCAGCGCCCGTGCCGACATCTACGAGCGGATGATCGCGGAGGAGCTCGGCGAGGGGGAGACCGGCGCGTTCCTCGTGTGGGGCGACCCGGCGCTGTACGACAGCACGCTCGGCATCCTCGAGGAGGTGCGGGAGCGGGGCACGGTCGCCTTCGACTACGACGTCGTGCCGGGTGTCAGCAGCGTCTCCGCCCTCGTCGCCCGGCACCGCACGGGGCTCAACCGGGTGGCGCGCCCGGTGCAGATCACCACGGGGCGGCGGCTCGCGGAGGAGGGCTTCCCGGAAGGCGTGGACGACGTGGTGGTGATGCTGGACGCGCACCAGCGTTTCCGTGCCTTCGCCGGTGAGGACGTCGACATCTACTGGGGCGCGTACATCGGCACCCCGGACGAGATCCTGGTCTCCGGTCCGGTCGCGGAGGCCGCCCCCCGCATCGAACGCCTGCGGGCGGAGGCGCGGGAGCGCAAGGGCTGGATCATGGACACGTATCTGCTGCGGCGGGCGCCGGGCGAGCGGTGACGGCTGTGTGGCAGGGCAGGTCGAAGGGCGCGGCGGCCCGCTGTGCGGCGGGCGCGGGTGAGCGGTGTCCGGTGCGTCCAGGCGCATGGCGACCGGCGGCAACGCCGCCAGAGCCCCCCGCCTGTTCAGGGCGATGAGGACGGACGCGCCGGACACCGCGTCTTCGGCTCTGTGCGCCGAAGACGCGGCCAGGCCCGTCTAGCGGGCCCGGGCGAGGACCTCGTCCAGCCGTGCCAGCAACACCGGCACGTCCGGGAGCGCTGTGACGCCCTCCGGCAGGGGCGGGCGGCGGACGACCACGACGGGGAGACCGAGATCCCGGGCGGCGGTGAGTTTCGCCGAGGTCGCCCCACCGCCGCTGTCCTTCGTCACCAGCACGTCGACGCGGTGCTCGCGCAGCAACGCCGTCTCGTCGGCCACGGTGAACGGGCCGCGCGCCAGCAGGACGTGTGTGTGCGGGGGCAGCGGCGGCTCGGGGGGTTCGACCGACCGCACGAGAAAGCGAAGCTCCGTGAGTCCGGCGAAGGCGTCGAGGCCGAGGCGCCCGGTGGTCAGGAAGACGCGGGGCCCGAGTGCGGGCAGCGCGGCGGCGGCCGCCTCCAGGGACGGGACCGGGTGCCAGCGGTCGCCGGGGCCGGGCTGCCAGCCGGGGCGGCGCAGCACCAGCAGGGGCACCCGGGCGGCCGCCGTGGCGGCGGCCGCGTTCGCGGTGATCGTGGCGGCGAAGGGATGGGTCGCGTCGACGACGGCGTCCACGCCCTCCTCGCGCAGCCAGGCCGCGAGCCCCTCCGGACCGCCGAAGCCGCCGACGCGCACCTCGCCGTCGAGCGCGCCCGGCCGGGACACGCGTCCGGCGAGCGAGGTGGTGATCCGGATCCCGGGGCGGGCGGCCAGCGCGGCGGCGAGCCGGCGCGCCTCGGTGGTGCCGCCGAGGATCAGCACGTGCGGGGACATGCGCCGAGCGTACGGGGAGCGGACGGGGCGCCCGGCGGTGGGCCGTGCGCCGAAGATCGCCGCCTGCCCGCACGTCTGTGCCGTTCGCCCTACGATGACGCCGGGCTACCTAAGGAGTCATGTCCGTGGACTGGAGCAGGCGGGGCTATCACGCCCAGCGGTGGGCGGCGCGGGGGGCGTTGCTCGCGGCGGCGCTCGCGGTGGCGACCCCCCTGGTCTACGGCGGGCTGCGCGGACTGGCGCTCCTGCTGCTCGGGGTGATCGGGCTGGGGCTCAGCGCGGCGGCCGTGTGGTGGACGCTGACGTTGCGCGGGCCGCTGCGGTGGGGTGCGGCGGTGGTCGCCGTGTGCGTGCCGGCGGCGCTGCTGGCGCTGTTCGCGGTGACGTTGTTCTGGGCGCTGCTGGTGTCGCTGGCGCTGTGGGGTCTCGCGGTGTGGAGCGGCAGGTACGCACTGCGCGGGACGGGCGGGCACACCCCGGTGCGGGAGCGGCGGCTGCCGCCGCCCCGGAAGCCGGTGCTGATCATGAACCCGCGGTCGGGCGGCGGCAAGGTGGGCCGGTTCCAGCTGCGGGAGAAGGCTGAGCGGCTCGGCGCGCGGGTCGTGCTGCTGGAGCCGGGCGCGCAGCAGGACGTGACCGAGCTGGCCCGGCAGGCCGTCGCGGACGGCGCGGACCTGCTGGGCGCAGCAGGCGGCGACGGCACCCAGGCGCTGGTCGCGGCCGTGGCCGCCGAGCACGACATCCCGTTCCTGGTGATCAGCGCGGGCACCCGCAACCACTTCGCGCTCGACCTCGGCCTGGACCGGGGGGATCCGGCGTCATGTCTGGACGCGCTGACGGACGGAGTGGAGCTGCGGGTCGACCTGGGGTTCGCCGGGGACCAGCCGTTCGTCAACAACGCGTCGTTCGGCGCGTACGCGGCGATCGTGCAGAGTCCCGCGTACCGGGACGACAAGATCGGCACGAGCCTGGAGATGCTGCCGGACCTGCTCACAGGGCAGCAGGGGCCCCGGCTGGTCGCGCACGTCGGCGACACCACGCTCACGGCCCCGCAGGCGGTCCTCGTCAGCAACAACCCGTACCGCACGGGCGACCCGTTCGGGCTCGGGCGCCGCGAGCGGCTGGACTCGGGGACGCTGGGCGTCCTCGGGGTGAAGGTGGAGGGCGCGATCAGCGCGGCCGCGCTGCTGCTGAACCCGGAGCCCGCAGGACTGACGGTGCTGACGGCGCCGGAGGTGGTCATCGAGGCGGACCGGGACGAGATCGAGGCGGGCGTCGACGGCGAGGCGATGGTCCTGCCGGCGCCGGTCCACTGCCGTATCGCCGCGGGCGCCCTCCGCGTCCGCGTCCCGCGCAAACGCCCGGGCGTCGCCCCCGCCCCACCGCGCCTGGACTGGCGCCGCCTGCGGAAACTGGCCGCGACGGTGGGGCGCACGGCGGCCCCGACCCACCTGCACTGGCCCCGCCACAGGTCGCGGAACCTGGAGGACCACCGGCGGACGACACCCCCGGGCGGCCCGTCCGGCACCTGAGCACGTGTCCTGACGGCACGTCCGACACCGGCGTCGGCCACGGGAGGCGTGGCCCCGGCCGATGCCTCGACGGCCAAGCCCGCCGGGCGGGCGCCGACGACGTCGAGCTCCCGCACGGGCGGGGCGGCGCGGCACGCTCTTCCGCCTTCGGCCGGCCGGCGCCGGAGAGCGGCCCGGCCCGAGCACGAGGCCCGCCAGGCTCCGCCCCACCGCACGGGCCCGCCGTCGTCCGGCGGGACCGGCCACCGCACCAGGCGTCCGGCGGGTCGCCCCCCTGCCTGCCGCCCTTCGCGCGCCCGACAGCGCGGGGCCGTCCGGCCGGACACAAGACAGCGGCCCGGATGTCAGCCCGGGCACTCACCGCACCAGCAGCTGCAGTCCCCCCACCACGGTCGCCGCGATGACCAGCCGCTCGAACAACCGCTGGTTGATCCGCGTCACCGCCCACTTGCCGAGCAGCGCTCCCGGTACCACGAACAGCACCAGCGCCGCGTCCAGCAGCAGCGAGTCCGCGTCGATCAGGCCGAGGCCCGCGCTGAACGGCAGCTTGGACGTGTTGACGATCAGGAAGAAGAACGCCGACGTGCCCAGGAAGCCCAGCTTCCGGAAGCCCGCCGAGAGCAGGTACATCGACATCACCGGGCCGCCCGCGTTGGCGACCATGGTGGTGAAGCCGCCGAGGACGCCGTAGGAGCGGGCCTTGACACGGCCGGCCCGGGTGACCACGCCGTCGGGTTCGTCCTCGGTGTCGGCGCGGCGCCGGCGCCACACCGTGACCCCGGCCATCAGCAGCAGGATCGCGCCGATCGAGGTCCGCACGACCCCATCGTCCGCCCACATGAGGAAGACCGTGCCGACGACCACGCCCGCCGCGACGGCGGGGAACAGCCGCCACAGGGTGGGCCAGTGGGCGTGCCGCCGGTAGGTCAGCACGGCGAGGACGTCCCCGGCGATCAGGATGGGCAGCAGCACGCCGGTGGACGCGCGGGCGGGCAGGACGGCGGCGAAGACGGCGAGGCTCACCGTGTTCGCGCCGCTGACGGCGGTCTTGGAGAACCCGACGAGCAGGGCCGCGAAGGCCAGTGCGGCGAATTCCCAGCCGGTGAGGTCCCAGAGGGTCAAGGTGTTCATGCGGCGACCGATGCTACGTGCAGGCATCGGCCGCCGGTAAGGCATGTCCCACCAGGTGACCGCCCGGGCCGGTGCCGGGGCGGCCGCCCGTCAGTGGCGTTCGACCAGCACCGCGCTGCCCTGTCCCACGCCCACGCACATGGTGGCGAGGCCCCGTTCGGCGCCGGTGCGGCGCATGCGGTGCAGCAGCGTGGTGAGGATGCGGGCGCCGGAGCAGCCCAGCGGGTGGCCGAGGGCGATGGCGCCGCCGTCCGCGTTCACCCGCTCCGGGTCGACGCCGAGCTGGTCGACGCAGGCCAGCGCCTGCGCGGCGAACGCCTCGTTGAACTCGGCCTCCTGGACGTCCCCGATGTCCCAGCCGGCGCGGGCGAGCACCTTCCGGGTGGCGGGGACGGGGCCGATGCCCATGACGTCCGGGTGGACGCCGGCCGAGCCGCCGGCGACGTAGCGGCCGAGGGACTCCAGGCCCAGGTCGTCGAGGGCCTCCTCGCTGGCCAGGATCAGCCCGGCGGCGCCGTCGTTCATCGGGGAGGCGTTGCCCGCGGTGACCGAGCCGCCCGCGCGGAACACCGGCTTCAGCCGGCCGAGCTTCTCCAGGGAGGTGTCCTCGCGGACGCACTCGTCGGCGTCGACGACCACGCCGTCCGGGCGGGTCACCGGCAGCAGTTCGTCGTCGAAGTGGCCGTGTCTGCGGGCCTCTGCGGCGCGCCGGTGACTGCGCAGCGCGAACTCGTCCTGCCGCTCGCGGGAGATGCCGTACCGTCCGGCGACCTCCTCCGCGGTCTCGCCCATCGCCAGCAGGCCGTGGAGTTCCTTCATCGCCGGGTTGACGAGCCGCCAGCCGAGCCGCGTGTCGTACGTCTCGATGCGGTGCGGGAGGGCCTCGTCGGGGCGGGGCAGCACGAAGGGGGCGCGGCTCATGGACTCGGAGCCGCCGGCGATCACGATGTCGGCCTCGCCGGCCGCGATGGTGCGGGCGGCGGTGGTGACGGCCTCCAGGCCCGAGGCGCACAGCCGGTTGACGGTGGCGCCCGGGACCGACTCGGGGAGGCCGGCGAGCAGGGCGGCCATGCGGGCGACGTTGCGGTTGTCCTCGCCGGCCTGGTTGGCGGCGCCCCAGTAGACCTCGTCGACGCGGGCCGGGTCCAGTGCGGGAACGTCGGCGACCAGGCCGCGGATCACCGCGGCGGCGAGGTCGTCGGGCCGTACGCCCGAGAGGGCTCCGCGCAGCTTGCCGATGGGGGTGCGGCGGGCGGCCGCGAAGTGGACGGGACGCAACGCAATCTCCTGATCCGGAGGCCGACGGCCGGGCTGCCGCTCGGCGGCTCACTTAATTAGCACCGCTAGTTTCGGACTATAGACCGCCCCACCCCTCCCGGGGAAGATCCTGGAGGTCACGGCGCCTCCCGCCGTACCGCCGGCCGGGTTTGTCCCGGTGGGCCGGGGGCACCCGCGCGTTCAGGAGTGGTCGCGGAGCGCGGCCCGCGCCGGCATCGCCCGTGGGTCCCCGCCCTCGCGCCACGAGCGCATCAACTGGGAGGAACACCACTTCATGACCGTCGTGAGGAGCACACTTCCGGACGAGGCCCGCCGCGTTTCCAGCGAGGCCCTCCAGGAGACCCTGATCGACCTGCTCGGACTGTCCCTGATCGGCAAGCAGGCGCACTGGAACGTCGTGGGACCGCGGTTCCGCTCGGTGCACCTGCAGCTGGACGAGGTGGTCTCGTCCACCCGCACGCACGCGGACACGGTGGCGGAGCGCGCCGCGGCCATCGGCGTGCCGCCGGACGGCCGCCCGGAGACCATCGCCAAGGTCTTCTCCCTGCCGGCGCCCGCGGAGGGCTGGCTGCGCGACTCGGAGGCCGTCGAGGTGATGACCGACGCCCTCGGCGCGGCGATCACGCGGCTGCGCGAGCGGATAGACGCCACCGAGAAGGCCGACCTGGTCACGCAGGACCTGCTGATCTCCATCACCGCCGACCTGGAGAAGCAGCGCTGGATGTTCGAGGCGGAGAACCACCCCCGGGAGTCCTGAGAACGCCCGGACGTACGACGTACGCGGACGAAGGGGCACACGATGACCGTGGCCGGCCGCGACGACGAAGAGTCCGTGGTGCGCGTCCTCGTCGACGCGCACGGCGAGACGTACGCACACGAGGCGGGCATCGCCCTGCGGAACACGCCCCAGCCGCTGTACCGGCTGCTGGTGCTGGCCCATCTCCTCAGCGCGCGCATCCGCGGCTCGGTCGCCGTGGCCACCGCCCGTGCCCTGCACGAGGCGGGGCTGCGCGACCCCCGCCGGATGGCCGAGGCGTCGTGGCAGGAGCGGGTCGACGCCCTCGGCCGGGGCGGCTACCGGCGCTACGACGAGCGCACCGCCACACAACTCGGCGAGGGGGCCGAGCTGTTGCTGGACCGCTGGGGCGGCGACCTGCGTCGGCTGCGCGCGGAGGCGGACGGCGACGTGGACGAACTGCGCCGTCTGCTCCAGGAGTTCCCCGGCATCGGCCCGTCGGGCGCGGCCATCTTCCTGCGCGAGGTGCAGGCGGTGTGGCCCGAGGCGGCCCCGCTGGTGGACGACAAGGCGCTCCAGGGCGCCCGGCGGCTGGGGCTGCCGGAGGACCCGGACCGGCTGCTCGGTCTCGCGGGCCGGACGGAACCGGCCGTGCTGGCCTCGGCGCTGGTACGCGCGGCGCTCGACAAGGACGTCGCCGAGGACACCCTGCGCAGGGCCGGTTCACGCTGACTGCCGGTCATCTTCTTTCCGGGTCGCCCCCGTTCACGGGGGCGACCCGGTCCGTTCCCGGGACAATGTGATCACCGCGATGCACAATGGCCGGGTCGGCCCGTACGGGCAGGGCGAGGGAGAGGGAGAGGGAGAGACCGTGAGTGAGAGCCACACCCCGACGAGCGGCTCGGCGAGGCTGAACACCGGTGTGGCGCACAACGCGCGCGTGTGGAACTACTGGATCGGCGGCAAGGACAACTACGAGGTCGACCAGCAGGTCGGGGACCACGTCGCGTCGATCATCCCGGTCATCCGGGACATCGCCCGCGCGGACCGGGACTTCCTGGGCCGCGCGGTGACGTATCTGACCCGTGAGCGCGGGGTGCGGCAGTTCCTCGACATCGGCACGGGACTGCCGACGGCGGACAACACCCACGAGATCGCCCAGCGCGTCGCCCCGGACGCGCGGATCGTCTACGTCGACAACGACCCGATCGTCCTCGTCCACGCCCGGACCCTGCTGACCGGCACGTCCGAGGGCGCCACCGACTACATCGACGCCGACGTGCACGACCCGGACGGCATCGTGGAGCGGGCGTCCGCGACGCTGGACTTCTCCGAGCCGGTCGCGGTGATGCTGCTCGGCATCCTCAACTTCGTGCTGGACACGGAGAAGGCCCGGGAGATCGTGCGCCGCGTCATGGCGGTGGTGCCCTCGGGCAGCTTCCTGGTGCTCACCCACCCCACGTTCGACCCCGAGGTGGGCGGGGAACTCCAGGTGCCGGCGATGGAGTTCTGGAACGCGAACGCCACTCCCCCGATCACCGCCCGCAGCGCCGCCGACATCACCGCGTTCTTCGACGGACTGGAGCTCGTCGAGCCCGGTCTGGTCTCCTGCTCCCAGTGGCACGCCGAACCCGGCGCCGGCCTTGTGGTGCCGCAGTACGGCGCGGTGGCCGTGAAGCCCTGACCCTCGAAAGTATGATCAAGCAATGTCTGACATGACCGAGACCACGCCGGGCTGGCTGTCCTCCGACGACCTGGAGCAGGCACGCGCCCAGATGCCGATCCTGTACGTCGAGGCCGTCCCCGTGCGTGTGGACGACAGTGGTGAGGTCACCAGTGTCGGTCTGCTGCTGCGCATCGGGCCCGACGGGACGGTCAGCCGGACCCTGGTCTCCGGCCGGGTGCTGCACCACGAGCGGGTGCGTGACGCGCTGCTGCGCCATCTCGAGAAGGACCTCGGCCCGGTGGCGCTGCCCCGGGTCCCGGCGTCGTTGCAGCCGTTCACGGTCGCGGAGTACTTCCCCACCCAGGGGATCACGCCGTTCCACGACCCGCGGCAGCACGCGGTGTCGCTGGCGTACATCGTGCCGGTGACCGGTGACTGCCGGCCCCGGCAGGACGCGCTGGACCTGGTGTGGTTCACCCCGCAGGAGGCCGTGTCGCGGGCGGTGCAGAGCGAGATGCCGGGCGGGCACGGGGTGCTGCTGAAGCAGGCGCTGGCGCACGCGGGCTGCGTGATCTGACACGCGACGCCGTCCGGAACCTCCCCGCGGGGCGGTCCGGACGGCGCGATGCGTCTCCGGGGGTGTTCAGCTCTCCGGGTGGGTGAGGTTGGTGCCGTTCTTCGGGTCGAAGACGTG